>ENA-OQBD01000963-OQBD01000963.1-human-gut-metagenome-genome-assembly--contig:-NODE-963-length-14241-cov-3.201148_pt1 | contig 14241 bp, 16 predicted proteins | sample MGYA00242742_ERZ504543 | MGnify/ENA primary metagenome ERZ504543 (study PRJEB26092, sample SAMD00036239) | human gut metagenome | host: Homo sapiens | study: EMG produced TPA metagenomics assembly of... | reverse complement strand
GTTATCCGTACAGGAGATAATCTGCAAATAAACTTGAATCGGGGAAAACTCTATGAAAGATCATAATCAACACGAAATACAAATGTCGGAAGCCTTTTAAACAGTGCATTCCTGGCACTGTCAAGGAGGTTTTCAGGATGCTTACACCTATAATGCAAGAAACGAAGTATTCTGTAATGCACAGACAGGAAACGTCGTTCTTATGAGCCAACATTTTATGGCAGGGGAAGTGACTGCAGGACTGGGGTACTTCTTTCCTATTATTTTCTTTGCACTGGGCGTATGGGTTGCGGAGAAAATACAGGCAAATTATAAATATGCGCAGAAGCTCCACTGGCGACAGGGTGTTCTGCTGGCAGAAATCCTGATCTTATTTACAGTAGGTTTCCTGCCAACCGAATACAATATGCTGGCAAATGCCATGGCATCCTTCGCCTGTGCAATGCAGGTACAGTCCTTCCGCAAGGTAAACGGATATTCCTATGCAAGTACTATGTGTATCGGTAATTTGCGCAGTGGTACAGCTGCGTTGCTCATGTTATTTTCGTGAAAAAAAAATCAAAACAGCTAAAAACAGGCGATGTATTATTTTGGAATCATCCTTATGTTTGCCTGGGTGCCGGCATTGGTGGAAATCTGTCCATACGCTATGGAATCAGAATGATCTGGGTTTCCTGTGGATTCCTTATGATCAGCTTTCTGTTGATGTTTATAGAAAAATATAAGCATTTCCATGAGGAACATGAAATTAAATAATGCAGCCATTTCCAGAAAGGTCATTGAGAAGAAGATAATATTCTTTTCAATGATCTTTTTTTGTTTTGATATTGCTATTAAATTAACAACCCTGTTAAAGAAATTGCTTTTCATTTATATACATTTATGAATACTATACATCTATAACAAATTGTTATAAATTAATTTCAGAAAATTTCAAAAATGATATTGTGCAAAACAACTATATAATGTATAATATCAACAGCACATATGTTGAAAAATAACTAAAGCTGCGTGGGAATCGATATATCGGTACTATATTAAAACCGATGTATCAAAATTACTATTTAAGGAGGGAACCGAATGTTAGACCAGTCTTATTACAGAAAAGCGGATGAGATCATCGAGCACTACGGACGTACAGCAGCATCGCTGATTCCGATCATGCAGGATATTCAGGCGGAATATCGTTACTTGCCGGGAGAATTGCTGACTTATGTAGCGAAAGAAATCGGAGTAAAAGAAGCCAAGGCCTACAGTGTAGCCACATTCTATGAGAATTTTTCTTTTGAGCCGAAAGGGAAATATGTCATTAAAGTGTGTGACGGAACAGCCTGTCATGTGAGAAAATCCATGCCTGTAAAAGAGGCTTTGATGAAGGAACTTGGACTGAGCAACAAGAAACACACTACAGATGACATGCTTTTTACCGTAGAAACAGTATCCTGCCTGGGTGCATGTGGACTTGCCCCCACACTGACTGTCAATGATGAAGTACATCCGAAGATGACTCCTGAGAAAGCTGTAGAACTTTTGAATAAACTGAGAGGAGAGTGCGTATGAGTATTAAGAGTAAAGAAGACCTGTTAAATAAGCAGGATGAAGTAAATGAGCAGATTAAATCTTATACCTGCCGCGTTCTTGTCTGTTCAGGTACCGGATGTATCGCATCCGGAGCGCAGAAGATTTATGAAGAGATGTCAGTACTCTGTGAGAGAATTGATGGAGTAACAGTTGAAATGCAGAAGGATGTGCCTCATGTAGGCGTGATCAAGACAGGGTGCCAGGGATTATGTGAACTTGGACCTCTGATGAGAATTGAACCATATGATTATCAGTATGTTCACGTACAGCCGGAAGACTGTAAGGAAATTGTGGAAAGAACTATATTGGAAGGTAAACCTGTAGAGAGGCTGTTTTATCGTGATAATGATACAGTCTGTCCGCAGCCTGATGATATTCCTTTCTTAAATCAACAGACACGTATCGTTCTTGAAAACTGTGGAAAAATCGATGCGGAATCTATCGAAGAGTATATTGCTGTGGGAGGCTATCAGGCACTTGCAAAAGTGATGGGAAGCATGTCCCCGCAGGAAGTTATTGATGAAGTAACTAAATCCGGGCTTCGCGGTCGTGGCGGTGCAGGATTCCCGGCAGGCAAGAAATGGTCTCAGGTTGCACGCCAGGCAGAGAAAACCCGCTATGTTGTATGTAATGGTGATGAGGGTGATCCCGGTGCATTTATGGATGGTTCCGTCATGGAAGGTGATCCATATAAGATGATCGAAGGTATGACTATTGCAGCCTACGCAGTCGGTGCGGAGAATGGATATATTTATGTTCGTGCAGAGTATCCTCTTTCTGTAAAGAGACTTAGGATGGCGATTGAACAGGCAGAAAAATATGGCCTGTTAGGTGATAATATTTTAAATTCCGGTGTAAACTTCCATTTACATATCAACAGAGGTGCCGGAGCTTTCGTATGTGGAGAAGGTTCGGCACTTACCGCATCTATCGAGGGTAACAGAGGTATGCCTCGTGTAAAACCGCCCCGTACAGTAGAGAAAGGTCTGTGGGGTAAGCCTACAGTTCTTAATAATGTAGAAACCTATGCTAATGTACCGAAGATTATTCTTCAGGGAGCAGACTGGTTCCGCACCATCGGTACAGAGGGAAGCCCCGGAACTAAAACCTTCTCACTGACCGGTTCTATCGAGAATACCGGTCTGATAGAGGTTCCTATGGGAACCACACTCCGCCACATTATCTATGATATCGGTGGTGGCTTAAAGAGTGGCGCCGCATTTAAAGGTGTCCAGATCGGCGGTCCGTCCGGCGGATGTCTGATCCTTGACCAGCTGGATGCACCTCTTGATTTTGATTCTGTCAAAAAATTAGATGCGATTATGGGATCCGGTGGTCTGGTAGTTATGGACGAGAATACCTGTATGGTTGAGGTTGCCAGATTCTTTATGAACTTCACCCAGCGTGAGAGCTGCGGTAAATGTGTACCGTGCCGTGAGGGTACCAAACGTATGCTTGAGATCCTGGAGAGGATCGTAGATGGCAAGGGTGAGATGTCCGATCTGGACGAGCTGGAAGAGCTTGCAAATATGGTTCAGAACATGGCTCTGTGCGGACTTGGCAAGAGTGCACCTCTTCCTGTTATCAGTACTCTCAAACGCTTCCGCGATGAATATGAGGAACATATCTGCGATAAAAAATGCCGTGCAAAAGTATGTACTGCTCTTCGTCAGTTCCACATCAACCCTGAGTTCTGTATCGGCTGCGGTAAATGTGCAAAGAACTGTCCGGCAGGTGCAATCTCAGGTAAGATTAAACATCCATATCACATTGATAACGACATCTGTATCAAATGCGGTGCATGTAAGGACAACTGTAACTTTGATGCAGTATATGTGGAAGCATAGAAGGGAGGATACACTATGGGCCATATGATAATTGACGGTAGAAAGGTAGAATTTACCGATGAAAAAAAATGTCCTGTCTGTCATCCGCAAGGCAGGGATCAATATTCCGACACTGTGCTACCACTCAGAGGTATCCACTTTTGGTGCCTGTCGTTTATGTACAGTTGAAGACGAGAGGGGAAAAACATTTGCCTCATGTTCTGAACAGCCAAGAGATGGAATGGTGATCTATACCAATTCCGGAAGAGTCAAGAAATACAGAAAACTAATTGTAGAATTATTGCTTGCAGCACATTGTCGTGACTGTACAACCTGTGTTAAGAGTGGTGAGTGTGTCCTTCAGGAACTGGCACACAGGCTGGGCGTACAGACAATCCGTTTCAAAAATACCAGGGAATATCATGAGTTGGATACAAGTTCTCCTTCTCTGGTTCGTGATCCAAACAAATGTATTCTGTGTGGTAACTGCGTACGTGCCTGCGAAGAACTTCAGGGAATCGGAGCTTTAGGCTTTGCATTCCGGGGAACTGAGGCCATGGTAATGCCTGCATTTAACAAAAAAATCGCAGAGACAGAATGTGTAAACTGCGGTCAGTGTCGTGTATATTGCCCAACAGGTGCTATTGCGATCAAGACACATATGGACGAGGCATGGGAAGCACTTGCTGATCCGAATATACGTGTAGTTGCTCAGATTGCTCCTGCAGTACGTGTCGCAGTAGGTGATCATTATGGACTGACCAAAGGCAAGAGTGTTATGGGTAAGATTGTCAATGCTCTCCACAGAATGGGATTCGATGAAGTTTATGATACTTCATTCAGTGCTGACCTTACTATTATGGAAGAGAGTGCCGAGTTCCTTGACAGAATTAAGAAGGGTGAGAAACTTCCGCTTCTTACTTCCTGCTGTCCTGCATGGGTGAAGTTTATCACAGACCAGTACAAGGAGTATATTCCGAATCTTTCTACCTGCCGTTCTCCACAGGGAATGCTCTCAGCAGTAATCAAAGAGTACTTCTGCGATCCGGAACATGCCGGCGGCAAGAAAACAGTTATGATTTCTATTATGCCATGTACAGCCAAGAAAGCGGAAGCAGTTCGTCCGAACAGCTTCACAGACGGTGAACAGGATACGGATATCGTTATTACAACTACAGAGTTGCTCCGCATGATCGACAACTTTGGTCTTGACTTTGCAACTCTTGATCCGGAAGCCTGTGATATGCCATTTGGCTTCGGCTCCGGTGGCGGTGTTATCTTCGGCGTTACAGGAGGTGTTACAGAGGCAGTTCTCCGCCGTCTGACTCCGGATCACAGCAAAGAAACCATGCATGAGATTGCAGAATGCGGTGTTCGTGGAGATGAGGGAATCAAGGAATTTACAGTTCCTTATGAAGGAATGAACCTTAATATCTGTGTTGCCAGCGGTCTTGCAAATGCAAAAACCGTTATGGAACAGGTTAAGAATGGTGAGAAAGAATATCATCTGATCGAAATCATGGCATGCCGCCGCGGATGTATCATGGGTGGCGGACAGCCGACAAGATCCGGCGACAGAACCAAAGCTCTGAGAGCTAAGGGCCTGTATAATGCAGATAATACAACTATCATTAAGAAATCCGATGAAAACCCGTTAGTTCTGGAACTTTACAACGGACTTCTGAAAGGCAAAGAGCATCATCTGCTTCACAATGATTCCTATTAAGGAACATCTGTGATACCTGACAGTAACAATATGTCATTACTGTTCACTCCGTTCACAGTAACGTAGCCAAAATTCATTCCAGATTGCCTGCGGCAATAGAATTTTGGCTTGTATGTCTCGGGATTTTGGCATATTCATGCCAAAACACCTCGCGGGATAGTGGTGTGTGAACAGTAACAATATGTCCAAATGATAAATAGAATATTTTAAAGCTTCCTTGCATATTTTATAACAATACATGAAGGTTATGTGTAAATATGCAAGGGGGCTATTTTTATGGAAAAATTTTCAGGTGTATCGTGATATCCAGGCCCGTACAGGGGGAGATATATACATAGGGGTCGTAGGACCTGTCCGCACAGGAAAATCTACATTTATCCGCAGATTCATGGAACTTGTTGCATTGCCGCAGATGTCAGATACAAAGCAGGCAGAGATCAGAGATCAGCTTCCTTTAAGCGGATCAGGCAAAATCATCACCACAGCAGAAACAAAATTTATTCCCAAAGAAGCAGTTCCCATCACTCTCGGAGAAGATCAGCAGGTAAAGATCCGCCTGATCGACAGTGTGGGTTTTCTGGTAAAGGGTGCATCCGGGCAGACGGAGGACGGGAAAGAACGAATGGTAAAAACTCCCTGGTTTGAGCAGGCAATCCCATTTCGCGAGGCCGCACGCATCGGAACACAGAAAGTAATTCAGGAGCATTCCACAATAGGTATTGTGGTCACAACTGACGGAAGTTTCGGTGAACTTCCCAGAGACAATTTTCCGGAGGCAGAAGAGAAGACTATTCAGGAACTGAAAAAACAGCAGAAACCATTTATCGTGCTGGTAAATTCGCAGATGCCATATAAAGATGCGGCTCTGAAAACAGCGGAAGAAATCCAACAGAAATATAAGGTAACTGCTCTGACAGTAAACTGTGACCAATTGAGAAAAGAAGATATTGCCAGGATTCTGGAGAAGGTTTTATATGAATTTCCTGTCAGTCAGATTCAGTTTTTTATTCCGCGCTGGGTAGAAATGCTTCCCCTGGAGCATGAGTTAAAACAGCAGATCCTTTCACAGATCAGGGATAAAATGAAAAGTATGCAGCATATACGTGATATCACAAAGGAATCTGTAAAATTATCCGGACCTTATGTACAGGATTCCCTTCTGGAAGATGTAGGCTTATCCGATGGAACAGTAAAGATAAGAATACGCATAAAGGAAGAATATTATTACAGGATGCTCAGTCAGATGAGTGGAATCGAAATGGAGAGTGAATATGAACTGATCCATACAATGCAGGAACTGGTACATATGAAAGAGGAATATGTAAAAGTGCAGGCTGCACTGGAAGCAGTGCGTGGAACCGGTTATGGTGTGGTTGTCCCGAATCTGGATGAGATTGAAATCGCACAGCCTGAAGTGATCCGACAGGGAAATAAATATGGAGTAAAGATAAAATCAAAGAGTCCGTCTATCCATATGATAAAGGCAAATATAGAAACTGAAATTGCTCCCATAGTAGGAACAGAACAGCAGGCAAAGGATCTGATCCAGTATATTGACGAAGGCAGCCAGAGGGGGGAGAGTATCTGGGAGACTAATATTTTCGGTAAATCCATTGAGCAGCTGGTACAGGATGGCATCCGAAGCAAGATTGCAGCTATCAGCGAAGAAAGCCAGGTAAAGCTTCAGGATACCATGCAGAAAATTGTCAATGACAGTAAGGGCGGGCTGGTGTGTATCATCATATAGCTGCCGTATAATATGATGCCTTTAAATTTTGCTTTTAGCCGAACTGTGAAACAGTTATTCAGTTACAGGCAACGGAGAGCTCAGGTTACTGCGTCAATTACCGGTTCGTCAGTTTTTTTACTGTCAGTACTTTTTTCCCCTTCAATAACGACTTTATTAGGGAGGCATACGATGGTGCCTCCTTTTTCATCGATTGCCTTCTGTTTCATACACAGATGATCGGGGCATTGTGCAGAGATCATACGTGCCTGACCGTCTTTGATCTCACAGACATTTGTATCGTTGATTTTAATCGTCTGATCCTTTTCCAGAGAATAAGTTCCATATTCTTTTCCGTCTACAGTAATGCGGATGGAACCATGACTGCCCTTATTTATAAGAGACATTCCTCCCCACATCGCCAGTGCAAGAATAAGAATACCACCTATAAAAATAATTCTTTTTTCTTCAAAATATTGTACTCCATCTTTCTATAATAGCAGTAAACGTTTCGTTTTTGTCTGCATCATAACTGAATAAAAAATGAATAGCAACCTTCAGATGTTTGTGGTATGGTTATAATAATGAAAGAGAACGGAGGAAATCTTTTATGGGAAAATATATTATGGCACTGGATGCCGGGACGACCAGCAACCGCTGTATCCTGTTTAATGAAAAGGGAGAACGCTTAAGTGTTGCACAGAGAGAATTTACCCAGTATTTCCCGAAACCGGGCTGGGTTGAACATGATGCAGATGAGATATGGGCCAGTATGCTGGGTGTGGCAGTAGAGGCAATGACCAAGATCGGAGCAGATGCTTCAAAGATCGCTGCGATCGGAATCACAAACCAGAGAGAAACTGCTATCGTATGGGATAAAAATACCGGCGTACCTGTCTATCATGCGATCGTATGGCAGTGCCGCAGAACATCGGAATACTGCGACTCGCTAAAAGCCAGAGGACTGACTGAGAAATTCAGGGAGAAAACAGGGCTTGTGATCGATGCTTATTTCTCTGCGACAAAAATAAAGTGGATTCTGGACAATGTAGAAGGAGCCAGAGAGAAAGCGCAGAAAGGGCAGCTTTTGTTTGGAACTGTGGAAACCTGGCTTATCTGGAAACTGACAAAGGGCAGAGTCCACGTTACAGATTATTCCAATGCATCCAGAACCATGCTTTTTAATATCAATACTTTACAGTGGGATCAGGAAATTCTGAATGAACTTGACATTCCAAAGTCCATGCTTCCCAAACCAATGCCATCCAGCTGTATTTATGGAAAAGCAGATCCGGCAGTCCTTGGCGGTGCTATCCCTATTGCAGGTGCAGCAGGTGATCAGCAGGCTGCTTTGTTTGGCCAGACCTGCTTTAATGCCGGAGAAGCAAAAAATACTTATGGCACAGGATGTTTTCTTCTGATGAATACAGGAGAAAAACCTGTCTTTTCAAAAAACGGACTGGTTACTACGATTGCATGGGGACTGGACGGAAATGTAACCTACGCACTGGAAGGATCAATTTTTGTTGCAGGTGCAGCTATCCAGTGGCTGCGAGATGAATTAAAGGTAATTGATTCCTCTGAAGATTCCGAGTATATGGCAAATAAAGTATCAGATACACATGGATGTTATGTTGTGCCGGCTTTTACAGGGCTGGGAGCTCCACACTGGGACCAGTATGCGAGAGGTACGATTGTAGGAATTACCCGCGGTGTGAACAAATATCACATTATCCGCGCAACGCTGGAATCTATTGCCTATCAGGTAAATGACGTATTAAATGCCATGAAAGCAGATTCAGGCATTAATCTGGCGGCATTAAAAGTTGATGGCGGAGCCAGTGCCAACAATTTCCTGATGCAGACACAGGCAGATATTATCAATGCACCGGTCAACCGTCCATGCTGTGTTGAGACAACTGCAATGGGGGCTGCTTATCTGGCAGGTCTGGCAGTAGGCTACTGGAGCAGTAAAGAAGAAGTGCGCCACAATTGGTCCATTGACCAGAAATTCTACCCGTCTATCACCGAAGAAACAAGAGAGCAAAAGATCAAAGGATGGAATAAGGCTGTGAAATATTCTTACGGATGGGCGAAGGACGAATAAAGCCGTTTCGGGATATGAAGTGAGAATTAACAGTTGCTTACATTTTATCAGCAAAGCTAAATAAAATTCAGTGTATTGACAATCTTACAGAGATAGTGGTACGGTAATACAGTAATTTCGGCAAAGGCCGATGATTTTGGAGTTTTACAAATTACATAACGAATATTGAGGTGCGAAAAAATGCAGGAAATGAAACCAATCAAAGAAGGTAAAGTACGTGAGATTTATGACAACGGTGACAGCCTGATCATGGTTGCGACAGACCGCATCAGCTGCTTTGATGTTATCCTGAACAATCAGGTAACCAAGAAGGGAACTGTACTGACTCAGATGTCCAAGTTCTGGTTTGACATGACAGAAGACATTCTGCCGAACCACATGATTTCTGTAGATGTAAAAGACATGCCTGAATTTTTCCAGCAGGAGAAATTTGACGGAAACAGCATGATGTGCCGTAAGCTTGAAATGCTACCTATCGAGTGTATTGTGCGTGGATATATTACAGGAAGCGGATGGGAAAGCTACAAAAAGACAGGTAAAGTCTGCGGTATTGAATTACCGGAAGGCCTGAAGGAATCTGACAAGCTTCCTGAGCCAATTTATACTCCGTCCACAAAGGCTGAGATTGGTGATCATGACGAAAATATCTCCTATGAGCAGAGTATCGCTCACCTTGAGAAATATTTCCCGGGCAGAGGAGAGGAATTAGCTGCAAAACTTCGTGATAATACAATTGCACTTTATAAGAAATGTGCGGAATACGCATTAAGCAAGGGAATCATTATCGCAGATACCAAATTTGAATTTGGTCTGGATAAAGACGGAAACATGGTGATCGGTGATGAGATGCTCACACCCGGACAGCTCCCGTTTCTGGCCTGCTGAAGGATATGAACCAGGACATGGCCAGCCATCCTTTGACAAACAGTTTGCACGTGACTGGCTGAAAGCAAATCCAGACAACGACTGGACACTTCCGCAGGACATTGTGGATAAGACAATCGGAAAATATCTTCAGGGTTATGAAATGCTTACAGGTAAGAAATTATAATAATTCAGAGATATAGCAGATACTGCTGTTCGAAACATTGATAAAAGTTCGGACAGCAGTATTTTTTGCTAAAATGTCACAAAAATGTGGAAATCAGATAAATTTTTGTTACACTAAAGTGAAGAAGGTAATGGAAGAGACAGGATTGTAGTCATGGTGTGTAGTTATATTTTGTTTCTGAGATTATGAAAATGTGTAAGGAGAAAAAGGTTTATGAAAACATTGAAAAAGTTGCTTTTTATCATAATGGCAGTTGCTGTTTTAGCTATGCCGGTATTTGGTGTACAGGCTGCGGAAAGTGATATTCCTGTTACAGAGCAGCCCGGGGTATCCCCGACGCCATCTCCGGTTCCCATAAGAGAACTGGTTACAAAGGGAAACAAGATTTACTATTATTACAAGGGAAAAATGGTTAAGAACAAATGGAAGAGATATAATGGCTATAAGTATTATTTTGGCGCAAATGGAAATGCTGTGCGGGGAGGACAGCGTATCAACAATGTAGTTTATGTTTTTGATGAGAAAGGACGTTTATTTGAGAATAAACAGAATAAAATTGTAAAATCCGGATCCAATATTTATCATATAAGGACAAAACACGGCCGTGCCAGCATTGGATATTTTATCTATAAGAATAATCTGTATTATGCGGATCCAAAAGGAAGGCTGTATCAGAAGAAATCCAGACAGAACGGCCAGCTTTATTTTACCAATTCCGGTGCTGCAAGAAAAGATTATAATGCTCTGCTGAAAATGCGTGTGATGCAGATTGTATCGTCAATCACAAATTCAGGTATGAGTCAGAGCCAGAAGCTTTATGCATGTTGGAAATATGTTGTTTACGGAGGATTTTACTATGGTGGTCCGGATCCTAACATTTACCAGAGTGGCTGGGCGCGCAGTGAGGCATTTGAGGATGTTTCGTACAGGATATGGCAACTGTTATGGATTTTCCTGTATTTTTGCTGCTCTTGCAAGAGAAATAGGATATACACCATATATGATCTGTGGACGGGTACCGGGAAGCAGAGATGGAGCGGCAGATGGATTTGACACGTCATTGCTGGGTAGAAATAAATGGCCTTTACTATGATCCGGAGGCTCAGTATGCAGGATGGATGACTGGAGTTTATGGATACGACTATTATCCGATCAGTCATCAGATTCAGAGAGTTGTAAATTTCTGTACATATTAATTTTGAAAATTATCTGAGAAAATTTCTGAAATGAGGTGTTTCTATGGCGAGCAGAATTGCGGTGATTGGAATTATAGTTGAAGAGCCTGATTCTGTGAAAGAGCTGAATCAGATTCTTCACGAATATGGTGAATATATCATAGGAAGAATGGGAATCCCATACAGACAGCGTGGTGTTAATATTATCAGCGTGGCGATGGATGCCCCCCCAGGATATGATTAATGCAATGACAGGAAAAATCGGGCGGCTTGCAGGGATTTCTGCAAAAACAGTTTGCTCAAAAAAGGCAGAAAACATATAACAAGAGGGGGATTACATAGTGTTAGCAGATTTAAAAATGTTAGAGAGTATCCAAAATACGCAAAGTATTTCAAGGGAAGAATTAGGCTCGATTTTACAGACACAAGATTCCTTTCTGATACAGGAACTTCATAAAAAGGCACAGCAGACAGCGACACAGATCTATGGAAATAAAATATATATTCGCGGTCTGATTGAATTTACTAATTATTGTAAAAATAACTGCTATTACTGTGGAATCCGCAACGGCAATACAAAGGCCGACAGATATCGCCTTACAACAGAACAGATTCTATCCTGTTGTAAAACCGGATGGAACCTGGGATTTCGTACATTTGTATTACAGGGAGGAGAGGATCCTTATTACACAGATGTGAAAATTTGCCAGATCGTTCAGGAAATTAAATCAAATATCCGGACTGTGCAGTAACCTTATCCATTGGTGAGAAGAGCGAGAAAGTTATCAGGCATATTTTAATGCCGGAGCTGACAGATATCTGTTAAGGCACGAAACTGCAGATGAAGAACATTACAGAAAACTCCATCCACAACAGATGTCTTTAAACAATAGAAAAAACTGCCTGAAAGTTCTGAAAAAAATCGGCTATCAGACCGGTTGCGGATTTATGGTAGGATCACCGGGACAAACGGTAGACACCCTTTATCAGGATCTTCTGTTTATTAAAGAATTGAAACCTGAAATGGTTGGCATCGGACCTTTTATTCCTCATAAGGATACTCCGTTTGCAGATCAGCCTGCAGGGACACTGGATCTGACATTGAGATTATTGTCAATTATCAGACTGATTCACCCACATGTTCTTCTGCCAGCGACAACTGCACTTGGAACAATTGATCCTAAAGGAAGAGAAAAGGGAATTCTGGCAGGCGGAAACGTCGTAATGCCTAACCTTTCTCCGGTTAATGTCAGAGATAAATACAAACTTTATGATAACAAAATCTGCACCGGTGACGAAGCAGCAGAATGTAAGGCCTGTATGGCAGCAAGAATGAAGAGCATTGGTTATGAAGTAGTGACGGACAAAGGCGATTATAAGGTCTGAATGTAAAGCTGATTTTTCTGAAGTTCCAGAATGCTTTACAAAAAGAGTCACTTCTGAATAACTTAAGCATCCGCAGTATGCGGAATATAAAACTGAATATAGAAAAATAAAAACTAATCGGAAAGCAGTTGATAAGAAAGCTCCTGACCGAAAAGAAAGGAAAAAAGCCTATGTATAATCCAAAATCATTAAAAGCAGAAGAATTCATTTCCGACGAGGAAATCCGGGAAACCCTTGCCTACGCTGACGCAAACAAGGAGAATGTGGAACTGATCGATCAGATTCTTGCGAAAGCAAAAGAATGTAAAGGTCTTACGCACAGAGAAGCGTCTGTTCTTCTTGCCTGTCCAATTCCTGAGAAAATTCAGGAGATGTATGATCTGGCAGCGGAAATCAAGAAAGAATTCTACGGAAACAGAATTGTTTTGTTTGCGCCTCTGTATCTGTCTAACTATTGTGTAAATGGCTGTGTATACTGCCCGTATCATAAGAAAAATCCAGCACATTGCCCGTAAGAAATTAACACAGGAAGAAATTGTAAAAGAAGTTACCGCATTGCAGGATATGGGACATAAGCGACTCGCTATTGAAGCGGGTGAAGATCCGCTCAATAACCCGATTGAATATATTCTGGAATGTATCAAAACGATCTATAGTATCAAACATAAAAATGGCGCGATCCGTCGTGTAAATGTAAATATCGCGGCTACAACAGTAGAAAATTACCGTAAATTAAAAGAAGCCGGAATCGGTACTTACATTCTTTTCCAGGAAACATATCATAAAGAAAGCTATGAAAAACTTCATCCAACAGGGCCAAAACATAACTATGCATATCACACAGAGGCAATGGACCGCGCGATGGAAGGTGGCATTGATGATGTCGGTTTAGGTGTATTGTTCGGACTGGAACTTTACAGATATGAATTTGCAGGACTTCTGATGCATGCGGAACATCTGGAAGCAGTTCATGGTGTAGGACCGCATACGATTAGTGTGCCACGTATCAAACATGCGGATGACATTGATCCGTCTGCATTTGACAACAGTATCAGCGACGAGATTTTTGCAAAAATCTGTGCACTGATCCGAATCTCTGTTCCATATACAGGTATGATTATTTCAACAAGAGAGAGTCAGGCTGTTCGTGAGAAAGTTCTTCCTTTGGGTGTTTCTCAGATTAGTGGAGCTTCAAGAACCAGTGTCGGTGGATATGATAAGCCTGAAACGGAAGATGAGATTACATCTGCTCAGTTTGATGTCAGCGATCAGCGCACGCTTGATGAGATCGTAAACTGGCTGATGAATATGGGAGACATCCCAAGCTTTTGTACTGCCTGTTACAGAGCCGGAAGAACCGGTGACCGTTTTATGTCATTGTGCAAAAGTAAACAGATTTCAAACTGCTGTCATCCAAATGCCTTGATGACTTTAATGGAATATTTACAGGATTATGCAAGTCCTGAAACTAAGAAAGTCGGTCTGGAACTGATTCAGAAGGAACTCGAAAATATTCCAAGTGAAAAAGTAAAGAGGCATCTACCGGCGAATCATACAATTCCATAACATTGTAGATCTGTTCTGCTGCTGTTGTACGCAGTTTCTGCTGTGTGCTCTGGTTTGCGCATTTTTCGTATTCACGCATGAAGGCAGTTGCTGCGGT
>ENA-OQBD01000961-OQBD01000961.1-human-gut-metagenome-genome-assembly--contig:-NODE-961-length-14244-cov-9.494439_pt1 | contig 14244 bp, 8 predicted proteins | sample MGYA00242742_ERZ504543 | MGnify/ENA primary metagenome ERZ504543 (study PRJEB26092, sample SAMD00036239) | human gut metagenome | host: Homo sapiens | study: EMG produced TPA metagenomics assembly of... | reverse complement strand
AGTGCCCGTACAATGCATCCGCTGATCCGTGTGAGTTTGAAGTTCAACTCATGGTGGCCAATGTTGCGGAGGAAGAAGCCACCGAAACGTTCCACGAAATTGATGCCGAAATTAACAAGTTGTTACGCTCAAACACTGGGAATGGACAGACTTGCCGCCGTTGTAGCCGCCACATGGTGAAACCAATATGATATACTGGTATTGACGCCGGAACATGTGTCACATACGATTTCATCGATGCACAACACCAATACCACGGTGGCAATATATCTCCCGGAATGCGCATGCGCTTCAAAGCACTCAATATATTTACGGACAAGCTGCCTAAAGTCAGTGCCAAAGGAGACATCCCGCTTTATGGACAAACGACAGAAACTGCTATCCGTGCCGGAGTTATCAGAGGTATGGAACTTGAAATGAGCGGATACATCTCCCTTATTCAAACAAATCGTCTCCGAAGCGCTACGCCTACTCAACGACGCCCCCGGCAGCCCCGCGCACATCTCACTCGCGCCGCAACTCATCGTGCGCGAATCCACCAACTGCCAGCGCTAAATCGCAATTTTTGCAATTTAGCCGGCAGTTATCGCACGATAGCAAGCCAGAATCATACAGCCAAACAACCATTTCCCCACCCGCTGGAAGAATCTGCCCTCGGAAAACAGTATGTGCCAACGCCGCTAGCCCTAGCTGGCGATGAGGGAGCAGAAGAGAGCTTCAAAGACCAGCACAGGATTGCCATTGCCGGCCAGACGGCGACGCGCAACGGCAATATCCTCCAGCCGCCGCACCGCTCCCCCACGCGTAAGCCGCACCGACAGATCGGTGATCGACGAACGATTCTCCAAATTAATCAAGCCAACCGAATCTTCGGCATTGTTCTGCAACACAGCCACATCACGGTAAATACTGGCAATCGAGTTCAACGCACGGTCGAGCACGTCACGCGTAAGGCGCGTGGTCTGACGCTTCAGCTCGTCTTTTTTGGCAATCGCATTGTATGCGCCACGCAGCTTCGGAGGAATACGATCCTTCGCCCCAAGCCCATTGACTCTGCGAAAATCAGCTTCCGCCTCTGCCGCTTTGACCTTCACCTCCGCTTCGGCCTGCGCCTTCGCATTGTCGATAAGATTGCCGGCAAGCAGCACCGCATCCGACGCGCGACGCAATCCAAGCACGCCCACAATCAGCTCGTCGCGGTCAGACATCACCTGCTCATTCTTCGCATACAAGCGCGCGATGCCGATATGCCCTTCCGCAAGACGTGCGGCACGCACCGCGATTTTCGGCTCGAATCCGCCATTTTGCTCCAGAAATGCAGCCACCGCCTGCGTGGAGGGCACGGCAAGATTGACGATGCGAGTGCGCGAGCGAATCGTCGGCAACACGTCCTGCGCACTCGGCGCACACAAGAGCCAAATCGTATGCTCACTCGGCTCCTCAATCTCCTTGAGCAACACGTTGGTGGTGCGTTCCAGCATGCGATCGACATCTTCGATAATGATGATGCGCCACGGCGCAGTGCTTGGCATCTGCTCGGACGTAGTGATGATGTTTCGCACCTCGTCGATGCCGATGGTCACTTTGTTGGTGGCCAGCACGGTCACGTCGGGGTGAGTGCCGGCAAGCACCTGCTGCGCGGCTTTGGTCGGCTCGTCGCCAAGACCATGATCGGGGCTCTCCAACGCCGCAGCAAACGCGCGCGCCACATTGGAACGACCCGATCCCGGAGGACCGCAAATCAGCCAGGATTGCGCAATGGCTTTCGGATCGCCACTTGCGATGGCTTTGAGTTGTTCGACAACCTGCTGCTGGCCGACAATCGAATCCCACACGCTCACTGGGCGGCCTCCGATTGGAAAGTTTTCATTTGACTGATTTGCGCAAAATCGTTCTGAATATGCGCCCATACTTCTTCAATGGATTGGCTGGCATCAATCACGCGGAAACGTTGCGATTCCGCCTTTGCCAAGTCAAGGAACGCCTGTCGTGTACGACGTTGGAAATCGTCTCCCGCGGATTCCATACGATCTTCATCATGCTGCAGGCGCGCATGCGATTGCGCAGGGTCAAGATCCAGCAGATACGTACGATTCGGCAGCAGACCGCACGTCGCCCACATGCTCAAGTCGCGGATTTCACCTGCCGTCAATTCGCGGCCGCCAGCCTGGTATGCAAGAGAAGAATCAAGGTACCGATCGGTAATTACCACGGCACCGCGTTCCAGTGCAGGACGAATCACCTCGGCAACATGCTGGGCACGGTCAGCGGCGAACAGCAGCGCCTCCGCACGCGGAGCGATATCCGCATCGGAACCTTCCACGCCGCCAAGCAGCAACTCGCGAATCGCCACGCCAAGCACAGTACCGCCTGGCTCGCGCGTGACCACGCATTCGCGCCCCTGCGCCTCAACGTACGCACGCAACCGTTCGACCTGCGTGGTTTTGCCGACGCCGTCTACACCTTCAAAGGAGATGAATATGCCTTGCATATTCATCACTCTACATTGCGGCGTTCGCAACGCTACCGCTGCTCACTGCTACGAACAGTCCACCGGCATCTCTCATGCGACGCTCATCAGCTATCGCTACTCGCTGCCACGTACAGTCCACTGGACTGTACGTCAAAGGAGATGAATATGCCTTGCATATTCATCACCGGGCGGGAACTACGGCGGGACGGGTGTAGCCTTCGTTGGCGGTAAGCCATTCCACATCGGCCTTCACCGTGGTCGGCGTGGAACCGATCTCCTTGGCGATACGGGTGTTGGCCCAACCCTTATCGGCCAACTCGCGCACCTTGGCACGGCGATCGGCACGAGCCTTATCGACGGAAGCCGCCTTGGAAGTCTTAGAAGCCTTGGCAGCACCAGCCTTCTTAGCCCCGCCCTTGCCGGCGGCAGTCTTACGTCCACGCCTTTTCGACGGGCCCTGCGCACGCTTCTCAGCCAGCAAACGGAACGCCTCGGCCGGTTCGATCGACTCAGGAGCATACTGCTTCGGCAACGTACGATTCGTCTCACCATCGGTGATATACGCGCCGTAGAAGCCTTCCTTGATGGTCACCTGCTTCTGCGTTTCCGGATCGACGCCCAATTCGCGCAGCGGCGGCTTCGCAGCGCCACGGCCACGCCCACGGCCATACTTCGGCTGGGCGAACAGTTCCTTCGCCTTATCCAAATCAACCGTGAAAATCTCATCTTCCGAAGCAAGCGAACGCGTATCCGACTTGCCATCGGCACCGGTCTTCGTCAAATACGGACCGTAACGACCATTATTGGCCTGCACGGTAACCGTCTGCACTTCACCGGTCTGCGCACCCACCTCTTCATACGAACCGACTTCACGCGGCAAGCTCAGCAGACGCAACGCATCATCCAACGTCAACGATTCCGGACTCATCGTCTTGAACAACGACGCCATCTTCGGGCGATCGGCAGCGGCTTTCTTCGCACCCTTGCCGCGCTTCGGCTTCTCACTAGCGCTACCGGCAGCATCACCAGCATCGCCGGCATCGGCAGAAGGCATCACCAGCGCAACATACGGCCCGAAACGACCATTACGCACTTCAACGGTGCCTCCGGAAACCGGATCGACGCCAAGAGCGCGCGGACCGCCGGAATGGTTCTCGATCAAATCATGACCGACTTCCACCGTCAGCTCATCCGGAGCGAGCGTATCCGGCAGCGAGGCACGCTTCGGATTGCCCTCATCATCCAGATGGTTCATGTCCTCCAAATACGGGCCATATCGACCGACGCGCACATGCAAACCGTCGCCAATCTCAATCGTATTGATCTCGCGAGCGTCGATTTCACCCAACTGCGCGACCTGCTGCTGCAAACCGGCATGTGCCTCGTCCGCAGACTGCGCGGCACCCTCACCGGAACCGAAATAGAAGCGGGTCAGCCAATTCCTGCCGGTCTCCTGACCGCTCGCAATCTGGTCAAGACCGCTTTCCATATCGGCAGTGAACTCGTAATCCACATACCGCGGGAACTTCGTTTCCAGCAATTTGACCACGGAGAACGCGAGCCACGACGGAATCAACGCACGACCGCGCTCATACACGTACCCGCGATCGATGATCGTGGAAATAATGCTCGCATACGTGGACGGGCGGCCGATTTCCTTCTGTTCCAACGTTTTCACGAGCGACGCTTCGGTGTAACGCGCCGGAGGCTGAGTTTCGTGTCCGTCGGCACCAACCGCCACCGCGGCGAGCGCATCGCCCGGATTCATCGGCGGAAGCGACACATTGTCATCCGACTTCTTATCCGCTTTGCTGGATTTACCGGATTGCGCAGCCTGTTCAACGCTTCCAGCAGCATCGCCCTTCTTCGATTCGGCGGATGCGCGGCGGCCTTCACCGGTCGCCTTCATAAAGCCGGGGAATTCGATGACAGTGCCGGAAGCCTGGAACATGGCTTCCCCATTCGATTCGGTCGGTGCGGACAGTCGCACGGTCGCCGTGGAACCGGTTGCGTCTGCCATCTGGCAGGCAAGCGTGCGCTGCCAGATCAGCGTGTACAGCTTGAGCTGGTCGGCCGGCACTTTGCTTGCGATTTCCGCAGGGTCACGGAATTTCGCGCCCGCCGGCCTGATGCATTCGTGGGCTTCCTGCGCGCCTGCCGTCTTTGTGGCATATTGTTTCGGCGCGTCCGACAGATAGTTTTCGCCGAAATGCTTGACGACCGCTTCGCGTGCGGCTGCGATCGCCTCTTGCGACAGCGTCACCGAATCGGTACGCATGTAGGTGATATAGCCGTTTTCGTACAATCCTTGCGCAGCACGCATGGTCTGACGCGAGCTCATGCCGAGACGATTGCCGGCGGTCTGCTGCAAGGTGGACGTGGTAAACGGTGGAACCGGACGGCGACGGTACGGCTTGGTTTCCATCGACGCGACAGTAAACGTTGCAAATTCCAATGCCTGCGCAATCGCGGAAGCCTGCGCCTCGTCCAACTGCACGACCTGATCCTTCGCACCGGCCGCAGTCAGCTTGCCATCGGCGCCGAAATCCTTGGAACCAGCCAAACGACGGCCACCCAACGACACCATACGAGACTCGAACGCAACATTATTGCCATCGGCATCCGGCGCCTCCAACGTTGCGGTGACATCCCAATACGGGGCACGCACGAACGCCATACGCTCGCGCTCGCGCTCCACGATCAAACGCGTGGCGACGGACTGCACACGGCCCGCGGAAAGACCCGGCCCAACCTTGCGCCACAGCACCGGAGAAAGCTCATAGCCGTACAGGCGGTCCAGAATACGGCGGGTTTCCTGGGCGTCGACCATGTCGTCGTCAACGTCGCGAGTATTGTCAAGCGACGCTTTGATGGCTTCCTTCGTGATTTCGTGGAACACCATGCGCTTAACCGGCACTTTCGGCTTGAGCGTCTGTACCAGATGCCAGGCGATGGCCTCTCCCTCGCGATCCTCATCGGTTGCGAGGTACAGGGTGTCGGCTTTTTTCAACGCGCTTTTCAGCTCGGACACGGTTTTCTTCTTGTTGCCGTCGACGATGTAGTACGGCTTGAATCCGTCTTCCACGTCAACGCCGAACTTGCCGAATTTGGTTTTGTCGGCGGCCGGCACCTGGCTCGGCTGCGCAAGATCTCGAATATGGCCGACCGAGGCCATCACCGTATATTCGGAGCCCAAATACCCACCGATTTTCTTGGCCTTGGTGGGAGACTCCACAATCACGAGCTTGCTGCCGGTAGCCATAGCCACTCCTTATTACTAGTGTTTGCAACGCAATAATACTCACTGACCGTATGCAGTTGGCAAACCGTCCGTGTGGCGCGAGCGACCGGTGCCGGAAATTTTCGGCGTGATCGTACGTTTTGCCGTCAGCGTTTCGGAGGGGCCGGAGGTGCGCCGACAAGCCCAAGTTTCGTCAATGGCGAGGCGGTCAGCTGACGCATGGTCAACACCAGCCCGAACACCAACGACGCAACGGAAGCCGTCAGAATCACCGTGGAAAGGTGCGCGCCGGAATTCGTCCATTCCGCACTCATCGCAAGTCCCGGCTGAATCTGCCAAATAATGTATGCACCATACAGGGTGCCGAGCACGCCGAACGTCAACAGCACGCTGCCGACGATCTGCACGGAAGGCGACGACGCACGCGAACCGGGCTCATCCATGCCGTTCGCAAACGTCGCGGCAAGCGTGATCATTGCCACTCCGCCGACGATCAGCAACGCCATGATCACGTCGGTCGGCCGGTGCCACTGTCCCGCAATCACCGACAATCCGACGAGTACCGCATACAGCCAGCCGATCACGGCAACGAGCGCACGGCATACGCGAGGCACGGCGCATAATAGGATCATTCCTGCCGCGGCGGCGAGTATGACATGCCCGGAAGGCGCGGAATTATTGGGATTTGATTCCAGATTGATTAAGTACGGACGTGGCAGCAGCGGCTTCAGCAACTCTGCTGCGGCAAAGCAGATCCCGCCGAATACCGCCAGTTGAGCAATCAACAGCCATCGTTTTCTTACGATAAGTACGGCGAGGGCGATTATCGACATAATCGCGCTTGTTGCGATTACAACGGTGGAAATGGTGAAAACATGCACGACCGGTTCCAGCCATCCCGGCAGGGCCGCATCGAATTTCGACCAGACCATGTCTTCATAGCTTTGGCCTTCCATCGTGCGCACGCCCAACCACCAGACGCCCACCGCGGCGGCAAGCAGCAGCAGACCGAACACCACGCTGAGCATAATGCTCGACGCGCGCGGATGACGGGTCAGCGGATCGGCTTTGGCAAGCCCTTCGCTCACTTCACGTGGGGAAAGCACCTGTTCGATCGGATCAGACGGCGGCTGCGGCACGGGAACGGGCGCGACCGGCTGTTCCAGCATATTCGCGGACTTGTGCGGGTCTCGGATGATTGGCTTGAATTCGTCGGTCATAATCATCGAGAATACGGCATTGGCTCTACGGTATGCGCGAATGGCATGAAGATATAAGAAAACCTCCACGCACCCGGAAGAGGCCACTTACCCTTGCTGCATTCCTGCCCTGGGGGAGTTGGGTGACGTACCGCCACGCGGAGGCAAAGACCAGTGTACACCATGCCCGGACCGAACCGCGCCGCAAGCCGCACGAACCGCAGCGCAACCCGCGCCACAGGCCGCGCACGAACCACACAGACCATGCCATGATCCGTGAAGCAGCCAGCCCCACGACCAGCGACACAGGGAAATCAAACGTCAAAATGCCGCTTCCCCATGAGCATCCCGCGTTAAGGAGGGCGGACGGGTATGCTTGATGAGGAATCGCACACGAATATTGTGTGTTTGTTTTAAGTTCGGAAGGTTGTTCTTATGACTGAAGCGGTGGAATATCCCGATCTGGTGGTCGTGGGCGCGGGCCTGTTCGGCCTGACCGTGGCCCAGCAGGCCGTGGAGAGGCTCGGCGTGCGCGTGGAGATCATCGACGTGCGCGACCACATCGGCGGCAACGCGTACAGCTACATGGACGAGGAGACCGGCGCGGAGATCCACAAGTACGGCGCCCACCTGTTCCACACGTCCAACAAGCGCGTGTGGGACTACGTGAACAGGTTCACCTCGTTCACGAACTACGTGCACCGCGTGTACGCCACGCACGACGGCGAGGTATACCCCCTGCCGATCAACCTGGGCACCATCAACCAGTTCTTCCGCGCGCACTACACGCCCGCCGAAGCCAAGGCGCTCGTGGCCGAGCAGGCCGGCGAGCTGGCGGGCAAGGATCCCCAGAACCTCAACGACAAGGGCATTTCGCTGATCGGCCGCCCCCTGTACGAGGCGTTCATCAAGAACTACACGGGCAAGCAGTGGCAGACCGATCCGAAGGACCTGCCAGCGGGCATCATCAACCGCCTGCCGGTGCGCTTCAACTACGACAACCGCTATTTCAAGGACACGTGGGAGGGCCTGCCGGCCGACGGCTACACCGCGTGGATGGAGCGCATGATCGACGATCCGCGCATCCATGTGACCCTGGAGACCGATTTCTTCGACGGGTCCCAGCCGTACAACAAGGCGGCTTTGGCCGCGGCCGGCGTGCCGGTGGTGTACACGGGCCCGGTGGACCGCTACTTCGACTACTCGCTGGGCGAGCTCAAGTGGCGCACGGTCGATTTCAAGGAGGTGCGTTACGACGAGGGCGACCATTTCGGCTGCCCGGTGATGAACTTCTCCGACGCGGACGTGCCGTACACGCGCGCGATCGAGTTCAAGAACTTCAATCCGGAGCGCGCCGCCTCGCAGAATCCCGACAGGACCGTGGTGTGGGAGGAGTACAGCCGTTTCGCCGAGCGTGGCGACGAGCCGTACTATCCGATCAACACCGAGGCCGACAAGGCGCTGTACGCGAGGTACGAGGAGCTCGCGAAGGCCGAGCCGAAGACGGTGTTCGGCGGCCGTTTGGGCACGTACAAGTACTACGACATGCACAACGTGATCGACACCGCGTTGACCGCGTACGAGGAACAGGTCGAACCCCTTCTCAAGAAGTGACGATACGCATCGTTTCCAAATCGTAATTAAAAATCCCCAATCCACCGACGGTGGATTGGGGATTCCTCATATCAGGTGAACCAAAAATCAGGCGCGCCACACATCCTTACCAGCTGCCTTGGCGGCGGCGACATCGGCGTCAAGCTGCTCTTCGCTGCCTTCAACGCTGCCCTTGATGAACTCCTCCACCAAGCGGCGGGCCTCGCCATCCTCGTGCTGCACGGCCGGCGACTTCATGAAATAGGAGCTCGGAGCCAGAATCGGGCCGGCCAGATGACGGTCGAGCGCGATCTTAGCGGCACGCACGGCATCGATCACAATACCGGCGGAATTCGGGGAATCCCACACCTGCAGCTTGTATTCCAAGCTCAGCGGCACATCGCCGAACGTAGTGCCTTCAAGACGCACGAACGCGAACTTGCGGTCGTCAAGCCATGCCACGTAATCGGACGGACCGATATGCACGTTATGCGGATCCATATCGTGCGGCACCACGGAAGTGACGGCGCGGGTCTTGGAAATCTTCTTGGATTCCAGGCGCGAGCGCTGCAGCATGTTCATGAAGTCCATGTTGCCGCCCACGTTGAGCTGGTACGTGCGGTCCAGACGCACGCCACGATCCTCGAACAGACGGGCGAGCACGCGGTGCGTGATGGTGGCGCCGACCTGGGACTTGATATCGTCGCCGACGATCGGCACACCGGCGTCACGGAACTTCTGAGCCCATTCCGGATCGGATGCGATGAACACCGGCAGGCAGTTCACGAACGCGCACCCGGCGTCCATGGCGGCCTGGGCGTATGCCTTGTCGGCCTGCTCGGAACCGACCGGCAGGTAGGAAACGAGCACGTCGACCTTCTTGTCGCGCAGCACTTGGGCCACGTCGACCGGCTCGGCGTCGGACTCTTCGATCATCTGGCGATAGTATTCACCCAGACCATCGTTGGTCGGGCCGCGCAGCACTTCGACGCCCAGATTCGGCACGTCGGCGAATTTGATCGTGTTGTTCTGCGACGCTTCGATGGCTTCAGACAGATCCTTGCCGACCTTCAGCGCGTCCACATCGAATGCGGCGACGAATTCAATGTCGCGCACGCGATATCCGCCGAAATTATTGTGCATCAGACCGGGAATCTTATCCTCGTCCTTCGTGTCTTTGTAGTATTCAACGCCCTGCACCAGCGAAGAAGCGCAATTGCCAACGCCAGCGATAGCTACACGAATGCTCATCTGTAAACGACTCCTCTGTTATATATGCATATATGCGTTTCACAGGTACCAAATTTCAAGCATACCTGCGAAACAGCGAAAAGGCACCTGAAAAACTGATAAAACCCTGAAAATCAGCCGATATTGAGACAACGACCCACAAACTGTCGATTTGTAAAAGAGCTGCGCAAAAAATGCCCTCCCAAGGGCAAACTCACCCCATTTTCACCTGATTTCTCAAGTCAATCAGCTACGGTGGAACCTATGGTTTCACACACACGAAGCGTAAGCTCACGCTCAAGAAGCGCCCGCAGCGGCGGCGCCGGCAGCAATCGCAGCAACGCATCCCATAGCGCGCCCAAGCCGCAGAACCACGGATCGCACCGCGCCAACGGACCTCAGAAAAAGCAGAACAAGCGCAAGCATCTCGTGCTGAAGTGGGTACTCGGCATCTTCGCAGCGCTACTCGCGGCAGGAATCGGCCTGTTCGCCTACATGTATATCACCACGGAAATCCCCGAGCCGGAAAAGTTCGCCCTCGCCGAAAAAACCACCGTCTACTATGCCGACGGCACTACGGAAATTGGCAGCTACGCGGAACAGAACCGCGAAATCATCGACTGCGCGGTATTGCCGGATTACGTGGGCAATGCCATCGTCGCGTCGGAAGACCGTTCCTTCTACACCAACAAGGGCATCGATCTGTATGGCATCGCGCGAGCGCTGTATACGAATCTGACCACAGGCAGCCGTCAGGGCGGTTCGACCATCACCCAACAGTATGCGGAACGCTACTATTTGGGCGAAACCACGTCGTATTCCGGCAAGCTGAGAGAAGCGTTCCTGGCCATCAAGATCGCGCAGGCACAAGATAAGAGCCAGGTGCTGTGCAATTACATGAACACGATTTATCTTGGTCGTGGCGCGTATGGCATTCAGGCGGCGGCGAAGGCGTATTTCAACAAGAACGCCAGCGATCTGACCTTGTCGGAATCCGCCATGTTGGCTGGTATCATTCCGGCGCCGAGCTCATGGGATCCGGCCGTCAATCAGGAACAGGCCGAAAAGCGCTACGACCGCGTGCTCAGCATCATGAAGGAAGACGGCTACATCACCGCCCAGGAGAAGAAGGAAGCGCAGTTCCCCGCCGTGTCGGAAATCCAGCAGAGCAACCAGATGGCCGGCGCGAACGGGTATCTGCTGACCACGGTGAAGAACGAACTGGTCAATTCCAAGGCGTTCACCGCCGATGATCTGGAAACCGGCGGCTACAAGATCGTCACCACGCTCGACAAGGACATGCAGGACGAGATTCAGCAGGTCGGCGACACCCGACCGGAGGGCATGCCGGAAAGTATTCAGGTGGGCGGTATTGCGGTCGATCAGAAGACCGGTTCCGTGAAAGCCATGTATGCGGGCAACGATTACCTCACCAAGCAGCTCAACAACGCCACGCAGGCCACGTTCGAACCGGGTTCCACCATGAAGCCGTTCGGCTTGCTGGGCGCCGCGCAGGAGGGTGTGAATTTCAACACCATCTTCAACGGCAATTCCGGCCTGACGTTTGAAACGACGCCGGGAACCACCGCGCAGGTGCCGAACGCGTTGAACACCAATTACGGGTATATCAACCTCTATCAGGCGACCGCGAATTCGGTGAACACGGTGTTCATGGAGGTCAACAAGCACCTCGGCGCCGCGAATCTCGCCAAGATCGCGCATCAGGCAGGCATTGAGGAAGACATCGCCGAAGACACCACCTACAACATTCTGGGCATCAACGGCATTACCGTGTGGGATCTGGCGCAAGGCCACTCCACCATTGCGAACGATGGCGTGAAGAACACGCTGCACATCGTCGACACGGTGCTCACGTCCGACGGTTCGAAGGAGCTGTACAAGACGGCTCAGGAGAACCAGCAGGTATTCGATGCGAACGATTGCCATCTGGTGCAGAAGGCCATGCAGGGCACCACCACGTACGGCACCGCGGCCGGTGTTTCGGCACGTCTCGGACGCCAGGTGGCCGGCAAGTCCGGCACCGCAAACGATGAGAAGGCCGCTTCGTTCGTAGGCTATACGCCGCAACTGCTCAATGTGTGGGCCATTTGGAATCCTGCGGAAGACGGCAGCGCGCAGGAAGTGCCACCGTTCGCAGGCTATGGCGTTTCCTCCACCGGCTATCCGTCGCATCTGTTCGAGGAGTTCATGTCACTCGCCCTGCAGAATCAGGAGGTGATGACCTTCACCGAGCCAACCGACAACGGCAAAATCGGCGGCCCGGACGGCACATGGGGCACCGGCGCGCAGAAGACCGAGACACGGCAGAATCAGGAGACGCCGAAGGCCGAAGAGAACACCGAGCAGACCACACCCGATCCTACGCAAAACAGCGATCAGAACAGCGCTGGAAACGGTGACGGCGGCAACTCCGGAGACGGCGGAGACAGCGGCAATAACGGCGGAGACAGCTCCGGAGACGGCGGCAACGGCGGTAACAGCAGTGGCGACAACTCCGGAGACGACCAGTCGAACGGAGCCCAATAACCGTCGCAACAACCGTCGGCGGCAGGCAAGGCACCCACTCATTGACGGCAACCGACGCCAGCCGGAACGGCAACCGGCAAAGCAACCGCAAAAAACATTGTGGCGGCAACGAATACCATCGTTGCCGCCACAATGCGTATCAGCATCCTCCAATCACCGGATCGCCATGGCAGACGCCCCCGGACGGTCAGTCGTCTGCCATATCGCGATTTTCATCGCTGCAATCCTACTTATGCAATCGTAGGGCGGTGATTTTCGCGCCGTCATGCGCCGAAGCCGAGATGCGTACGATCGCAGCGTCGTCAGCATTGTCGTTTTCTCCGGTATTCTCAATATTTTCCGCGGTTTCCGCAGTTTCTATGGCATCCGGCAGCGGATACACGTCGATTGCCGTGGGATCGCCGTCGATGCGACGATGCTCGCCACGCTGCAATGGCAGGCCGTCGAGCGTCACTTCATACGCCGCGTTTTCACCGTCGCTTTCCGCGGAATCGGCAATCACCTCGATTTCCAAACGATGCGCCTGACCACGCCCGCGCATCGCATACTGGAATTCGCCACCAGCCAACGCGCGACGCCAATGCAACGTGCCGTCGGCACCCATCATGTCGTTATCGCCCGAATACCGATGATCGACTTCCGATTGCTGCTGACCGCATGCGATGGTGTCGACAACGGTCTGCTCGCTAGCGGCCTGACGCGCATCGATATCGGCCAGTTGCGCGCGCAACGCACACACGTTGCCATCGTCGGCAACCGGCAGATACACGGAATACCGGCAGCCATGCATACTGCTGAACGCATGCATGTCGAACAGCATGGTACGGCCGGAAACGTCCGTCGCGGCAACGGTGAGGCCATGCACGTACGGTCTGGAAACCTGCGCGCACGCCTTGACCGGATTGCCGTTGATGATCGGCATGGATACGAGCGGACGCAACGGACCAGTGGCAATATGACTCATACGGCCGGCGTCCGCGAATTCGCCGTCCATATCGTCGCTATCCGAAGCCAGCGCCATCACCTTCGGCCCCTTCATGAAACTGACCCAAGGCGAACCGTCCGGCATACGCTCGACGGTGATCCGCGGCCGCAACCGCATCACCACTTCCGCAACGCCGTTCCAGCGCAGACGCAACGGCAGATATCCTTCGGGAATATCGTTGGTGCGTGCCGGATCAAGCGTGCAGACGGCGCATGTGGCCTCCATGACGCCGTAATGCTCCGCCCACCACGGACGGCGCAGAAACAGCGTGGTTTCCCGCAAACCACCGGGAGTACCGGGAACATGCTCGGCCGTGGATTCCAACGTGAACGTCACCGTGTAATCGACGCCATCCTCAATGCGAGCGGCGCGCTGCGTGATGCGCAGACCCTGCTCCGGGCAGTCGAAGGTGGAATCGATGTACAGATTGACCAGCAGGCGCGTAGCTTCCGCCTCGGCATTGTTTGAAACGGTATTGCCCGTCTCGGCGGCAGAACTGGCAAAACCAGCAGCAGCCGAATCAGCCGAATCCTGCGCAGCCGGCCGCTGCAGCGCGTAAATCAATCGTCCATATCGGGCGTGATTCTCCAATCCCGAACCGACGCAACACCAGAAGCATTCCTGAGGTGTGGAATAGGCACGATAATGCTGCGATCGCATCGGCGTGAAATACACGAATCCCGGCTGCTTCGGATTGATGGTGGACAGCAGGTGATTTTCCAGCACCCGCTCGTAGAAGTTGATATAGTCGGCGCTGCCGGAACGCAGCCACAGTCGTTCCGCAAGTTTCGACATGTTGTACGAATTGCAGGTTTCCGGACCTTCTCGCGATTCGATCATGGATGAAAAATCGTCCGTCGGGTGGAAATGCTCGGACACGGAATGCGCGCCGATGCTTACGGAACGGTGATGCACCACGGAATCCCAGAAGGTGTTAGTGGCGGCGTCGGCCTGTTCATCGTTGCAAATCGCGCCC
>ENA-OQBD01000959-OQBD01000959.1-human-gut-metagenome-genome-assembly--contig:-NODE-959-length-14249-cov-2.914531_pt1 | contig 14249 bp, 9 predicted proteins | sample MGYA00242742_ERZ504543 | MGnify/ENA primary metagenome ERZ504543 (study PRJEB26092, sample SAMD00036239) | human gut metagenome | host: Homo sapiens | study: EMG produced TPA metagenomics assembly of... | reverse complement strand
GGTTATCGCTTACATCAAACTGGGCCGAATCATTTTCTTTTTCCGGTTCGGCATAGCCGCCAACGCTGGTGCGGGAACCGCCGCTGATTTGCGAAATGCCAAGGTGCAGCACTCTTTCGCGGGCGCGCTGGCTTTCACGGGTTGATACAATCATGCCGGTGTAAGGCACGCTGATGCGGATGCAGGCAACAAGTTTTTCAAAAATATCGTCGCTGATACTGTTATCGAAAGCAGACGGATCAATATCATCTGCCGGGCAGATGCGCGGAACGCTGATAGTATGCGGGCCAACACCATGAACCGCTTCCAGATGTTCTGCGTGCATTAAAAGCCCTGCAAATTCATAACGGTAAAGTTCAAGCCCGAACAATACGCCGAGGCCAACATCGTCTATGCCGCCTTCCATTGCCCTGTCCATTGCTTCGGTATGGTAGGCATAATTGCTTTTCGGCCCGTAGGGATGCAGTTTTTCATAACTTTCTTTATGATAGGTTTCCTGAAAAAGAATACTCAGCTGGAACAACAGCCAGACCGGCAACTCTCGTGGTAAGGACAACGGCGTGCGCGACCCGTATCTGGTCCGCTCTCCGGAAGGCGACACCGTCTACCTCATCGCTACCGAGCTGAGCATCCATAACCGTGGCGGTTGGGGCGCGGCCACCGCTACCACCAATGGCAGCACCAACCTAATCGTGTGGGAGTCGCATGACTTCGTCAACTGGAGCGAACCGCGCGCCGTTGACGTTGCCTCTCAGATTCCGGGAGCCGGCATGGCTTGGGCTCCGGAAGCCTACTGGGATGATGTGAACAAGCAGTACATGGTGTACTGGGCCACTGCTTCCGACGCGGACAACAAGTCCGGCGATCGCACCAATATGTACTACTCCACCACGCGTGATTTCGTGAACTTCACGACGCCTGTCAAGTGGATCGACCGAGTCAAGTCCGTTATCGATACCACGATGATTAAGGCCGATGACGGCTATTACTATCGTGTGTCCGGTGACACGTACCTCGGTGTTGAGCGTAGCAAGGATCCGTATGCCACAACGCTCACCACTGGTGACACAATTGCGAATGGTTACTACAACACTGACAGTGATCCGAACCAGTGGACGCTTGTCGGTACATTCGGTGACCTGACTGGTACCGGTCTGACCGGTGCGCAGCTGGAAGGCCCGGAGCTGTTCTTCTACAATGAAGATGACGTGCAGACCAGTGATGCGGGCAAGAAGATGCTCTACGGTCTGATGTGGGACCAGTACTCAGCCGGTAAGGGTTACACCCCATACCGTTCTGCCGATTTAGGCAGCACTGATAAGGCTGATTGGGGCTTTGCCTCTGATGTGAACTTCGGTTCGCTCAAGAAGCGTCACGGCACCATCCTGCCTGTCACTGAAACCGAGTACAACGCAATCCTGAAGGCATTCGATAAGAACAAGGACACCGAGCCAGTCACACCCGATGAAGACGGCTCCGGTCCGATTGCCGAGTATGACTTCGAAGACAGCAAGGGTACCGACACCACTGAGAACAGCAACGACTTGACCTTCAACGGCAACGCCAAGGTCTCCGAGGATGCCGAAAAGGGCAAGGTGCTTAAGCTCGACGGCTCTGACGGCACCTACGCCGAGTTCCCGAAGGGCCTGTTCGATGGCCGTAACAAGCTGACTGTGCAGATGGATGTCAAGTCGGAGATCAATAAAAACCAGTTCACGTTCGCTTTCGGCCAGAACTCCACCAAGTACTACTTCCTGAAGTACAACAACTCCGGCGAGCTCGCCAGCCGCATCACCACCAACTCGTATGGTGCGGAGGACGCGGCTAACGCTACGTTGTCTGGCAACGGCGCATGGCATCGTGTCACGGTCACGTTGGACGACAACGTGATGACCGTGTACTCTGACGGTGCGCAGGTGGCTCAGAACAAGGCGACCAAGAACAAGGTCACCGATTTGGGTAACGATCTGCTGGCCTACTTGGGCAAGTCCTTCTACAACGACCCATACTTCAAGGGTTCGTTCGACAATGTGAACGTGTGGAACCGCGCGCTCACTGCTCAGGAAGTCGAGAAGACCAGCCCGATTGCTCTGCAGGGTATTTCTGTGGGCACTGTGCCGTCCGACCCGAACTCGCTGCGTGGCACTGACGACCACTCTCAGGTCCGTTCCACCCTCGACTGGTCCACGAAGACCGTCACCACCGTGCTCAACCGCCGTGGCGGCGCGACCAAGGTGCCCGTCAAGGTGTCTGTCAACCGTAGCGACGACTCCATCAAGCTCACCCTTGATGGTCAGGCGTTCACCAATGGTGGTACGGCCGACCTGGCTAAGGACCGTACTTTGGTCGTTGATTTGGGCGACGGTGCGCCGCAGACCTGGACGCTGAAGAAGGTCACCGTGGGCAACAACCCGGTACTGCCCGGCCAGTACGCCGACCCGGACATCGACTACTTCGACGGCAAGTTCTGGATCTACCCGACCACCGACGGCTTCTCCGGCTGGAGCGGCAACTACTTCCATGCGTTCAGCTCCACCGACTTGGTGAACTGGACCGACGAGGGCGTGATCCTCGATGTCAATAAGGACCACCAGCCGACCACCGATGGCGATGAGAACACCGCCATCTCCCCGTGGTCCGTGGGCTCCGCGTGGGCGCCGACCATCGAGAAGAAGAACGGCAAGTACTACTTCTACTACTGCGCGAAGTTGCCGAACGGTACATCCGCCATCGGCGTCGCCGTGGCCGACAACCCGGCCGGCCCGTACAAGGCCGCCGACCAACCGCTGGTCACTCGCACGATGGAAGGCGTCACCGTTGGACAGGCCATCGACCCGTCCATCTTCACCGACCCGAACACCGGCAAGTCGTACATCCTGTACGGCAACGGTTCGCCCGCCATCGCCGAACTCAACGACGACATGGTGAGCATCAAGGCCGGTACGGTGAAGAAGCTCAACGGTCTGAACGGCTTCCGCGAGTCCGTGGTCGTCGCCTACCGCGACGGCAAGTACCACTGGACCTGGTCGTGCGACGACGCCAACTCCCCGAACTACCATGTGAGGTACGGCGTCTCCGATTCCATCGACGGCACCATCACCTACAAGGGTGTGCTGCTGCAGAAGGATTCCTCCAAGAACCTGCAAGGTACCGCGCACCAGTCCGACGTGCATGTGACCGACGCGGACGGCAACGACCGTTGGCTCATGGCCTACCATCGCCACTACACGCCGCTCGGCGTGTTCACCTCCGGCCTCGGCTACCACCGTGAAACCGCCATCGACGAGATCACCTTCGACGCGGACGGCCTGATGCAGACCATTCACCCGACCGACGAAGGCGTGTCCATTGAGATGGCCGATACGACGGCGCTTGATGGCGCGATTGAAGCGGCCGACAAGCTCGGCACCGATGGCTCTGCTTACACCGAGGCCAGCTGGAAGGCATTCGAGGATGCGCTCGCCGCAGCCAAGACGGCCAAGCAGACCTTCCTTGACTCCGGCCTGTCTCAGGCTGATGTCGATGCCGCCGCCAAGGCCCTGACCGACGCGCAGAATGCGTTGGAGGAGAGCCAGCCCGAGCCGGAGCACCCGGCCGCAGGCACGATCCTCTCCATCGCCGTGACCGCGCAGCCCGCCAAGGCCGAGTACAAGGTCGGTGAAGCGCTCGACGTTGCCGGTCTGGTCGTCACCGCGACCGTGGCCGATGGCAACGGCGGCTCCGCCACCCGTGAGCTCGCCGCCGATGAGTACGAGCTGCTCGGCTTCGACTCCTCGAAGGCCTCCGACAAGGTGACCGTGACCGTGCAGTCTGTGGCCGATTCGACCAAGACCGCCACGTTCACCGTGAAGGTCGTTGCCGACGAGACGCCGACTCCGGATCCCGATCTGGCCACTGAGGAAGAGCTCAAGCAGCTCGAAGACGCCATTGCCAAGGCCGAAGCCGAGAAGCTGAACCAGGACGATTACACCGCCGATTCGTGGAAGGCCTACGCCGATGCGCTGGCCCAAGCGAAGAAGGTGCTCGCCAAGGAGAACGCCACCTCCACCGAGGTCCAGGATGCGATTCGTCACCTGACCGAGGCCCGCAAGGCCCTCGTGAAGGTCTCCGCTGATGGCAAGAAGCCGGGTGCCGTCATCTCCGACACTGGTGCCGCCGTCTTCGGCGTGGCTGGTGCCGTGGTGGTCCTCGCCGCCGCCGGTATCGCCCTGACCATCTGGCGCAAGCGCCGTATCTGACCCCTCATTTGCAAAAAACTCTCACTGACGTTGAGTCGGTGAGAGAAATTTGCAACGAGTGGCCTGATTTTGCAAAAGACTCTCACTGAGCACTCCTCAGTGAGAGTCTTTTGCAAGTGGGCCCGAGTCCGCACCGCCCGCATCTTATATAATCACGATTATATTAATCGTGATACAATAAATCGTGGTGCGAATAGGAATTCGCCAACGTATGGCATAGAGGGGCGGGCAGTATGACATTCATCGGACGAGATAGCGATTTACGGCAACTGCAGGAATGTTTCACTGAGCGTAGGGCACAGCTTGTGTTCGTCTACGGCCGCAGGCGCGTGGGAAAAACAGAGACGCTTATTCAACTCGCAAAAGACAAGGAAACCTTATTCTTCGCGGCGCAGAATGCCACTAAAGATGAACAGCTGGCATCGTTCTCCCGTCTCATGTTCGAGGCGGGTGCCCCGGGCAAGGATTATCTGAGTCAATATCCTTCTTGGGAAAGGGCGTTAACCGAGTTAACCCGGCTGCCAGAGCCGAGCGATGGCGGCCGCAGGCTTGTGATATTCGATGAGTTTCCTTATCTGGTCAAATCTGATCCGTCATTGCCGTCAGTGCTACAGAATCTTTGGGACCACACGTTGCGTCATGCAAATCTGATGATTGTGATTTGCGGCAGTGCCATGAGCTTCATCGAAAAGGAGCTGTTGGGAGAAAAATCGCCGCTATATGGTCGTGCGACCGGCATCCTGAAGATGCTGCCGATGCCATATTGGGATGCAGCGCAATTCTTCCCCAACTATAGTAGCGAGGATAAGGCGCTGGCCTACGCAATACTGGGCGGTATCCCGCGTTACCTAGAGGAATTTGACCCAGATGAGACCATAGACGCAAATGTCAAGCGGCATATTCTGAGACGCATTGCTCCGCTATACAGCGAGGTTGAATTTTTGTTGCACGAAGAACTGCGGGAAACTGCGAAATATAACAGCGTGATACGGGCGATCGCGCTCGGCGCAACTTCGCTGAATGAGATCGCGACACACACGATGATGGCAAACGCAACAGTATCGTCGTATCTCGCCAATCTTATGGAACTGGGGATTGTGGAACGTGAGTTCCCAGTCACGGCGAAGCCTAAGGAGCGGGCGAAAGGTTCGCGTGGGCTGTATCAGCTGAACGACAATTTCTTCCGATTCTGGTATTCGTTTGTCTTTCCGTATCGTTCGGAATTGGAGCGGGGCGATGTGGAAGGCGTATACGAGCGTCATATCAAGCCGGTATTACATGATTTTGCCGGCAAACCGTTCGAGGGTCTGTGCCGTGAATGGATGTGGCGTGAGAGTGCTGCTGGACGGTTGCCCTTCCGTGCGCGTGCGGTTGGCCGTTGGTGGGATCGTCAGGATGAGATAGACGTGATGGCCGTTGACAATGCGTCTGATGCTGCCATTGTGGGCGAGTGCAAATTCCGCAATGCGCCGGTGGACCGTTCCGTGCTGAATCTACTGCGAGACCGTGCTGCGCGAACCGGTATCGGCCAGCGAACATACCTGCTGTTTTCGCTCGGCGGTTTCGATCAATCACTGGTCGACGATGCTGCGGCGTCTCAATCCGACGTTCAGCTCGTCGGCATCGATGAGCTGTTTCATGAATAAATCCCATTTGCGAATAGCTCTCACTGAGTGCTCATCAGTGAGAGCTATTCGCAAATGGAGCCTTACTTCTTCGCCTGAGTGAGCTGGTAGGCCGCAAAGAGAATGGCGAGCCAGATCACGCCGGCGATAACGGCGACGCGGTAGCTGGCGGAGAAGCACATCAGCACCACGACCAGTGCCAGGAACGCCAATACCACCCACGGGGTTACTTTGGCGAACGGCAGCTTGAAGTGAATCGCGTCGAGCGCTTCCTTGCCGGACTTGCCGGCCAGTTCGGAATCCTCGGGAGCGCCGCCCGCGGCGACCACCTTACGGAACTTCATTTCGGTGAACATGATCATCGTCCAGTTGATGATGCCGGCGATGGTGGCAATCGACATCAGATAGTTGAACGCGAACTCAGGCCACACGAACACCACGACCACGGCGATGGCGGTGATCACGGCGGACGTCAGCACGCCAGTCACCGGCACGCCCTTGGCGTTGAGCTTGCCCAGATACGCGGGCGCATTGCCCTGCTTGGCCAGCGAATACAGCATGCGGGAGTTGGCGTACAGGCCGGAGTTGTACACGCTCATCACCGCGGTCAGACACACGAAGTTGAGGATGCCGGCGGCCGCGTGGATGCCTACGGAATCGAAGATTTGCACGAACGGGCTGGGAACATCGTCTCCGCCGATGGTGTTCCACGGTATGACGGCCATGATTACGCCGAGCGCGCCAATGTAGAACACGAGAATTCGCCAGATAATGTCATTGGTGGCGCGGGGAATCGTACGACGAGGGTCCTCGGTTTCGCCGGCGGTGATGCCGATGAGCTCGGTGCCGCCGAAGCTGAACATCACCACGACAAGCGCCATCAACAGGCCGGTCCAGGTGCCGTCTTTGGTCTGCTCCATGAGACCGTTCGGGAAGAAGCCCCCTTCCAAGGTGAACCAGTTGGCAAAGCTCGCTTTGATGCCGGATGCGGTGGGCAGAGCGAAGATGATGACGGCCAGGCCGCCGACGATCATGGCAATCACGGCCACAATCTTGATGATGGCGAACCAGAACTCGAACTCTCCGAACTTGGAGACGCCCAGCAGATTGGCGGCGCAGATGACCACTAGGAATACGGCTGCCGACACCCAGGTCGGAATCGCCGGGAACCAGTAGTTTACGAATTTGCCCACCACGGACAGCTCCACCATCGAGACGAGGATGTAGTTGAACCAGTAGTTCCAGCCGGAGATGAAGCCGGCGCGCTTGGACCAGTAGCGAGTGGCATAGTAGCTGAACGCGCCCGCCTTCGGATCCTCGACGGACATCTCGCTCAGCGCGCGCACGATCATGAAGATCGCGAGGCCGCCGATCAGGTAGGCCAGCAGAATCGAGGGGCCGGCCAGCGCGATGGATTCGCTGGAACCATAGAACAGGCCGGTTCCGATAGCGCCGCCCAGTGCAATCAGCTGGATATGACGGTTCTTCAATGACTTGCGCAGCGTGGCCGGCACCGGCACATCGTCGGTTTCGCGCGACTTCTTAGGTGCGTCAGTAGTACTCATTGTGCTCTTCTCTCGAGTCTCTTTGATTTTTAGCATGACCGGCGGAAGGTCGCCATGCGCAACGCTCGTCATTGTAAGGCGCGGCATGCCGTAATGCCAAAGAATGCCGATGCCAGCCCATACCGGTATTCGCGTTTGATCGAAACAGCTAAAGTCGGCAGTGGCCCATCAAACCATCCCCACCAATTCACTGCGAGACGGGCATGCCCATGGTGAAAATGGTGTGGGCCACTGATTCCGGAGATGCTGCGAGGTCGGTGGCGAGCCAGTATTGCAGTAGGCCGATGCTGCCGGATACGGCGAAGCGCATGCGCATTTGGGCCTCGACCGGGTCGTTGGCGGCGGGCTGCAGCTGCTCGGCGACCGTCTGCCGGCTGTAAATAAGTCCCAGTAGCTGCTGTTGGAAGCCGATATCTGCTTTCGGGCTCATCAATACCTGCAGATGCTTGCGATTGTCGGCGATGTATTGGCAGATACGTTCGATGACGTGCTCGATGCCGGCTGAATCAGGCTGCGCGAGCAACTGGTCGAGCGCGGCAGTAACCCAGGCCATGGTCTCGTCTTCGATATCGTGCAGTAGATCTTCAATGCTTGTGTAATGCGCATAGAACGTGGAACGGTTCACGTCCGCCCGCTCGCACAATGCCTTGACGGTGATGGACCCAAGCGGCTGGTCCTGCAGCAGCTCGACGAGCGCGTCTTGCATGGCGAGCCGTGTGTATCGGGTGCGGCGGCTTTCCGTCAAATCCTTGGCCATGGCATTCTCCCCAAGTTCCGACAACTCACAATCCAACTGTTGGTTGCAGAACCGACACAGTGTTGTTTTACTTGAGTATAGCAAGGGAACGCAGGTGGCATTGCGAATGGAGCGGGCCGTGGTGGGAACTGTTGGAGGTGCGTGATGGCATATATCGAATTCGATCATGTGGTCAAGGAATACCCCTCCGGCAGCAGCGTGATTCGGGCGCTCGATGAGGCGAGCTTTACCGCCGATCAAGGCGAGTTAAGCGTCATCCTCGGCCAGTCAGGCGCAGGCAAGACCACGGCGTTGAACATTCTGGGCGGCATGGATACCGCGACTTCAGGCCGCGTCATTGTGGGCGATCGCGACATCACCGGATTGCGTAAGCGCGATTTGGTGACCTACCGGCGCAACGACATCGGCTTTGTCTTCCAGTTCTACAATCTTGTGCCGAACCTGACCGCGCTGGAGAACGTGGAACTTGCCTCACAGATTTGCCCCGATCATTTCGACCCGGCGGAAACCCTGTACAAGGTCGGACTGGGGGAGCGCATGGGGAATTTCCCGGCACAACTGTCCGGCGGCGAACAACAGCGTGTATCCATCGCCCGCGCGATTGCCAAAAAGCCGAAGCTGTTGTTGTGCGATGAGCCGACCGGTGCGCTCGATTACGAGACCGGCAAGGAAGTGCTGCAGTTGCTGCAGGATATTTGCCAAACACAAGGCATGACCGTAATGATCATCACGCATAATTCCGCGCTTGCACCGATGGCTCACAAAGTGATTCGCTTCCGCTCCGGCAAGGTGACCAGCGAGGAGGTCAACGCAACGCCGCGGCCCATCGCCGATATCGAATGGTAGGTGATTGGCGATGCTCACTGCAAGACACTCTGTGAAACGCCCCGTGAAACAAGCGAGGCGATTCGTGAAACAACCTGTGAAACATTCTGTGAAACGGCGGAACCTCGACGATAGCGGCGGTCGAGGAGCGGGCGTTTCTGCGGTATTTGCCAAAGATACGTTGCGTTGCTGGCTGCGCAGCTGGAAGAGGTTCGTCTCGATCGCCGTCATCACGCTGCTTGGCGTGGCCGTGCTGACCGGCATCTACGCCGGATGCCGCGATGCTTTTCTGGCGGCCGGTCGTTTTTACGATCAGCAGGGACTGCATGACCTGCAGGTGCTATCCACATACGGCCTGACCGATGATGATGCGGCGGCACTGCGCCGAATCGACGGTGTGCAAACCGTGCAGCCCGAACGTTCTCAGACGGTGACCACGTTGGTGGACGGCACCAAGAAAACCGTGACCATGCAGGAAATCGGTACCGAAGGGCTTGATCAGCCGTACCTGCAACAAGGCAAACTGCCGAACAAGGCCGGCGAAGTGGCGGTGACTCAGCAGTTCCTGAACGATAGCGGACTCAAGATTGGCGGCACCATTACTGTGACGCCACAAGACACCTCTTCATCCGTCATATCGGTAGCGGCCACGGAGACTGACGATTCCAATAATGCCGATACGGTAGGTGTCGCCGCCAATGCCTCGGCATCCGATGCGAAGTCCGCCGCCAATACGGACGCCGACGCCGAGCAATCCCCGCAGTTCCCCACGAAACTCACCATCACCGGCGTCGTACTTGACCCGCGCGACCTCAACAATCCAGACGGCTATTCGGGCATGACCTCCTTCCGGTCCACCTCATCCGAGGACTATACGTTCTTTGCACCCAGCGACGGCGTGACCGGCAATATATACACTGCGATATCGGTTGCCGTCACTGGTGCGTCCGATTTTGACACGTTTTCCGATGCCTACGATGAAGCCGTCAAAACCGTGGCCGACCGTATCGAACATCAGATACAGACCACACGCCAGAAAGCCCGTCGTCAACAGATCGTCTCCAGCGCGCAGCGCAAACTGGACGATGCCCAAGACGAGGCCAACGAGCAGCTGGACGAAGCCCAGAAGCAGATCGACGACAACTGGGCCGAGCTGGAAGCCAACGAAACGACATTGCAAGATAGCCGTACCGAATTGGAGAACAACAGGACAACCATTACCGATGGCGAACGGCAGCTCGCCGATGGACGTGCGCAGATTGCATCGGCCCGTCAACAGATCGCGCAAGGTCGCCAGCAGATAGCCGAAGCGCGCACCCAGCTCGAATCGGGCAAAGCGCAGCTCACCTCGGCTCGCAAACAGCTCGATGCGGCGCAAACGGAACTGACTGCCAATCGCACGAAAATCGAACAGGGCATTACCCAAATCGACCAAGGCGTGGCACAAATTGATCAGATGCTGCCCATGATTCAACAGGCCAACAATCTACTGGCGCAACTTGACCCGAATATCGACCTCAACTCACCCACATGGCAGGCCATCAAGCAACTGCTCGCGCGCCTTGGCATTACCGTGCCTGAAGTGCCGTCAATCAGCGATCTGCGGCAACAGCTGACCGCCAAGCAAACGGAACTGCCAAACGCAGCGAGACAGTCTGGCCCAGCAGAAAGCCGATTTGCAGCGCACATTAAACGAAACCATTGCCCCCGCACAATCCACCTTGGACCAGCAGAACGCGCAACTGACCGCCAAGGAACAGGAAGCGGCTGCAGGAGAGGCACAGCTCAATACCAAATCCGCGGAACTCGAAGCGAATGCCGCAACCCTCGAAACCCAGTCGGCGCAACTTGAAGCGCAGGCCGCCCAACTGGCCAGCGGCAAGCGGCAGCTTGAAGAAGGCGAGCGGCAGCTGAAAGAAGGCGAACAACAGCTCGCGGACGGCAAGGCGAAACTGGATGATGCGCAGTCTGCACTCGATGCGATGCGAAGCGAAGCGGAAAGCGAATTCGCCAAGCAGCAACGGCGCATCGACGATGTGGCCAACGCACGTTGGTATGTGCAGACACGCGCTTCGATCGACGGATTCAGCTCGCTCAAATCAGACGTCAGTTCCATCGAATCCATCGGCCGCGCATTCCCGATTGTGTTCCTGCTGGTCGCCGTGCTCATGAGCCTGACCACCATGACCCGCATGGTCGAGGAAGACCGCGGACTTATCGGCACCTACCTTGGACTCGGCTATGGCGGACTCGCCGTGTCCAGCCGGTATCTGCTGTTCGCGTTGCTCGCCTGCTTGGTCGGCGGCGGCATCGGTCTGCTGGTCGGATTCCTTGGCATCCCGGCATTCCTGCTGGTGGTGATTGAGGGACTGTATATATTGCCCGGTGTGCGACTCGAATACGACTGGTTGTACGGTTCGGCCGGCATCGTGCTGTTCGTGGTCGGCGTGGGCGTGGCCACCGCGCTCGCCTGTCGCGAGGAGATACGGCACACGCCCGCCGCGTTGATGCGGCCGAAGGCACCGAAAGCGGCGCTCGCATATTGCTGGAGCGGATTCGCCCGGTATGGAGCCGGCTGAACTTCCTCGGCAAAGTCACCGCGCGCAATATCTTCCGATTCAAGTCGCGCTTGATTATGACCGTGGGTGGCGTGGCCGGTTGCACAGCGTTGATTATCTGCGGATTTGCGATTAATGACACCGTCGACACGATTGGCGTCAAACAATACGAGCAGATCTACCAGTACGACCTGATGGTCGTGGCCAATGACGATGACGCCACCGCGATGCGCAAGCAGGTGGCACAAGATGGCCAAACCACCGAAACGCTGAATCTGCGCGTGGATAGTGGCGAGATGAGCAATGCGGCGCAGGAAAGCGAAACCGTGCAGCTGATGACCGTGCCCAACGATTCGCTGAATATCTTGAACGATATGGTCACGCTGGAACAAGCTGGCGATGATGGATGGTTTGGGCTGCCCAATATCTTCGGCAAAGCGGGTGGCGGCACTGTAGCGCTGGACGATAGTGGCGTGATTGTATCGCAGTCCGCCGCCAACTCGCTGAATATTCATGCCGGCGACACCGTCACGCTGGGCAATGGCGGTAGCAGCCGGGCCAAGGTGCAGGTCACGGCCGTGACGCGCAATCTTATTGGCTCTGATGTGTACATCAGTGAGCGACTGTACGACCAGAAGTTTGCGGCCGGCGGTGTGACGTCTTCGGCTTCGGGAGATGGCACTGCCTCGACCTTGACGTGGAACGCGATGCTCGCCAAGCTGAAAGGTTCCGAGACCGAACAGGCCGAATATGCGGATCGGTTGGGCGAGGAATCGTCGGTGCTCAAGACCGTGAGCTGTGCGCATCTGGCCGCCACGTTTTAAGTTCGATTTGATGGGTGCCGTGGTGGCGCTGATTGTGGGGCTCGCCGGCGGCCTGGCGCTGGTGGTGCTGTTTACGTTGGCCAATACGAACGTGTCCGAACGCATCCGCGAGATGGCCACACTGAAGGTGCTGGGCTTCTATGACCGCGAGGTGCACAACTACGTGAACCGCGAGATGATGATATTGACCGGTATGGGTGTGGTGGTTGGTCTGCCGCTTGGCAGGTGGATAGGCGGATTACTGACTGCTGCGTTGAATATGCCGTCGCTGTATTTCGAAGTGGAAGTGCACTGGTACAGCTATGCGATTGCCGTGGTGGCGACGCTGGCGTTCGCGCTGCTGGTGCAGCTGTTCACCAACCCAGTGCTCGATCGCGTAGACCCGGTCAGCTCGCTCAAGTCCGTGGAATAGAGGTAGAAGTTCAATTTGGTGTTGATGAATTGAACTTTTTGGCGGAATATTTACAGTATCATCGCATGTATTCTTGAGCTGAGCGGTTTTCGTGACATATTTCGGTGATACAGTTTGAACTTGTTTTGAACGAGTATCGCGTCTGGTGCGTAACAATCGGGCGGCAGAGAAGAGAAATGAAATCAGTATGGCCGATACGAATGTGAATGGTGGTACACAGCAGGCTACGGGCAAACTCAAGTCTGTCGAAAGCCTGGACCAGACCAACGAGATGGAGCGTGGCCTGAGCAATCGCCACGTACAGTTCATCGCCATTGGCGGCACCATCGGCACCGGCCTGTTCCTGGGCTCGGGCAAGTCAATCTCGCTAACCGGCCCCTCGATCATCTTCGTGTACATTCTGGTCGGTGTCATCATGTTCTTCCTGATGCGCGCCATCGGCGAAATGATGTACCGTGACCCCAGCCAGCACACCTTCATCAATTTCATCACCCGTTACCTTGGCAACGGGTGGGGGCATTTCGCCGGCTGGACGTATTGGGCCGCGCTCGTGCTGCTGGGCATGACCGAGATCACGGCCGTCTCCACGTACTTCATCACCTTCTTCGACACGTTCGGCATCGACCTGACCCATTGGAAATGGCTGATCGAGCTGTGTTTCCTGGTGTCGCTGGTCTCCATCAACCTGATTGCCGTCAAGGTGTTCGGCGAGGCGGAATTCTGGTTCTCCATGATCAAGATCACGCTGATTTGCGCGATGATCGCCACCGCCGTGGTCATGATCGTGATCGGCTACCATTACCCAGCCGTGCAGATTCACGGCGTGGACCACGTGAGCCCGGCCGGCCACGCCGGATTCGACAACCTGTTCGCCAACTTCTCGTTCGCGCCGAACGGTTGGATGGCCTTCCTCATGAGCTTCCAGATGGTGTTCTTCGCCTACGAGATGATTGAATTCGTGGGCGTCACCGTCTCCGAGACCAAGAATCCGCGCAAGGTGCTGCCCAAGGCCATCAACGAGATTATCGTGCGCGTGCTCATCTTCTATGTGGGCGCACTGGTGGCCATCATGTGCATTGTGCCGTGGACCTCGTTCAAGCCGAACAAGGACGGCTCCTTCGCATCCCCGTTCATTATGGTGTTCCAGTACGCCGGGCTGAATTGGGCGTCCGCGCTGGTGTTCTTCGTGGTGATCACCGCCGCATCTTCCGCGCTGAACTCGCTGCTGTACTCGGCTGGCCGCCACCTGTACCAGCTGTCCGAGGTGTCGCCGAACCCGATGCTGAACAAGCTCGGCAAGGTGTCCGATCGCAAGGTGCCGGCCCGCGCCATCCTGGTGTCCGCGGCGCTGATACTGCTGTCGCCGATCGTCAACGCCATCCCCGGTGTGTCCGGAGCGTTCGTGCTGTTCTCGTCCGCCAGCTCCGCGGTGTTCCTGTTCATCT
>ENA-OQBD01000957-OQBD01000957.1-human-gut-metagenome-genome-assembly--contig:-NODE-957-length-14274-cov-4.612780_pt1 | contig 14274 bp, 12 predicted proteins | sample MGYA00242742_ERZ504543 | MGnify/ENA primary metagenome ERZ504543 (study PRJEB26092, sample SAMD00036239) | human gut metagenome | host: Homo sapiens | study: EMG produced TPA metagenomics assembly of... | reverse complement strand
ACAGTAACGTAGCCAAAATTCATTCCAGATTGCCTGCGGCAATGGAATTTTGGCTTGTATGTCTCGGGATTTTGGCATATTCATGCCAAAACACCTCGCGGGATAGTGGTGTGTGAACAGTAACATCGCAAACAATTGTTATTGTCCTGCTGTCCTCTAATATTATCCCTTAATACCACCGGTAACACCACCGATGATCTTCTCAGACAGGAAAATATACAGAATAAATGTCGGCAGGAATACAATGATCACTGCTGCAAACATTCCGGCCCAGTCACCTGTATATTTCATGGAGTTGATCATTCCATAAAGTCCGGGTGCAACAGGTTTCAGCTTATCCGAGCTTGCGAAGATCAAGGACAGGAAATACTCGTTCCAGATATTAATAAAGTTAAAGATTGTTACTGTTACGATTCCTGACTGTGCCATGGGAAACATGATTTTCCAGAAAGTACGCATGGGAGGGCATCCGTCGATTGCTGCCGCTTCCTCATAGGTCCTGGAAATTTCCTCCTTTGTCGGTTTTGACATTTTGTCTTCTTTTTTCTCTCTTTTCGCTCTTTTATTGAATTTCAACAATTATTTCTTTTGGTAGTTCTTATTTTATCATTTTTGCACAAATAGTATTTGCACAAACGTCCATTTCTTTTGTACAAAAATTCATTTTTAACTGGTTTTTCATCTGTTTTTGTTGTATACTTGTACACAACAACCATATTGCAGTTTTCGGACAGGCTAAGGGAGGTGGCAGTAATGGCTTTTGAGAGTATGTATCTGGAAGAAGATATTCATATTGACCGGATTTATACAATCCACTATTTTGAATACAAAAGCGATTTTCACTTTGCAGGAGAACGCCATAATTTCTGGGAATTTCAATGTGTAGATAAGGGAAAGGCAGAAATAGAGACAGATAACGGTATCTACCATCTGACAAGCGGACAGCTCATCTTTCACAGACCAAATGAATTTCATAACCTTATTGCCATAGGAAATACCGCTCCTAATATTGTGGTAGTTTCTTTTGAATGCGATTCTCCATGTATGAAATTCTTTGAGAAAAAATTGCTGAAACTTTCTGATTCTGAGAGAAATCTCATGGGAATGCTAATTGCCGAGGCACGCCGCTGTATCAAAACCCCTCTGGATGATCCTTATACAGAAAAGATGGAAAAGAAAGAAAATTTTTTGTTTGGTTCTCAGCAGCTTATCCGTATTTACCTTGAGCAGATGCTGATCTACATGATCCGGAGAAATTCTTCTCCTCCCATGACTGTACCTGTCAGCCAATTTGTGAATCTGAAAAATAATTCCGCTGTCTATAAGCGTGTCATTGCTTATATGGAAGACCACATCCGGGAAAATATTACACTCTGCGATCTGTGCCATGACAATATGATCGGACGCTCCCAGCTTCAGAAAATATTTCAGGAACAACATCAGTGTGGCGCCATGGATTTCTTTTCCCGGTTAAAGATCGCCTATGCCAGACAACTGATCCGCGAAAACCAAATGAACTTCACACAGATTTCAGAATTTCTGGGATACTCTTCCATCCATTACTTTTCCAGACAGTTTAAAAAAATTTCTGGAATGACACCCACAGAATATATCACATCAATAAAGGCGCTCTCAGAACGAGAGCGCCAGTAATACCAGACCAATATTTTCATAATGTTGAACAGCCTTTTTCTTATTTCATATTGCTGAGATTCTCTATAAATTCATCCGATGTTTCTTCTAATCTTGTAAGCTTCAGAAGTTCGCTTTGTATCTGTTCTTTATAATCCGGATCTGCCTCCAGACCTGCAGCCCACATGTACGGCTTTGACATCTCTTTCATATACGGTACTGCATCTGCCAGCACTTCCGGCCATTGTGTATTGTCCGTATCTGCCGGGATGGAATTAACCGCATCTGTCATTTTCATATCTGTTTCCCCGGTACAGATGGAATATGCAAAATCAAAAGCTTCCTGTTTCATCTGCGAATCCTTCGTGACTCCAAATCCCTGTGCTCCCACCATAACACCTTCTGTGCCGTCTGTTCCGGCCTTTACTGCAGGCCATGGAAAAAATCCCCAGGAATCATCAGATTCTGTAGCTTCTGTCACTTCATTCGGAACCCAGGAGCCCTGTAGCACCATGACTGCCTCGCCATCTCCCACTTCATCCTGACCTTCCGGATGCTGTGCCGGTGCACTCTGACTCATATATCCCGCAAAAAACAAAATTCTGATATCATCTGCCGCCTCTTTTGCCTGTGGAATCTGTGACCAGGTACAGTTACGGATCAACTGCTGCACTTTCTCCTGTCCAAGGTATCTAGCAAGCTGATATCCATACAGAAGATTCACATACTCTTCATCGCAGGTCATAGCACTAAGGCCACTGTCACTGTTTTTAATCTTACGGCATACTCTGATCAGTTTCTCCCAGGTATCCGGGATATCCTGTTCTGTAAGTCCAGCCTCTTCCCATAAATCCTTATTATACCAGACGCCTGTGATATAAGGCTGATACGGCATTGCAAGCAGTTCTCCATTTCCCCAGTTCTTCACCTGCTCCAACAGTACCGGCATAATATGCTTCTCATAATCCACAGTATCTGCCATTCCTTTTAATTCTGCCAGATAATCCCTGTGTTCCTGAGCCATCCTCTGATAATCATCATCAAAAAGGTCAATCTGTTCTCCGGCATCCAGGGCAGGTTCTATCAGAGACCGGATTCCTCTGCCCTTCCACTGAATCTCTACAGAAATACCTGTTGCTTCTTCATAAGCTTCTGCTGCTTCTCTGATCACATCTGCCTGTGGTTCATCTTCTTCCCACATGGACCAGTATACAATACTCTGTTCCGGAATTTCTGTGATTTCATCTGATGCTGATACAGTAACCGCTCCTGTTGCGAACAACATTGACAAACAGCTCATACCCGCTGCAATGCTTCTCCATTTTTCCATACTGAAAATACCCTCCATTGTCTCTCAGACTTGTCCACATGAATTTATTTTTGTACCTGCCTCTACAGAGGAACTGTCTGACTTTATTTTCTCTAATAATCACTTGTCTGTCAATCCCCAAAATTCACCTGAAAGCAATGGAAACAAGAGCTTTACTTAGTTTGATCAAACAGGATTTCCATCTTCGTTCCCTTACCCGGCTCACTGTCCAGAAGAATCTTTGCATGATGCAAAACTGCGCCATGTTTTACAATAGAAAGCCCCAGGCCTGTACCTCCGGTTTCACGTGAATGGCTCTTGTCCACTCTGTAAAAACGCTCGAAGATTCTCTGCTGTTCGCTCTCCGGAATTCCTATTCCGTTATCTTCCACACGAAAGTACGGTTTCCCATTGAGTTTTCCCACAAAAACCTTTACATCTCCACCATCCGGGGTATAGCGGATAGCATTATCTGTAATATTGTAGAACATTTCATATAATACATGGCGTACTCCCTGCATCTGTGCAGGTCCGCCTGTATATTCCAGATTAATCTTTTTCTTTGCTGCCCTGTTCTGCAGATTGTTGATCACATCTTCCCCAAGCTCTCCGATGTCAACCTGTTCAAACATAGTTTCTCCGTTCTTCTCATCCAGTCTGGAAAGCTGAATGATATCTGCAACCAGATTTGATAAACGCTCGGACTCATGAAAAATCCTGCCGGAAAAATCCTGCATCTTGTCCGGCGGTACCATTCCATTCATCATAAGCTCCGCATATCCGGAGATTGACATAAGAGGAGTTTTCAATTCATGGGAAACATTTGCCGTAAACTCTTTTCTTGCACTCTCTGCATTCTTAAGATCTTCCAGCTGTTTCTGAATCTGTCTGTTCTGCTGATCCAGACGAAAAAGCAATGGCCTTAATTCTTCGTAGCATACATGCTCCAGAGGATGTTCCAGATCAATCCGGTTGATAGGCTCTATCAGCTTTCTGGTCTGTTTCTGCACAAGAAAAAGTTCAATTACAAGGATCACGCATACCAGTCCGCCAAGCAGAAGAAAGCTGGTTAACATTGTTACCAGAAGACTATCTGTAGTCCTGGCTACTCGCAGAACCTGATCATCCTTTAATTTTACAGCATAGTAAAACGTCTGTTTTGATAAGGTGTCTGAATAGCGGACCATCTCACCGGATCCCTGCTTCTCAGCTTCAATAAATTCCGGTCTGTTACTGTGATTTTCCATTTCTTCCGGATTCTCAATACTGTCAAACAACACCTGACCATCTTTTCCCAGAAGAGTGATCCTGCTGCTGGTGGCGTCTCCGACCCTGTCTGAGAGAAAAACGTCTCCGTCTTCTTCCAGACCTGTTTTAATATATGCGGCTTCATCCCTTACGCCCTGCTTCATATATATATCATATCGGTTATACATAACCGTTCCTGCTGCCAGGAATGTAAGTATTACGGATAAGATAATAAGTAAACTGGTGTGACTGAATATTTTATGCTTCATTTTTCCACTCCTGTTTTTCGTCTGTTTTATCTGTTATGCACCGATCCTGTATCCTACACCCCGGACCGTTTCGATCAGATTTCCTGCCTCGCCAAGTTTCTGGCGCAGGGTTCTCACATGGACATCCACAGTTCTGGTTTCACCGTCAAAGTCATATCCCCATACATGGCAGAGGATCTGATTTCTTGTCATAACAAGTCCTTTATTCTCCAGCAGATACTGAAGAAGTTCAAATTCTTTTCGGGTAAGATCGACCTTTTCTTCCCGATAATGCACCTCATGACGTCCTACATTCAGATAAAGCTCGTCGTAATGCAGTTCCTTGTCTTTATTCTGACGGGCACTTCGTCTGAGAACTGCTTTTACTCTGGCAACAAATTCCATCATACCGAAAGGCTTGGTAATGTAATCATCCGCTCCGCCTTCCAGACCTTTTACTTTGTCAAATTCCGCTTCTTTTGCAGTAACCATAATTACCGGCACATCCTTTACAGATGGCATACTTTTCAGCTGTTCCAGAATGGTATAGCCATCATCTCCCGGAAGCATGATATCCAGCAGGATCAGCTCCGGTATCTCTTCTTTCAGCGCTTTCATCAGTTCATTGCCATTGCCAAACCCCCTGGCTTTAAATCCTGTTGTTTCCAGTGTATAAATAAGAAGCTCCCTGATATTCCGCTCATCTTCTACACAATAGATCATTCTGCTTTGCCTCCCCTTTATTTATCACCTGCTTTGTCGTCACAAGTGTATTTCTTTTTCAGTATACTTATTTTTTTATCCCTGTACAAGTAAATATCCGGCATCTGCTTCATTTCTTTAAAGCAAAAATCCGGCCATTTTCTCTGCAATATCTCTCTCAGATACTTCAGAGTGCCCGGATTTCCTGATCATGCAAATAACATCATCCGTTACTGTTCACTTCGTTCTCAGTAACGTTGCCAAAATTCATTCCAAATTGCCTGCGGCAATGGAATTTTGTCATCTACCTGTTTATTTTTATGAAAGCTGATATTTGATTCGTGCGTCTTCCAGTTCATGATAAAATGTTTCGTCCGGATGGCTCTTGACAATATTCAGATGACTGTGAGTATCATACAGATCTTCATTCACCTGCGTCACACAGACTCCAATATTGGAACAATGGTCTGCCACACGTTCCAGACATGTGGTAATGTCTGAAAGGATAAATCCCATCTCTATTGTACATTCACCGTTTCTCAGTCTCTGTACATGACGACGTTTCACTTCTTTGGAAAGTTCATCAATCACTTCTTCCAGCGGTTCAATTTTCTCCGCAAGTTTCATATCCTGTTTGTCAAAAACTTCATATGCCGTATTTACGATATCTTCTACTGCCTGTCCCAGCACTTCCAGATCTTTCTTTGCATTTTCGGAAAACTTCAGTCCTTTTTCATAAAGCTCCTGTGCTGATTCCATAATATTTACAGCATGATCAGAAATACGTTCAAAATCCCCGATACAGTGAAGCATAATGGAAAGGCTGTGACTGTCTGCTTCTGAGATATCTTTGTGGCTCAGCTTCACCAGATAAGTTCCCAGTTCATCTTCATAGCGGTCAACCTTGGATTCCATGTTTTCCACACGTTCTACGCCTTCTTCACTGTATTTATCCACCAGACTCAGTGCTGTAAACAGTGCATTGTGGGATTCTTCTGCCATTTTTCTTGCTGCATTGCGGCTCTGCTCTACTGCAAATGCCGGTTTCTCCAGGAAACGAGGCTCCAGGATCATAAACTCTCTGTCCTCTGCTGAAACAACAACATCCTCTTTTTTGTCCCGGATTGTAAGACAGGCAAGTTTCTCCAGTCCCTTTGCAAAAGGAAGGAGAATGATCGTTGCAGTAACATTAAATACACTGTGGATAACAGCAATTCCTGCCGGTGTTGCTGCCTGATGGAAGAAAGAAAATCCAACAACTGCATTTATAAGATAGAATACAGTCATAAAGATAACCGTACCGATCAGGTTGAAATACAGATGTACTGCTGCTGCACGTTTTGCATTCTTCTTGGCTCCGATTGCAGAAAGGATTGCAGTAATACAGGTTCCGATGTTCTGTCCCATAATGATCGGGATTGCTGCACTGAACGGTACTGCACCTGTAAGACACAGGGCCTGCAGAATACCTACGGATGCAGAAGATGACTGGATCACTGCAGTAAGAAGGGCACCTGCTATAACACCTAACAACGGATTTGAGAATTTAAGTAACAGGTTTGTAAATTCCGGCACTTCTGCAAGGGGTTTTACAGCAGAACTCATCATATCCATACCGTACATCAGGATTGCAAAACCAATAAAAATACTTCCGATATCTTTCTTCTTTGAATCATTGATAAACAAAATAAAAATCACACCAATGATCGCAAGCACAGGGGAAAATGATGTTGGTTTAAACATCTGAATAATAAAATTGTCACTCTGTATTCCTGTCAGACTTAAGATCCAGGAGGTGATCGTAGTACCGATATTGGCACCCATGATCACGCCTACTGCCTGTGATAATTTCATGATCCCTGAATTTACAAAACCTACTACCATAACAGTCGTAGCTGAAGATGACTGGATCACTGCTGTTACTCCTGCTCCCAAAAGCACTGCTTTTATCGGATTTGAAGTAAGATTTTCAAGAATCTTCTCCAGCTTTCCGCCGGAAACCTTCGCAAGACCATCTCCCATTGCATTCATACCATACAAAAATAATGCAAGGCCTCCGATCAATGTTAATATACTGAATAAATCCATGATTATTCTCCTTTTCCCTTTTCATAAGTATATGGTTATTTACTTTCTGCCATCTGCTGGCAGTCTCAGACATGTGCAGGTATATATATGTTTTTTGTGATACATATCCCTGACTTGTCTCTCATCATAACCATGCTTTGTAAAATCATCCCCATGAGAATGTTAAATCCATGTAAAATTTCCAGTCATCCTATTCATTCTATGCAAAGTTCCCATAAATCCATCCGCATTGTTAATATAAAAATAAAAAGAACCATTGCAAGAGATATGACACTAACCGGTATTCATCTCTTACAATAGTTCTTTTATCAATCTGAATTCTGTATTTCGACAGTATTATTATCAGAATCCGCGGATTTCTTCATCTTCGGAACCGGTCTTATCAATAGAACGGATTTCCAGGAAGTAACTGTAATTATCATTTACCTTTACTTCCACTCTGTCTCCAACCTTATGACCTTTTAATGCCATACCAATGGGAGATTCAATGCTGATGCGGTTTTCCATGGAGTTTCCTCTTATGGAAGTTACCAGTTTATATTTCTCAATCTCATCGTCTTCCTCGAAATATACCTCTACAATATCATCCATTCCAACTTCATCGTCTTTGGAATCATCAGAAACAATGGTTGCTGTTTTCAGCATATTCTCAAGGTAGCGGATACGGCTTTCATTCTGATTCTTATGCTTCTTGGCCGCATAATACTCAAAATTCTCACTCAGGTCTCCCTGGGCTCTTGCTTCTTTTACAGCTTCGATTGCCTCTTTTCGTACAACCAGCTTGCGATGGTCAATCTCCTGCTGGATTTTCTCAACATCCTTCTGTGTAAGCTTTTCTTTCATGACTGCATCTCCCTTTTACTGTTTTTCAAGTCGTTTCTCTTTCATATATTGTGCCATCTCATCAGAAATATTGTCAATCAGATAATTCTTACTGCTCTGACGTTTCTCATGCCATTGCTGGCGGATCTGATTTTCTGTAGCTTTTATTTCATCCCGAAGACCTCTGGCAGACATACGGTGGGCACCCTGTCCCATGATGATGATCTGCTCCAGTCCATCGGATGTTGCTACCGTTACCTGATTTTCCCGGCCAATCTTATGAACCGTTTTCTCAATGTATTGATCCGCTGTCTCAGCTTCTTTGGTGTAGACTACATGGATGTTATGATAAGTGATCACTTCCTCTGCATGGCCTTCTATCTTATAAGCGTCAAATACAAGAATTAACGTACATTTCTTAAAGCCCTGATAGTTGCTCAGGATATCCATCAGTTTTGTCTGGGCTGCATGGAGATTTGCATCTGCCAGTTCTTTTAAATCTTCCCAGGCATAGATGATGTTGTAACCATCTACAAGGAGATATTCTTTTTCTTTCTTCTTAGCAGAAGAACTGTTGCGGTAATAGCTTCCGCTGTCGGATTTTGAAGAAAATGTTCGTTTAAACTGTGGTTCTTTGTAACGCTTGACCGGTCCGAATGTACGCTCGAAAATAGCTTTCAGTTCTTCCTCATCCTCATAACTTCCTACGCCGGCATTCTTTGGCGGGCAATAACCTGCGTCTCCCTGATTCCTTCCATTCCTGTTTTCTACTGTGCTTTCTCCACCATCCGGTATGGTACCACCCAGCTCAGACTCGTCAACCCCTTCCAGGTGCATATAATCCTCTACTTCATACCATGGCACCACAAATCCGGCTCCATGAGCACAGAATACAGAACCTGTTGGATTGTCCAGATCACGTTCGGAATCATATCCAAACTCCTCTACAATCTCATCCTGATTCTGACATGGGGCATAGCCTTTCAGCGAACAGAATAATCTGCCACGTCCCTTTGTATAGGAAGTTACCTGTATCTGATAATCTCGCATCATTGATACAGGTGCACTCCCCTTCAACACCATCATGTCATCCTCATCTGCTTCCGGCTGCTGGAAGGTTCCATTCATTTTCTGAATGTCAGTCATAGCACGCCCGATCATATCTCCCGGAATCTCAAGTCTGAACTCATAATATGGCTCAAGCAGAACGCTCTTTGCTTTCTTTAATCCCTGACGCACAGCCCTGTACGTCGCCTGCCGGAAATCACCTCCCTCTGTGTGCTTCAGATGGGCGCGTCCTGTTATCAGTGTGATCTGCATATCTGTGATTGGAGAACCGGTCAGTACTCCCGGATGCTCCCGTTCTTCCAGATGAGTCAGGATCAGTCGCTGCCAGTTACGGTCCAGCACATCCTCACTGCATGCAGTAAAAAACTGCAGACCGCTTCCCGGTTCTCCCGGTTCCAGAAGCAGATGTACCTCTGCATAATGACGCAGCGGTTCAAAATGACCCACCCCTTCTACCGGCTCTGCGATTGTTTCTTTATATACGATATTTCCTGTGCCAAACTCTACTGCTACATGGAAACGCTCCCAGATCAGATGCTTTAATATCTCAATCTGAACCTCACCCATCAGCATGGCATGGATTTCTCCAAGCTGTTCGTTCCATACAATGTGAAGCTCCGGTTCCTCCTCTTCCAGCTCTTTGAGTTTCTTCAGCATCTGGTGAACATCACAGTCCTCGGGAAGCAGAATTCTGTAATTTAATACAGGTTCCAGAACCGGCATTTCGGATTCCCGTTCAATCCCAAATCCCTGTCCCGGATGTGTCTGGGAAAGACCGGTTACTGCACAGATGGTTCCTGCAGGAGCCTCCTTTGCAAGCTCAAATTTCGCACCGGAATAGATACGGATCTGATCTGCCTTCTCTGTATCTGTGAGAAGTTCCTTCACCTTCAATGTTCCACCTGTGATTTTCATATAGCTTAAACGATTGCCCTGATCGTCTCTGGCAATCTTGAATACTTTTGCGCCAAACTCGGATGGATATTCTGGTGTCTCACAGTATTTTTCCAAACCATGGAGGAATTCTTCTACACCTGTCATTTTCAGCGCAGAGCCAAAGAAACATGGGAAAAGTTTTCGCTCTTTGATTACTTTTCGGATATCTGATGTTGATATTTCCTCTGTTTCCAGGTATTTTTCAAGCAGTTCCTCATCGCAGACAGAAACATCTTCCAGAAACTGAGACTGCAGATCTGATTTTTCCCAGGTGAAATCAACGCAATTATCACTTAATCGCTTCTTTAATTCTGCCAGAAGTTTCTCTTTATCAGTTCCGTCCTGATCCATTTTATTGATAAACAGGAACGTCGGAATCTGGTATCTTGACAGAAGTCTCCATAAGGTCATAGTATGCCCCTGCACACCATCCGCTCCATTGATCACAAGGATGGCATAATCCAGAACCTGCAGTGTTCTCTCCATTTCCGCCGAGAAATCCACATGTCCCGGCGTATCCAGCAGAGTTATCCCCCTGTTCCCCAGTTCAAACTCCGCCTGCTTGGAAAAAATCGTGATTCCACGCTCCCTCTCCAGGTTATAAGTGTCCAGATACGCATCCTTATGATCCACACGTCCCCAGCTTACGGATTTTTCCCGTTAAATATAAAATTCCCTCCGACAACGTAGTCTTACCTGCATCTACGTGGGCAAGGATACCTACAACAAGTTTCTCCATAGTATATTTAGAACTCCTTTTTTCTTATGAATAATCAGTATATATTTTTTAACGTTCTATCTGTCAGCTTTATCAGTTAATTATTTTAACATACTGATATAGAGAAATCCAATAGAGTTCTGCTATTATACGTTCATTTATTTCATATCACAATTAATTTTAAGCTCCATATTCAAGGCATTTTATATTCATTTTTATTTTATAAATTGTATAGAAACATTTTTTATTCTTTATGTGTTCCTCTGATCACTTTGATTCCACGTTCTTCTATCATATTGCAGATCTGCGTCATTCTTGAACATTCATGCTTTCCCTCCGAGAGACGACAGACACCTACGTGGATGGTACTGAGTTTTTTCGCTGACCAGTCTGTCTATCTTTTCCAGGATTCCTTTGTCTTCTATGGGTTCTGTCGGATTGGTGTCTTTGCATCCGTTACAAGTCATCATTGCTGCCAGACGGGTATCTTCCGGATAATCCTGAAAGAAATCGGTTCTGTTTTGAAATGCTGCCAGGCATCCAACTCTGGCGCATACATTATTAGAATGAATACACGTTAAAATTCCTATCTTATTCATCCTTTTCCTCCATATACAGCAGGCCAGAGTCAAAACATTCTCTGACTCTGGCCTGTCAATTCTCATATTATAAAAATAAAATATGCATCTTCCCGCGGCTGTCATTTACCACTTCCGAATCTACCTGGTAAATCCTTTTGATCAGCTCCGGAGTGAGTACTTCCTGTGGAGTTCCATATCCTTCCAGCACACCATCTTTCAATACATAAATCTTATCGCAGTATGCCGCCGCAATATTCAGGTCATGGATAGCTGATATTACAGTTACGTTAAGTTTCTTTACCAGTTCCATCAGCATGATCTGATGTGTGATATCCAGATGGTTAGTCGGCTCATCAAGGATCAGTGCAGGTGTCTGCTGTGCAAGTGCTCTTGCCAGAATAACCCTCTGCTGCTCTCCACCTGACAGCGTAGAAAATGTGCGATCCGCAAATGCATCCATCTGTACCGTTTTCAGTGCTTCTTCAACAATCCGGTAATCTTTTGCATTATCCCGTTCCAATGCTTTCTTATGAGGTGCACGTCCCATCAACACGACTTCCCGTACGGTAAAATCAAAGTTGTAGTAATTGTGCTGTGCCACAACTGCCATTTTTCTGGCGGAGCTTTTTACGCTCATGGAATGGAGTTCTTCGCCGTCCAGATAAACGGCACCTGCATCTGGCTTCAGGATACGGTAGATGCATTTTAATAATGTAGATTTTCCGCTTCCGTTTGGTCCGATGATCCCTACCAGTTCCTTATCCTTTGACTCTATGGAAATTCCCTTCAGTATCTGTCTGGCGTGAAATCCAACCTGAATATCTTCTGTAGTGATTTTCATTACTTACTACCTCCAAATCCATAGGATTTCCGCACAAGCAGATAAATAAAGCATGGAGCACCGATAATGGATACCAGCACACCGATCGGCATCTCAGAATTCTTCAGGATCACACGACATGCCACATCACACCAGATCAGGAATGATGCACCAAGCAGTGCACTTAATGGCAGTAATCTTCTGTGGTCTGTTCCAAACAGGATTCTGATCACATGAGGGATCACAAGTCCTACAAAGCCGATCACACCCGCACAATATACTGCAAACCCAATCATTACAGAAGCAACGATCAGATAAAAAGTTCTCAGCTTGTGCAAATCAGTTCCCAGTGTGATCGATACATCATCTCCTAACAGCATCAGATTCAGATTACGATATTGCGTCCAGAAAATAATTACACAGATCAATGTAACAGGAAGCATTACACCTACTCTGCTCCAGCTTGCGCCTGCAAGGCTTCCCATCATCCACTTCATTACTTCTGTTGCTGCATTTTTGTCATTGGTGATATAGATAACAAAATTGGAAAAAACGCAGAACATACCGCACTGACAGCCATTCCGGCAAGGATCAGTTTGGCAGAAGTAGCTTTTCCGCCCATGTTTGCAATTGGCAATTACTGCAAAGAAGTGACCATTGCACCAATAAATGCAGGAACACCAACTGAGTTTCCACCGAGAAATCCACCAACTCCAAGCATGATCGCCAGTGTTGCACCAAGGGATGCACCGGATGAAATACCAAGTACATACGGATCTGCCAGTGGGTTCTGGACAATCGCCTGCATAACTACGCCACAGACGGAAAGAGCCATTCCAACTGCCAGAGCCAGCAGGACTCTGGGCAGCCGGATCAGCCACACAACATCGTGAACTGCGCCTTCTGCATAGGCGGACAGGCTTTTGATATGAAACAATTTATATGCAATGACACTGTAAACATCTTTCAGTGACAGATCTGCATTTCCAAAAGTGATTGCTGCAAGAATGGAAAAAATCAAAAATGCCGCAAGCCCGATAAGAACTGCCACATACATGGATGTCCTGAGCACACTGCCTTTTTTTGTCTGTGAAACCTGTTCTTTCACTGTTATGTCCTCAATCAGTCAAGATTCACATCCGGATATAATCCTTTTGCGAAAGTTTCAATACCATCCTGTGTACGTGTTGCACTTGCGTACATTTCACTGAGCATGATCGGATAAACACGACCGTTCTTTACAGCGTCAAGGCTCTGAAGTGCTTCGTCATCCTTGATAACGGCAAGCTGGCTTTCTTTTACAGTTTCCGGATCATCACCTGCATATGGCATGTATACAACAAAAATCACATCAGGGTTTGCTGCAATGATATCTTCTTTTCCTGCTGTAGAAGCATCCGGGTTTGCCAGAGTCGCACCCAGTTGTGTTACCATATCTCCACCAAGGCTCTTTGCACCATAGTTTGTGATATCTTCTCCAAGAGGTTCCAGAACCATTACGCTTGGTTTCTCTTCTACATCTGCTGTTGCTGTAAGAGTTTTATCGATCACTGCCTTTGCATCATCTACGATTGCCTGTGCTTTGTCCTGTACATCAAAAATCTTTCCAAGATTTAAGATGTCTGTAAATTCATTTTCCAGAGTTCTGTCTCCGTCAGGGCGTGTGTTTGTGTTGTAATAGGTGTTGCAGCCTTTGTCGATCCAGTCTGTTACATTTCCGAGGTTTTTATCAGAGAACAGGGAACTCCAGGATAAGATCATGTCTGGCTCCAACATCGTTACAGTCTCAAGGGATGGGGTAAATTCATCAAGATAATTTGTTTTAGAGAATGCTTCTTTGAGATCTTCCGGAACTTCATTATCAAGACCCGCTGTAGCTACAAGGCGGTCTTCCAGTCCAAGTTTCAGCATAGTTTCAATGCTTCCCTGATATACAGCAAGAACTTTCTCCGGTGCCTTTTCATAGGTTGTTTCAATTTCATTTCCATCATAATCATAGGTTGTGATGGTCAGAGGATATTCTGTCTTTGTACCTTCTGCGTCTGCTGTTTTATCTGCATCTGCTGAACCCTGTGCGTCTGCATCTTCCTGTGTATCAGAGT
>ENA-OQBD01000956-OQBD01000956.1-human-gut-metagenome-genome-assembly--contig:-NODE-956-length-14276-cov-2.282564_pt1 | contig 14276 bp, 17 predicted proteins | sample MGYA00242742_ERZ504543 | MGnify/ENA primary metagenome ERZ504543 (study PRJEB26092, sample SAMD00036239) | human gut metagenome | host: Homo sapiens | study: EMG produced TPA metagenomics assembly of... | reverse complement strand
TCCGACGATGGCAACAAAGTCTCCTGTATTAACGGTAAAAGGTGATAATCTGATTAAGGCAGCGGTTTACCCCTTGCAATCGTGTGATATGCATAGGACAAATGTTGAATTTCAAACAACGAATGCATGAGAGTCCTCCTTCAAATTTATAACAGTATTAAGCATTATCTTGCATACATGTGATGAGTGAACTGTAACGGATATAGTAATAAATGTATGTGAAAATAGCATTGGTTGCTATTGTAAAAATAGCAGGAATCGTATAAAATAAATGAGTTATGAAGCAGAATTACCAAAAAGAACTGGAAAAGAAAATTTCAAAAACTGCAGACAGAGCAAAAAGTACCAACGCTGTTATTACACGCCTGCTGTGCACCTTGTAGCAGTTATGTACTGGAGTATCTGGCAGAATATTTCCACATCACAGTATTTTTCTACAATCCGAATATTACGGAGGCAGCAGAATACCACAAACGTGTGGAAGAAGAAAAACGCTTGATTCGGGAACTCCCGGTGAAATATCCGGTGTCCTTTATTGAGGGTGCTTATGAACCGGAGCGGTTTGTGGCAGAAGTAAAAGGTCTGGAGCAGGTTCCAGAAGGCGGTGCACGTTGTGAAAAATGATTTTGCGCTGCGTCTGTCAGAGACTGCAAAGCTGGCACAGGAAAAGGCATTCGATTATTTTACCACGTCACTGACTATCAGTCCGTTGAAAAATGCAGCACTGCTCAATGAGGCGGGAGAAGCGGCGGCAGCGGAATACTGTCATGGAACGACTGTTTTTTGAATCTGACTTTAAGAAGAAAAACGGATATAAGCGATCCGTGGAATTGTCGGAAATCTATGGTCTGTACCGGCAGGATTACTGTGGCTGCGTGTATTCCAAACTGCAGCGGGAACAGGAAAAAAGAGCAAAAGCACAGGAAGAAGCTGAACATGCAGCGAAATAATATTTCACAAAATCTCAGTCTGAAATACTATTCTCATTGAGAACCTACGAGATGGAGAAATCCTGTGTGCAAGATAAGGAAAATGAAGGAGGAACAACGAGATGGCACAATTATGGGAGGTCGTTTCACAAAGGAAACGGACAAACTGGTTTATAATTTTAACGCATCAATTCGTTGATCAGAAATTTTACAAACAGGATATTCAGGGCAGCATCGCACACGTCTGCATGCTTGGAAAACAGGGCATTCTGACCAAACAGGAGATGCAGGATATCGTAAAAACACTGGATGAGATCTGCAAAGATGTAGAATCCGGAAAACTGAAAATCACTGACGAATATGAGGATATTCACAGTTTGTGGAGGCAAATCTGATCGACCGCCTGGGAGATACCGGTAAAAAATTACATACCGGACGAAGCAGAAATGATCAGGTTGCATTAGATATGCGTCTGTATACACGTCTGGAAGTACTCTACACAGATGAACTGGTACGAGATCTGTTGCAGGAACTGTTAAAAATCATGGAGGAGAATACCGAGACCATTATGCCGGGATTTACACATCTCCAGAAAGCACAGCCGGTTACTTTAGCACATCATGTTGGCGCATATTTTGAGATGTTCAAACGTGACAGAAGCCGTCTGCATGACATTTATGAGCGTATGAATTACTGCCCGTTAGGAGCAGGTGCACTGGCAGGAACGACTTATCCGTTAGACAGAGAATATACCGCATCCTTACTTGGTTTTGCAGGTCCGACCTTAAACAGCATGGATTCCGTATCTGACCGTGATTATGTCATTGAATTTTTATCCGCATTATCTACAATCATGATGCATTTGAGCCGTTTCTGCGAGGAAATCATCATCTGGGAATTCCAATGAGTATCAGTTTGTGGAAATCGATGATGCATACAGCACCGGCAAGCAGTATCATGCCGCAGAAAAAAAATCCGGATATTGCTGAACTGGTACGTGGAAAAACAGGCCGTGTGTACGGTGCACTGATGTCTATTCTGACTACTATGAAAGGTATTCCGCTTGCTTATAATAAAGACATGCAGGAAGACAAAGAACTCGTATTCGACGCAATAGATACAACAAAAGGATGTCTGGCACTCTTTACAGGAATGCTTAAGACAATGAAGTTTAATAATGTACGCATGGAAGAGAGTGCGAAGCATGGATTTACCAATGCGACAGACGCAGCAGATTATCTGGTGAATCATGGAGTTCCGTTCCGGGATGCACATGGAATCGTGGGACAACTCGTACTGTACTGTATTGAGCATAAGAAAGCACTGGATGATATGACAATGGAAGAATTCAAAGCGATTTCACCGGTGTTTGAAGAAGATATTTATGACGCAATCAGCATGAAGACCTGTGTGGAGATGAGAAATACGATCGGTGCACCGGGAAAAGCGGCAATGGAGAAAGTGATTGCTATCGAAGAAGCTTATCTTGTGACAGAGTAATGAATCATCACAGAGAGCAAAAATAACTGAATGCTTTCTTTCATTATATAAAGAGAATTGAAAGAGAATGTTTGGATAGAAGATAGAAAATAAGAAGAAAAGGGAGAAGAAAACAATGGAGCAGAAATTAAGAGTAGGTATCCTTGGAGCAACAGGTATGGTAGGACAGAGATTTATTTCTCTGCTTGAGAACCATCCATGGTTTGAAGTTGTAACAGTAGCAGCAAGCCCACGTTCTGCAGGTAAGACATATGAAGAAGCAGTAGGTGACCGTTGGAAAATGGATACACCGATGCCGGAAGCTGTTAAGAAGCTGATAGTTCTTAATGTAAATGATGTAGAGCACGTAGCATCTACAGTTGATTTCGTATTCAGTGCAGTGGATATGTCCAAAGACGAGATCAAAGCAATTGAAGAAGCATATGCGAAGACAGAGACACCGGTTGTATCTAACAACAGCGCACACCGCTGGACACCGGATGTACCGATGGTAGTACCGGAGATCAATGCAGAGCATTTTGAAGTTATCAAAGATCAGAAGAAGCGCCTTGGAACAACGCACGGATTTATTGCAGTAAACCAAACTGCTCAATTCAGAGCTACGCACCTTGTCTTGCAGCATGGAAAGAGTTCGGACCAAAAGAGTTGGTTGTTACAACATACCAGGCAATTTCCGGAGCAGGTAAGACATTCAAAGACTGGCCGGAAATGGTTGGAAATATCATCCCATTTATTGGTGGAGAAGAAGAGAAGAGTGAGCAGGAGCCGCTTCGTGTACTTGGTAAAGTAGAGAACGGAGAGATCGTGAAAGCAGAGCTTCCGAAGATCACATGCCAGTGCGTGCGTGTACCGGTTCTGAACGGACATACAGCAGCAGTATTCATCAACTTCGAGAAGAAACCTACAAAAGAGCAGCTGATCGAGAAGCTTGTTACATTCAAGGGATTCCCACAGGAGGCAGAGCTTCCAAGCGCTCCGAAGCAGTTTATCCAGTATCTTGAAGAGGACAACCGTCCACAGGTAACAGAGGATGTGAACTACGAGCGCGGAATGGGCGTATCTATCGGACGTCTGAGAGAAGATACAATGTTCGATTACAAGTTTATCGGACTGTCTCATAACACAGTAAGAGGTGCAGCAGGTGGAGCAGTTCTCTGTGCAGAGGCATTGACTGCAAAAGGATATATTGCAGCAAAATAAGAAAATAGAAAAAGGCAGTGGCAATACCAAAATCGTCACTGCCTTTTATGCGTGATAGACCAGAGACAGAAATTGGGGCATTGTGAGAGTGGTCGGATCACATAGATGTTTTATAAAATGGTAGTAAGAGGAGGGCCTTATGGAAAAGGAAAATAAGGGAAGAGCGATAGCGCTGCTTCCAATTGGAGTATTTTTAATTATTTTTCTCGGCGCGGGAATTGTGTTCGAAGATTTTTATGCGATGCCGGCAATTGTAGCTTTTTGATCGCATTGTTTGTTGCATTTTGCAGAACAAAGAATTGAGTTTTAACAAGAAGATTGAAGTAATTGCGAAAGGCGTTGGTGAGGAAATATCATCACAATGAGTTTGATCTTCCTCTGCGCAGGAGGATTTTCCGGTGCGGTTACAGCAGCAGGCGGAGTAGACAGTACAGTCAATTTAGGATTGTCATTGATCCCGGCGCATTTTGCAGTTGCAGGTTTGTTCCTGATCGGATGTTTCATTTCGGTTTCTATGGGAACTTCCATGGGAACAATCGCAGCACTCGCACCGATCGCAGTCGGAATCAGTGAAAAAACCGGATTCGCACTTAGTATCTGTATTGGAGCAGTTGTGTGTGGAGCTATGTTTGGAGACAACCTTTCTATGATCTCTGACACAACGATCGCAGCAGTTAAGACACAGGGCTGTGAGATGAAAGATAAGTTCAAAGCGAACTTCTTTATCGTTCTTCCGGCAGCAATTATTACAGTTTTAATCTTCTGGCTGGCAACAAGAAATATGAGCTTCCAGCTTGAAGAGAATCTTAATTACAGCCTTTGGGAAGTTCTTCCGTATATGGTAGTTCTTCTTGGAGCACTTATTGGAATTAATGTATTTGTTGTATTGATCAGTGGAATTGTGATTTCCCTGATTGTAGGCGTAAGCATGGGACATATTGCACTTTCTGAGATGTTCCAGGTGGTAGGAAGTGGTGTAACATCAATGTATGATATCACAGTTATTTCTATCATTGTAGCATGTATCGTATCGCTGGTTAAAGAGCATGGTGGAATTCAGTTCATTCTGAATTTGATCAAGAGCAATATTAATGGAAGAAGAGGAGCAGAGTTCGGAATCGCACTTCTTGCGCTTTTTGTTGATGCATGTACAGCGAATAATACAGTTGCAATTGTTATGACAGGACCAATCGCAAAAGAAATCAGTGAAGAGTTTGATGTAGATCCGAGAAGATCAGCCTCACTTCTGGATATGTTTACTTCTGTTGGACAGGGAATCATTCCTTACGGAGCACAGCTTCTCTCAGCAGCAACATTGACCGGACTGACACCGCTTCAGATTATTCCGAATCTGTATTATCCGCTTCTTATGGGAGTATGCGGAGTTTTGGCAATCATCTTCCGGCCACAGAGTAAAAAACTACAGTAAAGTAAAGTGGTAACTTAAAAAAGCAAAAATAATATATTTCCTTGTGGTATAAGAAAAGTTGTGTTATACTTGCAGACAAGAGTGATTTTCACTGGAAACTATAAGTAAGAAATCAAAATAAAAGAGGGATGTAAGGATGAATCTATTATACAAAAGCACCAGAAATTCAGACAAGACTGTTACAGCTTCACAGGCCATCTTAAAGGGACTGGCTGATGACGGAGGACTGTTTGTTCCTGTATCCGTTCCGAAGTTGGATGTAACAATGGATGAACTTAAAGACATGTCTTATCAGGAGACAGCTTATGCAGTTATGAAACAGTTCTTTACAGATTTTACAGAAGAAGAACTGAAACACTGCATCAACAGTGCTTATGATTCAAAGTTTGATACAGAAGTGATCGCACCACTTGTGAAGGTGGGAGATACTTATCATCTGGAACTGTTCCACGGAGCAACGATCGCATTTAAAGATATGGCACTTTCTATCCTGCCGCATCTGATGATCACTTCCGCAAGAAAGAACCAGGTGAAAAATGATATCGTGATCCTGACAGCAACTTCCGGAGATACAGGTAAGGCTGCACTTGCAGGTTTTGCAGATGTTCCGGGAACAAAGATCATCGTGTTCTATCCAAAGGGAGGCGTAAGCCACGTTCAGGAATTACAGATGGTGACACAGAAGGGAGAGAATACTTCTGTTGTAGCAATCCATGGTAACTTTGATAACGCACAGAGCGGTGTGAAGGCAATCTTTGAAGACAAAGAGCTGGCAGCAGAATTAGATGCGAAGGGATATCAGTTCTCATCAGCAAACTCCATCAATATCGGACGTCTTGTACCGCAGGTTGTTTATTATGTATATGCTTATGCAAAGCTGCTTGAGAATGAAGAGATCCAGGCAGGCGAGGAGATCAATGTTACAGTTCCGACAGGAAACTTTGGAAATATCCTTGCTGCATATTATGCAAAACAGATGGGCGTGCCGATCGCAAAACTGATCTGTGCTTCTAATGATAACAAGGTTCTCTTTGATTTCTTCCAAACAGGTGTCTATGACAGAAACAGAGAATTTATCTTGACATCTTCTCCATCCATGGACATTCTGATCTCCAGCAACCTGGAGCGTCTGATCTACACAATCGCAGGACAGGATGCACAGAAGGATGCAGAGCTTATGACACAGCTGAAAGAAAAAGGTGTGTATGAGATCACAGCTGAGATGAAGGAAGGGCTGAAAGACTTTGTCGGAGGATTTGCGACAGAAGAAGAAGTAAAAGAGACGATCCATGACACATATAAGAAGACAGGATATGTAATGGATACTCATACTGCAGTTGCTGCACATGTATGTGCACAGTATCGTAAAGATACACAGGATGAGAAGAAGTGTCTGGTTGCTTCAACAGCAAGTCCGTACAAGTTCGTACGCAACGTTATGACAGCAATTGATCCAAAGTATGATGAGATGGAAGATTTCGCACTGATCGATGAGCTTGAGAAAGTATCAGGCTTCCCGATTCCAAATGCAATCAAAGAAATCCGTGATGCAGAGGTTCGTCATACAACAGAGTGTGACGCAGATCAGATGAAAGAGACAGTAAAAAATATTCTTGGGGTGTAAAAAATGGATAACAGCATGTGGGGATTTATAGGTATTTTCGTTCTATGTTGTGGAATTTACGCATTGTATTCCTTTGTTATAATGAAGGTAAAGGGTGAGATCAATGCATCAATTCTTCTGGGAAAAGATTATACTTATAAAAAATGTAAGGACAAAGAGGCTTATATTGCAAAGACCGCACCAGCACTTTTGGTCTTCGGACTGGTGTCTGTGATCTATGGAGTGATTGATGTGATTCACTGTTATGTTCATACAATGACAATAATAGATACAGTTGCAATGATTATTTTCCTTATTGTATTGATCTGGTTCGGTGTTTATACAAGAAATCTCAGAAACAGATATTATTAAAAATGTCAGTTCTGTTTCTTTTTGCTGACAGAAATTATGAGAAACACGCTCCGCGAGTTTCTCAAGTTATCGCGGCAGTCGCCAAGGTCTCGTGCAAGCACGGACTTTGGCTCGTTGCTCGCGTAAATGCAAAAATCCACATATTTACAGTTGTAAAAATGATGTGGATAGAGTATAATAGCAATAGGTTAAGAAAGAAGAAAAACCTGAAATGTGCGAGAACCCTGATATTTTGAACCTACATTATTTAAAAAGGGATTCCGATAAGACTGAGTAATATGCCAGGCCTCCGTTTTTGCAGTGGACGGCAGAAAAGCAGGATGAGGTTGCCCACCTAGCTGTGGCTAGGACTCAAAATACAGGGAACGGCATTTTTGGGGATTAGACAAAAGATAAAGTTAAGGGACAGCTGAAGAGATTCGGCTGTCTTTCATTTTTTGCTTGAATATTGAGAATAGTTATGGTATTATCCATGAAGTAACAATTTCGTGACGGCTGAGAAGAAACATAAGCTGTCCTGAGTATTTAACCTGGGGAGTTAAAGAAAATGGAGAAATTTAATAAGATAAAGAGCGCGGATTGCGAATTGCAGCTACCGTGAGTTCGCATCATACGGGAGCTTTCGCAGCACAGGCGGCATATTTCTTTGTGCTTTCATTGATTCCTATCTTTATGTTGCTTTTAACAATGGTACAATTTACACCAGTGACGAAAGCGGATGTGATGGAGGCTGTACTTCCAGTATTTCCATCCACAGTCAGCCCAATGATTGAAAGCATTGTGAATCAGGTATATATGACTTCAGGTACGATCATTCCTTTGACAATCCTTGTGGCCTTTGTGGTCAGCGGGAAAAGGAGTACTTTCTGTAACATATGGATTGAACTGTATTTATCAAAACACAGAGACGAGAAATTATTTTTACCTTCGCGCAAGAGCATGTATGTATACCTTTTTTGTTCCTTGTGGCAATCATGCTCTCATTGGTGCTTTCCGTATTCGGCAACAGTATTAGTGTTGTAGTTTATGAACATGCACCGCTTATAAGTAAAGCAATTCATAAGATTATACAGTTGAGGATTTATTTCACACTTCCACTTCTGACTTTCTTCTGGGATTTGGTGTACAAGTATCTTCCAAACCGTGGCGCGGAAGGAAAGACGACTCTACGGAAACAATTGCCGGGTGCATTCTTTACAGCGTGCGGCTGGATGGTACTGTCCTTTATCTTTTCTGTTTATTTGGATATCTTTAAAGGATTTACCAATATGTATGGAAGCTTTACAACAATCATTCTTGTTATGTTGTGGTTATATGCGTGTATGTATATTATTCTGCTTGGGGGAGAAATCAATGCAATTTTAGAAGGAGTTAAAAGCAGAAAATAGGAAAAACACAAACTATTATAGGAGTTCATTTAGACTTGACAAAAAGAAATGCTGTGTTAAAATAATTAAGGTAAATTCACTTAGAATATGAAAAGTTTATTAGATTTGAAAAGCAAAGATCGTGCACAGTAGAGACCTGTTTTCTTGCAGAGAGAGAGAATCGTCGGCTGAAAGTTCTCTTAAGTTCAGATAGCGATCGAAATTCACACGTGAGCTGCATTTTTGAAAGGAAGCATCTGAGAGACAGTTGGAAGAACAGATTTGTCCGGATGTGATAAGTAGAGAATGCCGTACGTTGTACGTTACACAACTTAGAGTGCCTGTAGATCAGACTGCAGGAATCAGGGTGGTACCGCGAGTGATTCAGACCTCGTCCCTTTTGGGATGAGGTCTTTCTTTATGAAAACGTTCGTCCCTGATAAGTGAGTTAAGAAAGGAGAAAACGATGAAAGAAAGACTGGAACAGATTAAAGCGGAAGCAGTCGCAAGAATTCAGGAGGCTGACGTTCCGGAGAAACTACAATGACGTGCGTGTCAAATTCCTTGGTAAAAAAGGAGAACTGACAGCCGTATTAAAAGGAATGAAAGATGTTGCACCGGAGGAACGTCCGAAGGTTGGACAGCTTGTGAATGATACGAGAGCAGCAATTGAGGAGCTCTTAGAGGAATCTAAGACAAGAATGGAGAAAGCAATCCGTGAGGAGAAGCTGAAAGCAGAAGTAATAGACGTTACACTTCCATCTAAGAAGAACAGTGTAGGACATAGACATCCGAACACAATCGCACTGGAAGAAGTAGAGCGTATCTTCGTAGGCATGGGATATGAAGTTGTAGAAGGACCAGAAGTTGAGTATGATCTGTACAACTTTGAGAAGCTGAACATTCCGGCAGATCACCCGGCAAAAGATGAGCAGGATACTTTCTATATTAATAAGGATATTGTACTTCGTACACAGACATCTCCGGTGCAGGCTCGTGTGATGGAACAGGGAAAACTTCCGATTCGTATGATCGCACCGGGACGTGTATTCCGTTCTGACGAAGTAGATGCAACACATTCACCATCCTTCCATCAGATTGAAGGTCTTGTGATCGACAAGAATATTTCCTTCGCTGACTTGAAAGGAACACTTGAAGTATTCGCAAAAGAGCTGTTTGGACCGGATACAAAGACAAAATTCCGTCCACATCATTTCCCATTTACAGAGCCAAGTGCAGAGGTGGATGTAAGCTGCTTTAAGTGTGGCGGCAAGGGATGTCGTTTCTGTAAAGGATCAGGCTGGATCGAGATTCTTGGATGTGGTATGGTTCATCCACATGTTCTCGAGATGTGCGGAATTGATCCGGAAGAGTACAACGGATTTGCATTCGGTGTAGGACTTGAGCGTATCGCTCTTCTGAAATACGAGATCGACGATATGCGTTTATTATACGAGAACGACATCAGATTCTTGAAACAGTTCTAGTGAGAACAGCAGAAAAACAAGCACGAGCGAAGTGAGTATTTGTTTTTCTGTTCGAACGGTGCGATAAAATCTTCAAGCGACGCGAATGCGGCGCGACAACGGCGTAGAGCCGTTGGATTTTAGAGCCTCCATTTTGAACAGAACAAAAAATAGAAATAAGGAGATATAAAATGGATACTTCATTATCATGGATCAAAGCGTATGTCCCGGATCTTGACGTGACAGCGCAGGAATATACAGATGCAATGACTCTGACAGGAACAAAGGTTGAAGGATTCAAGGAGTTGGATGCAGACCTTGACAAGATCGTTGTTGGTCAGATCGAGAAAATTGAAAAACACCCGGATGCGGATAAGCTGGTAGTTTGCCAGGTAAATATCGGTACAGAGGTAGTTCAGATCGTAACAGGTGCCAAAAAGTGTGTTTGAGGGAGCAAAGCTTCCGGTCGTATTAGACGGTGGACGTGTTGCAGGCGGACATGAGCCGGGACAGAGAGTTGCCGGTGGAATCAAGATTAAGAAGGGAAAACTTCGTGGAGTTGCAAGTTACGGAATGATGTGTTCTATCGAAGAACTTGGTTCTACAAAGGAGATGTATCCGGAACAGCCGGAGAATGGTATTTACATTTTCCCGGAGGATACAGAGGTTGGAGCAGATGCGATAGAGCTTCTTGGTCTTCATGATGTTGTTTTTGAATATGAGATCACATCAAACCGTGTAGACTGCTACAGTGTAGTAGGTATCGCACGTGAAGCAGCTGCTACATTTAATAAAGAATTTAAACCACCGGTTGTGACAGAGACAGGAAATGATGAAGATGTCAATGACTATGTGAAGGTATCAGTAGAGAACACAGATCTGTGTTCCAGATACTGTGCAAGAGTTGTTAAGAATATTAAGATCGAGCCATCACCAAAGTGGCTGCAGCGCAGACTTTCATCTGTTGGAATCCGTCCGATCAACAACCTGGTTGATATTACAAATTATGTAATGGAAGAGTATGGACAGCCGATGCATGCTTACGATCTGGACACACTTGCAGGACATCAGATCGTAGTTAAGAATGCACAGGATGGAGATAAATTCGTTACATTGGATGGACAAGAAAGAACAATGGATAAAGATGTTCTTATGATCTGTGACGGGGAAAAGGCTGTTGGAATCGCGGGAATCATGGGTGGAGAGAACTCTATGATCACAGATGGCGCGAAGACAATGCTTTTTGAGGCAGCATGCTTTGATGGTGTCAATATCCGTAAATCCAGCAAGCGTGTCGGACTTCGTACAGATGCTTCCGGTAAATTCGAGAAGGGACTTGACCCGAACAATGCAATGGCTGCACTGAACCGTGCATGTCAGCTTGTAGAAGAGCTTGGAGCTGGTGAAGTTGTCGGAGGAGCAATCGACGTATACAGCAAGAAGAAAGAGCCTGTACGTGTTCCATTTGATGCAGAGAAGATCAACCGTATGCTTGGAACAAATATTTCTGAGGAAGAGATGCTTGGATACTTCAAGAAGATTGATCTTGATTATGATGCAGAGACGAAAGAAGTGATCGCACCGACATTCCGTCACGATCTGTTCAGATTAGCTGACCTTGCAGAGGAAGTTGCAAGATTCTTCGGATATGACAATATCCCGACAACACTTCCATCCGGAGAGGCTACAACAGGTAAGCTTCCGTTTAAGCTTCGCATCGAGCAGGTGGCAAGTGATATTGCTGAGTTCTGTGGATTCAGCCAGGGAATGTCTTATTCCTTTGAAAGCCCGAAGGTATTTGACAAGCTTCTTCTTCCGGAAGACTCAGAACTGCGTAATGCAATTCCGATTATGAATCCGCTCGGAGAAGATTACAGTATCATGCGTACAACATCCTTAAACGGTATGCTGACTTCTCTTGCAACAAACTACAACAGAAGAAACAAGAATGTCCGTCTGTATGAGATGGGTAATATTTACATTCCGCAGGAGCTTCCACTGACAGAGCTTCCGGATGAGAGAATGCAGTTTACACTTGGAATGTATGGAGATGGAGATTTCTTCAACATGAAAGGTGTAGTGGAAGAGTTCTTTGAGAAAATCGGTATGAAGGGCAGAGAGAAATACGATCCGAATGCAGGAAAGTCATTCCTTCACCCGGGACGCCAGGCAAACATCATTTATGACGGAAAAGTAGTTGGATATCTCGGAGAGGTTCATCCGGAAGTCGCTGATATTTATGGAATCGGTGAGCGTGCATACGTTGCAGTTCTGGATATGCCGGAGATCATTCCATATGCTACATTTGACAGAAAGTACACAGGAATTGCTAAATATCCTGCAGTAACAAGAGATATCAGTATGGTTGTTCCAAAAGAGATTCTTGTTGGACAGATCGAAGATGTGATCGAGAAAAAGGGTGGCGCTCACTTAGAGAGCTACAACCTGTTCGATATTTACGAGGGTACTCAGATCAAAGCTGGATTTAAGTCTGTTGCATATTCTATCGTATTCCGTGCAAAAGACAAGACACTGGAAGAGGCTGAGATTACAGCAGCAATGAACCGTATTCTTTCCGGTCTGGAAGAACTTGGTATTGAACTGCGAAAGTAAGAAGAGAGGGTAAGAGGATTGAAAACAAGTGATTTTTATTATGATCTTCCGGAGGAGCTAATAGCACAGGATCCTCTGGAGGACCGATCTTCCTCCCGACTGATGATGCTTGATAAAGAGACAGGAAAGACAGAGCATCATGTATTCCGTGAGATTATTGATGAACTGAATCCGGGTGACTGCCTTGTCATCAATGATACAAAGGTTATTCCGGCCAGATTGATCGGAGCGAAGGAAGAGACTGGAGCGAAGATTGAAGTACTTCTTTTGAAACGTGGGGCAGATGATGTCTGGGAGACATTAGTAAAGCCTGGAAAAAAGGCAAGACCGGGGGCCAGAATCAGCTTTGGTGACGGTTTGCTTGTCGGAGAGGTTCTGGATGTAGTGGATGAAGGTAATCGTCTGATCCATTTTGAGTATGAAGGGATCTTCGAGGAGATTCTGGATCAGTTAGGACAGATGCCGCTTCCGCCGTATATCACACATCAGCTTCAGGACAAGGATAGATATAATACAGTCTATGCAGCGCATTCCGGTTCAGCGGCAGCACCGACAGCCGGACTTCATTTTACACCGGAGCTTCTGGAAGAGATTCGTGCAAAAGGGGTGGAGATTGCGCCGGTCACACTTCACGTCGGACTTGGAACCTTCCGTCCGGTGAAGGTGGATGATGTGGAGCATCACCATATGCATTCCGAGTTTTATATGATCAGTGAGGAATCTGCACAGAAGATCAATCGTACAAAAGAGAACGGACATCGTGTGATCTGTGTCGGAACAACAAGCTGCAGAACAATCGAATCCGCTGCCGATGAGAATGGAAGATTAAAAGAATGCAGTGGTTGGACAGAAATCTTTATCTATCCGGGATATCAGTTCAAGATTCTGGATGCGCTGATCACGAACTTCCATCTGCCGGAATCTACACTGATCATGCTTGTATCTGCATTAGCCGGAAAAGAGCATGTGATGGCAGCGTATGAGGAGGCAGTAAAAGAAAGATATCGTTTCTTCAGTTTCGGGGATGCGATGTTCATACGATAGAAAGGGACAACCTATGTCAGAAAATGATTTTATCATTGTAGATGAAGAAGAGACAAACAAGGAAGACAACAGACAGGACACTGGCAGGGAAGAAGAAAAAAAAGAAGTGACAACTTCTGACCATTCTGAAAAAGATGATGACGGATATGAGAGAATATGTTTTATTTGTCATCGCCCGGAGAGTGTGACTGGGAAGATGGTTGAGCTTCCGAATAATATCGCAGTATGTCCGGATTGTATGCAGAGAAGCTTCGATATGATGAACAATAGTTCTATGGATCTAAGCAGCATGATGAACATTCCGGGAGTACATTTTATGAATCTTTCTGATCTTGAAAATATGCAGCCAAAGGCACAGAAGATCAAAAAGAAGAAGAAAGAGCCGAAAGAATTTAAGCAGCTGGATATTAAAAAGATTCCGGCACCACATAAGATCAAAGCACGTCTGGATGAATATATCGTTGGACAGGAGTATGCAAAGAAAGCAATCTCTGTTGCAGTTTATAATCATTATAAACGTGTAGCAACAGGAACAATGGATGAGATTTGAGATAGAGAAATCAAATATGCTCATGATTGGGCCTACAGGATGTGGTAAAACATATCTGGTTAAGACACTGGCGAAGCTTTTAGATGTGCCGTTGGCGATTACAGATGCAACATCTCTTACAGAGGCAGGATATATCGGTGATGACATCGAAAGTGTTGTTTCCAAGCTTCTTGCAGCAGCAGACAACGATGTTGAGCGGGCGG
>ENA-OQBD01000955-OQBD01000955.1-human-gut-metagenome-genome-assembly--contig:-NODE-955-length-14276-cov-5.275072_pt1 | contig 14276 bp, 10 predicted proteins | sample MGYA00242742_ERZ504543 | MGnify/ENA primary metagenome ERZ504543 (study PRJEB26092, sample SAMD00036239) | human gut metagenome | host: Homo sapiens | study: EMG produced TPA metagenomics assembly of... | reverse complement strand
CTGTAAATTGCGATAAACAGTTACACCCGAGATATTATTATGAACCCAAAAGGAGAGCTATATATGAGAGCTAATAATCTTACTCTGCTCACAGACCTTTATGAACTTACTATGATGCAGGGCTATTTTAAGAACCCAACAAACCAGACTGTTATCTTCGATATGTTTTACCGTACCAATCCATGCGGAGGTGCATTTGCCATCACTGCCGGACTGGAACAGATGATTGAATATATTGAGAATCTTAAATTCACAGATGAAGATATCGAATATCTCAGAAGTCTGAATACTTTTGAAGAGGACTTCCTTGAATATTTAAGCAACTTCCGTTTCACAGGTGATATCTATGCAATTCCTGAGGGAACAGTTGTCTTCCCAAGAGAACCGCTTGTCAAAGTCGTAGCACCTATCATGGAAGCTCAGCTTGTAGAGACAGCAATCCTGAATATCATCAATCACCAGAGCCTCATTGCTACCAAAGCAGCCCGCGTTTGCTATGCTGCAAAGGGTGATGCGATCATGGAATTTGGTCTGCGTCGCGCCCAGGGACCGGATGCAGGTATCTTTGGCGCACGTGCCGCAATCATCGGTGGATGTGCCGGTACTTCCTGTGTTCTCACAGGCAAAATGTTCGACGTACCGGTCCTTGGAACTCACGCACACAGCTGGATCATGAGCTTCCCGGATGAATATACCGCATTCAAAACCTATGCCAAACTTTATCCGAATGCCTGCACCTTACTGGTAGATACCTATGATGTCCTGAAATCCGGTGTTCCAAATGCAATCCGTGTATTTGAGGAAATGCGCGAAGAAGGTATTCCGCTTACCAAATACGGTATCCGTATCGACAGTGGTGATCTTGCCTACCTTTCCAAAGAAGCATATAAGATGCTTGCTGCTGCCGGATTTGACGATGCAGTTATTTCCGCTTCCAGCGATCTGGACGAATATCTCATTGAGAGCCTGAAGGCTCAGGATGCCAAGATTAATTCCTGGGGTGTCGGAACACGACTGATCACCGCCAACGATAATCCTGCATTCGGCGGTGTATACAAACTTGCTGCTGTCAAAGATGCAGACAGTACCGAATTTACACCTAAGATCAAGCTTTCCGAAAACACAGAGAAAGTAACCAACCCTGGAAATAAAACCGTATATCGTCTCTATAATAAGAAAACCGGAAAAATCAGGGCAGATCTTATCTGCCTTGCTGATGAAAAGCTTGATGCAGACCAGAACATGGTTCTCTTTGATCCAATCGATACCTGGAAAAAGACAAAAGTTCTCGGCGGAACCTATGAAGTACGCGAACTTCTCGTTCCTGTCATCAGAGAAGGTAAACGGGTCTATGAATCTCCATCTGTTATGGAGCTTCGCGAATACTGCCAGAAAGAGCAGAATACTCTCTGGGATGAATCCAGACGTTTCGTAAATCCTCAGAAAGTATATGTAGACCTTTCTCAGAAACTCTGGGATCTGAAAAAAGACCTTCTGGAAGAAATAAGTGAGAAAGCTCTCGACTGAGCATAAACTCAGATTAAGAGTAACAAAACAGACAAGTCCCCGGCTCCAACCGCAAAAATCAACAGGCAGTTGAAGCCGGGGACTTACTTTTTGATTCAGTTAAAACATATGCTGACATCACAGATTTCGCTTTTAGTCCCAACTCTCATATTTGGTCCAAAAAGCCCTACACCGGATGTAACGATATTATGCATATTTCCTTTCTTCAGATAACCACAGGGATTTTCCCAGAAGAATCTGATCACAATATTTCCCGGAAATACCTGTCCGTCATGGGTATGTCCGCAGAGATCTACGTCCACACCTGTATCCGCCAGTTCCTGAAGTTCTCTCGGCTCATGATCGATAACCAACACTGGCAGTGACACATCCATACCCTCTGTGATTTCCTGCGGAGTCTTTCGTTTATCAATCCCCCGTCCGGGACGCTCATAATCCGGTCTGCCATACAGATAAAAGGAATCATCGATGAGCACATATTCATCTCTCAGAAGCGTAATCCCCGCTTTCTCCAGAAACTCATCCATCTCCGGGGTACTCTCTTTCTTTTCCTTACTGCCAAAGGTAAATCCCGCCAGAATCTTTTCCTGGATATCGTGGTTTCCGTAACATGCATACACGCCATACTTCGACCGAATCCCTCTCAATATCTCCGCCAGTTTTTCCGGATCATCCAGTGCCTCATATTCATTGTCAAAAATATCTCCTGCCACTACCACCAGATCCGGATTCTGCTCATTGATCTTCTCTGTCATCTGCTCCATCTGCTTGCATCCAATATTATATCCCAGATGAAGATCTGCGATCAGAACCACATTTAATTCCTTCATATTTCCTGCCTTTTTATCAACAGAAATATTGTACTTCGTTGTATGTATATTTCCGGCACTGAGCACTCCGTAAATACTGACTGTTGAAATGATCACCGCACAGACAGCTCCCACAACAGCAGTTCCCATATTGCTGAAAAGCAATTCTCGCCCCGGAAAGGCAAAATTTCTAAGAGGATATTTCAGTAACAGTCTCAATCCATCCGCGATTCCCAGAGTCATAAGTGTATACATCAAAACACCGAGCCAGTAATTACTCAGAAGCTTCATAAATCTCCTGAATCCTGATGCAGGTGCCATAAATGCGATCAGTATACTAAACACTACAAATAAATATACAAGTCCAATCCCCCTGCACACCCACACATTCCGAAAAACCGTATGCAATACCTGAAACCAGTGCAGGCTGCGAAGCAGGATATATACACACACCAACAGATAAAACGGTGCCAGATATATTGCAGCCATATAATATGTCTCCTTTCCACCTCTCATTGCCATAACAATTTTATTACTATAACAATTCCAGAAAATCATAACTGCTTCTTATTATACAAAAAAGAATCCTCAGCCGCCACTATAAGCTGCTGAAGATTCTATTAATTTTACTGTTCCATCTGTCTTCCCAGAAATCCGCTTGCTGTTCTGATGAGCATCTTCTCTGATTCACCCATCACATCCTTTTCATTCTTTCCCAGTAAAAGCACAGATCCTATTGTATCTCCTGCACTGATAATAGGCTGCATGATCTGGGAATACAAAGGTTCTCTCTGTTCCTGAGTCACAGGTATCCTGCTTCTGTCATTTCCGTTAGCAAACACAGAACTTCTTTCCGTGATCGCATCTTCCAGAGCTTTGCTGATAGGTTTTCCCATATATTCCCTGCTTCCCTGTCCCGCAGCAGCCACTACCTGATCGTGATCTGTGATACACGCTACCATCCCGCTTGACTGCGCCAGCGCCTCTGCATATTCCTTTGCAAAAACATTCAGTTCTCCGATAGGGGAATACTTTTTCAGAATAATCTCCCCCTCCCGGTCAGTAAAAATCTCCAGTGGTGTCCCCTCTTTTATCCGCAGCGTTTTTCTGATCTCCTTAGGAATGACCACACGCCCCAGATCATCTATGCGTCGAACAATTCCTGTCGCTTTCATGCACTTTTCTTCCTCCTGTTTTTCCTTTTATCGAAGTTTACTGTCTTTGTACCCTTCGGTTTCCATATCATGTGTTGTATGGTTATTATGTGGAAAAACAGGGAGAATATACATTTGTGTATTTACAAAAAATGCCATTTAACTGCAATCAAGCGGTTATTTCCCGGAAAGTAATTCCATCAGTTCCTCTTTTGTGAAGCTGCCTCCGTTAAGCCCTTCGCCCTCCAGGATCTGATCTGCCAGTTCACGTTTCTTTTCCTGCAGTTTCAAAATATTTTCTTCAATCGTATCCTTCACGATCAGCTTGTATACATTCACTACATTCTTCTGACCAATTCTGTGTGCTCTGTCCGTTGCCTGATTCTGCACTGCCAGATTCCACCATGGGTCAAAATGGATTACAATATCTGCTGCCGTCAGATTCAGACCGGTTCCTCCTGCCTTCAGAGAAATACAGAATACCTGTGTGTCATCTGTGTTAAAGTTCTCTACCATCTGTGCACGCTTCTCCTTACTTGTAGAACCAGTCAGCATATAGTAACTGATCTTCTCCTCTTCAAGGCGCTTCGCAAGATGGTCAAGCATTGTCGTAAACTGCGAAAACAACAGAATCTTATGTCCGCTCTCCACTGCATTACTGATCATATTCAGGCACATATCCACTTTTGCAGAATCAGCTTTATAATCTGCAAAAATAAGAGACGGATCACAACAGATCTGGCGCAATTTTGTCAGCTCTGCCAGAATTGTAATCTTTGAGGTCTTAAATTCTTCTTCGGACTGCTTATCCAGCATCAGCATCATCCGTTTCACATGTGCATCATAAAGCTTCTGCTGCTCTCCTGTTAGCTGTACAAACATATTCTCTTCCAGCTTATCCGGCAGATCTGTAAGCACTTCCTTCTTCAATCTTCGGAGTACAAACGGCCGGATCATTTTCTGCAGACGTTTCATTGCATCTTCATCTGAATTCTGAACTGCCGGAATTTCAACTTCTTCCCTGAACTTCTTATAACTGTAAAGGAAACCGGGCATCAGATAATCAAATATACTCCACAATTCACTCAGGCGGTTTTCCACCGGAGTTCCTGTAAGAGCCAGCCTGAAGTCTGCCTGAACCTCTTTTACTGCTTTCGCAGCCTGAGTGTTTGCATTCTTGATATACTGAGCTTCATCAATAATCTCACATCTGAACTTATATCCTTCATATTCGCTGATATCCCTTTTCAGCAAATCATAGGAAGTCAGAAGAATATCCTCAGAATCTGCTTCTGCCAGGATCTGTCTTCTCTCTGCTGCAGTCCCGGTCACCATCTTTGCTGTAAGCTCCGGTGCAAAACGTTGAATTTCACTGCTCCAGTTATACACCAATGATGCAGGAGCTATAATTAATGTATTTCTTTGCAGCTTTCCAGTTTGTCCATCTGCCTTCTTTCCATCAGCTTTCTGCGCCTCTGCTGCCTTGCACGCCTGTTCCACTGTCTCAATTTCACTCTGCATATTTAACATTGCAGTTTCTTTTACTGCTATATTTTCAATAACAGTATCCCTTCTTTCCAGAAATTCTGACAGTAGAAATGCAATCACCTGCAACGTTTTTCCAAGTCCCATATCATCTGCAAGTATTCCGCCGAATCCATTATAATTCAATGTCTTAATCCACAGAAATCCCCGTTTCTGATACTCCCGCAGAACTTTATCCAGGCTCTCCGGCACCTCAAAATCATTATCCTCAATGGTCTTCATATTTCTTACCAGTGACTTAAAAGATTTATCCTTCACTGCCGAAACAACCGGATTCTCTTTCAACTGTGCATCCAAATACAACGCACGGTACTTCTGTACTTCAATCTTATCCTGCTTCATCTGCTTATCCGTCAGCTGAAGCCCTGCCCTGAGTTCTTCCACTGTATCCAGACCCGAGTCTGCTGCATTTACAAAAGCTCCGTTTTTCAGACGATAGAACTTTTTCTTCTTATTATATCTGGAAAGAATGTCAATCAGTTCTTCCTTTGAAATATCTCCTGCTGTCATACTCAGCTCCAGCAGATTTCCACTCAGGGAAACACCTACTGTAACCTTTGGCGAATTCCGGACTTCAATCCGTCTCAGCGCATCAGAAATAAATACTTCTCCCACTGCCTGCAGTGCCTGAATTCCTTCTGTCAGAAATTCATATTCCATCTCTTCATCATCCGCAATTACCGCACACTGTTCAAATGGATTAAAAGCATTCGAATATTTATGGATCACATTTCTGACAACTGTTTCTCTATTCATATCCCTTGCTGCAATATCGTCCGTTGTATATAAAGAAAATTCCCTGTCTCCATACTTAACAGTCGCCTTACATGTAACCATATTTTCCTGCGGTGCATCCAGATAAAATCGAAACTCCGGTTTAACCATTCCATAATTTTCCGGATGAAATTCAACCATTCTGCATTTAAAAAACTTCTGGATCACCGGTAAAAGTTCCTGACAGAATGCCGGTACATCTTTATTTTCTATAAACGCTTTCTCACCGGGGATCAAAGACAAACTGTCCAGAAAATCCTTAACAGGTAAAAGCTCTTCTACATTCTCAATATAAATCTTTTTATCATAAAAGCAAATTTTATACTGTTCCGTATTTGCCGCACACGTAAATTTGCTTACCTTCAGTTCAATTCCCTGCTTTGCACCTGTTATGGTCATTTTTCTCGGAAGATGTTCTCTGGTTATTTCCCAGGTTGTGTTTCTGGTTCCTATAGATTCTCCCTGCAATGTCTTTCCTTCCATCAAAAGCAAAAATTCTGCCAGTTCATTTCCTGACAGCTCCAGATGCCTTACCTTTTCCAGAGTTCCCATATAGTATCCATAATAGGAAGAGGATCTGTGAAATTGCCTGTTGTTGTCTGCCCATTTACAGATAAATTTCGCAAGCGGTCTGGATTCCTCGACAAAGGATTCTATTGTATGGACAAACTGAAGATTTTTCCCATATTTATAATCATCCTGATTTGCTATATGAACATCAAAGGAAAATGCATCCTTCAGTACGTACATTTTATTAATTCCTATTTTAAATTCTACTGTAAATGTTCTTCCGTCAAAATTAAAATATGGTTCCAGCCTTACTTTTCCATAAGTGCTTCCCTGAATCAGTGGAAGAGACTTCGCAACTGCCTGCTTCTGCAATAATGAAGCCAATTCCGGCGTGGTATGCATCTGCACTCCTTTTCTGATCGTATGAGTCAGACCACCTTTTACAATTTTTTCTACAGATTGTCCATAATCATAACTATCCCTATCATTTTCATAATCATTATATTGCAGAAGAACCGCCACACAATGTTTACAAAGCCCACCATATTCTGCATATGCCCGACATTCACAATAGCAGGTATCAATTTCATCATTCTCTGTATCGATTGATACATCTACTTCATAGATATTTCTTCCACTGCCTTTTACAGATGCAACAATTTCATCAGATGCACCCATATTTTTTACATCCATATCCAGAACTTTTCCTGCTGCATAAAGCTCTGCACCTCTACTATATGATGAAGAATTTGCCATATATCTGATCTGAGTTCTTGAAATCATATTTCTATACCTTTCCTGATACAATTAAAAACTTTTTGTACCATTTTCCCGGTTAAACCTGAGTAAAAAAGAACCCCTCCACCAGGCAGTATCAATCTCTGCTTAAAGTGAAGGGATTTCCTCATCCATCGTTATTTATTTTACACGATAACCCTGGCAACTGCAAGACCATAAACTTTAAGTTTATCGCTGTCATTGCCATAAATCCATTTTACCTCTCCTTCAGGAACAGGAAGCTCTACGCTTTCTGTTCCGAAGTTCTGGTAAATATAATATTTCACATTTTCATTCTCTCTCACTGTAATCTCCAGTGCATCCGGAATCTCTTCTTTGATTCCGCAGGAAACGCCGCTGTCTTTGAGCACTTTTCCAAGGAAGTCTCCATAGAATTCTTTATCAGCATCTGCTGCCACATACCATGCCTTACCTTTGCCATATTCATTCACCGTCAGACAGGAATATCCTTCATAGAAATCACTTCCATAGGTCATTAAGGTACGTGCTCCGCGAAGTTCCACAAGATCACACAGATATTTGCACGTATAAGTCTTATCCAGTCCAAGTTCATTGCCAGCCACAGGAACAAAAGAATTCTCTTCCCAGTCATAGAGACCATCAATCTCTGTATTTCTGATTCCCAGCACATCCATCAGTCCATGCGGAGTTCCTTCCAGATAACATCTGTCAGTATCATCTGCGATTCCTGACCAGTAACTTGTCACCAGCACACCGCCATTCTCCACAAATGCACGAACTTTTTCTGCGAAACCTTCTTTGAACATATAAACCATTGGCAGCGCCAGCACTTTATAATTGTCCAGATCACAAGTCATATCGATCATATCTACATTCACGCCCTGCTTACGGAAACCTCTGTAGAATTTCAGCATTGCTTCCAGATAATGCAGACCTTTATTTCTCGGTCCCTGACTGTCCTCCATTGCCCACTGGCTGTCCCAGTCATATATCATGGCAACCTGACTGTTCACAGTTGTTCCTGCCAGTTCTCTTATTTCTTTCAAAGTTGCTCCAACTCTGGAAACTTCTTTGAACACTCTTGTATCATTTCCACCATAATGATCGATCACTGCTCCGTGGAACTTCTCAGAAGCACCTCTGCTCTGGCGAATCTGGAAATAAAGAGCACCCTCTCCACCATGTGCAATTGCCTGCATGGACTGTGCAAAAAGCACTCCCGGTTTCTTTAATTTGCTCACACTCTGCCAGTTTGTAGAAGTCGGGCAGGATTCCATCTGGAAGAACGGCTTTCCTTTCAGAGAGCGCATCAGGTCATGGCACATTCCATTATCATAAACTGTATCGATCACTGCTTCTTTATGCCATGTAGGATAAGTATCCCAGGAAACCACATCTATCTCTTTTGCAATCTTAAAATAATCTAAGCCGTCGAAATAGTGCATCAGGTTTGCAGTAGTCGGAAGTGTGCTTCCTCCCTCTCTCAGTGCTGCGATCTCATGATGAATGAAATCAGCTGTCTGATGAGTGACAAAGCGTTTCCAGTCCAGATTCAGTGCATGAAGCTGTGTCTCGCCAATCTTAGATGGACTCTCAATCTGATCAAAGCTGTTATAAGTATGGCTCCAGAAAGTGGTGCACCACTTATCATTCAGATTTTCAATAGTCTGATATTTCTCTTTCAGCCAGTTACGAAATGCTTCCTGGCACAGCGGACAATGACATTCTCCGCCATACTCATTGGAAATATGCCACAGGATCACACCCGGATGTGTGGCAACCTCCTGTGCCAGCTTTTTGTTAATAATATGTACCTTCTCTCTGTAAACAGGAGAAGTATAACAATGATTATGTCTGAATCCAAATAACGCTCTGTGGCGTGTTTCATCTACACGAAGTACCTCCGGATACTTGTCTGCCATCCATTTGGGTCTTGCACCTGACGGTGTAGCCAGGATTGTAGAAATACCTCTTTTATAAAGTTTATCAATGATCTCCTGCAGCCATCCAAAATGAAATACACCTTCTTCCGGCTCCAGTGTGGACCAGGAAAAAATCCCAAGGCTTACTACATTACAGCCAGACTCCTCCAGCATATCAATATCTTTTTCCAGAATATCCGGTCTCTTTAACCACTGTTCCGGGTTGTAATCACCGCCATGGAGCAGCTTATCCGTTCTAAAGTCCATACCTGTTCTCCTCTTAACTCTCTATTTTCAATCGTTTTCTTTTTCATTATCATATTTAAACTCTATCCAATTTCAAAACACTCTCTTCTCGCTGCTCATTACTTTTCTCAGTCAAAGCAGACGGGATTTGATTTCATTCTTCTTACAGAATATGTTTGCAATTACTCCAAGTTTGTTTGCGCAACCGATTGTTCATATTTTTAGTATATTCCTTTATATTAATAAAGTCAATTAGCCATTATTATCTAATTTCGAATCTCTTTTTTGTCATATCACACAATTCATGACTGCTTTTTCCATTTTTCAAACACACACACGAATCCTGCTTGCAGGATTCCTCCGCCTGTGGCGAGTCGCTTCAGCGACATAATTCCTCTCTTCCACAATGCGATCCTGCCCGGGAACTTTTTATGTTACAGAAACATTATGAAGTAATTTCCCATGAAAAAAAATCCTCTGATTATTGATTCTCCAATAATTACAGAGGATTTTTCATTTTTCTACTGTGTTGACTCACGCAGCATCACCTGATAATTCAGTGTCAACGTATCCTCCAAAGGCTTCTCCCCGAGGATGTTCAGTAATTTCGCACATGCCATCTTTCCCAGTCTTACCGTATCAAAGCGTATACTGGTAATCGGTGGATTATTATATTCCAGATTCTTACTGTCATACATACTGGCTATTTTTATTTCTGCAGGAACCGATATTTTCTTTTCCCTCAGACTGCTCAGACACATGCTGCAGATCACATCATCCATACAGACAATACCATCCGCGCCTTCTTCAAGCAGTCTCTTCACAGCATCAGATACTGCTGCCTGATTATCCGTATCCATGAAGATTAGATTTTCGTTAACAGAAACTCCCATTTCCTCATGTGCTTCCAGAAAACCCTGATATCTGCTTCCGGTAACATTATAGGACTGATTTCCACCCAGAAGTGCCAGATTCCGAAAACCTTTCATCAACATAATACTTGTCAGTTCTTTTCCGGCTTCCTGGTTCTTGTTATCTACAAACGGAACTTCCGGATCTGAAGACGGGCCGATCAATATATATGGTTCCTTACAGTTCTTCAGATATTTCTGTACCTTGGAACTTACCACTGCTCTGCTTACAATGATCCCGTCGACTTTTCGATTTGCCTCCAGTCTCTGTATCTGCGATACATCTGCTCCATCAATCATAGAAATAATAATATCATAATCATAGGAGGAAGCCATCTCACAGATTCCATTCATACAGTCTTTAAAAAAAAGGAACTCTGTGGCAACATAATCCTTCGGCATCAGCAGTGCAATATTATAAGTTTTACGCTGTGCCAACCCCTTTGCCACAACATTGGGTCTGTAATCATGTTCTTTTATAAATGCCCGTACTCTGTCTCTTGTAGCCTGACTGATTCTTCCCTTTCCTGAAATAGCACGTGATACCGTAGTCTTACTTACCCCAAGCTCCCGGGCGATATCTTCTATTGTATATATCTTCTTTTCTTCTGTTTCCATAAAATACCCCACTTTTTGCGCAACCACTTGATTATATTCTATAAAATAACAAAATACTCAAGCACTTACAAGTAACTTTTAAAGAAGATATACCGGCAGTTCCTCATTAATATGAACAGAACCTTTTGCTGTTTTTTTCTTTTCTTCTGTAACAGATATTGTTTCCGGTTTCTCTGCCTCTTTTGTGGATACAACGGGCTTCTTTACGGTTTTCCCGGCACCTGCATTTGCTGCACGCCGAATACTCTCCCTGCCTACTGACATAATTCCATGACCTCCTCTGCCAATCTCGTATATTCCCTGGCACTTCTGCTTGATTTTTTATATTCCACAACCGGAATACTGTTATCCTGTGACCATTCTACAGAGCTGTCCACTCTGATGATCTGCTCAAATACATGAATATCCTCAAGTTCATGCAGTGTTTCCATTGTCTGTTTATAATAACTCTTTCTTGTATCTACCTTTGTCACTGCAATTCCGGCAACTTCCAGTTCCGGAGTAATCTGCTTTACTTCATTAAGAAATTCAAACATATTCGCAAGTCCGAACATTCCCCATGGACTTGCCTCAACAGGAATAATTACCCTGTCTGATGCACAAAGGATATTCATCACCCAACCACCCAGCGTAGGAGGTGCATCAATCAGAATATAGTCATAATTTCCTGCATCCTTTATCTTCTGAATGCATTTTCGCAGGATAAATTCTCTCTGCCATTTTGTAAAAAGTTCATATTCTATAGAACTCATCAATGTAGATGATGGTATCAGATCCAGATTTTCGTAGGGAGTATGTACCACATAACCGCTGAGCTCTTCCTGTTTTCCGATTGCGCAATACAGATTCTTCTCTCCTTTCGCCTGCTCCAGCACCCAGTTCTCCGGAAAAAAGGCAAGAGAAAGATTTAACTGCATATCTCCATCGATCAGAAGAACCTTTTTCCCTGCCTGAGCCATCGCCGCTCCAAGGTTTGAACAGGTTGTGGTTTTTCCACTTCCACCCTTATTATTTGTAAAACATATCGTTATGGTTTTTCCCATGGAACTGTCTCCTTTACCACTTACTTTACTTGTATTATAGGAGATTTATCATATAGATTCAACTGTTTTCCTCATCTTCGCAACCCTGTAACTCATTTGCATTGCCGGACAAACATTTCTTTGATTTCCAAAATAAGCCCTTGATTTTTTGTTTTTTGGTGTTATAGTATTTATATACTTGATATATAGTTTTTAAAACTATGTTATATTGTTTTCATTGTATTTATCTGAATGAATGGAGGCGTTTTTATGAAATTTAAATTAAAAGATCCCGGAAGTGCAATCACTCATGGTATTGCCCTTCTTCTCGCTGCAGTCGGAGCAGTTCCTCTTATTATCAAGGCAGCGCGTTCTTATGATGTGCTCCATATTGTTGCTTTAAGTATTTTTATCCTTACCATGGTTCTGCTCTATGCAGCCAGTACCATTTACCATTCTGTAGATTCTACAGAGAAGGTCAATCGACGGCTGCGAAAAAATGGATCACATGATGATCTTCGTGATGATCGCCGGCAGCTACACTCCTGTATGCCTGATCGTCCTTCATAACCGCATTGGATATATTCTGTGCGCGCTGGTATGGAGTATTGCAGTCCTCGGCATTATCTTAAAGGGCTGTTGGATTACCTGTCCCAAATGGTTGTCCTCTGTACTGTATATCGCCATGGGCTGGCTGTGTGTACTGGCATTTGTTCCAATCTTCCATGCACTCCCACGTGCAGGATTTGACTGGCTTCTTGCAGGCGGAATCATTTATACCATCGGTGGTGTGATCTATGCATTAAAAGTTCCGCTTTTTAATTCCAGACATAAGAATTTTGGTTCCCATGAGATCTTTCACATCTTTGTTATGCTTGGAAGTGCCTGCCATTTCATTGTCATGTACTTTTTTGTTGCTCCACTACCTGTATAACCGTCAATTTGCCAATAAACAAAACAAGGGGTTGCAGCACCGGATTTTTTCCGGTGCTACAACCCCTTAACAATACAATTTTCTCTGCTGCAGCATAATCCCTGCAGGAAAGCTTTTATATTACACAGCTACTCTTCTTTCCGGATACAATCCATAGGATCCATATCCCACGCCAAAATATCCATAATAGCTCTTCGCCTCTGCGAACAGCGGATCATATACTCTGCCTCCGATTTCAGCCCAGCAATGACCGCTTCCGTCAGTTGCCGTTGTATCTACGCAGACATAAACATTCTTATATCCAAGAGCCTTTGCAAGATAGGCAAACGAACAGGCATCTGAGAAACAGTCCCCGCCTTTTCCGCTCAGTATCAGATAATCGTTTGCATATAACGCAGGCCATGCAGTCTGATTATAAAATGTTCTTCTGGTATCGTAATAATGCTGATACATTACCCATCTGAAACAGGTTTCAAATTTCTCACTTTTTGACATACTCGGTTTTGTAATCTTGCTGACAACATCCTTTGCTCTCTGCAAAGTCTCATACTCATACGCTTTGGTGGAATTCATTTTCTTTCCATTTGGATAATAAATCGTCTTTCCTTTTTTCCAGGCTTCCAGAATTCCCTTTTCTGTACAATAATAAATTGTATTTCCAACTTTAACTGTTTTCGTTCTCAGAACACCCTTGTCACTGAAATAGTAATATTTTCCGCTGATTTTCTTAACGCCACTGTAACGTATTCCATTTGAACCAAAATAATATTTCTTGTTATTGTATTTGATCCATCCGGTTTTCATAAATCCTTTTGGACTGAAATAATAAACTTCACCATGGATTTTACGCATTCCTGTAAGATACTGTCCATCTTTAAAATATTTCTTATTTTTTGTTCCATACTCATACCAGCCATTTTTCACCTCCGGTATGGGTGTTGGTGCAGGTGTCTCGATTGGTGTTACATCCGGAGCAGGTGTTTCAATCGGGATCGGTGTTACAGTAACATCCGGTACTTCTGCTGCCATGGCCGGAACACTGCCCATCACACATACTGCGCATACTGCAAGCCATTTTGTCATCTTTTTCATTTTCTCTTATTCTCCTTATCTGACGGGTTCAGAAGCTCAGCAACTCCAGTTTTTTATTTCTGGTAAATTGTTTAATCTCATATTCACGTCTCATCGCTTCTTCTTTTGTTGAAAATCCTTCATAATATACAAGTGTAACCGGTCTTTTGGTCCTTGTATATTTCGCACCATTTCTTTCCTTCGTTGTGTGCTTTCATACGTTTTTGCAGACAGTTTGTCCACCCTGTATAAAGAGTCCCATCTGCACATTTAACAATGTAAGTATAATTCATCCATAATCATCCGACAGTCATATATTATAATCAATCAGCTGTCTTATTGTCTGGAATTGCATTATTGAAATTTTTATAATTTATGTAAGGACAACTGCTATCTTTTGCGGTCGTCCTGTTTCTATAATAAACAGTCGGTTTAAACACGTATATCATCCGGTACACATATTCTTTCTGACAG
>ENA-OQBD01000954-OQBD01000954.1-human-gut-metagenome-genome-assembly--contig:-NODE-954-length-14287-cov-3.779025_pt1 | contig 14287 bp, 18 predicted proteins | sample MGYA00242742_ERZ504543 | MGnify/ENA primary metagenome ERZ504543 (study PRJEB26092, sample SAMD00036239) | human gut metagenome | host: Homo sapiens | study: EMG produced TPA metagenomics assembly of... | reverse complement strand
TCATCACAACCGGATATCCACAGATTGTTGCTTTTCCTGTCCACAACTGCTTCATCAAGCCCGGTCTTTTCTCTTAAAGCTTCTACTTTTTCTGTATAGCCCCGGAAATTCAACGGATTCTCCGGTCTTTCCCCTTCATCGATCTTTGCATCCCATTCTTCAAAAGAGCCTGCGTCTGTCACAAGCTCAATTCTCTTATATGCCGGAATACGAAAGTATCCATGACATTTAGGACAAATATATTTTCCGTTGATTACTTCATCTGTTAAGATTGCTGCACCGCATTTATTACATTTTTTCAAGATTCCTTCCGGTGCTTCCGGCTTTCTTCTGTTTCGTGAATGAATCGAAGTGATCTTCTCTCCGGTCTTTTTAAACATATTATGCAGTCTCATTCATCATTCCTCCGATAAATTCCACATCAATATCTCCAGATATGAATTTTTTATGATTCAAAATCTCATACTGATAATCAATATTTGTGTCCACACCTTCAATAATGACTTCGCCAAGTGCGCTTCTCATTTTACGGATAGCCTCTTCTCTGTCGTCAGCATGTACGATCAGTTTCGCAAGCATGGAATCATAATAAGGTGGAACTTCATATCCTGTGTAAATCGCACTGTCTACACGTACGCCTTCACCCCCCGGGAAATGTACATCTGTGATTTTTCCAGGAGACGGGCGGAAATTCTTTTCCGGGTTCTCTGCATTGATCCTGCATTCGATCGCGTGACCTGTGATCTTGATGTCTTTCTGCTGAAGCTTTAGTCTCTGTCCGTCTGCAATCTTAATCTGCTCTTTGATCAGATCGATTCCTGTCACCCATTCTGTCACCGGATGTTCTACCTGAATTCTTGTATTCATTTCCATAAAGTAAAAGGCTCCACTCTTTTCTAAGAGAAATTCAATCGTTCCGGCATTCGTATAATGAGCTGCCTTCGCCGCTTTCACAGCCGCTTCTCCCATCTTCTGTCTCAGTTCCGGAGTCAGTGCTTCTGACGGAGATTCCTCGATCATCTTCTGATGATTTCGCTGAATGGAACAGTCTCTTTCTCCAAGATGGACCACATTTCCATACTTATCTGCAAGAATCTGGAATTCTATATGACGCGGATGTTCTACAAAATGTTCCAGATACATTGTTCCGTCTCCGAATGCCATCTGCGCTTCTTTCTGTGCTGTCTGGAAACTTGCCTGGAACTCGTCCGGTGTCTGTGCGACACGCATTCCCTTTCCCCCACCGCCAAGTGCTGCCTTAACGATGACTGGATAACCGATCTTACCAGCGATCTTCTCGCCTTCTTCTACGGTATACACCGGCTCCTTGCTTCCCGGAATAACCGGAACACCTGCTGCCACCATCGTATTTCTTGCAACGGATTTATTTCCAAGAGCACTGATTACCTTTGAATCTGGTCCGATATATGTGATCTTGCACTGTTCACACAGTTCTGCAAATTTGCTGTTTTCAGAAAGGAATCCGAATCCCGGATGGATTGCATCTGCGCCGGACACAAGTGTCGCACTGATGATATTCTGCATATTCAGATAACTTTCTGCGGATGGAGCAGGACCTATACAGACTGCTTCATCTGCGAGCTGGGTATGCAGCGCATCTTTATCTGCCTCAGAGTAAACAGCAACCGTACGGATTCCCATTTCTCTGCAGGCGCGGATCACCCGGACTGCAATCTCCCCTCTGTTCGCAATTAAAATCTTCTCTATCATTTCTTCTGCTCCTGATTTTTTTATTCTCCAACCATAAATGTAAGTTCTGCCGTAACAACGACCTTTCCGTCAACGGTTGCCACAGCTTCTCCTACACCTACCGGTCCTTTTCTTTTAATGATCTTCGTCTCTAATTTCAACTGATCTCCCGGAAATACCATTCCTTTGAAGCGACATTTTTTGTACACCACCGAAGAATGCGATCTTTCCCTGATTCTCCGGTACACTTAAGATTGCCACAGCTCCTGTCTGAGCAAGCGCCTCAAGGATCAGAACTCCCGGCATTACTGCTTTCTGTGGGAAATGTCCACGGAAGAAATCTTCATGATAAGAAACACCCTTGTATCCAATTGCATATTCTCCCGGAACATAATCTTCAATCTTATCAATCAAAAGAAATGGATGTCTGTGCGGAATGATTTCCTGAATCTGTTCTACATTTAAACTATTCATATCTGAATCCCTTTCTTAAACAATTCTAAAAAGCGGCTGGCCGTATTCTACCGGTTCTCCGTTTTCTACAAGAACTTCTGCAACTGTACCGGCACATTCACTCTCAATCTCATTCATAAGTTTCATCGCTTCTACGATTCCGACAACCTGTCCGACTTCGACCTTGTCACCAACCTTGACAAAACTCGGTGCATCCTCTGCCGGTGCAGCGTAGAAAGTTCCAACCAAAGGTGAAATGATCAGCTTGCCTTCTGGTTCTTTTTCAAGATTTTCTTCCGAATCTGCATTCTCAGAACTTCCGGATACAGCCATGTTCTGTGGAAGAACAGTTGCCTGGAAATCACCACTGGAAATTCCTGTCAGCGGAATAGAAGCCGCATTCTGAACGATTTCTACCTTCTGCTGTTCCTTTTTCAGATTCAGCTTTGTTCCATTTTCTTCATATTTAAATTCTGTGAGCGTAGAAGCCGATACTGCTTCGATCAGCTTCAATATTTCTTCCATCTTCATCTTCGCTTCTCCTTACTCTTCGAAACGTTTTACAAGAAGAGACACATTGTGTCCACCAAAACCAAGAGAATTAGAAATTACACAGTTCACTTCTTTCTCTACCGGTGCACCTACTGCATAGTTTAATCCACATTCAGGATCTACATTCTTTGTACCAACTGTCTGATGGATAAAATTATCCAGAATACTTTTTACACAGACAACAAATTCCACTGCCCCTGCTGCTCCAAGAAGATGACCGATCATAGATTTTGTTGAATTGACAACTACATTTTCGGCTGCATCTCCTAATGCATAATAGATCGCACGCGTCTCAAAGAGGTCATTGTGATGTGTACTTGTTCCATGGGCATTGATATAATCCACTTCTTCCGGTGCCACACCAGCCTCTTTCATTGCAAGTTTCATCGCCATTCCGGCTCCTTCTCCATTTTCTGCCGGAGATGTAATATGATAAGCATCTCCTGTAGAGCCATATCCTGCGAGTTCTGCGTAAATTTTCGCACCTCTCGCTTTTGCGTGTTCAAGTTCTTCCAGAACTACGATTCCGGCTCCTTCTCCGAGGACAAATCCATCCCTGTCCTGATCAAACGGGCGGGAAGCTGTCATCGGATCTTCATTTGTAGACAGTGCTGTCAACGCAGTAAATCCTGCAATTCCGGTCGGACAGATACAGCTCTCTGTACCCCCTGCAACACAGACATCCAAGTCACCATACTGAATCGCACGGAGTGCATCTCCGATACTGTTAGATCCTGATGCACATGCTGTCACGACATCTGTACATTTTCCTTTCAGGCCAAGCTGAATGGATACATTTCCTGCTGCCATATTGGAAATCATCAGCGGAACCATCAGTGGATTTACACGCGCTGGTCCTTTTGTCTGGATCTTGTCATAATTCTGCTCTACACAGCTAAGACTTCCAATACCTGAACCGATGATTGTTCCCACACGGTAAGGATCTTCCTGCTCCATATCAAGTCCCGCATCCGCAAATGCTTCCTTTGCTGCTGCAACCGCATACTGGGAGAACAATTCCATTCTCTTTGCTGCCTTGAAATCCATTCGTTCTTTTCCAACGAAATCTTTCACTTCTGCTGCCAGCTTAACCTTATAATCTGTTGTATCGAATTTTGTGATCGGACCAATTCCAACTTTACCTGTTTTGATTCCGTTCCAGAATTCTTCTACTGTATTTCCAATCGGTGTCACCGCACCCATTCCGGTTACAACAACTCGTCTCTTCATTTTCCTACTCCTTCTATTCTTACATCGCCATTCCGCCGTCGACATGCAGCGTCTGGCCTGTGATATAACGTGCTTCATCAGAAGCAAGAAATGCCGCCGCATTCGCAATATCTTCTGTCTCTCCAAACTTTCCAAGAGGGATCTGGGCTGTTGCTCCTTCTTTCACCTTCTCTGAAAGTACTTCTGTCATCTCTGTGTTAATAAATCCCGGAGCGATCGCATTTACGGTAATTCCTCTGGAAGCCAGTTCTCTTGCCGCACTCTTTGTAAGTCCGATCACACCAGCCTTTGATGCGGAATAATTAGCCTGTCCTGCATTTCCAAGAACTCCTGATACAGAAGACAGGTTAATAATTCTTCCGGATCTCTGACGCAGCATCTGTCTTGAGACTGCACGGATACAATGAAAAGTTCCTTTCAGATTCGTATCGATCACAGCATCAAAATCCTCTTCTGCCATCTTCATAAGCAGTCCGTCTCTTGTAATTCCTGCGTTGTTCACAAGGATATCTATTCTTCCGAATTCTTTAATGATTGTCTGAAACATCTCATCACAAGATGCTGCGTCTGCCACATCACACTGCATGATCTGTGCTGTTCCGCCTGCAGATTCAATCTCTGTTTTCACTTCCTGCGCGCGCTCTTTCGATCCATTATAATTGATCACTACTGCTGCGCCCTCCTGTGCCAGACGCAGCGCGATCGCTCTTCCGATTCCTCTGGAAGCACCTGTCACTACCGCAACTTTCCCTGTCAGTCTGTCTAACATAATTCATTTACCACCTTATCTACGTCTTCCCAGGTTCCGACGTTATACACTTTCACCCCACGGTTTATCTTTCTCAAGAAACCAGCCAGTGTTCTTCCAGGCCCGATCTCGACAAATGTATCTACACCGTCCGCGATCAGAAGTTCCATACTCTGCTGCCAGCGTACGGAAGATGCCACCTGACGCGCAAGCAGTTCTTTTGTCTTTGTAATATCAGTTACATATTCTGCTGTCACATTCGTCACGTATGGGATCTGGAGATCAGAAAAATCTACCTGTTCCAGTTCTTTTCCAAGTTCTTCTCCGGCCTGCTCCAGGAGAGAAGAATGGAACGGTCCACTGACATTAAGCGGAAGGACTCTCTTTGCTCCGGCTTCCTTCAGTGCATCTGCTGCCTGTTCCACATCTTCCTTCCATCCTGTAATCACAATCTGTCCCGGACAATTGTAGTTGGCGATCATTACACCACTTCGATCTGCCAGCACTTCCTCAATCTTTCCGGCATCCAGTCCAAGAACCGCTGCCATGGCTCCCTGACCACCCGGTACTGCATTCTGCATCAGAATACCGCGTTTTCTTACTGTTGTGATTGCATTTTCTGTGCTCATTCCTCCTGCTGAAGCAATCGCACAATATTCACCCAGGCTTAAGCCTGCTGTGACATCCGGGGCGAGTCCCCGTTCTCTTAATACCTTCTCCATTGCCATACAGACAGTCACAAGTGCTGCCTGTGTATATTCTGTCTGATCCAGAAGATCATTTTCTTCAAAACAGAGTGCTTTCATATCCAGTCCAAGCAGTTCACTTGCACGGTCGATCACCTCTGCTGCCGTCTTACTGTTTTCATAGAAATCTTTTCCCATTCCGGCTTTCTGTGCTCCCTGTCCCGGGAAAATAAATGCGATCTTACTCATAGAATCCTTTTCCTCCGATCAGTTCATCTGTCTGTGAGACCAGCTTCTGGATCACTTCCTGACAGGTAAGCTTCTCCTTGATCATACCTGCGATCTGCCCTGCCATCACGCTTCCGCTCTGAACATCTCCATCAACAACAGCTCTCCTGAGTCCTCCTAGTGTCAGATGTTCAAGTTCTTCGAATGTTGCTCCTGCCTGTTCTTTCTCAAGATACTCTTTCGTCATTTTATTACGAAGGGCACGAACCGGATGACCTGTAGATCTTCCTGTCACACGAGAATCAATATCCCTTGCTTTCAAAATGCATTCTTTATAATTCTCATGCACCTGTGCTTCTTCTGTCACAACAAAACGTGTTCCGATCTGGACACCCTCTGCTCCGAGCATAAATGCCGCTGCAATTCCTCTTCCATCTGCAATTCCTCCGGCTGCGATCACCGGGATTTCAACTGCATCTACAACCTGCGGAACGAGAACCATCGTTGTATTCTCACCGATGTGTCCGCCTGCTTCTGTTCCTTCTGCCACCAGAGCATCTGCTCCACAACGCTGCATTCTCTTCGCCATCGCTACAGAAGCAACTACAGGGATCACTTTGATTCCGGCTTCCTTCCACATCTTTATATATTTTTCCGGAGATCCTGCACCGGTCGTGACAACTGCTACACCTTCTTCGACAGCCACCTTTGCAACTTCATCTGCATAAGGACTGATCATCATAATATTGATTCCAAACGGCTTATCTGTCAGCTTCTTTGCCTCACGGATCTGTTCTCTGACCCACTCGGCCGGTGCACTTGCTGTTCCGATCAGTCCAAGTCCACCGGCATTTGAAACTGCTGCCGCCAGATGATATTCTGCAACCCATGCCATACCGCCCTGAATGATCGGGTACTCAATTCCAAGTAATTCTGTTATTCTCGTTCTCATAAGAACTCCCTTCTTGATCACTTCTCTATCAACGGTTCTCTCGGATCGGCTGCCGAAAAGGAACCGGAATGCTTCGTTTTCTACTTGTTCTATACTTCTACTTGTGTGATTCGATATATTTTACAACGTCCCCCACTGTTGTGATCTGCTCCAGATCTTCAGATGGGATCTCTACTTCAAAAGCTTCCTCAAATGCCATTACCATCTCAAAAAGATCCAGGGAATCTGCTCCAAGATCCTCTTTGAAAGATGTTGTCTCACTTAATGTGCTTTCCTCTACGTTTAATGACTCTGCTACGATTTCTTTTACTTTTCTAACATGATTTTGTTTTCCTTTCTTGAATTTACCATTCCATCAGGCATCCTGCCCATGTAAGTCCTGCCCCGAATCCGGCAAGTATAATTTTCTGATCTCTTTTCAGCTTTCCATCCCGATTCATTTCATTTAAAAGGATTGGAACTGACGCCGCCGACGTATTCGCATATTCACCAAGATTCATTGGGAACTTCTCAATTTCTACGCCAACTCTCTTTGCAGCCGCTTCAATGATTCTTCTGTTTGCCTGATGCAAAACAAAGTAATCCACATCTTCTCTTGAAACATCTGCTTTTTTCAACATTTCTTCGATGATTTCCGGTACTTTTCTCACAGCGAACTTAAAAACTGCCTGTCCATCCATCCGAATTACCGGCGTTTCTTCTGTTCCATATTGTAAGGTCAATGCCTCTCCCTTGTCTCCTGCCGAATGTGCCATGGCCGTGTAGACTGCTTCTGCACTTTCACTTTCTTCTCCCCGGAGAACCACTGCACCTGCACCGTCTCCGAATAAAATGCAAGTTCCACGGTCTTTCCAGTCTACAATTCTGCTCATCTTCTCTGCACCGATCACCAGTGCAGTCTTAACAAGACCCGAACGGATATAAGACTGCGCCGTATTCAATGCGAGAATAAATCCCGAACAGGCTGCATTCAGATCGTATCCCCATGCATGAACTGCACCGATTGCTTTCTGCACTTCACAGGAAGTATTCGGAAATACTGTTTCTGAAGAAGACGTCGCTACAAGGATCAGGTCAATCTCTTCTGCTTTCAGCCCGCTGTCTGCAAGAGCTTCTTCTGCTGCTTTTGCAGCCATAAAAGATACCGTCTCCTCTTTTTGCGAGATGTCGGCTTTGAATTCCTGTGCGTTCCCGGATCCATTCATCACTTGTGTCGACCAGAGAGGACAATTCCACGTTGTCCATTCGATGGGACGGTATGTACGATCCTGTCCCGCATATTCTTCCTATCATATCTCTTCTCCAACTCTGTCAAAATAATTGTCACTCTTCACAGTATGATTCTTTCCAGATCTGAACCATAATTGTTTTGACTTTTAAATACTTTGACTCTCAAAGTATATCATAAATAAAATAGATGTCAAGATAATTTTTAGACAGTTTTTCTCTTTTTGTCTATTAGTTGCTGGTCGCACATCGTATGAACAGCAATACATATTTTATTTGAATCTGTCTTTTCTGCGCAGTATAATAAAATAAACGTAACTGTTCAGAAAGGAAATTTGTCATGAAATACAAGAATATTGTTTTTGACTTTGGAAATGTCATCGGACGTTTCGATGGAAAAGCGATCCTCTCAGAATTCTGCCCACATGAAGAAGAACTGGATTATTTATCCGAAATCGTTTATAAACGCTGGGCAGAGCTTGACGCCGGCACACTTGATTATGATAGTTACATAAATGAAGTCATCGATCAGGTTCCGGAACATTTGAAGGACTGCATCCGCCGGTTTGCAAAAGAATGGCCACGCTGCACTACTTTACTTCCGGATACCATTACATTTATCCATGAATTAAAAGAGCGCAATATACCAATCTATCTGCTGTCTAATGCTCCAACCTATTTTGCAGAATACTATGAAGGAAGCGAGCTTCTCTCTCATTTTGACGGAATCTTATTTTCCGGACCGATCAGACTTGCAAAGCCGTCTCCTAAAATCTACAGTCATTTTCTCAGGAAATTTGATTTAAAGGCAGAAGAATGTTTCTTCATTGATGATCTTGAGCCAAACATCAATGCAGCAAAAGAAGCCGGAATGGGTGGACTTGTATTTACTGGCGATATCAATGAAGTAAAAAAAGCAATTGGTTTCTGATCCAATTGCTTTTTCTATTTGCTCCTGCCTTTATCCTCTATCGATTGAACGCTTTGAATTCTCTCTGTGCTTCACGCTTCTGATCTTTCTTTGCGATCGTCTCACGCTTGTCATATAATTTCTTACCTTTGGCAAGTCCAATCTCAATCTTTACAAGACTTCCACTGAAATAAACCTGCAGCGGAACAACTGTAATTCCCTGTTCTTTCATCTTACCAAATATTTTCAGTATCTCCTTCTTATGAAGAAGCAGCTTTCTCACGCGAAGCGGATCTTTGTTAAAGATATTCCCCTTCTCATAAGGACTGATATGCATACCATAGATATACATCTCCCCGTCTTCCACACGGATAAATGCTTCTTTAATACTACACTTTCCCATACGAAGAGACTTTACTTCTGTGCCATGCAGCACAAGTCCTGCTTCGTATTTCTCAAGAATAAAATAATCATGATATGCTTTTTTATTATTCGCAATAAGTTTTTTCTCTGTCTTTGCCATCTGATTCCAACCTCTAACTCATCTATTTTAACCGCACTCCTGCAAGTACTATGCCAGCTCGAAATTAATTGTCCGGAGCAGCTTGTCTGCATCACTTACGCGGACACGCACCTTTTCACCAAGTTTATATGTCTTTCCTGTATGCTCTCCAACCATTTCATATGTCTGCTCTATAAAATTATAATGATCGTCCCGCAGATCCACAACATGAACAAGACCTTCCACTGTATTCGGAAGTTCTACATAGATTCCCCATTTTGTAACACCGGAAATGACACCTTCGTACTCTTCTCCAATATGCATGCGCATATACTCTGCTTTTTTCATCTTCACAACTTCACGTTCTGTCTCTTCTGCCAGTCGTTCTCTGTCACTACACTGCTTCGCTACTTCCGGGAGGATCTTGTCATAATGTTCTATACGATTCTCATTCAATCGTCCGCGCAGATTCTCCTTAATGATTCTGTGAATCTGGAGATCCGGATAACGGCGGATCGGAGAAGTGAAATGTGTATAATACTTCGCTGCCAATCCAAAGTGTCCTGTATTATCTGTTGTGTATTTTGCCTGGCACATGGAGCGTAATGTAAGTCTGCTGATCAGAGCTTCTTCCGGAGTTCCTTCCACCTGACTAAGAAGCTTCTGAATCTCCTTTGGCTTTACTTCATCATGCACATGAATATGATAACCGAAATTATTGATAAATGTACTCAGTTTCTTTATCTTCTCTTCGTCTGGAACTTCATGCGTTCTGTAGAGAAATGGAACCTCTCTCCAAAAATATTCTTCTGCCACCGTCTCATTGGCAAGAAGCATAAAATCTTCGATGATCTTCGTTGCACTGTTTCTCTCATAAGGTTTGATATTAATTGGTTTCCCCTTCTCATCCAATTCAATCTTTGTCTCCGGAAAATCAAAATCAATCGAACCTCTCTTGCCACGTCGTTCTCTGAGAATCGTTGAAAGTTCCTGCATCTTCTGAATCATCGGAACAAAATCCTCATCTTCTTTCAGTGCTTCTGGTTCTTCTGCCAGCACCTTAGATACACCTGTATAACTCATACGCTTGTCTACCCGGATCACAGTCTCCGCGATCTGATGATCGATCACCTCGCCTTTCGGAGACACTGTCATAATGCAGGATAATGCCAGACGGTCTTCCCCTGCATTCAGAGAACAGATGCCATTCGACAACACATGCGGCAGCATCGGTATGACACGGTCAGCAAGATAAACACTCGTCCCACGCTTCAGTGCTTCTCGATCCAGGGCACTTTTCTCCTGTACATAATTGGTAACATCCGCAATATGAACTCCCAGCTGATAATTCTCATCCTTCATTATCAAAGAAACCGCATCATCTAGATCCTTCGCATCTTCACCGTCGATCGTAACCATCTGCCAGTCACGTAAATCCAATCTTCCGGCACAATCTGCTTCGGATACATCTTTCCCAACACGAACCGCCTGATTCAATACCTTCTCCGGAAATTCTGTAGGAAGATCATAATCCTTTACAATAGATAAAATATCCGCTCCCGGATCATTCACATGACCGATGATCTCAACAATCTTTCCTTCCGGCTTAGCATGTTCCTGTCCATAAGATGTCAGTTCTACCACAACCTTATGACCGTCCATGGCATCCATCTCTTTTCCGGCCGGAATATAAATATCCTTCAGATATCTCTGATTATCCGGACGTACAAATCCAAAACTCTTACTCTTCTCATACAATCCGACAATCTTCTTCACCTGATGCGACACGATTCTTACGATTTTTCCTTCTTTTCTCTTACCTCCCGGCGCACCTGTGATAATACATTCCACTTCATCTCCCTGGAATGCACCGTTCACATTCTCTCCCGGAATAAAGATATCCTCATCTTCACCCTCTACCATAACAAATCCAAATCCACGGATATTCGCCTGGAAGGTTCCTGTGATACGCTTTGCCTGACCTTTACTGTATTTCCCTCTTTTAGAAAGTGTAATCTTTCCTTCTTCAACGAGCGCATCCAACACTTCCTGAAGCTCTCTTCTCTGTTCTTTCGATACCTGAAGAACCGTCGCAATCTCTTTGACTTTCATTGGGATATAAAAATCATCACAAATAAAGTCATAAATCACTTTTTTTCTCTTTTCAAATGTCTGATCCATTCTGTTTCCTTTCATCTTTACTCAAAGTAAAAAAAGACATTCTATAGTCTTATTATAGAATGTCTTATACTTACTTCATCATCTGTTATTAATTAAAAACCTTAAGGTTCAGTACTACTGCAAGCACCAGGAAAAGAATAGCAAGAAACTTTGTAGACTTTACAAGTGCACCTTCCATAGAACGTCCCTTGTTCTGTCCCCAGTAAGTATCCGCCATACCGCCAATCGTTCCCAATCCAGCTGACTTTCCTTCCTGCAAAAGAATAATCGCTGATAATGCGATACAGTCTATAACAAAGATAATGTATAAACAATCTTCAAAACGTCCATCTTCTATGACCTCCTACACACTGACGTAACAGCACACCTGTTAAACCATAAAAATATAGCTTCTTAAATCTTCTCATGCCATTACATGAATCTTAATTATTCTATCACAAGTATGGTTAATTTGCAAGTATTAAAAGATTCCAAATATCTTCTCACGGAACGATACATATAAGGAATCATAATCTGTATACTGAATCTTACTGTTCTTAAACTTTTCTCCCCATCTGCTGCAGAGATGATCTGCGATCAGTTTCGCATCGTCATGCTCTGTCAAAAGAATTGCCGGAAATACATAATAGATCATAAAGAAATTCAGATCTGTCTGAACTGCACTGTCTATTTTCCTTTTTTTCGGAGAAACATATGCATCATAAACCTTATCTGTAAAGCATACTGCAAGCTCTTTTGCTGCCGCTTCTTTATCAGAAGCATTCTCCGTATATTCTGTCATCTCACGGAAATAATGTCCATGATTCTCTATAAAAGCCTCCATATTTACTTTATAAGAAGCCTTCTTCAACTTTTTCATCATCGGCTTCATATCTGCAAATATTTTTCTACATGATCAAGCATATTGTTCCTCCATTACGTTAAAAAATGTGACTAGTCTGTTACAACACCTTTCTGAAGCATTACATTCGCATAAAGTGCTGATTCACCTGTTGCAATGATTGCATAAGCTGTCTTAGCTTCATCATAGAATGCAAAACGCTCAATGTTTCCAACAACAGCATCACCTCTGTCATCATATTTACGGATAATCTCTTTATATGTATCCCAGATTGGTGTCTCCACAGTATCTCCAGGCATAACTTCCATAAGATTTACCGGATGCTCCACATAGCTGTCCAGAGGGAACACCTGAAGAATCGCATCAAGAATCTCCGGCACTCCGTGTCCGTCGCAACGGATCACAATCGCGTCTTTTCCCATTGATTCAGCCGGGAAGTTTCCATCAGAGATGACCAGTCTGTCACTGTGTCCCATCTCAGCAAGTACTTTCAACAGTTCTGGTGATAAAATTTTTTGGAATTCCTTTTAACATATTATCTTCCTCCTTGATATAATAACATATTATTTTAAAAAAAGGAACCGGGAATTTCCCGATTCCTTCTTTTCACTTTAATAATTCAGCTTCTCTTTACAGATATGAATTAGTCATAAAGGTTTGGAACGATGTCAGCATCTTCCATGTTTGTAGAATCATACCAGTAACCATCTGTTGTAACGTCTTCTACAGACTCACCATCACAGATCTTAGCAAGAGTCTCGATGGAGATTTTACCCTGCATCAGAGGAGACTGTGTAACAGCACCGAGCATTGTACCATCTTTAACAGCTGCTTTAAGAACTGCACCAGCATCGAATCCAGCTCCAACGATCCTTTCCTTCGTCTGTTCCAAGTTTGTTCAGGTTCTGGTTAGCTGTGAGAACACCCTCTGCAGATACCTGGTTTGATCCGAACATAGCGATTGTATCGTCTTTGTTCATGATGTTAGAAGCCTCTGTAGCACACAGCTCAACTGTTGTCTGAGCCGGAACTGCAACTTCAAGGATAATGTCTGCAGATGCCTGATCTCCGTTGTCTTTAACCTGGTTTACATAGAAGTCATTTCCTACAACTGCTACTGTATATCCATCAGCTTTAGCAAGTTCGATGAACTTGTTGATGAATCCCATACCACGCTCAGAAATGTTAGCGGATGTTGCATCCTGGTTAACTTCACCTACACGAACCTGTCCTTTTCCAAGTCTGTCTTTGATTGCTGGATAGATGTGCTCAGCAGCAATTCCACCAGCCTGCTCGTTGTCTGTTACAACTGTTGCGTATACAGATCCTTCTGGAGCGTCCGGAACACCTGAGTCGAAGCATACTACTGGGATTTTCTTCTCAAGTGCTGACTTCAGTGAATCAATAACTGAGTTCTGGTCACAAGCTGCAAGAGCGATTCCGTCTGGATCTTTGTTGATTGCGTTGTTCAGCATGTTAACCTGGTCAGCGATATCGGACTCAGCGTTCGGTCCTGTTGTGTTAGCTGTAACACCGAGCTCATCACAAGCCTGGTTGATTCCCTGTACAGCTGCCTGCCAGTATGAAGACTGGAAGCTCTTTACAACAACTTCGAAATGATATCCCTTGGAATCTCCTGATCCTCCTGTCTTAGTGTCGCCATCTGCTTTCTTAGTGTCATCTGCCTTGGATCCACATCCTGCGAGCATTCCAACTACCATACATCCACCAAGTAAAACTGCTAAAACTTTCTTTTTCATAATTATGTCCTCCTGACAAAATAAATTTGTGACTGCTTGTCTGAGTTTTCTTCCAGTTTTCCTCTCCCTAATGCCGGGCCTCTCTGGCAGAGCCTCTTTCGTGCATTTCTTAAATCGCTCTGCAGAAGTAGTTTGCCCAGGCTTCTTTGTCCGAAAACTCTTTATACAGTCTGTTTCGTTTAGCTTCTATAGTTAACAGCTTTCTTTTTCACGCTTTTTTCAGCATGTTTCCCGCTGCTATCTATCCGCACACATTAAATTAATATAACACATTACCAATGGTTTTTGCAATTAATTATTGCTTTTT
>ENA-OQBD01000953-OQBD01000953.1-human-gut-metagenome-genome-assembly--contig:-NODE-953-length-14300-cov-5.421435_pt1 | contig 14300 bp, 10 predicted proteins | sample MGYA00242742_ERZ504543 | MGnify/ENA primary metagenome ERZ504543 (study PRJEB26092, sample SAMD00036239) | human gut metagenome | host: Homo sapiens | study: EMG produced TPA metagenomics assembly of... | reverse complement strand
GCCATTGCGTACCAGCATCGTGAGAATGGAATCTCCGAGCACAACAAGATCCTCTGTCGAAAGATATGGGGACAGCTGCGCCCACACATGAAACACGTGCAATGCGTGCACGCCATTCGATATGTGGATGAGTGATTGCGGAGTGCAATGGCTCCAGATGTGGACAATGACCGGGACGGATTTCAACGGTCGAATATGAGGCCTGCCGGATCGCGTCTGCACCGTGACATGCAGTGCGGCCGTGTCGAGATTGCAGTGGGAGGGCACCGGCACGCCTTGCAGTTCCAGAGCGGTGGTCATGCCGAAGAGCAGCTGGCGGTCGGACTGCCCTACCGTGGCGGTGCAGCGTTGCAGAGTCTGCCGCCTAATCTGTTCCAATGACTGGAACATGGTGGCTGTCGGCTCGCCCGGTATCGGTTCGTAATCGTTCATGGGCGCAACGCTAGCGGGTCGGGGGCCCGCGCGCCACCGACGGCGGGATTTCTGTGGATATGTGGATGGAGAACGGGTTATCCACATATATCCACAGGCCGTCCGGCACCATAACATCCATGACTTATGAAGATGTTATGGTGGGCGTGTTCGGGAAACCGGGCGAATAGCAGTTTGTCTCACCGAGGCCGGATGGCCTCGCACATTCAAGGAAGCAGAGAAAGTATGGAGAAGTTCTTCCATTTGAAGGAGAACGGCACGACCGTGTCCACGGAGATCGTGGCTGGCCTCACCACGTTCTTCGCGATGAGCTACATCATCGTCGTCAATCCGCAGATCCTGCACCAGACCGGCATGCCGTGGGGCGGCGTGTTCCTGGCAACGATCATCGCGGCCATCATCGGCACGCTCGTCATGGGCCTGTTCGCCAATGTGCCGTACGCGCAGGCGGCCGGCATGGGCCTCAACGCGTTCTTCACCTACACGGTGTGCTTCGGTCTGAAGTTCACGTGGCAGGAGACGCTGTGCATGGTGTTCCTGTGCGGCCTCATCAACATCATCATCACCGTCACCAAGATCCGCAAGATGATCATCGAGGCGATCCCGCCCATGCTGCAGAACGCCATCGGCGGCGGCATCGGCATCTTCGTCGCCTACGTCGGCATGCTCAACGTCAACCTCGTCACCTTCACCCCGAAGGACACCAAGGCCGCCGGCAAGGGCCTGGCCACCGGCGCCACGCCTGGTCTGGCCACGCTGAACACCCCGACCCTGTGGCTGTTCCTGATCGGCCTGCTGTTCGCCATCGTGTTCACCGTGCTCAAGCTCAAGGGCGGCATGCTGCTGACCATCGTCATCACCGCGATCATCGGCATCCCGATGGGCCTGACCAGCATGTCCAACTCCGTGTCCATCTCCGACACGTTCGCCCAGCTGCCGCAGACCTTCGGCGTGATCTTCAGCGCCGATGGCTTCCCGGCGCTGTTCTCCGACGTATCCAAACTGCCGCTCGTGCTGGTCACGATCTTCGCGTTCTCGATGTCCGACACGTTCGACACGCTCGGCACGTTCATCGGCACCGGCCGCCGCACCGGCATCTTCTCCGATGACGACATGAAGCACATGGAGGACGGCAAGGGCTTCTCCTCCAAGCTGGATCGCGCCCTGTTCGCCGACTCGATCGCCACCTCCATTGGCGCGATCTGCGGCACCTCGAACACCACCACCTACGTCGAGTCTTCCGCGGGCATCGCGGCGGGCGGCCGCACCGGCCTGACCTCCGTGGTCGTGTCCATCTGCTTTGCGCTGTCGATCTTCCTGTCCCCGGTGATCTCCGCGGTGCCGTCCGCAGCGACGGCCGGCGTGCTGGTCATCGTCGGCTGCATGATGGCCTCCAGCCTCAAGGAGATCGAGTGGAGCGACATCTCCGAGGCGATTCCGGCGTTCTTCGCCGCCGTGTTCATGGCGCTCGCGTATTCGATCAGCTACGGCATCGCCGCCGGCTTCATCACCTACTGCATCGTCAAGACCTGCAAGAAGGAAGCCAAGAGCGTTCACCCGATCATCTGGATTGTCTCGCTGCTCTTCATCCTCAACTTCATCCTGCTGGCAGTGCTGTAATGGCATCTGCCCTGCCTTGAATCCCGGCCCCCGTTGGTTTTCCAGCGGGGGCCGGATTCGTATCGTGCCGTCTTGTGTGTTTGCTCTCTCGGCAATGCGATGGATGTAAGGGACAGAACGGACTGCCCTATACCACCCGTCGCGACGATGGTGTTGACGGTGGGCGGCGATCCGTCCGCAGACGACGATCAGATCGTGGCCTGCGAGATCTACATCAGCGGCCAGCTGCTCGACAGCCTAAGGATGCCACGGTGACAGGCTCCTACAGCTCATGGCAGCAGAAGCCGTTCAACGGGCGCAAGGTCGACCTGCCGAGGCTCGGCGAATACGGCAACGATCTCGCCAAGCTTGTGTCCTGATAAGATCGAGGCCGTTGTCTTTCATAACACATAGACTGAGTGGATGCTGAGCGCAAGGTCGCGATTGGCATACTGGACAATCAGAAACAGCTGGCAAAGATAAAGGCTGGGACACAATAGGGTGGCCGATTTTCAAAGGTGAAAGAAAGGATGTCCATAAATGAGCCTAAGAATATCTATGTGGTTGCGCGGTCGTGGCTCTCCATGGAGACCTGCCGCCGCCGTGATCGCCACGGTATCCATGATGCTGGCGACGGTCATGGGCCCCCATTTCGCGGGGATGCGGGCGCAGGCCGTCGAGCCCGTGCAGACCACCACCATCTCGCATACCAAGATCACCGGCGACGGCAACTACTTCACGTTCGCCGACAACGCCTGGGATCCGGGCAACGACGTGCATACGTGGTCCAAGGCGCCATCCGACAGCCTCCCGGCGGAGGACATCTGGTATACGGTCCGATTCTTCGGCAGCGCAATCGACGTCTATGCAGGCAAGAACAGGCCCATGGGCAAGGTGAAATACTATATTGACGGAGCGGAAAAAGGCACGTACAGCCTGTACAACGCCTCCAACATCAACGAGACGAAAATCGCGTCGTTCACCGGGCTTGACGAAGGTGAGCACGTGTTCAAGGCGGTGGCCACAGGCGAGCGGGACACGAATTCCACGAACGCGCTGATCGACTGCGCCAAGGTCGTCGTGACCCATCAGCCGTACGTGGTCACCGGCGTCACACTCGACACGACCTCGATGACGCTGGGCGTTGGCGACAGCAAGCGGATCTCGTATACGGTGGCGCCCGATTACGCGACCATCGATGACATGACCTACACGAGCGGCGACACGAGTGTCGCCACAGTCGGCGCAGATGGCACGGTCACCGCGGTCGCGCCGGGAGCCACCGCCATCACCGTGGCCTCGACTGCGGCCGGCATCAGCAAGACCGTCGACGTCACCGTCGCCAGGATGGCACCGAACCTGACCGGCGGCATCGTGGACCCCGATACGCAATACACGCAGAAGCGGTTCGACGAGGTGAAGGCCCTCACGACGAACAACCGGGCGCTGAAAGCATGGAAGAACGACAAGGTCAACAGCGAGATCTCGCTCGCCGCGGTCGGCACCACCGTCTCGAACCTGACGGTCACCGCAAGCGACCTGACGTCGCAGGGCGGCGACGTCATCGCCCAAAAGCAACGTCACGGCCACGTTCATCAAGTCCACCAAGGCATACAACGGCAGCTATCTCGGCTACGGAGACCCGAACCGCGAGGTGCCCGCCGCCACCGAGACCAACCGCTCCGAAAGCAACGACATCCTCTACCAAAGCGGCCCGATCACGGTGAAGGCCAATCAGGTGCAGAACATCTGGGTATCGTTCGCCATACCGAAGGACGCCAAGGCCGGCACCTACACCACCACGCTGACCGCCACCGCAGACGGGATGGAAACGCCGCTCACATTCACCTACACCATCGAGGTGAAGGCCGCTACGCTGCCTGATCCGGCAGAGTATGAGAAGAACTTCGACGTGGAACTGTGGCAGTACCCGTATTCCTCCGCGGAATACTACGGCGTCACCCCGTTCTCGGACGAGCACCTGCAGATCCTCAGATCAAGCATGGAACTGTACAAGTCCATCGGCGGCCACGCCATCACAACCACCATCAACGAGGACGCATGGTCCGGCCAGACCTACAGCGCCAACGCCATCCACTACCCGTCGATGGTGAAGTGGACCAAGAGCGGGGGCGGGTTCACCTACGACTTCACCGACTTCGACAAGTGGGTGACGTTCAACAAGGGACTCGGCATCGGCGACAAGATCGTGATATACAGCATCGCGCCCTGGCACGGCAACTTCACGTACTGGGAGAACGGGACGATGAAGTCCGAGAGATACACGGTCGGATCCGAGCGCTGGAGGAGCGTGTGGACCGACTTCCTGCGCAAGCTCATCGAGCATCTGATGGACAAGGGCTGGTTCGATGAGTCGTACATCGGCATCGACGAGCGCGGCTTCAGCGCCGACGCGTTCGACCTGATCGACTCGATACGGAATATCCACGACGTGCCATTGAAGACCGCCGGCGCGATGGACGGCTTCGTCAACAAGTTCGACCTGGCGCTGCGCGTCACCGACCTGAACGTCGGCGACACCGCGGCGGCGGCCCATCCCACCGACTTCACCCGGCTGATCGAGGCGCGTGAGGCAAAGGACCTTCGCACCACGCTGTACTCCTGCACCGAGCATGAGCCCGGCAACTTCTCGCTGTCCGCCCCGGTCGAAAGCTACTGGTCGGTGGTCAACGCGGGCGAGCAGACCAGCGGCTTCCTGCGCTGGGCGTACGACGCATGGGTGGCCGACCCGCTCAACGACGCCACGCACAACGCCTTCGAGCCCGGCGACCCGTTCCTGATTTATCCGAGCGAGAAGAGCGGAGACAAGGTGTCCAAGTCGTCCGTGCGCCTGGAGCGCATCGCCGAGGGCGTGCGCGACGTGAACAAGATCAGGCTCATGGTCACCGAGATCCCCTCGTTGCAGGCCGATGCCGACGCGATGTACGCGAAGATCAGAACGACGGTGACGACCTCGCACTCGTATCTGACCGACGCGCAGGTCACACAGCTTGCCAATGAGATGAGCGGATTCAAGGGTGACCTCGACACGCTCACCGACAAGTACATATCCCTCAAGGCGCAAGGCACGAGCACGGTGGAATCCGTTGCCATCGACGGCGGCGACCAGGAGATCATGCTGGGCACGGCGAAGCAGCTGACCGCGACACTCAAGCCGGCGAACCTGCTGAACGCGTCCGTGACATGGCGCTCGTCCAAGACCGGCGTCGCCACGGTATCCGCCAAGGGCGTGGTGACCGCCGCCGGCGTGGGCTCCACCACAATCACCGCCACGTCCAAGGCCGACCCGACGAAATCGGCGAGCATCACCCTCACCGTGACGCCACAGGTCGTGGCGCAGGGGCTGCACTACTACTCGTTCGACGACTCGAACGCCAACGACTCCTGGGGCACCCGCAATGGCACCGCCGACGCCACGGCGCAATACGTTGACGGCAAGTCCGGCAAGGCGCTCAAGGTCACGGACGGCAAAGGCGTGACCCTGGCCGGCGGCAACGACATCGCGAAGACGGATCCGTGGACGATCGGCTACTGGGTGCGTTCCGACGCCGAACTCACCGGCCGCTCAGCCGTGATGACGAGTGCGGACGGCAAGTACTCGGCCGACCTCAAGATGGACGCCGACCGCGAATCCGGCTTCCGTGTCGGCACCGCCAGCGGCGACGTGCTCACCTTCCGGTACGACTTCCAGCCGGGCACGTGGTATTACATCGCGTGGACTCAGGACAAGGCAGCCGGACTGACCATGTACGTCAACGGCACGAAGATCGGCGCGACGAACACGTGGACGAAGATGCACGATGTCGTCGCCCCGATCGACGTGATCGGCGGCCCCGGCTTCACTGGCCTGATCGACGAGGTGAAGATCTACAAGCGCGTGCTCTCCGACACCGAGATCGCGGCCGGCATGCTGCTGCCCGGTCTCAACCTCGCCGAGCATGAGACCGATATGTACATCGGCGGGACGTACACCATCGTCGCCAACCTGCAGGGCGGCGACGGCGATGGTACAGTCACGTTCGAGTCGAGCGACCCGACCATCGCCAAGGTCGACGCCTCCGGCACCGTTACCGGAGTGTCCCGCGGAACGGCGGTCATTACCGTCCGGGGAGGTGGATTCACCGACATGGTGACCGTCAACGTGAGCCGCGAACTCACCATCAAGAACACGCTGCCGCAGTACAAGCTCGACCAGACGAAGGTCACGGACGTGCACAAGTCACTCGACACGTCCAACCAGTACTTCGGCCAGCCCGACATGATCCGCACGAAGAGCGGCCGTCTGATCACCTCGTTCCCGCAAGGGCACGGCAAGGGACCGTTGATCATGAAGATCAGCGACGACGACGGCGCCACCTGGACGCGCAAGACCGACATCCCCGCGTCGTGGGCCGGTTCGCAGGAGACGCCGACCCTGTACGTGCTCAACCTGGCCGACGGCACCGAACGCATCATGATGATCACCGCCTGCCCGGGCTGGGGCACCGACTCCGCCGGCAACAGGTACGGATGGAACACATCGTATTCCGACGACAACGGTGAGACCTGGACCGAATACCGGCACTGGCAGTCCAACCGCACGTACGACAACGCCAACAACGACGCCATCGTCGCCATGGCGAGTCTCGTGCAGCTCAAGGACTCCGACGGCAACGACATCCAGAAATGGATGGGCGTCTACCACAACTACGCGTACGTCAATTTCAGGACGTACCTCACCTTCGACGAGAACGGCGACGAGCAGTGGAGCGAATCGGAGCCGTATCTTGCGCAATGGCGCAGCATCGAAAGCGCATACCAGATGTGCGAGATCGGCATGTTCCGTTCTCCCGACGGCAAGCGGATCATCGGTCTGGCGCGCAGCCAGTCGCACAACAACCCGGCGACACTGATCTACTCCGATGATGAGGGCGAGACGTGGAGCAAGCCGATGGATCTGCCCGGCTCGCTGGCGGGCGAACGGCACAAGATTGCCTACGATCCGATTTCCGGCCGTCTGCTGGTCACGTTCCGCGAGATCAACTACGATCTCAACGGCAACAACCGGTTCGACGGCGGCAACGACTGGAACGCCGGCGACTGGGTGGCCTGGGTCGGCACCTACGACCAGCTCATTAACCAGGAGGACGGCGAATACCGCATCCTGCTGGCCGAGGACTGGACGAGCAACGCGAAGTCGGGCGACACCGGCTACGCGGGCGTAGCGGTGCTCGACGACGGTACGTTCATCATGGACACGTACGGTCACTGGGACAAGGAATTCTCGCAGAACTGGCCCGGCGGCGTCACCACCGACCGCTGCTATATCAAGCAGGCGAAGTTCAAGCTCGGCGAGGTCGAATACGCGAACGGTCTCATCGACCGCAGCGGACTGAAGGCGGCAATCAAGCGGGCAGAGGCGCTGAATGCGGCCGACTACACGGCTGACTCGTGGGCGAAGATGGATGCCGCAGTGAAGGCCGCGAAGGCCGGAGACGCCGACGAATCCCTGCAACAGGCGCAGGTTGACGCGCTCGCCGCCGCCATCGATGCGGCCATCGACGGGTTGAAGCCCGCCGAGACGCCGGATCCCGAGCCCGGCAAGGTGAGCAAGGATGAGCTGAACGCCGTGATCGCGCAGGTCAAGGCCAAGGATCTGGGTGGGTATACGGATGAGTCCGTCCGGGCGGTGCGTGATGCGCTTGCCGCAGCCGAGAAGGTCGCTGCCGATCCTGATGCGACGCAGGCCGAGATTGACGCTGCGCTCGCAAGTCTGAATGCGGCCGTCGACGGGCTGAAGGCCAAGGATGACGGTGACAAGCCCGGACCGGGTGATGGTGGCAAGCCCGGTGACGGCAAGCCCGGCGACGGCAAGCCGGGCAAGGGCGACGAGACCAAGCCCGATACCGGCAAGAAGGGCGGGCTGAGCGCCACCGGTGCCGGCATCGTTCCGATCGCCGCCGCGGCCCTGACGCTCATGGCCGGCGCGGCGCTCGCACTGGCCAAGCGCTGAGACGCCATAGGGCGGTCGGCCCGTCGGACGGAGAATTTTCGTCCGGCGGGCCGATTATTTGCAGCCTCCGACCACGACACGCCCGGAGTGCGTAGCACAATCGTCGCGTGCGTTTGCGGGAATCGGCTCCATGGCGGCGTTTCATGAAATTCGGCATACCGATCTTGCTGAGCACTCCGGGCGTGTCGCGATGGAATGCCGCCTGTTTAGTCAATATTCCGGACCGACGCGAGCCGTATAGGTCTTCGCTGGCAAATCCTCACTTATGGCCACGATTGCCGTGAGAAACTTATGGTATTGGCGGCGTGGCGTTGATAATGCTTGGCGCCGTGAAGGGATGGCGAGGTCTGCGACATGAGGAACCGTGTGATTCATCGCAATTCGCGCGCCGGCGATTCGCCGTTCCGTCTGCTCGCCGCGGCGCTCGCCGTGCTGACGTTGACCTTATTGGCGGTTATGGTGCCGTGCGAGGGAGAAGCGCACGCAGCCGCGCCCATCAAGATCGCATGCGTGGGCGACAGCCTTACGGACGGCTCCAAATCCAGTGGCGGCAAGAAAGGCGACACCGCATATCCGGCGTGGCTCGGCCGCATCCTCGGCAGCAGCTATGACGTGCGCAATTTCGGCGCCGCTGGTGACACGCTGCTGCGGGGCACGGGCTGGTCATATTGGGATTCGGCCGAATTCCGGCAGAGCAAGGAGTTCGCCCCCGATATCGTCATCATCATGCTCGGCACCAACGATTCCAAGGACGCCTACTGGAACGAGACACTGTACAGGACCGAGGCGAAGGAGCTGGTGAGGGTGTACCGGGATCTCGCCAGCCGACCGGTCGTGTATTTCGCGAGTTCACCGCACTCATACCGGGTCGCCCCCGGTACCAAATATGTCTCCGTCAACTCCGTGAACAGGTTACATCCCGTACAGGAGTCGCTGATCCGTGACGAGCGTTGGAACACCATCGACCTGTACGCGGCGACCGCGAACCGGCGGCAGCTGTATGACGCCGACGGCGTTCACTTCAACGACGACGGGTACCGGTTCCTCGCCGAGCAGATCGCAGGCGTCATGCACCGGTCGGCGCAGATCATCGGCTCCACCGGAAGGGAGCGGGTCATCGCAAACGAGACGGAGAACGGCGCCACGAAAAGAGCCGGCGTGGAATTCGGCCTTACCTCGCAGGGTACCGCCGCCGGGAACGCCGGCGATTCGTCCGATGGCAACGGGAAACGGGATGCCCTGCGCGGCTCCGATGCCGTCGTGGCCATCATAGCCATGCTGTCGGCGGGCATTACCGGAGTGGCGCTCGTGCTGGGCGGACGGTCGCGACACGCCCGGGTTGAAGGTGTCCGCTCGCGGCCGTATTCTATATGACTTGTAAACCACAGACCGTTGGTTGGAGTGTGCAAGCACTCACGAAGTTTGGTTCGCCAAGCCAGCGCAGGTTGAGAAATATGTGCCTGTAATACGGCTCGCCGGAAACGGTTGTATGTTGCTCTGCCTGTGCGCAGGGCTTTTTTATTGCCCTGGCAGGGTGCGCGGGACTTCGCAGGATCAATGGCCGATCTAGGAAGGAACGCCATGAAGAGGCCCGAAAAGGAAGCGGTAGTCGCTCAGCTTACGGAACAGTTCCGTAACGCCGACGCTGTCTACCTGACCGAGTACCGCGGGCTTACCGTTCCGCAGGTTTCCGAACTGCGCGAAAAGCTAGGCCGCGATACTTCCTACACTGTGGCTAAGAACACGCTGGCGCGCATCGCCGCCAAGGAAGCGGGCATTGAGGGTCTTGACGACCTGCTCAAGGGCCCGACCGCCATCACCTTCGTGAAGGGCGACTTCATTGAGGCTGCGAAGACGCTGCGTGACTTTGCCAAGACCAACAAGGCTCTCGTTATCTCGGGCGGTTATGCCGACGGCACCGTCTACGACGGCGAGGGTGCTACCAAGCTGGCGGACATGATGTCCCGTCCGCAGCTGCTCTCCAAGTTCGCAGGCGACCTCAAGGCCACGACCGCCAAGGCCGCGTACCTGTTCGTCGCTGTGCCTACCAAGGCCGTGCGTACGATCGACGCTCTGCGCGAGAAGCAGGAAAAGGCAGCTTGATTCTCATGCGGCTTGCCGCATGAACCACAATCGGAAAACAACACACATCAGGCGGACGGCAATCGCTGAAGGCCGCCGCCAGAATGAAAGGAAGCCATTATGGCTAAGTACACCAACGAAGAGCTGCTGGAAGCTTTCGGTGAAATGACCCTCGTCGAGCTCTCCGAGTTCGTCAAGGCCTTCGAAGAGAAGTTCGACGTCGAGGCTGCCGCTCCGGCCGCCGTCGCCGTTGCCGCTCCGGCTGCCGGCGCTGCCGCCGAAGAGGAAGAGAAGACCGAGTTCGATGTCGTCCTGACCGCTGTCGGCGACAAGAAGATCCAGGTCATCAAGGCTGTCAAGGCCATCACCAACGCTGGCCTGGCTGACGCCAAGGCCATGGTTGATGGCGCTCCGAAGGCCATCCTGGAGAAGGCCAAGAAGGAAGACGCCGAGAAGGCCAAGGCTCAGCTGGAAGAGGCTGGCGCCACCGTCGAGCTCAAGTAATGATCGCGGGAGTGAAACCCGCACATTGCAGCTTTTCACAGACCCTGCTGTCGCACATGCGGCCGCAGGGTCTGCGCGTATGCGGCGGTCCGCGCACCGGAGCCGAGACCGCTTCTGTGAACGCCTGACACGGCCTGACATGGGCGTTCCGCACCGGTGTGCGCTACAATCCGAAATACCGGCATCAATGCGATAATGTTGTCAATTCATCGGTCATCAATCCCTGAAAACACAGCGGGACATGACACAATGGCACATAGTATGCGAACGAGCGTGAAAGGAAGGGCGGCACGTGACTGGCGATCAGCGGACGATACAGCAGTGGACGGTGAGAATCGGTGGCATCGATCAGAAAACCGTGAAGCCGGGAGACAACATCGAAATCGGGCGCAAGCCGTTGCGGCCGTTGCCCGATGACGGCACCGAACGCCTGGAGATAGCGGACGGCACGCGGTCCATGTCGAAACGCCATGCGACCTTCGCGGTGAGTCAGAACGGCGGCGGCACCGTGCGCGATCTGGGCTCGACCAACGGGTCATATGTGGTGCGGGGCAATGGCGATCTCATGCGTCTGCCGCCGAACGTCGATTTCCTGCTGCCGACTTCACCGATGCGCCTGCAATTCGGCGATGTCCCCGTCGATTTCATTCGTGTGGAGCAGCCGGTGAGCGACACGTTTGTCGTGCCCGACCTGTTCGGATACGCTTTGGAGACCGTCAAGCAGGAGCCGGATGTGGCCGACATGTCGGTGGATGACATTCTTGACCTGCGTGCCGGGGAACCTACCGCCGCGATCAGCGCTGCCACCGTGCGCAAGCGTGTCGGTGAGCTGAATGCCGCCGCATCGCAGACGTTCCCGCCGCAGAAGACGACCACGGCGGATGGATTGGCGGCGGATTCCGCGGCCGGCGCCGCTGAGCTGGATTCGGAGCTTGCCGTTTCGTCGGATGCTGCCATGCCCATTGAGGCCGCGGTGCTGGCCGAAACCGTGTCGCCGGCTGAGGCCGACGCTGCCGAGAGCGATGCCGAGACCAAGGTTCCGGAAGCCGCCGAGTCCTCCGAGAATGCGGCGCCTGCGGATGCCGTTGATGCCGCGGACGCGGCCGTATCCACTGAGACTGCGACATCCGATACGGCATCGCCTGAAACCGTGACTTCTGGAACCGTGGCATCCGAGTCCGCCGCGGATACGGTACCGGCTGATTCCGCTGTATCTGATTCTGTAGTGACCGCGGCCCAATCGCAGACCAACGATGAGCCGAGCGAGCCCGATTCCATGCCGTTGAACGTGGCCGATGCTAAGCCGGTGGTGGCGTTGCCCCGCGACCTGTTTGCCGACGCGCTCGCCGAGGACAGCGAAGAGGCCGGGCAGTCCACCGCGCCCGCAGAGCAGGCGGATCAGTTGGCGAACGGACAGCCGTCCGACGACCGATTCCAGCAGGCGTCATCCGATCAGGAGGCGCACGACGACATCCGTCAGGCGGTGAACGAGGTCGCAGCCAACGCGGCCGGTGTGGAAGTCACCGCCGGCGCCGTGGCAGGCGACGGCGTCGTGAAAGCCGATACGGACATCGCCCACGGGGAGATTCCGGAAGAGCACCGCCGGTTCGCGCAACCGAACGACGACGAGGCGGACTCGACCGGTTCGTTCCGACCCGCATTCGAGCCGGGATCGGTGTTCGAACTCGTGTCGAAAGGCAGGCTTGCCGCCGCCGAACCGAAAATCGAAGTCAACGGGTACACCTCTGACCAGGCGAAGACCACGGAAGACTACACCGAGCAGTTCGCCATCGCGAATTGCGAAGAGCTGCTGCCGTTCCTTGCCATGAATCCATTGCTGTACGATGACCTCTATAATTGGCTGGAAGATCAGGGCAAATCGGACATCGACGCCGCGCTGGAGAACAATGAGGGCTACAAGAGTTACCGCAAAGCGGTAGGGAAGTGAGTCGGGTCATGAGCGAAAGCATGCAACAGGCGCCCCAATCGCTGGAACGCATGCGTCAATGGCATGAGCAGTACCGCGCCGGATTGGTGCCGTCCCCATTGGAGGACATCAACCAGCTTGGGGCGAAGCTCGATTTGACCCATGCGCATCCCTCCGGCATCGCCCAGCTGTTCGCGGGAGGCCGCGCGTCGCTGGATCTGCTGTTCCGCGACAACGGCATGCTGCGTGCGGCGAACCGCCGACTGGAGCGGGTGCTTGACGAGAAGGCCGCGAAACTGCGCGTCAGCGGCGTCGCGGAACTGTCTCTCACCGTGGGAGTCGCCACATGGGACGACGGTGCCATGCCGGTGCTGCTGTATCCGGTATCCGTGCAAAGCGCCCAGGATGAAGGCGATGTGGCGGTGATCCGGTTCGTCGGGCATGTCCGGCTCAACCCCGCGTTCGTGACGGTGATGCGCGAGCAGCACGTCGAACTTGACGAGCGGGAGCTGTTCAACGGCGCCAACTACGAGAGCGGCACGCCCGAAACGTCCGCGGTGTTCGCGGCGATCACCAAGCGTGCGGAGAAGGTGTTCCCCGATTTCACCATCGAGCGGCAGATTATCCTGGGCTGCTTCATGTCGCCCGGCTCGCTGATTCTTGCCGAAAGCCAGCACATCATCGATACGCTGGCCGAGGGGGCGACCGGCAACACGGTGCTGGACGCGCTCGCGGGCAGCAAGGAGGCCGCCGAAGCGCTCAAGGACTCCAGCGCACCTGCGTTCAGCCCATTCGACGCCGATCCGCACAACGAGTTCGAAGTCGGCGATGTCGACAACGTCGTGCGGTACGCGGCCGATATGGTCGCAGCCGGGCATTCGCTCGGAGTCGATGTCGTCAACGGGCGTGACACCGCCGATTACGCCGCCGCCATCGCGTCGCGCTGCGTGATGAACGGCCGCAGCGTACTGTACGTGCCGTGCATCGCCGATCAGAAGCGTCGTTTCCGTCAGGCCATCAGCGCCAATGAGCTCAGCGGCCAAGTGCTCGACGTCTCGGACGAGCGCTGCAATGACAGCATCGACCATCAGCTGATCGCCGCGGTCGGATTCCAGCCCGGCGTCGCCAGCTCCCGGTTCGACCAGATCGCCGATGAGCTGGTCGGCGTGCGTTCCCGTCTCACCCGGTATCTGGGGGACCTGCACTGCACTGACAAGCAGTGGGGCGTGTCCGCGTACCAGACCATACAGAACCTCGCCGAAATCGCCACGTTGCCCGCGCATTCCGCCACCCGAGTGCGGTTGCGCAAGGAGACCGCGCGTGAGATCGGCGGTCATCTGGATGAATGGGCGGCGAAGCTCAGGCGTGCCGGCGAGCTCGGCGAATTCACGCTCGGACCGGAGGATACCGCTTGGTTCAAGGCCTCCATTACGTCCGAGGACGAGGCTGTGACCGTCTACCAGCGTGTGGTTGATCTGCTGCGCAAGTTGCTGCCGTTGACCCGTGAACAGGTGTCGTCCACCGTGCAGACATGCGGGTTCCCGATACCGAACACCGAGCAGGAGTGGGGCCGTCAGGTGCAGGTGCTGAAGAACCTGCGCCGCGTGCTCGACGTGTTCCAGCCGGAGATCTTCGAGCGCGACATCGACGCGATGATCGAGTCGAGCAAGTCCAAGGCCGAACGCAAGGCCGAAGGCACCACTATCGGATTCTGGGAGCGTCGCCGCCATATCAAGGAGGCCA
>ENA-OQBD01000952-OQBD01000952.1-human-gut-metagenome-genome-assembly--contig:-NODE-952-length-14307-cov-2.284838_pt1 | contig 14307 bp, 12 predicted proteins | sample MGYA00242742_ERZ504543 | MGnify/ENA primary metagenome ERZ504543 (study PRJEB26092, sample SAMD00036239) | human gut metagenome | host: Homo sapiens | study: EMG produced TPA metagenomics assembly of... | reverse complement strand
ATGATTCTGAGCCAAAGCCGTATTGGCAATGACATATTTTCAGAATAGAATCTGTACCGCGAAAGGAGAGATTCAACGTCGTGGATCAAGGCCTCAAGGCCAGACAAATCGCCGCGCATAATCTTCGTAATCGTAAGTGAAAAATCCGCTTGTTATCAATGGCAACGGATTCGTAAACAAGCGTCTGCTTGTCATTCTTTACGGTATCGATAAATACCACCTCACCGCTGTCAAATGTAAAAAACATAATGAAACTCAGCGTAACCAGCCTTGTTGTTGAATAATAGTGATATAAGGGTAGGAATAGATGTAGGTTCAACAACAGTTAAGCTTGTAATTAACAGATATTAATACCAATGATGTTGTGTATTCCAAATATGTAAGACATAACGCAAGGCAGATTGACACAGCAAGAACTCTTCTTAGTGAGGTAAAGGAGCTCCTTAGTGGGAAAAACTTTAAGGCAGCAGTATGCGGTTCAGGTGGAAAGCCGGTGAGCAGGGCATTGGGAATACATTATATTCAGGAAGTTGTTGCTAATGCGGCGGCAGTACAAAGACTGTATCCGGATATACGAACAGCGATTGAACTTGGTGGACAGGATGCTAAGGTAATCTTCTTTTATTTTGATGATAATACAGGCAGGCTTATGACATCTGATATGCGTATGAATGGAAGCTGTGCAGGCGGAACGGGTGCATTTATAGACGAGATAGCAACACTGCTTGGCGTTAAGACAGAAGAATTTGAGAGCCTTGCGGCAAAAGGTACAACTGTATATGACATATCAGGAAGATGTGGTGTATTTGCAAAGACAGATATACAGCCATTATTAATACAGGGAGCTGACAGGGCTGATATTGCTTTGTCAACATTTCACGCCATAGCCAAGCAGACAATAGGTGGATTGTCACAGGGACTTGAGTTAAAAGCACCTATAATATTCGAGGGAGGACCTCTTACATTTAATTCTACACTTATAAGGGTATTTGCAGAAAGGCTTGGACTATCAGATAAGGATTATATAGTTCCACAACATGCAGAAACAATAGTTGCATATGGAACAGCAGTTGCGATAGATAATTTATTTGATGATGATACATATGTCACTATTGACGAGCTTATTAATAGAATTGATACTTTTGACAGGTCTTTAATAAAAGAGCATAAAGCAGTCAGCAAGCCATTCTTTGCAGATGAGGCAGATTATAAAGAGTTTACCCAAAGACACGATAAAGAGCTTTATAAGCTGAGTGAGCCACATATTAAGAATGGTGTACTGAATGTATATCTTGGAATTGACTCAGGCAGTACAACATCTAAATTCGTGCTTATAGATGAAGAAGAAAAAGTTATAGATACATTTTACGCTAATAACCACGGTGACCCTATAAAAGTGGTTAAAGAGGGTATAACAAAGATATATGATAAATATGCTGATAAAGGAATTAAGCTTGTGTGCAGGGGAATGGGAACAACAGGTTATGGAGAACATCTTCTTGCCAAGGCATTCAGGGCTGATTACCATACAGTAGAAACTGTCGCACACACGACAGGTTGTCAGAAGTTCTATCCTGATACAACATTTGTGCTGGATATTGGCGGTCAGGATATGAAAGCAATATGGCTTAATGACGGCGTAATAACTAATATTATGCTCAATGAGGCCTGTTCATCAGGCTGTGGGTCATTCCTTGAGAACTTTGCATCCAATCTAAACATAGATGTTAAGGATATTGCTAAAAGGGCATTCAGCTCAGTTAGTCCAGCACATTTAGGAAGCAGATGCACAGTATTTATGAACAGTACAATAATTAATGAACAGAGAGATGGCAAGAACCCTGATGATATTATGGCAGGTCTGTGCCGTTCGATTATTGAAAATGTGTTCACTAAGGTTGTGCGAGTTGCCAATACAAAAGAGCTTGGTGAAAAAGTAGTAGTTCAGGGGGGAACTTTTAGAAACAGGGCTGTTCTTCGTGCCATAGAAGAATATCTTGATATGAATGTTACTCTCGCACCATTCCCAGGTGAGATGGGAGCACTTGGTGCGGCACTTGCAGCCAAGAAACATATAAAAGAAGAAGGCTATGCGAATGGTGAAAAGCTCATCATTTATAGGCTTTGAGGCTGTGAAGAAATTTGAATACACAACACAATCGGGAGTACGTTGTGAGCATTGCGGCAATCACTGCTTAAGAAATGTTCTTACATTCCCTGACGGCGGCAGATGGGTTACAGGCAATAGGTGTGAAAATGGACTTATACTTGATGAAACAGCGGCGGTACTTGAGGATACTAAAGAAAACAGCAAAGAGAACGCCGTGCTCGATGTGTTTGCAAATGCGTGAGAAAATGCTATTTAAAGGCGTATGATTACAAATGAAGTTTCAAAGCACAAGGATATAACAATCGGAATACCAAGAGTTCTTGAATTCTTTGACAGTATGCCGTTCTGGACAACATTTTTTAAGGCATTGGGTTATAATGTCAAGCTTTCTCATAAAAGCAACATGGAAAATGTATGAGAAAGGGCTTAAATATGTAGCTTCAGATACAATATGTTTTCCGGCAAAGCTTGTTCACGGACATATAGAGGATCTTGCCAGCCAGAATGTTGATAGAATATTTATGCCATATGTTATGCATATGCCACCAGAAGGAACTGATAAGCTGAGTCCTTATGTGTGTTCTGTTGTTATGGGATATCCTATGGTTGTAAGAAACTCACAGAACCCAGAGAAACAGTACGGGGTTAAGTTTGATACACCTATATTCCACTGGTTCTCAAAGAAAGACAGAAGACACCAGATAATAGAATATGCTGTCAATGAACTTTCAGTATCAAAGAGTGAGGCAGAGGAAGCTTATAGACAGGCAGCAGATGCAAGAAATGGATTTAAGGGTGAACTTATAAGACTTAGCAATATGGCTATTGATAATGCTAAGAAGAATAATACATTTGCTGTTGTGCTTGCAGGAAGACCATATCATACAGACCCATTTGTAAGCAAGAATATATCGAAAATGCTTGCAAAGAAAGGAATTGCTGTTATTCCTGTTGATGGTCTTGACAAGCTTAATGAGCAGGTGCTTTCTAATACAAGGGCAGAGATAACCAATAATTTCCATACAAGAATGTTGTCAGCGGCGATGATAGCAGCTAAGACACCAGAGCTTGAATATGTGCAGATTGTAAGTTTTGGCTGTGGACATGATGCAATACTTTCAGATGAGATTATAAGAATAATGAATGAGAGCGGACATAAGCCGCCCCTTATTCTAAAAGTTGATGAAAGTGATGCGACAGGAGCACTTGGAATAAGAATACAGTCGTTTATAAAGTCTGTACAGATAAGACGTGGGATTAAAGATGAAGAATTCATAAAGAAGCATATGTATGAGGAGCTTAAAGAGCCAAGTCCTGCCAAGTTCTATAGGAAAGATAAGAAGATAAGAACTATTCTTGTGCCTAATATATCAGTTGAGGTTTCTAAAATTCTTGAGGGTATATTGGAAAAAGAGAATTTCAAAGTTAAGAGAATACCAATAGGTTCAACAGAGCAGATTAAGCTTGGAAAGAAATATGTACATAATGATATATGTTTCCCAGCCCAGATGGTTATAGGAGAGCTTATAGGTGAATTAAAACGCGGCGGTTATAATCAGGACGAGGTTGCCGTTGGAATGGTTAAATTCCAGTGTGACTGTCGTATGTCACATTACGCAGGACTTCTTAGAAAAGGACTTGATTCTGCAGGCTTTAGTAATGTGCCAATTCTTACAACTGATGTTAATGATACTAAAAGAAATCACCCAGGTGTATTCTTACTTGGAGTTAGTGCGGTATTAGAGGCTGTATGGTCATTTATGATGCTTGATATGCTTACTGATGTATGCAGAAAGACACGTCCTTATGAGATTAATAAAGGCGAAACAGACAGGGTATACCAGCAGTGTGTTGATAATCTTTCACAGGCTATTAAATCTGGAATTGGAAGTGCAAGAAAAGCATTTGAACAGGGAATGAAGGATATGGCGGCGATACCTTATGACAGAAGCCATTTAAAGCCTAAAGTATTCATAACAGGAGAACTGCTTGTTACATATCATTCAGGCTCTAACTTTAATATTGAAAGATATATGGAAGAAAATGGAATGGAAACTATATTCCCAAGAATAACAGACCAGCTAAGAAAAGATTTTCTTGCATCTATGGCTGAGATAAAGGATTATAATGCAAATATATTTCCATATCCATTTGCTGTTGACTGGCTGTTTGACCACGTCCAGAAGTCGTTGGAGAAGACGGCTGTTCTTCATCCTTTGTACAAAAAGGCATTAAGACCAAGGGATATGTATCAGGGAGTTAAAAATATAATTCCTGAAACCCTAAGCTGTGGTGAGGGCTGGCTTATGGCAGCAGAGATTGTACATTATGCTAAGGAAGGCGTAAAGTCATTTATTATATTACAGCCTTTTGGCTGTCTGCCTAATCATATATGCGGAAGAGGGGTAATAAAGAGAATAAAAGAAGACTACCCAAATGTTACAATTCTGCCTCTTGATCTTGACCCTGATACAAGCTATGCTAACGTTGAAAACAGAATGCAGATGATGATTATGAATAGCTGATGTTGAGATACACAAACGATGATTTGTCAATGTTATTCAAAAGAAATATAAAAAATAATAAAATTTGTTAATAAATACTAAAATGTGCCAGGTCTTTTTTGGCACAATTTTTTTTATTTTCAAAGTTGAAATTTTTATTAATTATACTATAATAAAGCTAACGGAACAGTACTGTGATAAGTTAAATATTTTATTCTAAAGTAAAGGAGGACAAGGTTATGATTAGTTTTTTCATTTGCTTGTTTCTTTTAATTGGCGGTTACTTTGTGTATGGTAAAGTTGTAGAGAATACATTTGCACCAGACGACAGAGAAACTCCAGCAGTTAAGATTAATGATGGCGTTGACTATGTAGTAATGCCACAATGGAAACTGTTTTTAGTACAGCTTTTGAATATTGCAGGTTTAGGACCAATATTCGGAGCTATGCAGGGTGCTTTATGGGGCCCGGTTGTATTCTTATGGATTACATTTGGTACTATCTTCGCTGGTGGTGTACACGATTATTTCTCAGGTATGTTATCAGAACGTAATGATGGTGCATCAATCTCAGAGGTATGTGGTATATACCTTGGCGGATTTATGAAGAATGTAATGAGAGTATTCAGTGTTGTACTTCTTGTTATGGTTGGTACAGTATTCGCAGTAGGTCCTGCTGGACTTATTGTAACTCTTTTCAAGAATGGTAACGTATCAGGAATTGTTACCAGTACAGAATTCTGGTTATGGATAATTCTTGCATACTATTTCATTGCAACATTTATTTCAATTGATAAGATTATCGGACGTATTTATCCATTATTTGGTATATGTCTTATCATTATGGCACTTGGTGTTGCACTTGGTATATTTACTCACTCACAGTACCAGATACCAGAGATATGGTCACACTTCACTAATATGCATCCTAAGGCAACTCCAATATGGAGTGTAATGTTCATAACAGTTGCCTGTGGTGCTATATCAGGTTTCCACGCAACACAGTCACCTCTTATGGCTCGTTGTATGAAGTCAGAGAAGCAGGGACATTTCGTATTCTATGGTGCAATGGTTGCCGAAGGTATTATCGCTTTAATATGGGCAGCAGCAGGCTGTTCAATCTATGAAGTAACAGATGGTTTAAGCACAGGCTTAAGTGCAATACTTGCCAATGGACAGTCAGCAGCTATATATGATGTATGCTCAAAGACAATGGGTGGTGTTGGTGTTGCACTTGCTATGATAGGTGTTATTGTATGCCCTATCACATCTGGTGATACAGCTTTCAGAAGTGCAAGACTTGTACTTGCAGACTGGTTCAAGATTGATCAGGGTAAGTACTCTAAGAGACTTATGCTTTGTGTTCCATTACTTGCAGTTGGTGCATTTGTTGGACACCTTGATTACACAATTATATGGAGATACTTCAGTTGGACTAACCAGACACTTGCTATGATAGTTCTCTGGACAGCTAGTATGTTCTTATTCAAGGAAAAGAAGAATTACTGGATTACAGCAGTTCCTGCAACATTTATGAGTGCTGTTTCAATGACATATTTCTTCTATGCAAAAGAGTGTCTTAACCTTGGTACAAAGGTAGCTTACCCAGCCGGTATTATAATTGCCGCAGTATTCTTTGGAATATTTATGTATGCAACAAGAAAGCATACAAAGGAAGCTGCTTAATACATAACAGTAGTAATAGAATATAATGATAAGCAGCCATATGAAGCAGGTTAGCTTATTAGAATAAAAGGAGGGAAGTCCTCAGGATATATTCCCTCCTTTTATATATTATGATATGAGTGCAGAAGATGAAGTGAATTATTATTAAATATGAATTGTATTATAATGTATTTGTATCATAATTATAATGATATTGTTGAAAAGGAGTTGATTGCTATGCTTTTTAAGCCGCATTGTTTATCCAGAACAACACTTAGCAAGGAAGAGCTTGTAAAAGACAGAAAGAATTGCAGAAAGTTTGGTCCCTGTGGTGTTGGCGAAAAGGCTATATATCTTAATAGCTTTTATTTTGACAGGAGATATTATATTCCACTGTCCAATGTTAAAAGAATATTTAAGAGAGTTGCTATGAGTAAAGGAGGATTTACTGGCAAAGGATTATTTGCAACAATTCCTTATCTTGTTGTTGAGTATGATAACGGAGAAGAGAAGCAGTGTAATTTCAAGTTTGAAGAAAATGTAGATTCTCTTCTTGCATATATTAAACAGACACACCCGTATATAAGACTTCACAGTGAAGAAGCTGAGAAACGTCTTAAACAAAAGAAAGACTTAAAGAACAGAAGAAGCAGTAGCAATCAGTAAAGAAGCTAAGGCAAATGTAGCGTGCTTAATAACTGTATGGAATATCTTAACCGTAATGAGGAGTTAAGCATACAGTTAAGTGCAGGAGCTAAGAGAAAGAGAGTATATGACAGAAGCAATCCTGCTTACAAATGGGTTGCACTCAGTATAACACTTCTTTGGGGCAGCAGCTCTTATATATGGAATATTTGCTCTTATAACACACGCCGGTTTTGCTGTATATTTCTTATTATTTGGACTTGCGGCAATATTCCTTTTTTCAAGTGCCAATGTACTTCCAACAGCGAAGAATAATAAGAAATACATAGAGAGCCACCTTATGAGTGCGGTTGAGGATATGGAAGAATATATACACAATTATCCAGACTTCCCAATTCCAGCGTGGTATGCTCATCCAGTTGTTCTTAAGAGAATGATTGATATTATTGAGGAAGGCAGAGCGGTGAAAGCAGATGAAGCACTTGAAGTATTAAAGAGCGATTTAAAGGCACTTAATTCAAGCGTTGCAGTTGAACAGGAAGAATATGATGAGATAATGGCTATAAAGCCAATGGTTTTTTAGTAAGGGAGTATCAGTAACTGACCTTATAAATTAATATTAAATTGACACTTTTAATAATGCCTATAAAAGATTATTCTTTCATAATAACAATTAATACATACAAGATATGTATGTTTTAGCTGTTAATTATTACTAATGACTCGTATGCAGATTAATATATATTGCATACCAGATTGGAGGACTTTATGAAAGGAAAAATCCAAAAAGTATTATTCAGGCTGTTATCGGTGCAGTTATTATGATTATCGGTATTGTGCTTTGTGTTAATACATATGTTGTAAAGGGTAATAAAGCATATGCATTTTCATTACTCGTCACAATAATTGGTGCAGTAGTATTAATCTCGGGCTTATATAATACATTCTGCAAGTCAGAGAAAAAGCCGGTTGATGCCAAAGTTATAGCACAGGCAGCACTTTGTGCAGCATTTATGTTATGTTGGTGCAACATTTATTAAGATTGATATTCCGGTAGGAACAGAGAGAACTATGTTTCATTTTGGTAATGTATTCTGCGTTCTTGCAGCATTACTTATAGGCGGTACATGGGGCGGTCTTGCAGGAGCTGTGGGTATGACAATAAGTGATCTTACAACAGCCTATGTTACAAGTGCACCTAAGACATTTATATTAAAATTATGCATTGGTCTTATTGTAGGATTTGTAGCACATAAGTTATTCAAGATATCAAAGGAGCATTCTGCTAAGTATATTACTGTAGCAACAATAGTTTCAAGCATATGCGGTATGGCTTTCAATATTGTGGCAGACCCTGTAGTTGGTTACTTCTACAAGACATATCTTCTTGGAGTACCTCAGGATTTAGCTAAGGCACTTGCAAAGATTGGTGCGATAACAACAACAGTTAATGCTATTATAGCAGTAATTGTAGCTTCAATACTTTATATTGCCTTAAGACCAGTTATGAAGAAGACAGATATGTTAAGAGATTTATAAAATGTTGACAACAGATAATAATTCTGTTATTCTTTCGTATGAATAATAAAAGACAGTTCGTTTGTACCATCCTGTCTTAAAATAAAACCAGGGCTTCAAAACTTAAAATCTGTATAATATGCAATGTATGATAATATGCGTTGTGATCAGATAGAACCATTAAAATGGCGTGTCAGTTGTGAGGTAACTGGCACGCCATTTTATTTAATAGGAAATTTTGATAGAAAATCTAAGGAGCAGATATGTACACATTAAAAACAGAACACAGCTTCGATGCCGCACATTTCTTATACGGCTATGAGGGCAAATGCAGTAACATACACGGACACCGCTGGAGAGTTGTAGCAGAGGTATCAAGTGATGAACTTGAAACAACAGGACAGAACAGAGGAATGTATGTTGACTTTGGAGATTTAAAGAAAGATTTAAAGGAAATCGTAGATTACTTAGACCATTGCCTTATTATAGAAACTGGCAGTTTAAAGGAAACAACACTGAAGGCTTTACAGGATGAGAATTTCAGGATAATACAGTTTACTTTCAGACCAACAGCAGAGAATATGGCGAAATAGTTTTTATGATAAAATGATCGGCAGAGGATACAGGGTGAAACAGATAACTGTTTATGAGACACCAAATAATGCTGCCTCTTATACACAGGATTAGACGTATATACATAAATGCAAGGTACGCAGAAATAGGATTAGATGTATATACATAAATATAATATATACAGAAATGAGGAACATATGAGCGAACAGATATTTAATGTCGTAGAACATTTTGCTAGCATTAACGGAGAAGGTGTAAGAGCAGGAGAACTTGCTGTATTTGTAAGGTTCAGAGGTTGTAATCTTGACTGCAGTTACTGTGATACCAGATGGGCAAATGATGTTAATGCTAAGGCAGCTAAGATGAGTGTGTCTGATATTGTTAAGGCAGTGGAAGATGTTAAGATTGACAATGTTACACTTACAGGTGGAGAACCGCTTATTCAGGCAGGGATAGACAAGCTTATAGCACAGCTTCTGATTAGTGGCAGAAATGTTGAGATAGAAACCAATGGAAGCATTGATATTAATAAGGTAAGAGAAAATGTTAAGGATAACCTTACTACAGCTATGAATGGTCAGGTCATAAACGATATTTATGATAAGGTTAACGATGAAATGGAAAGATTATCAATGACAGCAGATTACAAGCTTGCTGGAAGCAATATGGAACAATATATGAAGCTTGATAATTTTAACAACCTTCAAAGTCAGGACACTGTTAAATTCGTTGTAAGCAGTGAAGAAGATTTAAAGAGAGCATTAGAAATAATAAGACAATATAATCTTGCAAGAAAAATGCTATGTATATTTTAGTCCTGTATTTGGAAAGATTTGAACCTGTAACAATCGTGGATTTTATGAAGAATAATTTGATTAATGGGCAAGAGTACAGCTCCAGCTCCACAAATTCATCTGGTCGCCAGATAAGAAAGGAGTATAAATTGAAACAGATAGATACAGAAGCTATAAGATTTCATATAAGAGGAATTCTTGAGGCATTAGGAGATGACCCGGACAGGGAAGGACTGAAAGAAACACCTGACAGAGTAGCAAGAATGTATGAAGAAGTCTTTGAAGGAATGAAGTATTTCCAATGATGAGATAGCGGCTATGTTTGATAAAACATTTGCAGAAGATGTGGATGACGAGGGCACATCAAGATACGGTGATATGGTAGTTGTAAAAGATATAGATATATTCAGCTATTGCGAACATCATATTGCACTTATGTACGATATGAAAGTGACAGTAGCATATGTTCCTAAAGGCAGGGTTATAGGTCTTAGCAAGATAGCTAGAATAGCTGATATGGTAGGAAAGAGATTGCAGTTACAGGAACGTATAGGTTCAGACATAGCAGATGTAATATGCAAAGTAACAGGTTCAGAAGATGTTGCTGTATTCATAGAAGGGCTGATCAACAGTTGTATGACAGCAAGAGGAATAAAAAAGACCAACACAAAAACATATACACAGACATTAAGAGGGAGGTTTTCTAATGAAAGCAATGGTTTTATGCAGTGGTGGCGTTGATAGTACAACGTGCCTTGGAATAGCAGTCGATAAGTATGGTGCAGAAAATGTTGTGGCACTGTCAATATATTATGGACAAAGGCACACAAAGGAAATTGAGTCAGCTGATAAGGTAACTGAATATTATGGTGTTGAGCATATATCATTGGATCTTGAAAAGATATTCCAGTACAGTGATTGTTCATTGCTTGCACATTCTGATAAAGAGATACCAGAGGAGTCTTATGCAGAACAGATTAAAAAGACTAACGGAAGTCCTGTGTCAACTTATGTTCCGTTTCGCAATGGCTTGTTCCTTTCAAGTGCGGCAAGCATAGCACTTTCTAAAGGGTGTGAGGTTATATATTATGGGGCACACAGTGATGACGCGGCAGGAAGTGCATATCCTGATTGTAGTGATGAATTTAACAAGGCAATGAATGAAGCGATATATCTTGGAAGTGGTAAGCAATTAAAGATAGAAGCTCCATTTATTAATAAGACAAAATCACAAGTTGTAAAAATCGGACTTGATTTAAAAGTCCCTTATGAATATACATGGAGCTGTTATGAAGGAGCAGATAAGCCTTGCGGCGTGTGTGGAACGTGTATAGACAGAGCTAAGGCATTTGAGGCTAATGGAGTAAAAGACCCTGCGTTATAAAAAACGCAGGGTTTATATATTTTTTATAAAATAATTAGCACTCACCTCTTGACAGTGCTAACAACAAGTGATATAACCTGTAATAGGAAATGAGAAAAGAGCATTTTAGAAGAAAAGTAATGAAAAATTGTTCAAAGAATTACAATTGGTCTTTAAAGTGTTATCTGATAATCATTGATTCCAAGGTAACAATAATTGGGGTTAAGAAAGAGGTGAATTGTATGAACATTCAGAAGTTTACACAGAAATCAATCGAAGCGATTAATAACTGCGAGAAGATAGCTTATGATTATGGTAATCAGGAGATTGACCAGGAACATTTTCTTTATAGTCTTATGACTATTGAAGATAGTCTTATAGCTAACCTTATAGAGAAGATGAATATTGATAAAGATATTTTCTTAAAGAATATTGAACAACTTCTTAATCAGAAGAATAAGGTATCAGGTGATGTTAAGTTATATATAAGCAATGACCTTAATAAGGTACTTGTCAATGCAGAAGATGAAGCCAAGAGAATGGGCGACTCTTATGTGTCAGTTGAGCATTTGATGCTTGCACTTATAGCAGCACCTAACAGAGCAATAAAGCAGCTCTTTAAGACATATGGAATTAACAGGGAGAGCTTTCTTTCAGTACTTGCTACTGTAAGAGGCAACCAGACAGTTACATCAGACAATCCAGAGGCAACTTACGATACACTCAATAAGTACGCTACGGATCTGGTACAAAGAGCAGCCGACGGCAAGCTTGATCCAGTAATCGGACGAGATCAGGAAATAAGGAATGTAATAAGAATTCTTTCAAGAAAGACTAAGAACAATCCGGTTCTTATCGGTGAACCAGGTGTAGGTAAGACAGCAGTTGTTGAAGGACTTGCACAAAGAATTGTAAAAGGTGATGTGCCAGAGAGCCTTAAAGACAAGAAGTTATTTGCTCTTGATATGGGTGCACTTGTGGCTGGTGCTAAATACAGAGGTGAATTTGAGGAAAGATTAAAAGCTGTGCTTGATGAGGTTAAAAAGTCAGAAGGCCAGATTATATTATTTATCGATGAAATTCACACAATTGTAGGTGCTGGTAAGACAGAGGGTTCTATGGATGCTGGTAATATGCTTAAACCAATGCTCGCAAGAGGTGAGCTGCATTGTATAGGTGCGACAACACTTGATGAACACAGACAGTATATTGAAAAAGACCCAGCACTTGAACGTCGTTTCCAGCCTGTAATGGTTGATGAGCCGACAGTTGAAGATACAATATCTATATTAAGGGGGCTTAAGGACAGATACGAAGTATTCCACGGTGTTAAGATTAATGATGGTGCTTTGGTAAGTGCGGCTGTGTTATCAGACAGATATATAACAGACAGATTTCTTCCAGATAAGGCAATTGATCTTGTAGATGAAGCGTGTGCAATGATTAAGACAGAACTTGATTCAATGCCGGCAGAACTTGATGAAATGCAGCGTAAGATTATGCAGCTTGAAATTGAGGAGGCAGCCTTAAAGAAGGAAACTGATAATCTTAGTAAGGAAAGGCTTGAAGCTTTAAGAAAAGAGTTATCAGAACTTAAGGAAGAATTTGGCATACAGAAGGCTAAATGGGATTCTGACAAGACAAAGGTTGATAATATCAGCAAGTTAAAAGAAGAACTTGAAAATGTTAATAACCAGATTGCACAGGCAAAGAGAGAATACAATCTTGAGAAAGCAGCAGAGCTTCAGTATGGCAGGCTGCCACAGATAGAAAAGCAGATTGAAGAAGCAGAAGCCAAGGCCAAGAAAGATGGAAGCGATGATTCTTTAGTACACGAGAATGTAACAGAAGAAGAAATAGCTAAGATTATATCAAGATGGACAGGTATTCCAGTGGCCAAGTTAAGTGAGTCAGAAAGGCAGAAGACACTTAATCTTGATGAAACTCTTCATAAGAGAGTTGTTGGACAGGACGAGGCTGTAACCAAGGTTACAGAAGCTATTATCAGGTCTAAAGCTGGTATTAAAGATCCAAGCAAGCCAATTGGCTCATTCTTATTCTTAGGACCAACTGGTGTAGGTAAGACAGAGCTTGCAAAGACACTTGCAGAGAGTCTGTTTGATGATGAGAATAATATAATAAGGCTTGATATGTCGGAGTATATGGAGAAATATTCAGTATCCAGACTTATCGGAGCTCCTCCAGGATATGTAGGATATGATGAAGGTGGACAGCTTACAGAGGCAGTCCGCAGGAAACCATATTCAGTAGTATTGTTTGATGAGGTTGAAAAAGCCCACCCTGATGTATTTAATGTGCTTCTTCAGGTTCTCGATGATGGACGTATAACAGATTCACAAGGTAGGACAGTAGATTTTAAGAATACGATCATAATTCTTACAAGTAATATCGGTTCAACCTACCTTCTTGATGGAATTGATGAGAATGGTAATATTAAAGAGGGGGTTGAGGAACTTGTTATGGGAGATCTGCGTAACAGCTTCAGACCAGAATTCCTGAACCGTCTTGATGAGATTATTATGTTCAAACCTCTTAATAAGGATAATATAGGAAGTATTATTAACCTTCTTATTAATGATGTCAACAGAAGACTCGAAGATAAGGAACTTAAGGTTGTATTATCTGATACAGCTAAAGATTATATCGTTGACCATGGTTTTGACCCAATGTATGGTGCAAGACCTCTTAAGAGATATGTCCAGAAGAGCGTTGAGACACTTGCCGCTAAGCTTATACTTGCCGGCGATGTATCGACAGGGGACAAGATTCTTATAGATTGTGAAAATGGTACTTTAGTTGCTAAAGATATGAAATCATAATTTACTTCATTAGGCACTTAAAGCGGTATATTTAATATATATACTTAAAGAAAGCTATATGTAAGGTTGTAATAAATGTTTTGAATAAATCGGACATTTGTTATAGCCTTCATATAGCTTTTTTAATAATTATACAAATTGGTTAGTCTTAGGATTGTATACATAATTGATTAGCGGTGAGTTTTGTCTGTGATACTGCTCTCGTCAACCATATAAGTCTTACATAATTCTGTGAGTGAGCTGTAATTATCCCTTAACTGCATGTTAACAAAGCTAAGAAGCATAACCGGGTCTTT
>ENA-OQBD01000951-OQBD01000951.1-human-gut-metagenome-genome-assembly--contig:-NODE-951-length-14310-cov-3.776916_pt1 | contig 14310 bp, 14 predicted proteins | sample MGYA00242742_ERZ504543 | MGnify/ENA primary metagenome ERZ504543 (study PRJEB26092, sample SAMD00036239) | human gut metagenome | host: Homo sapiens | study: EMG produced TPA metagenomics assembly of... | reverse complement strand
GCTTATGGTAAATACCGAAAAGCAGCCGATTACGAGTACTGCAACAATTGCGATGCTCACACTACGCTTTACGATGCGCAGCTTTTTAGCCCTTGCAGGCTTCTTTGATGCGCTGACAGGTATTTGGAATTGCCATCATACATGCGGATCCCTTTCTACCAAGTTTTTTCATTATTATCGCCTTTCCTTTACTATTAAATCCTATATAATTTTTCTTTAAATTACAATTATACATGTATTATTGTATTGGTAGCGTATCATAGGCATTTTATTTTGTCAACCAATATTTTGTACTAAATAATATTTACTTTTCGTATATAATATGCTATAATTTCATATATCTTGGAGGTGTCAAACTATAAATAGTCAAGAGTTTTTGAAAAATTTTGTGCAATAAAAAAGGGTAACTTTAATAGACCATCTGAAAATAACGTATTTCAGATGGAGCAGATAAATATATAGGGAAGAGATTAACGTATTTTCTGAGCGTTAAAGTCTACATCCTGCCTCTCCAATGCATAGATGACTCTAATCAGTTTTTTTGCAACGTGAGTAATAGCTACCCGGTGTTTTTTGCCTTCTGCCCGTTTCTTTGCGTAATAGGTTGCAAAGGTTAAGTCAAAACGGATTAAAGGAAGGCAAGCATTAAGAAGAACGTAACGCAGTTGAGAAGAACCATGTTTTACCATTCGGCCACCATGAGACTCAGTGCCGGAGTCATTTATTCCTGGTTCAATTCCAGCAAACGCAAGCATCTGACTTGGGTTTGAAAAGTTTGATATGTCGCCATATTCTGCATAAATAACAGCTGCTGAAATAGGACCGATACCAGGGATGGACATATAGTGAGGATGTACTTCTTCAATAAGTCTAGTAATCTCGGCTTCAAGATTTTTTATTTCCTTGCAGAGAGAGTTGTATAGGGTCAGTAAACTGTTTAATTCAATGTCAAAGATAGAATTATTGACACCAACTGTGTTAGCAGCTAATTCTTTCAAATGAAGGAACTGTTGTATAGAAAATTTACCTCTTGAAATACAACGTAGTTTGTCATAAGATGCAGAATTCATATGAGCCATTTTTTCAGCAGAACCATAGTTCTCAAGGAGATAGATAGCAGTTTTGGAAAGCCGTTCATTGAAAAAGGTTTAAATTCCGGAAAGGTATGATCTAAAACATTTGTTATCTTCACAAGATAAAAAGAACGTTGACGAATTAATCTATCTCGCAAACGTGTTAGTGACTTCAAGGAATAAGCGTGGTAAAATCCTTTTGAATGGGGTTTGTACTCAACAGTCATTAACCACCGAGCTATTGATTCACAGTCAACAGAATCGGTTTTGGTTCGCCTTAAAGTAGTTGATTTTTTGTATTCCTTGATGAGAACTGGATTAACTTCCATAAAGCTGTGGTTGGCATTTTCAAGGAAAAGTTCAAGATTGAGGGCATAATGGGCAGTTGATTCAAACCCTATTTTTATATCCTCTGGATTGGAGAGAGAATTAAGTGAAATAAGTAGTTGTTCAAAACCATCCTTATCATTAGTGATGGTAAATTTAGAAACAATCTGCTGGTCGACTGCAGAAATGATGCAGCAATCATGTTTGTACTTGGAAATATCAATTCCAACAAAGTACATGGACATAGAGATTTACCTCCTGAAATAATATTTAGCACTGCTGTCTTCCACAGAGAGTTCGGCTGTGTAATCACGTAAATAGAAACGTCAAGCGTTAACAAACTAATTACCAGTAATAGACGAAAAGCTGTGGTCTGAGTCACCTCCGAACAGTCAAAGCTGTAGTGATATAGGTACAGATCCACAGTGCTTTAAGTATTATAATGGAGTATTCAATAAAACCCAAGATATTGGGAGAAAGGAGAATAATCCATTACCCTCAAAAGAGGATAATTGGATTATACGTAATTATATGGATTCAGATTCTACAGCCGGATTTACTGCTTTTGCGAATGGAGATGCGGCAATGCTGTTTTCAGGAGAATTTTCATTATTGAATGTATCCACCATTGATCCGGATCTTCCAATCGGATTATTTGCTGCACCTGTCACGGATGACCCATCGGATGCAAAATTGGATGTTGATGTTGGTGTTGCATGTGCCATTAATAGTCATACAAAAAATAAAGAGGCATGCTTAAAGGTTCTGGATTATTTAAGTGATGATACAAGTAAAGACGGCTGGTTCGCAAATACAAATGATACCATGGGAGAAGCTGTTCCATGTATGCCATATGAGGGACAGTATTCAGCAAAATATATGGATGATTACAAAGCATATATGGATAATGGCACGAACCGACCGTGGGTATATCAGCAGCTGCCAGCAGGGAGCAATACGGAAATTGGCAATATTATTCAGGCATATATGGCGGGATCTGTAAACAAAGATCAGGCATTGACGCAATTGGATGAAAGTAATAAGGAACTTCTTAACCCATAGTAAACCAAAAAGATAAAGAGGACATTGCGTTCCTCTTTATCTTATATGAGGGGGGATATCATGACCGATTCAATATATAAAAAAAATAGAAAAAGATATTTATTGTTAATGCTCCCGGCACTGCTCCTGTATACATTTACATTGGTTATTCCATTGCTGGGGGGAACATTGCCGAACTCTCTTACCAACTGGAATCTGATGAAGGGAACAAAAGAGTTTGTGGCATTTGACAATTATGTGCGTTTGTTTCATGATAAGGATTTTCAACAGGCAATTATTTTTACACTGATATTGGGAATCATTACAATTATATTTACTAATATACTTGCATTTATCACCGCGTTTTTCCTTAGTGAAAAAGTATTTGGGGGAAGTGTTTCGAGAGCAATGTTTTCATACCTTAACATCATCAGTGGGGTAATGGTTTCCTATGTCTGGTATTTTATTTTTACAAGAGCAATACCGGATGTTGGAAAAATGCTATCAAACCATTTTCTGGCCAATATAAGCTGGTTTGGAACACCGGGATGGGCTTTTTTTGCCACATCTATTGTAAGTATCTGGCAGGGAACAGGATTCTTGATGATTTTATATATTGCAGGCCTTCAGACAATTCCAAAAGGATGTACTGGAAGCTGCAAAATTGGATGGATGTGTTGGCTTTAAAAAAAATTCGTTATATTGAAATTCCATTATTAATGACAACGGTTACAGTTAATTTGTTTGTATCCATTGCAAATAGTTTTAAAGCGTTTGATATACCGTTTGCTTTAACAGGAGGCGGACCGGGAGGAAGCACACAGACAATTGCACTTGATATTTATAATGATGCATTTGGATCTTTCCGGTATGGATATGCATCCGCAAAATCGGTTATTTTGTTTCTTATGGTAGCAGCGGTAACTCTTGTACAGCTTTATGTGACCAGAAAGAAGGAGGTACAGGCATGACAAAAGCAAAAGGAAATATATGGAAAGGCATAATTATGCTGGTATTGGGAACTGTTTTTATGCTCCCGGTATTCCTGATTGTGATGAATTCTTTTAAGACGGGGAAAGAAATTCTTACGAATTTTGTTTCTTTTCCAACATCTTTATATTTAGATAATTTTGTTCAGGCAATGAAGACAATGAGATATGCATCTTCTTTTCTGAATTCGGCAGTTTTTAACGGTTCTTACGGTATTTATATCTTTGATTGTCAGCTATCTGGCAGCGTATGGAATTTCTCACCTGAAAGGTAAAATTATCATCCGGCTTTTATATCCTTTTTTATTTTAGGTCAGGTCATTCCGTTTCATGCGGTTATGATTGCCATTACGATTATGGCGAAGACAGCACATTTAAATAATTCACTGTTTGGTCTGGCACTTATGTATGGTGGGTTGAACTGCGGATTTGGAATTATGACTTATATGGGATTTCTTAAAAGTGTTCCGGCAGAATTGGAAGAAGCTGCAATGATTGACGGCTGTGGAGTATTCCGAAGCATGGTACAGATTGTTTTTCCTTTACTGAAACCTGCAACCGTTACTTTAGGGGTACTATATTTTTTATGGTGCTGGAATGATTTTGTTTTCCCGAATATTATGCTTGGAAAAGAAGAACTCAGAACGATTACCATGAACCTTTATGTTTTCCGGAGCAGTACAAATACAGAATGGGATTTATTCATTGCCGGTCTTACCGTGTCTTTAATTCCTATTGTAATCATATATATACTGGCACAGAAACATATAACATCAGGATTAACAGCGGGAGCTATAAAATAAATATGAAAAATAAACTATATAATGCTTTGTTTTCAGAGTTGAATCCATATTTTTACATAAAAGTAAAAGATGGACGGTCTGAGACGGGAAATAAGGAAAGCTATTACGGAAAAATTCCCCGGGATGACAGGTGCACCTTTGATATTTCCAACAATAAGGTGCTTGTCCACATGGGAGAATCCGGTAAAATCAAAGCAGCAAATTTCTACCGGGATTGTTATCCGGCAGATGACATTCCCGGCGTATGGATGCATAAAGATTTCTCTTCGGTGGCAGTATCTTATGAAATCTTTATAAATGGGCAAAAACAGGAAATTGACAAAAACACGGAATATACAATGGATTTGGTTGATAATATATTTCCGAGAACACTTTTGTACTTTGGAAATGTAAAGGTCTCTATTATTTTGTATGCCCCTATAAGCGAAAACGGTGATACGAGAAGCAATGCTTTTGTATATGGCATGTGTATTGAAAATACCGGTCCGGATCCGGTAAATGGTGAAATCCGGATTATTGGTGAAACAGATGCAGAAGACGATTTCCTGAAAAATGAGATAAGCATTTTACAGGGGAGCGGGAGAGAAACAACAGAGTTTTCACTCCCGGCAGCGGAACATATATGGATTCCTTCTGTCATTTATGCTCCGGGAAGATATGAAGAGGCAGAAAAGATCAGAAACAACAGCAGTTATTGGTTTGAGCAGACACATAACTATTTCAGAAATATGTTAGGAAGACTGGTAGTGGAAGATCATCCGGTGGAAGGTGCTTTGTTTGAAAGAGCAGTGATGCAGTGCTTTCATGCGATTGCAATGAATGCATCGGGGGAAGTGACTGGATCAAACTGGGGTTCATTTCCTGCAACACGACAGATATGGATGAAGGATATGTATTATGCATTTCTTCCATTCTGTATTCTGGAACCGGATCTGGCATGGAAAGGAATGGAATGGTTTATAAATTATGGGATCAGACCTGAAGGGGACAAGTGCAGGGGCGGAGTTACACATTCGCTGGGAAATTCGTTGGCGGGAATCCTGTTAGCAGGAATTACTTTTGAAAATACGGGAAAAGCGGAGATCTTAAAAAATAGACCGGAAATTTTCCAAAAACTTGTGGATATTATGGATCAGGTGGAGCGTACAGAGGATGATAACGATTGTTTATATCCATGTACTTGGATTTCGGATGCACTGGCATTAGGGAAATATCATACAGGAAGTAATATTTGCGTATGGAAAGCTTTTCAAAGCATGGCTGAGATCTGTGGGGAGGTTTTTCATGATGTGAAAAAATATTCGCATTATACCCAAAAGGCTGAACAGTTAAAAATGGCAATTGATGAAGAAATGACGGTTACGGTTGGCGGAAAGAGACAGTACCTTGAGGGCATCGGGGGAACGGGAAATTCACAAAAAATGTGGATTTGGGAAGAAAATTATAGAAAACCGTTTCTTGATACGGCACTTGTCTTTTTTACAGGATGTTGTAGAAGATGGAAAAATTAACCTTCTTATGCATGATGGTGAAGAAAGTGATACAACGTTAATGCCATTTTATGGATATTGTGATTATTTTGATGATCTGTACAGAAATTTTATGAATTTCACAGTAACGGAAAATCCTACTTACGATGCGGAAATTAAAGGAATCCGCTGGGGGGCAATGTCAGGAGCTACTTTTCCGGGGTTTATAAGCGCATTGTCTGTAGCGGAAAACGAAGAAGAGTTCAGAGGAAAAGAAGGCAGACTGACAGAATTACTTCGTCTGGCAGATGTTGATGGAAGCTGGTGGTGGTGGCCATATGGAGTAGAAAGCCACAGGGGGGGAAGTAAGCAGGAGCAACGGATGTGGAAAATGTGCGTGGGCTTCAGGTGTGTTTGCAGTAATGTATATCACACAGTTCCTTGGAATAAAACATGATGGAATCCGCAAAGAAACAGAGGTATCTCCAATGAAGTTTCAGGGAAAATTCAAATGGGAAAATTCCCCTTTTGAACGTGACACAATGATAGGAGGGACAAATAATGTTTGATATGAGTCAGGTTATGATTCTGGACGGTGGTCAGTCCAGATCAATTACAGGAGAAAACAAAGAAGGAAAAAAAGGTGCCGGAGGGCAGGCATCAGGAGAACTGGGAAAAGGAAGAAAAGGTTCACCGTGTACATCTCTTCTGACAGGAGAAACGACAGTACTGGCAGATATTGAAGGACCGGGAATTATTCAGCATATTTTTTTCACGGTTACAAATAAAACAGAAAAAGGATGTTTTGTTTTAAGGGATCTGGTTTTGCGTATTTACTGGGATGGGGAAGAACAACCATCCGTAGAATGTCCGGTGGGAGATTTTTTCTGTTGTGGTTTTGGGGTAGACTGTGCGGTAAATTCCCTGCCGGTTGTAGTCAATCCTGTAAGGGGATTCCATTGTTATTTTCCAATGCCATTTAAGAAACATGCAAAGATAACAATAGAAAACCAGCACCCGGCAGATATTGGTGGATTTTTTTATCAGATAGATTATAACTTAAAACCGGTTCCTGAGAATGCCGGGTATTTTTGCGCACAATGGAGACGTGAGCCACTAACCGGTAAGAAAAAAGATTATACCATCCTTGATCAGGTGAGAGGAAGAGGACAATATATAGGAACTTATGTGGGAATTGCTGCCCTGGAACGTTATTGGTGGGGAGAAGGTGAAATGAAATTTTACCTTGACGGAGATGTTGAATACCCGACAATCTGTGGTACAGGAACGGAGGATTATTTTGGAGGTGCCTGGAGTTATGCGGGCACTGAAAATGGAAAATTTAAAGAACAGAATTTCTGTACCCCATTTATAGGATATCCTTTTTACTCAAAAAGTGATTCTTTATATCAGTCTGCTTATTTTAATGATGATTGTCCTCCAATGCGTGGCCTTTACCGGTGGCATATATTGGATCCGATATGCTTTGATAAGGATATCCGGGTGACATTGCAGCAAATAGGTCTTTCTCCATATGGACTGTTTGAAAGACAGGACGATGTTTGTTCGGTGGCATACTGGTATCTTGATTCACCCTGTGGTTTTGAGGCAAGACTTACAGAACGTGAAGAAAGACTGCCCAGATAGTTTCCGGCATTCATAAATACAGAGTTTTTCATTTCTATTTTTAAAACAAAAATCTCTTTACAAACCGCAGAAGATATGCTAGATTTTTATACAAGCTGATTGTCCCGTTTGTTTCTGCAACCGGAAATGGGGGCATATGTTACACACAAAAAAGAACTTCTTAAAGTCAGCACTGGCTGTCTTCTGCATGGTTTCCATGCTTTTATTCTCCAGTTACAACGGAATCACAACAGTATATGCTGCCAGCGGATACGAATACGTTCTGCTGACAAAATACACTAAGACCATGAAAATTGGAGACGAGTATTATCTGACTGCGATCACTTCTACCGGAAAGAAACCAAAGTTTTCTTCGAGTGATTCCGCAGTCGCGTCCGTGAACACTTATGGAAAGATCACGGCGAAAAACGGCCGGTAATGCTTACGATCACTGCAAAAATTGCCAATGGGGAGGCAAGCTGCAGGGTTACAGTTGAAAAAACGGTCATTACATTAAGTCAGAAATCCATATCCTTGGAGAACGGATATACAGCCCGGCTGAACGCTGAGACATCAACCGGGCATCCGGTCACATACAAATCCGCCCGCTCGAGCATCGCCTCGGTGGATGAAAACGGCGTGATCACAGCGAAAAAACCGGGTGAAACTACCATCACGGTCACGGCAGATAAAACCTCCCAGACCTGTAAAGTGACGGTAAAGCAGCCAACGGTCCGGCTGGATCGGACATCCGCATCCTTTTACCGGAAGGGGACGCTCCGGTTATCCGTTTCTTCCACATCCAAAAGTATTCCCAGGTGGAAAACAAATAAAAAAGCGTAGCCACTGTGGACAATGAGGGCAGAGTTACCGCTGTAAAAAACGGAACAGCCATCATCACGGTCACAGTCGACGGTGTCAGCAAAACCTGTGAGGTCACGGTAAAGAAGCCAAAGATTACCGTCGGACAGGAACAGATTTCGTTAATGGCCGGTGAAACCTGTCAGCCGAAGGTGACGGTATCCTCCGGCAACAAACCGGAATACTACAGTTCGAACACAAATGTTGCCACGGTAAATGAAACCGGCATGATCACTGCCATCGGCAAGGGACGTGCATATATTTATGCGAAAGAAGATGGCACGAAGGTACGCATGACAGTAACTGTCAAAGAAAAATAAAACTACAGGAAGCAGAATAAAATTATGGTCTGCATGACAGACAATCTGCGGATCATAACCAAAGGGACAATCAGCGAAAGATATTGATGATGCATATATACAATGATATAATTGAACATAGACAATATTCTGTCTATACTTCGAAGAATAGCCTTACAACATATGGTATTGTAGATCTTATGGAAAAGCTTTCCCAAAAGCTGCCATGGTTATATCTTTGTATGAAGGAGGAAAAATGAATTCGGTAGAAAATTATGCCATACGCTACTTAGAACCAAAGGATGTGAAGGATCTGGATCAGTATAATGCGCTGTTGCGCTATACCTTTCAGGTAACGGAGGATGAACTGACGGCAACCGGATGGAAAGATGAAGAGATCAAACAGTCGAAGTTCCCGGTACTGGAGCGTGCGGATGTGCTGGGATGTTTTGATGGGGATACCCTGATTTCTCAGTTTGCCGTATATCCATTGAAAATGAATATATACGGGGAGGTATTTCCCGTTGGATTTGTTACGAGTGTTTGTACATATCCGGAATATACCGGGCAGGGCATTATGAAAAACTGATGTATCGGAGTCTGGAACATATGAAACAGCAGGGAAGATCGTTTGCCCTTCTGTATCCATATTCCATACCGCTGTATCATCATCTGGGCTGGGAGATCATATCCAATAAAATTTCTTTCAATATCAAGGATCGGCAGATTCCGACGAAAGTAAAAGCACCCGGGTATGTACGGCGTGTGGACTGGGACAATACCGATTTTCATGAGCTGCATTCGCATTTTGCGTCGATTACGCACGGCTGTCTGTTCCGGAATGCACTGGCGTGGGAGGAATACTGGCGCTGGGATGAGGACGATACGAACGTGGCAGTTTACTATAACACCAAGGACAAGCCATGCGGATTTATGGTCTATCTGATCAAAAACGATATCATGCATATCAAGGAAATGATTTACTTAAACCGTGAGGCAAAAAAGGGGCTGTGGGAGTATATCCACGCGCATGATTCCATGATCGATGCGGTGCATGGCTATACCTATTTCAGCGAACCAATTGCGTTTGAGATGGATGATGGGGATATCAAGGAAACGATCCGGCCGTATGCCATGGGACGGATTATTGATATCGAGAGCTTTTTACAGGATTATCCATGTGATCCGGATGGCGGAACACTGTATATCGAACTTGAAATTGAGGATCACCTGCTTTTGTGGAACAACCGCAGTTTTCGGCTCTGTTTTTCCGATGGAACATGTATGCTGACCGATGAACCGGCAGAGTATAAGTTAAAAATGGAGATAGGTACGCTGACTACCCTTTTACTGGGATACAAAACGGCTGAGCGTCTGTATGCCCTTGAACGCATTGAAGGAAAGCAGGAAGCGGTAGACCGTCTGGATGATGTACTGTTTCATAAAATTCCATATATTTCCGATTACATCTAAAAGATTCAGCATGGTATGTTATAATGGAAAGTGAAAATTACCGGGATATCGTTCTGCAGATACCGGTACTGGATGATTTTCGGAATACATAAGGGGACTACTTATAAAAACAACAGAAAAAATGAGTTTGGGAGGCAAAGGATTATGAAATCAGTACGGACAAAGCTTATAGCATCTATTTTGATCTGTTCTCTTTTTACATCGGTGCTGATCGGGGTGATTGCAATTTCAAATTCTGTGCGGACAGCCGGAAAAGATGCAATGACCATGATGCAGCTTACCGGGCAGAAGAAGACCGAAGAGATCAATTCCACGATTCAGAAGATTGAGCAGTCGGTGGATACGCTCAGTGAAGTTGCAATGAGTAATTTTGACTATGATTCGTTCCGGCAGAGCAAGGATTATGCGGATACATACACCGAGACGGTACAGCAGGCGGTGCTTGATTTTGCAAACCATACAAATGGGGCAGTGACGGTATATCTGCGGTATAACCCGAATTACTCCAATCCGACATCCGGTGTTTTTGCACAGCGTCAGTCAGTTGACAGTGAACTGCAGTGCCTGACACCGACGGATTTTTCCATGTATGATGAAAGCGATGTGGAGCATGTCGGCTGGTATTACCTTCCGGTACAGGCAAAGGAAGCTATCTGGATGTCACCGTACATGAATGAAAATATCAATATTTACATGATCTCATACGTTGTGCCATTGTTTGCAGAAGATGGAACATCGATCGGTATTGTTGGTATGGATATTGATTTTTCACAGATTACTGATCTGGTGGATGAGACAACCGTATATCAGTCCGGCTATGCATTCCTGACGGATGCTTCCGGTTCCATCATGCATCACAAAAATGTGGATGAGGGTACAGTCATTACCGATCTGGACAGCTCCTTGAAAAAGGGTGCAGATTTTCTGGCAGAGGATGGCAATCAGGGGAAAACCTTAGAGTATACTTACAAAAATGTAGACAAGAAGCTGGCCTTTTATAATCTGGACAATGGCATGAAGCTGGTGCTTACGGCACCGGTGTCGGAGATTTATTCCGAGGCATACGGACTTGCAAAGATGATTATTCTTGCAATGATTGTTGCATTTATTCTCTCGGCAGTGATTGGTATTGTTATGGGTACCGGCTTAACAAAGCCAATCCGTCAGCTGACTTCTGTGATTGAGCAGACCGCTGCATTGGATTTCCGCCCGACAGAGGCTGGAGCAAAGCTGCGGAAGCAGAAGGATGAAATCGGGGATATGGCAACAAAGATCCACGATATGCGAAAGAAGCTCCGGGCGATGATGGAAAACCTGCAGCAGACGCAGCAGGTTTTGGAAACAAATACCGGAAATTTAAACCAGCTTATGAAACAGAACAGCGCTTATGCGGAGGACAATTCGGCGGCTACGCAGGAACTGGCGGCAGGGATGGAAGAGACCAGTGCAAATGCGGCGCACATTGTGGAAAACGTTGGAATTATGAGAGAAAGTTCCGACAATATCCAGCGGCTGGCAGAGGACGGCGAGAAAAATTCCGGACAGATCCAGGAGCGCGCCGGAGAAATGGAGCGGATCAGCACCGAATCCCGCAGCAAGACCGATGAGATGTATGCGGTCATGAAACAGAAGACGGATGCCGCTGTGGAGCAGGCAAAATCGGTACAGAAGATCAATGCACTGACAGACAATATCAAACAGATTTCTTCCCAGACAAACCTTCTGGCATTAAATGCGAATATTGAGGCAGCCAGGGCTGGCGAAGCGGGCAGGGGATTTGCGGTTGTTGCTTCCGAAATCGGAGATCTGGCAACGCAGACACTGGATACCGTTTCCACAATTGACGAGATTGTAGGAGAGGTCAACAGTTCGGTTTCCAATATGACCGAATGCCTCACAACGATTATGGAATTTCTGGAACAGACCGTTCTTGGGGATTATGAGCATTTCGCACAGGTGGGGGAGCAGTATCATGCCGATGCGGACACATTCCAGCAGATCATGCAGCAGACAAAAGAAGCAGTGGATGCATTAGAGCAGCACATTGGAGAGATCTCTTCTACCGTATCAGAGATCAACTCCATGGTGGAACAGTCCACAGACGGAATCAGCGGTATTGCCGAGAAATCCGGCAGTACGCAGAACCTTGTAACCGAGGGTTATGACAAGCTGCAGGAGTGCACACAGTCCGTCAATGTGATCCGGGATTTTGTCGCGCAGTTTCATTTGGATTGAAAAAGGAAATTTTACATCGGAAACGAGGAAAATTATAATGAAGAAAATATTAAAACCGGAAACCACAAAACCACAATATGTTGTGACAACAGACATTACTTATGCGCAGGTTGATTCCTGGTTCGGTCATTGCCGGAGAGATCTCAAACTGGATCTCATCTATCCGGAGGACGGGGAAGGAAAGACATATCCATGTATTGTATGGATTTGCGGTGGCGCATGGCAGCGCATGGACAAAGCAGCGCATCTGGCATATCTGGGCACACTGGCGCAGGAAGGGTTTGTTGTTGCCAGCGTAGAGTACCGGACATCCAACGAGGGAACACATCCGATGCAGCTGTGTGATATCAAGGCAGCAATCCGATATCTTCGTGCATATGCAAAAAGATATCGGATTAACAGTGAAAAATTTGGTGTGATGGGAGAATCTGCAGGAGGATATCTGACATGTATGGCAGCACTGGATCAGGATAAAAAAGCTGGATACAGGTGAGTATCTGGAGTATTCCAGTCAGGTACAGGCGGCCTGTCCGTGGTATCCGCCGACCGATGCGTCCCATTTTCCATATGATGATGTGGAAAAGGCAGCCATGTCTTCAGAGTCGTTGCTGATGGGATTTAATGTTATGACACATCCGCAGGAAGCTTATGAGAATTCCCCGGTTTCCAAAGTGACACCGGATGCGCCGCCATTCCTGCTGATTCATGGAACCAAAGACAGTACCGTGCCTTTTTTCGCAGAGTGAGGAATTGTATGATGCGTTAGAAGCAGCCGGCTGTGATGTGACATTGCTTGCGCTTGATGGTGCAGAGCATGCGGACCTGATGTTTTTCCAGGATGAAGTATGGCAGCAGATCATTGCATTTTTTAAACGGACATTATGACACAGCAGTTGAAGGACATATACAGAAAAATTTTCTGATTATGTCCTTCTTTTTTATATAGCTGGGACATGACAAATGACGTTTTCCCCTATATGTCCTTATGTTTGTTCGAAGCAGAACCTTATTAACAATTCTAAGTATGAAATACAATTTCGGTTGCGAAAATACAACAGGTATTGTATAGTAAAAATGTTGAATGGCAAATCCATAGCATATCGCTAAAATTTTCCATAACGAATTAAACTGAATACATTGCATAACCGCTTTTCTTTTCGTATAATGTAAGGAGGACAGTGATTGAATTACAAAAGAACAAAAAGCTGGTTAAAGTTTGTACGCAGGTTCCGGTTTCATAACAGGAAGTATAAGGACCGCTTATTTCAGAGAGTGTTTCAGGATAAGGAGGATCTGCTCGAACTGTATAACGCGATCAACGGAACAGATCATCAGAATCCGGAGGAACTTGAGATTACGACGTTGGAAGATGTGATATTTATGTCCATGAAAAATGATAAATCGTTTATGATTTCATCGACCATGAACTTGTACGAGCATCAGTCAACTGTAAACCCGAATATGCCGGTCCGTGGGCTGCTTTATTTTGCGCAGTTGTATGATGAATACATCAAACTGCATGATCTGAATATGTATGGTCATAAACTGGTAAAGCTGCCGATGCCGCAGTATATTGTATTTTACAATGGTACAGAGAAAATTCCGGATGATTATACGCTTCTGTTGTCGGATGCTTTTGAGAGTGATCCGTCTGCAAAAGATATGGAACCGGCGTTAGAATGCAAAGCCCGGATACTTAATGTAAACAGTGGACACAATGCCGAACTGATGAATAAGTGCAGACGGCTGATGCATTATTCTTTGTTTATTGCAAGGATACGGCAGAACATTGACAGGGGAATGCCGATTGAGCAGGCAATTGATGAATCCATATCGTATTGTATCCGGCATGACATTTTAAAGGATGTTTTGCTCAAGAATCGAAGCGAGGTGCGTCATATGCTGTTAACAGAATTTGATGAAAAGAAATTTGCAAAGTCCATATGGAAAGAGGGACATGAATCAGGTTACACTGAGGGACATGAATCAGCTCATGGCTAATTAGATGTAATAAAAGCGGAGAAAGGAAAAGCACAATCCAGACGGAACCGGCGGTGTAGTCAAGAAATATTGTGGAAACGCAAGATTTCTGCTATAATGGGTATAAAACACTT
>ENA-OQBD01000950-OQBD01000950.1-human-gut-metagenome-genome-assembly--contig:-NODE-950-length-14318-cov-5.586992_pt1 | contig 14318 bp, 12 predicted proteins | sample MGYA00242742_ERZ504543 | MGnify/ENA primary metagenome ERZ504543 (study PRJEB26092, sample SAMD00036239) | human gut metagenome | host: Homo sapiens | study: EMG produced TPA metagenomics assembly of... | reverse complement strand
GGCCTTGTTTCCGTCGAAACTGCCGTGCACAGGTATCACGGCAATCTGACGGTGGAAACGAGCGGCAACGTTTTCCGGGCTAATGTGCTGCTGAACCTGTAAAATATTCCTGCCCCAAGGCACCGGCCTTTTTTTGCACAAGCCGGTGCCTTTTGATTGCACTTTTCCCGGGAGATCATGATACTTATTTATAAAAGAAAAGGCAGGAGGGGAGCATATGGCAGCAGAAAGCAAAACCGGCTGTTTCTTAAACTTTCCTAAGAAATCTTTATCCGGCCCGGCCCTCCCCCGACGGGAGGGCTTTTTGCTGTCCGCACGACGCATACGGTCAAGTTGAAAAATGAATAAAATTTACACATAGAATGATATGATTTTAGGCTGAATGAGCAAAGAATCGAAAGAAGCCCCATAATCATATTGACATAATGGGTAATAGGGTGTAAACTACGTGCATCGGGTCGAGCAAATCCGATAATTGAGATCATTCAGGGAGGAAACGGCTATGATGTGTTGTTGCGCAATGTGTTGTTGTACCGCAAACGCTTCCCGGACCGGCCGCCCTGCAGTATGGTATGCCGTGTGAGCATATCTGCATATTCTGTGTGGGAACACGCAGAAGGATCTGTCGCTGACCGCCTGGGAGCTTACTTGAAGAGGGAGCTTCCGGGCGTTTTGTTTTGACCCGCAAATCAGGATACAAGGGAGGAATCCGGCAATGGACTGGAATGCGATCCAGCAATATTTGCCGCTCTACCAGAAGGCCGCTGTACTTACCGTGCGGCTGGGCGTTGCAGGCATCATTTTTGCCATCATCATTGGCCTTGCCTGCGCAGTGATCCAGTATGACAAGGTGCCCGTTCTGCGGCAGATCGTGGGTGTTTACATCCAGCTGTCCCGCAACACACCGCTGCTGGTGCAGCTGTTCTTCATTTATTATGGCCTGCCCAAGGTGAGCATCCGCACCAATGCCGAGATCTGCGGCATTGCCGGTCTGGCGTTTCTGGGCGGCAGCTACATGGCCGAAGCGTTCCGCAGCGGTCTGGAAGCCATTGAGCCCATCCAGACCGAGAGTGCCTACAGCCTTGGCATGAACCGCTGGCAGACCATGCGCTACATCATTCTGCCGCAGGCCATATCCACCAGTATGCCGGCTTTCATGGCAAATGTGATCTTCCTGCTCAAGGAGACCAGCGTGTTCAGCGCCATCAGCCTGATGGACCTGATGTTCACGGCAAAGGACCTGATCGGCATGTACTCCAAAACCATCGAATGTCTGTTCCTGCTGGTGGTGTTCTACCTTATCATTCTGCTGCCGGTGTCCATTGTGGGCAGCCTGATCGAAAGGAGGCTGCGCTATGCTGGATTTGGGTCTTGATGTCCTGTTCAAGGGCAAAAACATGGCTCGCCTGCTGGGCGGCCTTGGCGTTGCACTCAAGATCAGCGCCGTCTCGGTGATCATCAGCCTGCCGCTGGGCATCCTGCTGGGCGTGCTCATGACCTCCCGCAACCCCGTTATCAAGGCGGTCCTGCGGCTGTATCTGGAGTTCGTCCGCATCATGCCGCAGATGGTGCTGCTGTTCCTCGTTTACTTCGGCACCACCCGTGCCTTTGGGTGGAACCTTTCCGGCGAGACGGCATCCATCATCGTGTTTGTGCTGTGGGGCACCGCAGAAATGAGCGACCTTGTGCGCGGTGCGCTGATCTCCATTCCGAAGCACCAGTATGAGAGCGCCGAGGCCCTTGGCATGAGCCGTGCGCAGACCTACTGGTACATCATCATTCCGCAGACGGTGCGCCGCCTGATCCCGCTGTCCATCAACCTGATTACCCGCATGATCAAGACCACCAGCCTTGTGCTGATGATCGGTGTGGTGGAAGTGATCAAGGTAGCACAGCAGATCATCGAGGCCAACCGCACCGCCAGCCCCAACGCAGCGTTTGGCATTTATCTCACGGTTTTCGTGTTATATTTCTTCGTATGCTGGCCCATCAGTCTGCTGGCATCCTATCTCGAAAAGAAATGGAAGTGACCGTACATGGCAGAACCTATTTTGACTGTTGAACATCTGATCAAGGCCTATGGCGAGACCCCCGTGCTGGATGATATCAGCTTTGCTGTCAAGCCCGGCGAGGTCATCGTGGTGGTCGGCCCTTCGGGCTGCGGCAAAAGCACCCTGCTGCGCTGTCTGAATGGTCTGGAGCCCACCCAGAGCGGCCGGGTGCGGCTGGGCAATGAGACCGTTGCCTACGGCGGTAAAAATCTGACTCAGCTGCGCCAGCGCATCGGCATGGTGTTCCAGAGCTACGAGCTGTTCCCGCACATGACGGTGCTGGACAATGTGCTTCTGGCACCCACCAAGGTGCAGAAGCGCCCCAAAGCGGAAGTGCAGCAGGAGGCCGAAGCTCTGCTGGACCGTGTGGGCCTGCTTGCCAAGAAAAACAGCTACCCGCGGGAGCTTTCCGGCGGCCAGAAGCAGCGCGTTGCCATCGTGCGTGCACTGTGTATGCACCCGGAGATCCTTCTGTTTGACGAAGTGACCGCTGCCCTTGATCCGGAAATGGTGCGCGAGGTGCTGGACGTTATGCTGGACCTTGCCAAGCAGGGCAAGACCATGATCATCGTCACCCACGAAATGCAGTTTGCCCGCGCCATTGCCAACCGCGTCATCTTTCTGGATGGCGGCAAGATCGTGGAAGAAGCTGCACCGGCCGAGTTCTTTGACCGGCCCAAGACCGAGCGCGCGCAACGCTTCCTGCGCACCTTCACGTTTGATGCTGTGAAATGAGTCACAGATCAAGATAAAGGCTGCGGGTGTTCCGCAGCCAAATGGGAAAGATTTTGTAAAGGAGTAATCATTATGAAACAGTCTAAGATCTCTCGTCGTTCCTTCCTGCTGGGTCTGGGTGCAGTTTCCGCTGCCGCTGTTCTGACCGCATGCGGCGGCTCTTCTTCTGCTTCCACTGCAGCATCCGGCAGCGCAGCATCCGGCAGCAGCGTGGTCTACCGCACTCTGGATCAGATCAAGGAGTCCGGCACCATCAACATCGGCGTGTTCTCCGATAAGAACCCGTTCGGCTATGTGGACGAGAACGGCGAATATCAGGGCTATGATGTCTACTTTGCACGCCGTCTGGGCGAGGATCTGGGCGTAGAGATCAACTTCGTTTCCACCGAGGCTGCCAACCGCATCGAGTACCTGCAGACCGGAAAGGCGGATGTGATCCTGGCAAACTTCACCGTGACCCCGGAGCGCGCAGAGGAAGTGGACTTTGCTCTGCCTTACATGAACGTGGCTCTGGGTGTCATTTCTCCGGACAGCAACGTTATCACCACTCTGGACAACTGGAACGCTGACGACCAGATGATCGTCATTTCCGGCACCACCGCCGAGACCTACCTGACCAAGGAGTACCCCGACATTCCGCTGCAGAAGTACGATTCCTATGCAACGGCCAAGAACGCACTGGAGAACGGCAACGGCGTGGCATGGGCCAACGATAACACCGAGGTCATTGCATTTGCAAAGCAGAACACAGGCTACACGGTCGGCATTCCCTCTCTGGGCAGTCAGGACACCATTGCTCCCGCTGTGAGCCAGGGCAACACCACCGTTCTGGATTGGCTGAACGAGGAGATCAAGGCTCTGGGCGAAGAGAACTTCTTCCACAAGGACTATGAGGAGACTCTGGTGGATACCTACGGCCTTGACTATGAGGATGAGCTGGTCGTTGAGGGCGGCGAGACCGGCGGCGCAGATGCCGCATCCAGCGAAGCTGCTTCTTCGGAAGCCGCATCTTCTGAGGCTGCTGCTTCTGAAGTAGCTTCCAGCGCAGCCGCACAGTAAATAAAAACACCGAGCGGGCAGGAGAGGGCTGAACCTTTCCTGCCCGTTTTTGCATTGCACCATCTGCCGGAACGTGCTATACTGGAATAAAACAACTCCTGTCCGAAAAAACTTGAAAAAGAGAGGATGTTCCCAATGAAACGTGCCTATACGAACGGGGTCCTGCTGGATGGCACCGAGCAGATGCAGCCGGAAGCGCACAAGATCCTGCTGACCGAGGATGATAAGATCACTGCCATTGCCGACGAGGGCGTGGATCTGGATGGCTATGAGGTCATCGATCTGCACGGCAGCTATATCATGCCGGGTCTGGTCAATTTGCATGTGCATCTGGCGGGCAACGGCAAGCCCAGCGCAAAGCCGCGGGACAATGCTGCGCTGGTGCGCAAAATTCTGAGCAATGGCCTGACCCGTGCGGTGGCCTACAGGCTGGTATGCAGCTACGCGAAGCTGGAACTGCTGGGTGGCGTGACTACCATCCGCACCGTGGGCGGCATTGCAGATTTTGACACCCGCTGCCGTGATGATGCTGCAGCTGGCAAGCTGCTGGCACCGCGCATCCTTGCTGCCAACGAAGGCATTTCGGTGCCGGGCGGACATATGGCAGGCTCGGTGGCAGTTGCGGCCCATAACAATACCGAAGCACTGGCTCAGCTGAGAAAGGCCAGCGGACAGAAGGTGGATCTTGTCAAGCTGATGATCACCGGCGGCGTGCTGGATGCCACCGAAAAGGGAACCCCCGGCGAGCTGAAGATGAAGCCGGAAATGGTCAAAGCCGTCTGCGACGAGGCCCACAAGCTGGGCTATACCGTGGCGGCACACACCGAGTCGCCAGAAGGCGTAAAGGTGGCGCTGGAAAACGGCGCGGATTCCATTGAGCACGGCGCAAAGATGGACGATGAGACCATCCGGCTTTACAAGGAGCGGGGAGCCTTTGTGTGCACCACCATCTCCCCGGCGCTGCCCTACGCATTGTTCGATACGGCGGTTTCCGGTGCATCGGAAAAGGACCAGTATAACGGCAAGATCGTGTTTGACGGCGTGGTGGAAAGCGCAAAGACCGCCCTTGCCAACGGCATCCCGGTGGCCTTGGGCAACGATGTAGGCTGCCCATACATCACCCAGTACGATTTCTGGCGGGAGCTGTGCTACTTCCACAAATACTGCGGTGTAAGCAACCAGTTCGCCCTGTACACGGCCACCCTGCGCAATGCTCAGCTGGCCGGAGTAGGAGACGTGACCGGTTCCATTGAGCCGGGCAAGAGCGCAGATTTTATTGTGACAAAGCACAACCCGCTGGAAGACCTGCGTGCGCTGCAGCATCTGGAACTGGTGGTCTGCCGCGGCCATGTGATCAAAAAGCCGAACCCCAAGCGGAACAAAACGGTGGATGCCCTGCTGAACCCGTACCTCGAATAATACTGAAAAAGCAAGGAGAGACGATCGGTCTTTCCTTGCTTTTTCGTTCACATGCCTGCCATCACGGCCATGATGCTTTGCCAGCTCTTGTTGCGGGCAGCGGGCACAGTGGTGCGGCGGCGTGCGGGTGCAGAGCCGGAAGAGACCGTATTCATGGCGGTCATCGGCACCGACGGATGGAAGAATACGGCTGTATCACCGGCCAGCCACTGGGCGGCAAGGCGGGCTGCCTGCGGGTCGGCCTGCAGGGTGCGGCGCTCGGCACCGGCCAGATGATCCGCCAGCCAGTAGAGGATGGCACCCAGCGGCAGGCTGGGCAGAACATCCTGACTCCAGTAGGTCCAGCGGGCACCGGCCCCTACATGGCTTTCTACCGTGATCACAGCGCCGGTGCGGGCGTTCTGCGGGATGCTGCCCTGATAATTGATACCGGCGCACTGGCGAAGCTCGGCAGTGATGCGCTGGGTGCGGGCCATATCCAGCCTGTCCTCACGGCAGTAGGCGCGGAAATCGGTCTCGTCGATCAGGCCGTCGGCACTGGAAGGAAAGCGGCCTACCAGCTGCCCATCAGCATTGTGGCACAGCTGCCAGCCCTTGCGGAACAGCTGGAAGTTCAGGCAGCGGCGACCCATGGTGGAGTAGCACAGAATGGAGGTGCTCTCACCGGGCAGCTGCTTCAGCTCCAGGCAGGCATCGTTGCCGCAGGTGTCCTGCAGCTTTACCGTTAACAGCAGCTGCGCACCGGGGTGCTGAGCTGACATAGCGTTGTGCATGGCATCGAAATAACGGTTGGCATCCATGATCGGTTCCCTCCTGAAACTATAACACAGCAGTTCGTTGTATAACGGATGGGCACTGCGCCAAACGACCCGGTGCACAGCAGGCGGCTTACGCAGGAATGTTTTATTGACTGAACATAGTATAGCATACTTCACAACAAAAAAGCAACTATAAGTTTGCAGAAAGACAAAATATTTCCGCGCATCCTGCAACAACGACCCGAAACATGGTTGTTGCAAGAGTGAATCAGTTGTGTTCTGTATCAAAAACAGTCCACAGACGGCAAGGCCAAAGCCTCCCATCTGTGGGCTGTTCTGGTAAAATATGGTTCAATCGCCCAGTTCACGGATCTCGTTCTGGATCAGCCGCCCGGCCGCGCGGGCCAGTTGGTCCATGCCGCGGATACGGGCCATGTTTTTGCCGTAGATCTGTGCAGCGGCACCGGCAGAGCTGTCCTCACCCATGAACACAGCCGACACCCGGATGCCCATGCGCTGCAGCGCACGCACCTGCGCGGCAGTGTCAGCCACACCGGCAGCGTCCTCGTAACCGCAGCCCAGCGGGTTTTCTGCACTGGGCGGGATGCGGCGGCTGTCGTTGGGCGAAGCGTCCGTCAGCACGATGAGCAGGTGCCGCGGTGCAGGGCCGGGCGCATACTGCAAAAGGTCGCCTGCTGCCCGCAGGGCAAGGCCGTCACGGTTCCAGCCGGAAGCAAAATATCGGTTGATGTTTTGCAGGTTTTTGTCTGCAAAGCCTTTGAGCACCCGTAGTACGGTGTAGCCCCGCAGGCTGCTGAAGCTGGACACACGCACCGGGATCCCGCAGGCCGCAAGGCTCTGGGCCAAAATGGATCCTTGAGCCGCGATCACTTCCTGACAGTGCAGGCGGGAAGCGGATGCGTCCAATAAAAGGTCTACCGTAAAAGAGGGCTGGTTCTCTTCCTCGGCACACAAAAACACCCGGTCATCGTTCAAAAGTGGTGCGCGCCAGATGCGCCCAGCGTTCAGGTTACCGCTGCGGGCAACACGGGCGTTGGGCTGCTGGTGCACAAGGATGCAGTTGCGGATCTGCTCGGTGAGCCGCAGCACCACACTGCGGTGCTGTTCCCGATTTTTGGCGTAATAAGCGCGGTTGCGGTCGGCCTGCAGCTCAGCCTGTTCAGCCAGATGCTTTGCTTCCGGTGTGGGAGCCTGCTCCGGGCTTGGCACACCGGCACTGAACCACAAATGGCACCCCAGATGGTCGCCCACACAAAGCTCCTGCTCAGCCTTGCGCAGCCGTTCCGGCGGGTAGAGAGAGCGGCCGAAGCAGCTTTCGATGTAGGCTCTGTCCTGCGCGGCATCCTGCTTCAGGGTGATGTGGGCCCGGCGCTTGTCCACCGCCAGCCCGCCGCCCACGGCATCCACGGAGTTTGAGTGCTCCACGGTCACGCGGTCCGTTTTGATCATCTGGGTGGGCATGGCTTTGGTGGCAAGCTTTGCCAGCAGGCCGTCCAGATGCAGATGCAAAGCTGCTCTCTGGTGCACAGTGCCGTCGAACAGGTTGAATTTTGCGTAGATCGATAAAATTTCGGCTTTCAGCTGTTCCGCTGCCGGCGCTTTTTCCGGGGAAAGAGCCGCAGCAAGGCCGGACTCGTAAGGGGTCATCATCGGGTCGGCACGGCCCAGCACACGCCGCCAGCGTGCAGCCTGCATGGTGTACACCAGCTGATTTTTTGCCATCCACTCCTGACGGGAGAGCTTGTACTGGATGGCAAAGAAATAATCTGCATGGGCATGGCGCAGTGCTTCCAGAACCGGGCGGCGGGGCAGCTCCAGCCGGTAGGCTGCATTTTCCAGATACAGCCATGTCATGTCGTCCAGCATGGTCTGCCGCAGATCACCGTCCCATGCATCAAAGATGCTGCGGATCAGCGCGTCACCGTAATATTTGTGGATGAGGCCCACGACCGTGTTCATGTAAAAATCGGTGGTGCCGTCGGTATAGCGGGCCAGAAACAGCGGCTCAAAGCCATAGGCTCCTGCAGCAGCCCAGACCTGATTGGCCGCACGCCGCTCCTGCGCGGTGTAACTCTGGGCGTCCATCAGCCAAAGAGCTTGGCGGCATCCAGCTTGGCCGGAATGCGCGCTGCGATCACATCACGGATCAGGCCCTGCTCGTAGGAGTCAAAGGCCTTGTTGGTGATGCCCATATCCAGTGCCGCGCCTGCCGGGATGCCGCACCGGATCAGCCGCAGGGCATCCAGCATACCGCGCAGATCCAGCGCCTTGGTGGAAATTTCCGCACTGTCGCACTTTTTCTGCAGGTCAAGGAACAGCAGTGCAAACTGGCGCACATACTTGGAAGCAAGATCGGGGAACTGCGTCCGCAGCAGCTTTTCCAGATCGTCCTGCGTAATGGTGGGCATCTGGATGACCACGAAACGGGAGGTGAGGGCCTCGTTCAGCTCACGGGTGCCGGCATAACCGTAGTTCATGGTGGCAATAAAGCGGGTCTCCTCCGCCAGCGGGATGCGGTCGTAGCCGGGTACATCGATGGCGCGGCGGAAGTCCAGCACCGCGTGCAGCACGGCCAGCGCTTCGTTTTTGGCCATGTTGATCTCATCCAGCACACCAAAGCCGCCGCACTGGGCGCAGCGGTATACCGGGCCGGGCCGGAACACCACCTGACCGTCCGCAAAAGTGTCCATGCCGATGAGGGATGCTGCATCCATGTTCACATGGAAGGAGATATCCCACGCAGGACGGCCAAAGGCGGCGGCAAGGTTTTCGGCCAGCACGTTTTTGCCGGTGGCTTTTCCGCCTGCCAGCAGCAGGTTTTCGCCGCAGAGCAGCGCCGCCAGCGCCTGCTCCCACACCTGTTTGCCGTAGTAGGTAAAGGCAGGGGAAGGGATGCGCGGGCGCAGTGCGTCCGGCAGGGCATGGGCAGCGCGGTACTGTTGGACTGCTTCCAGCAGAGCGGGGTCTACCCCTTCCTGCTGCAGAGTTTCAAGGAGATCAGACATTTGTACAAACACCTCGATTTTGCCGGTTGTCTGGCACAAACCGGCTGTTCAGCTTTATCATAGCACAATCGTGGGGATTTGTGTAGGGGGCACGTGGCGAAAAAATTAGCAAAGAGAGGCGGCCCCAAACAGGGACCGCCTCTCTTCATGAAGAAAGAAGAAATGGAAAAACGCTTAGGTTGTGCCGGAAAACCGCGCTGGATCAGTCGTTGTCCAGACCTGCCATCTGCTTGACGGCCTTCATGGCGAAGGTCAGGGTGCGGCCCATGGCCACACCAGCCATCAGGCAGGGGTAGTTGTTGGCAAAGAAGCTGCCGGACATATCACCGGTGATATACAGGCCCTCCATGGGCTGGTTGTTGTTGTCCAGCGCCTGACCCTTTTCGTTGATGGCAATGCCCTGCTCGGTGGTCAGCAGAGAGGCACCCAGCCAGCAGCCATAGAAGGGCGCAGTGCGGATGGCACTCAGGCGGTAAGCGGGCTTGCCGAAATCCTCATCGTTCTGCTTGTCGTACAGCTCATTGTAGCGCTCCACGGTAGCAAGGAAGGTGTCCTTGGCAGCACCGGTAAAGCCCATCTTGTCGGCCAGCTCGTCCAGCGTATCGCACTTGAACAATGCCCCGGCCTCAATAGCCTCGTCCATCTTACCCTGAATGTACTTCTCGCCGCCGTTGCGGGTCTGGGCAGAGCAGCCGATGGTGTGGAAACGTTTTGCGTCCTCCAGAATGTTGGCATCGCAGATCTGTGCGTAGACGCGGCCCGGCTGGTGGGCAGCAGCGTAGACGATATCGTTGTAGGGGCAGCTCTCGTTGGCAAAGCGCTCGCCGTTGCGGTTCACCTTCAGGAAGGGCTGGGTACCGGGGTTGTACTGGCGGATCTTGCCGGGGAAGGCCTTGCCGCCAAAGGCAGTGTCGCTATCCACATAGCCGCCATCCACGCCGGGGGCAACAACGCCGCGGTCAAACAGCATGGGAGCGGCTTCCTTGTCCAGATTAGCACCGGCCCATACAGCAGCGCGGATGCCGTAGCCCTTGTCGGCGGGGGAGTAGGAGCAGGCGGTGGTCACGCTGGTGCCAAGCGGGTCCAGCTGCTCCATCATGTAGGGGTTGCCGGCATAGCCACCGCAAGCCAGCAGCACGCCCTTGGCTGCGTTGATGCGGATGAAGTGGTCATCTGCGGTGCTCTGGGCGATCACGCCGGTGATGCGGCCGTCGGCATCCTTTTCCAGCTTGGCAAGGCCGGTGTTAAAGTCGATGCTGTAGCCTTTGCTTTCAATGTACTCCTGGAACACCACGTTGCGGGGCTTTTCAGCGCTGCTGTAATCGACCTGCTGCACAGGGAACATCAGCTTGCTCTGGCTCACCTGCGTGTCATCCGGCCACTTGGCTTCATCGCCGGCGGTCAGGTTGCACACATAGTTATAAGGTTCGTTTTCCAGGATGCCGGAAACAAAATCATGCATGGCAGCGGATTCGTTGATCCAGGTCTTGACCACGCGCTGGTCGCAGCGACCGCCCATAGAACGGGAGATCTCGCTCAGCAGCTCGGCGCGGTCAACCGGAGCGATCCCTTTTTTCTGTGCTTCGCTGCTATCAATGGTGCCGTACCAGTGACGGGTCTCCATGACGGAAGAATTCTGCTCGATGATGCGGAAATCCAGCCCGTTCTGTGCAGCATAAGCGGCTGCGCACATACCACCGTTGCCTGCGCCCACGATGACGATATCGGTATCCCATGTCTCGGTGATGGCGGCCTCGTCGATGTCGGGCTCGGTGCCCAGCCAGTCGTTCTCGTCGCCGGTGGGCAGCTGCACGCTCGCAACCACAGCCTCGCCCTTGGCCTGTGCGTAGCAGCTCTTGGCAGCCTTCATCACGGCATTGGAGGTGACGGTAGAGCCGGAAACACCGTCGATCTCGGCAGAACCGGCAGCCATCAGCTGCTTGCGCAGCTCATCGGCAGCGGCAGCGCCGTAGGAAGCAGTCTCGCCGGAGGTGTCCACTACCACATCGGTAACGGCACTGTCGGAGAAGGTCATGGTGACCTTGACGGTGGAGGAGATGCCCTCGGCAGTGCCCTCGTAGGTGCCGGGGGTATACAGACCGGCGGTGCTGCCGGAGGCAGCGGTGGAGCCGGAGGCGGCATTGCAGGCGGACAGAGCGCCGGCGGTGACACCGCTCATGGCGGCGGCAGCGGCGATCTTCAGAAAGCCTTTGCGGGAGATCTTGTTCATAGGGATGCTCTCTTTCTCTTCATTGTTTGAATTCTTCTTTGTCCTTCCGCAATGCACAAGGATTGCGGAATCTTTAACAATTATAGCGATGACGGAGGGATTTTACAATTCAAATAAATTATATTATAATGAAGTAAAACTTATTTATTGCAAAAGGAGCAACACCATGAGCTTGAAGGCATTGCAGGGATTTGTGAGAATCGTGGAACTGGATAGTTTTTCGGAGGCGGCAGATGCGCTGTTTTTGTCACAATCTGCGCTGTCTCAGCAGATCCGTGTGTTGGAGGCACAGCTGAAAGTCCAGCTGTTTCAGCACGCGCAGCGCCGGGTGGTGCTGACTCCGGCAGGATGGGAATTTTATCCAAAGGCAAAGCAACTGCTGGAATTATACGATGATGCAGTAAACTGTGCGCAGGCAGCGGAACTGAATGCAAACCCGCCCAAACGGCATCTGCTGATCGGGCATCAGAATATGCCGCTGCAGATGCTGGGATTTGACCTGTTTGCCGTCACAGAAGAGCTGAGCACCCGCTTTTACCCCCCTTGATGTACAGCTGTGCCAACCGAAAGGATATCGGGCGTGCACTGCTAAACGGTGAGATCGATCTTTCGCTGCAGATCGAGTGTGCGGAGATCGCAGCACGAGGTCTGCATTTTTACCCGGCAGTTTATATGCCGGAGATCGGCATCCCGTTCCATACGCCGCCAGAGGTGCCCCGCGGACACATTCCATTGGAGCAGGCGGTACAATATCGGTGGATGTTTGCTGGAACACCGGAGCAATCACTGTATGAGACGGCATTGCTGCACGAGGCTTCGAGGCGGCGGGCAGAGATCATCCGCGGCGTAAAAAGTGTGCAGTATAAGCTGCCAAGCCTGATGCTGACCCCGGCGGTGTACTACCGCAGACCGAATCTTGAGCAGGTGTTTGTTCTGGATTGGAACAAGGGAATGCGGTTTGGTATCGTTACAAAAGCGGAGCCTGATCCGGTGGTGGAAGAATATGTGCGTCAGTTACAGCACCTGCTGCCCCTGCTCTCTGAAAAATTGTTCGGCATGAAGCTGGAACCGGTGGAGGAATAAAAAAAGAGCACCCATTGCCCTGAAAAGGCAGCAGGTGCTCTTTTTGCAGTTATAACGCGATGACAGGTGCTTTACTCCACCACGTCCTCGAACTGGCTGTTGTACAGGTCGGCATAGAAGCCGCCGGCGTCCAGCAGCTGGTCGTGGGTGCCCTGCTCCACAATGTCGCCGTCACGCATCACAAGGATGAGGTCGGCGTCCTTGATGGTGGACAGGCGGTGGGCGATGACAAAGCTGGTGCGGCCCTCCATCAGGCGGTCCATGGCGGTCTGGATGCGCTGCTCGGTGCGGGTATCCACACTGCTGGTGGCCTCATCCAGAATGAGGATGCGGTTGTCGGCCAGGATGGTGCGGGCGATGGTGAGCAGCTGCTTCTGGCCCTGGCTCACGTTGGAGGCGTCCTCGTTCAGCTCCATCTGGTAGCCGCCGGGCAGGGTGCGGATGAAGTGGTCGGCGTTGGCAGCCTTGGCGGCGGCAATGACCTCCTCGTCGGTGGCGTCCAGACGGCCGTAGCGGATGTTCTCCAGGATGGTGCCCTTGAACAGCCAGGTGTCCTGCAGCACCATGCCAAAGCCCTCGCGCAGAGCGCTGCGGTCAAAGTCGCGCACGTCGTGGCCGTTCAGGGTGATGGAACCGGAATCCACATCATAGAAGCGCATGAGCAGCTTGACCATGGTGGTCTTGCCGGCGCCGGTCGGGCCGACGATAGCCACCTTCTGGCCGGGCTTCACCGTACAGCTGAAGTCGTGGATGATGGTCTTGTCCGGGGTGTAGCCGAATTTGACGTGGTCGAAGGTCACCTGACCGTCGATGCAGGCGGGGTCTGCCCGGCGGGCCGGGTCGGCGGTCTGGTCCTCTTCCGGCTCGTTCAGAAACTCGAACACCCGCTCAGCGGCAGCGGCCATGCTCTGCAGCATGTTGGACACCTGCGACAGCTGCTGGATGGGCTGGGTGAAGTTCTTGACGTACTGGATGAAGGCCTGGATGTCGCCGATGGTGATGGTGCCGTTGGCGGCAAAGATGCTGCCCACGATGGCCACTGCCACGTAGCCCAGATTGCCCACAAAGTTCATAATGGGCATCATCAGGCCGGAGAGGAACTGGCTTTTCCAGGCGGATTCGTACAGCTTGTCGTTGGCGGCGTTGAAGTCGTTCAGCACCACGGCCTCACGGTTGAAGGCTTTGACCACGTTGTGGCCGGCATAGACCTCTTCCACCTGGCCGTTCACCACGCCCAGGGTGGCCTGCTGGGCCTTGAAGTACTTCTGGCTGAACTTGACCACCAGCAGCACCAGTGCCAGGGAGACCGGCAAAATCAGCAGGGCGATGAGGGTCATGCGGGGGCTGATGGACAGCATCATGATCAGCACGCCGATCATGGTGGTCACGCTGGTGATGAGCTGGGTGATGCTCTGGTTCAGGCTCTGGCCCAGGGTGTCCACGTCGTTGGTAATGCGGGACAGCACCTCGCCCACGGTGCGCTTTTCAAAGTAGGCCAGGGGCAGGCGGTCGATCTTCTGGCTGATCTGGCGGCGGAAGTCGTAGCAGACTTTCTGGGAAAGGCCGGTCATCAGCCAGCCCTGGATAAAGCTGAAGGCGCTGCTCAGCAGGTACATGCCCAGCAAAAACAGCAGCACCCGGCCGATATACACAAAGTCGATGCCGCCGGTGCCGCGCAGCTTGGCGATCCAGCCGGTGGCAAGGGCCGTGGTGGCTTTGGCCAGCACCTTGGGGCCGGCAATATTAAAAATGGTGGACAGAATGGCAAAGACAATGGCCGTGATGAGCGGCAGTTTGTAGTGGCTCATGGTCTGGAGGAGCTGCCGCAGCGTGCCCTTGAAGTCCTTGGCGCGTTCGGTCGTCATGCGTCCGGGTCTTGGCATATCACTCACCCTCCTTTTCGGTATTCAGAGATTTGAGGTCCAGCTCCTTCTGGCTCAGCTGGCTGCGGGCGATC
>ENA-OQBD01000949-OQBD01000949.1-human-gut-metagenome-genome-assembly--contig:-NODE-949-length-14323-cov-24.324880_pt1 | contig 14323 bp, 12 predicted proteins | sample MGYA00242742_ERZ504543 | MGnify/ENA primary metagenome ERZ504543 (study PRJEB26092, sample SAMD00036239) | human gut metagenome | host: Homo sapiens | study: EMG produced TPA metagenomics assembly of... | reverse complement strand
ACAAAAGCCCCGAAGTTCGTAGACAGGCCGTAGGGCCTGAAGACCAGGAAAGGATTCAATTCTTTCAAATTGTTTCCAGCCTATTCGCTCTCGAAGAGGGAGCCCCGCAGGTTCCCGGCTTTGAACGCAGCCAAAAGGAATTGGTAAAAGAGCTTCAGACGCTTGAATGCTCATCATGCTTATTGGATGATTTGGCAGCGTCCACAGACAGCATCTTCCCTTTGAATCCTCCAACGGATAAAGCGGCAACGCTGTTTCTCCTCAAACTTTCTCGCGAAGATCAACTCCTTGATATCGAGTCTTTCCGCCAAGATCAGCTTTCTGAAGCATTGCAAAAATACGGCGATCTTGAAGACCGAATTGAGGCAGCGACCAATAAGGGAACCGAATTCGAATACAACAATGTTGTGTTGGTTTACGCCCAAAATCATGAACAGTTAAGCATTGCCTATCCAAACTATTCAGCTAATGTCAGCCACTTTGTGGACAAGGTTGGAGAATATCTGCAATAGTGTACGTTCAGTCAAGCCGACGTTTCGCGATGAGAACGGTGTCTATGCTGAACGCCAATAATGTTCAGCATAACTGGCGACGGCATGCAGATTTATTCGACAAAAGCATCAAGTAGAGCAGCGTGATGATGCTCAATGATGATGTTTCATGAGGGGGCGTCGATAATACCGGCAATCACGATTTCGCCAAGAGAAATCCGCGCGGCCGATATAAGGTTAGACGCACGGATTCCTTAATCATGCAGACTGTAGGATACTGAAAGGCAGATGCCGCGAGAACCTGCCAAGAGATAAGAAACCACGGAAGGAAACGACGAATTTCGTTGCACGATTCCGATTTTCGTGGCAAATTTCGAATCGTGCAACATTTTTTCTGTCGAAACACGATTCTCCCACCTATTTCATGCCCCCGAACCGGCTTTTCCGGCACTTTCGCGCGAGTACGGGGGTGTGCGATGTAGCACGATTCCAAAAAACGGCCGAAAAATGGAATCGTGCGACATTTACGGGACACAGAACGTGCCAAAGCGGCCGGAGGCATGCGACCATGGCAAGAAAAACGCGTCCAAGACTCCATCCCTTTCATCTATTTGACGTTCCGGCCCTCCCCTATCAGGAACAAGAACCAAGAATCCCGAAAACGTCAGCATTCCGATCGAAACAATTCCCATCCCGATATGAGAAGGGGGACATCGCAAAAGCCTCCACACACAAACAGAAAACGTCCAAGGCAACGTCCCAGATTTATGATGTTGCTCGCCTCAAAAATACATCAAAACATCCGTTCCTTCTCTCAAGAAGGAATCAGCAGAGACTGAAGCATAATGAGCCGACGCATCGGCTCCTCCTAGGTGTCGCCCGAAGGCTTCCACCACAATTAAATTTAGGAATCTGACCTTCCTTACCTATCTTTCATAATTCTGACATGTAAGAGATAAATCTTACATGTTAGAATTATGAAAGGTTATGAAAGGAAAGCGATGTTACCAGATCGGGAATCTCTGACCGTCGAATTCAAAAGCGAGCAGCGCCGCCCGCAATCAGACGATGAAATCGTAGATAACGTCGTTGCCCTCGCGAACACACAAGGCGGCACGCTCTATCTCGGAATCGAAGATAACGGCATAGTCACCGGCGTCTCCGAACAGCATTCCAATATCAATGGACTCGCGGCCTTCATATTCAACAAAACCGTACCGCAGCAGACCACCCGAATCGAGTCTTTTCACGAACATGGCTGCCAAGTGGTAGCAATAGAAGTAGATAACAGTCAGCAAATCGTATCCACAAGCAACGGCAAGACTCTGCAACGCCGGCTCAAAGCCGACGGCACTCCCGAAGTAGTGCCGTTATTCGTCTCGCAATTCATCAGCCGTCTCTCACAACAACGCAGTTACGATTACAGCGACATGCCAGCCCCAGGCGGCGAGCTCACAGATTTGGATACCGAAGCCCGGAACCAATTGCGCCAGCACATTCGCGAGACCAATACAAACAGTTCACTGCTGACTTTCGACGATACGGACTTCGACAGGGCTCTTGGACTGGTGTCCGGCAATGAGGGTGAAGAGCTTCCCACCATTGCCGGGTTATTGACCATTGGCACCACCGAAGCCATCAAGCGCTGCATACCCACAGCCTCAGCCACGTTCCAGGTCATGGAAGGTACGACACCGCGAATAAACACGGATCCATTTGTGCTGCCGCTGGTTGACATGTTCGGCAAAATCAGCGATTTAATACAACCATGGAACCCCGGCCACGAAATCATGAGCGGATTGATACATATGAACGTGCCGGATTTCGACCCTCAGGCTCTCCGCGAAGCCATGGTAAACGCGTTCTGCCATCGCGACTATGCACGGATCGGCAGCGTGCGGTTCATGATTGACACCGATGGCCTGACCATTTCCAACCCGGGCGGCTTCATCGAGGGCATAAGCGAAGACAACCTCCTGTCTGCACAGCCTAGATCGAGGAATCCCCGACTGGCCTTGATTCTGAAAACCGCTGGATATGCCGAGCAGACCGGACGCGGAGTGGATAAGATTTATATCGGCTCATTGGCCAATGGAGGCGCAATGCCCGATTATTCGCAATCCACCAGCACCGAGGTCAATTTGTTCATTCGCCGTGCCGTGCCAGACGAGTCGTTCATCAGGATGGTGTCCGAAGAAGAGAAGCGACGTGGCAGCAGTCTCTCGGTATGGGCGCTTATCATACTTTCTTTGCTTAAAGAGCATCGTCGTCTGACTATGTCGCAGCTTCACGAGTTTTCCCGATTGGAAGAACGTCGGGTAGTTGGCGCAGTGGAGGATTTGGTGGAGGCTGGCGTTGTGGAGGCGTCCGGCAGCGGCATATCCCGTTCGTACATTCTGAGTTCCAAGGTGTACAAGGCAGACGATGCATTACCGGCATACGTCAGGCAGAACAATATCTCAGCGACACGTCAGCGAGGACTGGTACTTGAGCTAGCCGAAAAGAACGACGGCGAGGTGACATCTTCGGAAGTCATGGATTTATTGGGCTTGAGCTATATCAGCGCATACCGGCTACTTAAGAAGATGGAGGATGAGGGCAAACTGATGCATGAGGGCAAAGGACGTTCCTCGCGATATCTCATCGCGTAAACAGGATGTGCCAGCACCTGGAGATGGTGCCGCCAGCGAATGGCTGCGAAGCTACCTCCAAGAAAGCATCCGCCCCCCGTTTGGCCATATGGCCAGCATACCGGGAATCCTTTGCCAGCCAACGTTCCAGTCACTGCCTGGTCGGATAACCCAGGTGCTCGACCACCTGGGCCGTACCACCTGGGCCGTTGGCCTCGGCGTGGCGGAATACAGTTCCACCGCACGCTGTCGTTCTTCGGGACCGGACATACGAAGATTCTCTCATTCAGTCTCCAAGAAAACGCCAGCATCCCCTTATCAAATTTTATGGCCATTCTCTTGGCACAGCCGACTATTCATACTTTCAGGCCATATTTGATCAGATTGATTTATATGGGGGAAACACAACTCTCTATTTTCTGCATGCGCCAAGGATAACGCCCGTCTTCTTGCGCAGATTCGGTTGTGAGTTCCGATGAAAAGGACATGGCCCGGCTTTGGTACGATTTTCAGTCGCTTACACATGAAAACCGCGATTGGAAAGAAGGCCGGAAGCCATGTCCGATAAAATCATACAGTTCGACGACGCCATGTTCGAGTCCAAGCTCGATGCTTTGGTTCGAATCAAGGTCGAGCAGACCATCAACGCCATGCTCGACGCCGAGGCCGACGAGATCACCAACGCCGCCAGATACGAGCGCAAGACCGACCGGAAGGCGTTCCGCGCCGGCCACTACGAGCGCACGCTGACCGCCAAGGCCGGCAAGTTGAGTCTCAAGGTGCCCAAATTGAAGGGCGCCCTGTTCGAGTCGGCGGTGATCGAACGTTACCGGAGGCGCGAATCCAGCGTCGAGGAGGCGCTGAGGGAGATGTACCTCGCGGGCGTGAGCACACGCAGGGTGGACGACATCAGCCAGCTGCTGTGGGGCGAGCGGATGCCATCCCAGACATTGAGCGACAAACTCAAGAAGATCTACAAGGAGATCGACGAGTGGCGGAAACGCCCGTTGGAATCCGAGTACCCGTACGTGTTCGTGGACGGCGTGTGGCACAAGCGATCCTGGGGCGGGCACGTGGAGAACGTGAGCGTCCTCGTCGCCATCGGCGTCAGCACGGAGGGCCGGCGCGAGGTCATCGCGGTCGACGAGGGCATGCGCGAGGACGCGGCCAGCTGGGAGCAGTTCTTCCGAAGCATGATCGAACGCGGGTTGAGGGGCGTCAGACTGGTGGTCGGCGACCGGTGCGCCGGACTCGTCTCCACGGTCAACTCGATGCTGCCGAACGCGAAATACCAGCGGTGCATGGTGCACTTCATGCGCAACGTGCTCTCCAAGACGCCGCCCAGTCACAGGGAATGGGCGTCCGCCGCCCTGAAGGCCATCTTCGCGCAGGAAAACCGCGAATCCGCCATGGCCAAGGCAGGGACGGTCGCGGGCGAAATGGAGGAACGCAAGCTCAAGGCGGCCGCGAACTGCCTCCGCGAGGGCGTCGGCGAGACCACCACCTACCTCCTGCCGGAGTTCCCCGCGAACCATGGGATCAAGCTGCGCACGAACAACATGATCGAGCGATTGAACAAGGAGATCCGCCGGCGCACCCGGGTCGTGGGCGGCTTCCCCGACTCCAACAGCGCGCTCATGCTCGTATGCGCCAGAATCCGCTACGTCACCTCACGCTCGTGGTCGGACCGGCGATACATGGACATGTCCCGGCTCGATGACAACCTAGGCGCAGCGGCATGAAAGTCACGCCAACAGCTAGCCAACAGCCAATCTGCGCAAAGAAGCGGGCACTACCCGTGTGGCGGCTGGTACAAGTACACGATCCCGGACACCGCCGGCGGGCAGGTGCGCATGGCGTTCACGAATGGTTCCGCGTGGGACAACAATTCCGGCAAGGACTACATGGTGTCTGGCGACAGTGCCGCTGTGGCCGGAGGTCAGTCCGTTCCGGACGTCACACCAAACTGCACCATAACCAACAAATAACTGAAAATTTAAAATACTTGGGTTTAACTCTTTTGCGAGTAGTTAAACCCAAGTATTTTTTCATCTTTTAATTTACATCAGGTAGTGTTTTTGGATTTTATTAATCATTCTCTCTAATGTAAATTCTGATTGATAACTTCTGAGAATTGATTTTTCGGATGGTGGGCTTGAAAGCATGACCTCAGTTTTTTCGGCACCTTCAGAATCATCTCCTACAGCAAAAAGAGAACCATTGACACCGTCTTGTACAATTTCATTATTCCCAGTCGTGTCCGTTGCAACAATCGGAACGCCAGATCGCAATGCTTCGATAAGAGAATACGGCAAACCTTCATATAATGAAGTAAGAAGATAAACATCAAAGGCACGTACGATGGCATCAGCATCGTTCCTGTATCCTATGAGATGCACTCGATCAGAAAGATTATGCTTTCGAATATATTCTTTCGACTGCTCGAGAAGAGGGCCATCACCTATATATACGAAGTCGACATCTGATATTTTAGACGTAACGCGCTTCGCAATTTTCAAAAAAGTGGCAGGATCTTTCTGTGGTGCCATTCTTGCAGATACGCCAACAATTTTAGTATGAGCAGAGAAACCAAGCTTCTCCTTATAAATCATTTTATTCATTAATGGAATCGGAGGCAGTCCATTATGAATAACAGCAAATTTATCAGCTGCATCTAGTCCAGCTTGAATGGCCGCTTTCTTTTCCCCCAATGACACATTGAAAATACACGTTGTTGCATGATGACTTAGCCATTTCTCCAACTCAATGAATATCTCTTTTTTAATCTTTGAGAACTCATCTGCCTGAAATGAATACGCATGTGGAGTATAGAAAATTTTAGGCACATGCGAATTCATAGCAGCTAAACGTCCAAGGACTCCTGCTTTGGAACTGTGGCAATGGACAATGTCCGGTTTAAACTTCCTAATCAAATGGCTAATTTCTAAATATGCATTTATATCCTTGAAAGGATTGATTTCTCGACATAGATAATTCGAGGGAACTAATGTAACAGCATCATTAATCCGAGACAACCGCGAAAGGTAATAAGCGTCAGCACGTTCTTTACCGTACATGAGTGTTATATCAAATTGATTTGGATCAAGGCCAGACACCAAATCAAGTACGTGGCGTCCGCACCCGCCGGACGCTTCTTGAATCATCAATATTTTCTTCAATATACACCCTTTAAACACTAACGCGCTTTAGTAAAACGATACAATCGGTACACTGCATGGAATAGAAGAGGAAAATATGCCAACAAAATAAATTGTAATTTCTGGGAAAAGCTGATTTTCAAAATTTGATCAGAAACACCATCAACAATATATTTCCAGTTATTTCGAATTATCTCTCTTGTCGATTTTCTGTAGTTCTTATATTTTTCCGAATCCCGACTCCTTAAAGATGCCTCATATACACGCATATAGCTCAAAAAATTAACAAAAAGCATATAAGGCGCAGCCTTAGGATACTGCGCTCTCACCCCATAATATTTATTATAAAAATATTTCGGAGTCTCTACATCCACAATCTCAGAATTTTTTGATCGACTACCTTCAAGATGGCGATAGTAATAACATGGAGTCGAATCAAAAACAAATTTCTTTGATTTAACAAATACGGCATATGTAACAGCCATATCTTCAACATAAAAATTAGGAGGAAAAGAAACATCATCAAAAAGCTCGCGACGATATAACTTATCCCAAACGCTCCGACCCATATATTTAATGGCATTTATATATATAAGACCTTCTTCAGTATTACCAGCCAAATAAAAATAATCTTTTAATCTCGCAATTCTTTGATTGCCAGTACAATCAATGATTCCCCCAGCTGAAATATCTGCATCCTCTTTCAACATGTTATCGTACAGTATTGCATACATTTCCGGAGCAAGCCAATCATCCGCATCAACAAAACCAATTAACTCACCGCGAGCAGCTCTCAATCCAGCATTACGAGCCTCCGCGACACCTCCATTGTCTTTGTGAATAACAATGATGCGATCATCGTTTGCAGCATATTCATCACAAATCTGTGGACACATATCTGGAGATGCATCATCAACAAGAATGATTTCAAGATTTCTATAGGTCTGTTTGAGGATACTTTCCACACAAACCGAAAGATACTTCTCCGCCTTATATATTGGAACAATAACTGAAATAAGCGGCTGATTACTCATACTCATCTTTGTCTATCAACGTTTTCTACTATTAAATTGAAGATAAAAGCTCAGTCCACTGGTGTAAAACATTTTCTGGCAAGAACTTTTGTGTTCCATCGAGCGCATGTTCGGAAAAGGCTTTCCTCAAATTGGAATCAGAAATCAATTTCTCAACCTTGACCGACATTGCAGAAACATTAAAATCCTTGACAAGAAAGCCATTAACTCCATCAAGTATCATTTCAGATGGACCTGTTTCACAATCAAAACTGACGATCGGCAGACCATGAGCTTTTGCTTCCAGCAAAACCATCGGCAGTCCCTCATATCTTGATGTCATGACATACAAAGAGGCTTCATCATAATAGTCATTTATATTGGACACTTTGCCAGGTAAACTCATCTGTCCAGTCAAACCATCGAATTCAATTAAATTCTCTAATCTAGCACGATCTTCACCTTCACCCAAAATAATCCATTTCCAGTCAGGATGCTTAGGAAGTACTTCTTTTGCTACTTGAATTAGAAGGTCGAATCCTTTCTGCTCAGTAAGTCTACCAGCACTAAGAATTATTTTCTTTCCCCGAGTATCACTTTTATTGTATTCACATACAAGAGGATTAGGAATTGAAACAACTGGGCATCTAAGAACCTTCAAGCCATTTTCATACATCTGCTTATCAGCGTCAGTCAAAGTAACTATCGCATCAGCAGCAATACCAGCCCATCTACGTGATATTTTCCTGTAGGGTACAGTTGGATTCTGATGAAAATTAAAATGCTCCCAAGAAATAACCTTAATAGAATCAAATAATTTAGCAGAAAGAGCATACAAATCCAATATACCATCCACATCAATAATTACATCAGCCCGATTAGCTTTAAGTGCTTTGCGTAAGCGACAACAAATGCCAGGAAAACTTGATAGCCCATGAACATTTTCTTCGAAAAGCTGCGCATGCTTAATCGTTTTAGATAAATGAAAATAAGTATCGCTATCGTGTTCATGCAAGCTAAGAAAGAAAACACGGAAAAGCCCAGTATCTTCAAGCATGTTAGCAATCATTATCGATACACGCTCAGTTCCACCAGTATTCGTTATATCATTTATAAAAAAACATATATTTTTCATAACAGTATATTATTTTTCTATTGATTTGAGATAAAATGCTTGAAGTTTCTTTGCTTCGTCTTCAATGTCAAAATGCTTCGATTTCAATAAAGACCGATTACTTGAACGCTTTTCAACATTAAAGTCGAGTATGGCTTCCGCCCATTCCTGAGCTGATAAAGTTAAAGGAAGGATTTTAACATTTCCTGTAATGTCAGCTTCAGTTGGGACCGCTGATGATGCTACGCATGGCAAGCCAGTTGCTTGGGCTTCAATAAGAGACATACCAAGTCCCTCATACAAAGATGGGAAAACGAAACAATCCATTGCCTGAAGATAATCCCAAACATTAGGTACAGATCCGACAAAAGCAATATCATTACCAATACCAAGTTCAGTCGCATACGCAATTAATGAATCCCGTAATTCACCTTCTCCAACTAAAAGAAGGAATGTATCACTGCGCTTTTTATGCAATTCAAGAAAAACATCCAATAAAAATCGCTGGTTTTTCTGTTCAGCCAAACGACCAACATTCCCTACAACAAAACGATCAGTCAACTTCAACTTTGTTCGAAGTGAATCTCGTTCAATGGGATTAAAACAATACAACTTGGGATCAATCGCATTTTGAACGATTTTGATTTTACCTGTGCGCATTGCATCTTCTCCATACAACCAAATACCTGCTTCAGTTGAACAGGCAAAACCATCAGTAATGTATGGACGCAGATGATGCCGAAAATAGTCACGAAAAGGTGTTTTAAGATCGTGAGTCCTATACTCATTATGTGCATGCGAGATACGAACAGGCACATTTTCTTCCGCAGCGATTTTTAGAGGAAAATAGCTACGTTCCTCAAGATTCGAATGTATTATGCGATACTCAGGATGTTCTCTCAGAAAAGCACGGAATTCTTTCTTATAACGATGAAAGTACTGTGGATACATTGGGCACATACGGTAGATGCGCCCTCCAAGGCTTTGTATCTCTTCTTCATAGGCACCGATTTCTTCACGATTGACAAGAAAATCATATTGTATTACATTCCGATCAAAATGACGATAATAATTCATGGCCATCGTCTCTGCGCCACCACGATTCAAACTTGTGATAAGGACAAGCACTCTCTCTGGCCCATCAAAAGACACTTTAATTCTCCATTTCGTTACATTAAATTACAATTCAGCAATTCGATATGGAATTACCTCATGATAGCCAACAATAAAAACAAAGTATATGCACATAAGACCATACCCACATATAATCAAAGCTCGAAGAAAAAAACCACTTTTCTTATCTAAATTTCTCGTCATTATGCATATAAAAGCAATAAACCCAAAAAGGAAATAATCGGCAAATCTAGCAAGTGCCATAACTCCAGAAAAAGCATTCAAAGAGAGAATATAAGCAACTGAACAAGAAAGCGCGATTACATTCTCTCTCGATGCAAAGAGAGTTGAACTAAAATTCTTGCTTGTAAAAATAGTATACAAAAAATAAAGGAATAAACTATTTGGAATAGCTAAGGTAATGATACTATATGATAGAGATGTCGCTTGGGTGAATGCAGCCGAATACAAATATACTCTATACTTTGGGATAATGGATAGAAAAGGAGCAAATAAAGCGCTCGGTCCGATAATTCGGATTACAAGGCTACCTAAATAACCAATCAAAATCAGCGTTTTATAGCCTTTTATTTTTATCAATCGGTAAATGATAGGAATTAATAAAACGCAAACTGAAGTTTGATGAATTAAATATGCAACAATCACAAAAACAAAGGAAGACGCATATCTCTTATTAAGAAATAAAACGTAAGCAATGAGGCAAAAGGATATTGCAAAGTATTGTCTAGAAATATTCATTGCAATGAAGAAACACTGCATAACATAAAAAAGTAAAACAACAAATTGCCAATCCTTTTGATTTATAATCTGCACTATGAAATAGGCAAGAGCAGAATATAATACAATGCTCTCTATTATAAAGACAGTTTGGAAGTTAAAACTATGAGAAGCAAGTAATCTATTTAACTGACAATAACCAATTTCTACCGGACAATATCTCCACCCGGATTGTAAATGAGTAAAGATAGTTTCATACATAGCACTATCTGTGCCAACTGATGAAGCTCTTAGTCCACTGGGAACTGCCATTAGAGATAAACTCGCAAGCAATAGTGCCAGTGAACATCGTTTAGACTCTATTGATAGTGAAACTATATATGCAAGACTAAGGCATACCAATATTGACAGATATAACGACATATTGCTCTCAAATTCTAACTCGTTTACGCATATTTGTTGTTAATCATCACTTTGCTGTAAATATGCTCTCATACATGTATAAAGACTAAATAATCGAAATAATATCTTTTGCTTTAAAACGATAGGAAATGGGAGCAAGTATTTTTTCAGAAAAATGTCCAACCGCAATATACATAACTAAAAATTCATTGTCGGGCACGCCCAATAAATTTCTTGTTTCATTTTCTCTATCAATGGTCATCATTGTATTTAAGGGACAGGCAGCAAGACCAATAGACTCAAGAGCCAACAACAATGACATAGAGAACAGACCGCCATCTACAAAGCCTTCATTTCTTTCAATTGAATCCATGAAAGCTTGATTATCTGCAGTAACTAGAATCATCGCCGGCGGAATAGGATATCCATTCATACCACCCTGCAACTTCATAACTTTAGGTAGAATAGCCTGATCCGTAATAATACGGACACGTGTTGGTTGACGGTTACATACAGAGGGTGTTCTCATGGCCATCTCAATAGCTGGAATAATCTCTTCTGCAGTAACCTGCTCATCAGCAAATTCACGAATAGAATGTCTGTTTTCCATCAATTTAGGGAAAGTCAAAGAAGCATTTTTTGTTTTGTCCTTTGCCTCAATCGTCAGCACTCCCCCATAATTTGAGTCTTCTTTTGAAATATCATGCCATATCCGTTCATCAAAATAACTCTGAACATTGCTTAGATCAAAGTGCTCATCTTCATGCTTTGTTTTATAGTGGTGTAAGGCGGCAATCGCCATACGATAAACTTCATTATCTGAATATTTTTCATCTATCTGTCGAAGCTTCGGCAATAAAACAGCAAGTTGCTTTATTACTTTCATCCCAAAACCGTATCGAAAATTACGATGGCTTAATCCTTTTTCAATTTGATGCGTTAAAAAGATAATGTGTGTTTCGATATGCTCTTTTTTGCACGAAGTACGCTTTGCATAGCTACGTGCAAAACGCTTCATCTGAAGGATGGTTTCTTTCCGAAGCCGAAAATAGGTCTTAACAACACTTATATGATTAACCATATTTACCGGCAGTGTCTTCTTGAGAATTTCTTTCATTATCACTCACTTTCCAGCATAAGCCAATTCACGCTTCAAAAACCGCTTGGAACATTCCACTTCTTTGCTTATTTTCGTATTCACTGTTCCATAGTCAATTACATTATCGTCCCAGCTATTTCCTTCAGATAACTGACGGTTTTCAAGACCTCCCAACCTAAGCAAGGATGTCATACGGTCGTCCAGATTCAATTTGCCATTCTTTTTTCCACGAACAACATAAAATTGCTTCTGAAAATTAATGGAGAAAGCAGTTCCATGGAACGATGCAGAAAGAACATATTCAGCATGTTTAATCATGCTGAGATAATGATTCGGTGCAGCAACATTCAACACATTAAAGCCGAATTTAGTTAACTCTAGAGACTTATTTCCAGTAAAAATTACATAAACAGGAAGCTTCGTTTTTCTAGAGAATTCCTGGACTGCACGTGCGGCACTTTCATTTAGTTCGATATTGTCGATTGCATAATAAAAAATGTATGGCTCATCGACTAATCGCGGAGCACTAATACGCTCATATTCATGCGCCGTCAAAAGAAGCGTTGGATCAAGCACTTGCGTAACTTCACGATCAAGAACCAGATCCAGGTATTGCTTCGCGGACTGTTCTCGTACACCGATTTCTTTGTAGCTTGAAAGAAGGTTCCTGTATTTATCCGCGAGTGCAGTATCATCAAGCCGATCAAGAATATGTCCACCCAAACTTGATGCGTAAGATACTTTAGGTTTATTCTTTACAAAAGAAAGACAATATGCATCATCATAATCCCAGGCATCCATGTTCCAAATCTGGTCACTTCCGCTCAGAAAAATATCATATTGAGATTCAAGATCCCCCATTTCTAATACATCTTGATAGAAATGTTTTGTAAGATTTAAATTATTATTAATTAATGTATCAAAGTCATCATGTCTCTTTTGAATTATTTTGCGATTTAAAAAAGCATAACAATTTTTAAGAACATCTTTTGGGGTCCTAATCTTCTTGTATACATCATAAACATATTGTTGCTTTGGAGTAGAGAAATCGATCACATCGCACTGGTGTCCAAGATTCTCAATCGCTTGTTGTGTAGCAAACGCCTGTAAAAAAGAGCCGTTGTTATGCGCACGATGATACGTAATCAGCGCGACCTTTGCCATATCAATAATCCTTTTCTTCCGCACTCTTTGAAGACAATACAACTTGTATATTATATTAAGGGGGTCCCATATTCTCTCGTATCCGCACTGAAAGTATACCTTTAGACTTTCTTACGTATCTTGGAGTTCTTTTTGAAGAGGGAGGATAGCCACACACCCTATTGTATATTTTCGGCCTTTCGCTGTTTGGTGTGGGTGAAGGGCAGTCAGACGGTGACGTGTATTTAGTCAAGTCGGTGTTTCGTGATTAGTCACGAAAAATTTTCGGTTTTAGTCAAGGAGCGTTCCGGCCTGTTCCTTTGTCTTCTCCTTGGACCCGGACGCGGTCCCCGCGGGAGTCCTGCCGAACATGAGCGCCTCGCTGACGCGGCGGCTCCGCCCGGTGAACTCGAGCAGGCGTCCGTGGCGCACGATCCTGTCGATGATCGCGGCCGCGAGCTTGTCGTCCGCGAAGATCGTGCCCCATTTGCCGGACTCGATGTTCGTGGCGGACACGATGCTCCGCCTCTCGTAACTGCCCGCGATGATCCGGTAGAGCAGCCGCGCCCCGTCGATGTCGAACGGCACGTAGCCGAACTCGTCCAGGATGATCAGGTCGGCCCTGCCGAAGTCCCCGGGCATCGCGTCGAGGTTCCCGTCGCGTTTGGCCTTGCCGAGCTGGAGCACGAGTTCCGCGGTCTGGTGGAAACGCACGCTCAGGCCCCGTTCCACGGCCCTCATGCCCAACCCGATCGCGAGGTGTGTCTTGCCCCTGCCGGTCTTGCCGTAGAACACCAGGTCCTGCGCGCGGGGCACGAAGTCCAGGTCCAGCAGCCCGTCGAGCGCGTATCCGTCCGGGAGCCTCACGTTCGAGAAGTCGTAGCCGTCCAGGCCCTTGACGACAGGGAACCTGGCGCGGCGCAGGAGACGCTCGCGTTTCGAGCGTTCCCTGTTGGCCAGTTCCGTGTCGAACAGCCTGGACACCGCCTCGGTCTGCCGCGGCGTGGCCCAGCCGGCGAAATCGTCCATCGTCGCCCTGGATATGAACAAGCTCCTGGCCTTCGCGTAGAGCCCCTCATCGTTCCTCGCGGCCATCATTGCGCTCCTTCCGCGTCCGTGGCGGTGAACGCGATGGATTGGCTACAATGTATTAGACAGTCCGATGAGGGACGAATGACATGAGATTGGAGGCCGACGATGGCCGACCCGAAGCATCCCCGCCACTACGAGGAGTCGTCCAAGCGGCAGATCGTGCAGCTTTACGAGAACGGCAAGCCGGCGCGCGAGATCAAGGCCGAGTACGACATCTCGCATTCCACGCTGCACCGTTGGGTCCAGGGCATCCGCAACAGCGGCTCCACGAAAGCCGCCGACAACCGCACCCCTGAGCAGAACGAGCTGATCGAGCTGCGCAAGCGCAAC
>ENA-OQBD01000947-OQBD01000947.1-human-gut-metagenome-genome-assembly--contig:-NODE-947-length-14332-cov-4.461176_pt1 | contig 14332 bp, 15 predicted proteins | sample MGYA00242742_ERZ504543 | MGnify/ENA primary metagenome ERZ504543 (study PRJEB26092, sample SAMD00036239) | human gut metagenome | host: Homo sapiens | study: EMG produced TPA metagenomics assembly of... | reverse complement strand
TCAGAACGCTTCTTTTCAAGATAGGCCGAGAATGTAGGACACCAAAGGCAAACATATTTGGCGGCATTGAAAAGAGCATATCGCAAATATCTGGAGCCACGCTTTTCCATGTGAGCATAACAGTTTTAGAAAACGAGGCGGATATTGCTTTGAGCTGAATAAATTGTTTTATGAGCTTCTGAAAGCTTTGGATTTCCGTGTGATCCCTGTGGCGGTAAGGATATTGTGGAACCGGGAAGAGCTTCCGCCGGTCCTGCACCGGGCAACCCTTGTTATTTTTGAGGAAGGAAGCTATTACTGTGATGTAGGATACGGAGGTCCCGGTCCCAAGAAGCCGGTTCTTATGAAGGATGGTATCCACAGAGAAAAAAACGGATGGTACCGTGTTAACATGAAGCCGGGAAATACAAACGGAGAGATACTTGTTGAACGAAGGAAAGAAGAAAAATATCTGCCAATACTCAGATTTTCACAGACTCCTACAGTAGAAGCAGATTTTGAACTGCTGAATTTCTATTGTGCAAAATCTCCAGATGTATTATTTACCAGAAAAAGAGTAGTGAGCATCTGCAGACCGGAAGGAAGTGTTGCGCTGACTGGGGATGTTCTTACGATCCAGAAGGAAGATGGATCCATTGAAACGAAAATAAGTGATTCGGAAGAAACCATCAGGCTATGGATGGAACATTATTTCGGATTGGAGTTTTTACAGATATAAACAGAAAAAAGGACCAGGTTGTCAGGTGACAGTCTGGTCCTTTTCCTGCAGAAGAAAGCAGAGCTGCAGAAGAAGCCGGTCTTTCGGATTATCCAGATCAACCTTTGTGAGCTTCTGGATGCGCTCCAGACGGTAGGTCAGGGAGCTTCTGTGTATAAAAAGCTCCCGGGCTGTCTGAAGAGAATTGCGTTCATGCTCCAGATAGACCTTGAGTGTGTGATACAGCTCAGTATTGTTTTTTCGGTCATAATTCTGCAGTGCATCCAGCCGTGAAGAGACCAGAAGCTCGGGACTGATCTGATGGCTGATCTGGGAAAGCATATATTCCAGAAGATAAGCATCAAAATGATAGCACCAGGCCATGCTCTGACTTTTTTTTGCCCAGGCGCAAGGCGGAAACAGCCTGAATATAGCCCTGAGGGATCAGGAGAAAATCACGAAATTCAGAGCTTACTCCCATTTTAAAAAGCCCTTCGCGCAGGATGATCGCAAGTGAACTGATAACATCGGAAGATACAGAGTGCTTAAAGGACAGATTAACGATCACAACGATTCCCTGCTGATAGGTAAAAGCCAGACCTTCCGGGATCTGGGCTTCAATGTGTCCCAGTGTGGCGATGGAAGAGTGCATACGGTCATCCTGCTGCTGGGTTTCCAGACGAAGTACAAGATACCGGTCATGGCGATTCCAGTTCAGATACTGGATCTGATCGGTAACTGCTTGTAGTTCTGTGAGCTTTCCGGAAAGATACTCCGTGAAAAACTGCCGGGAGTCATTTCCCATTGAAATTTGGAACAGATTGTGCCGACGAATGCACAGCTCGATAAAGGAGCCAAGATACTCAAGAGCAGAAAAATGTCCGGGCTGTATCTCCGTCTGGAGCTCATCCACACAAAGCCGGCCCTGATAATTGCCGCTGACCCAGAGATTCATGTAGAGGATACGGTAACCGCGGAGCTCTTCGGAATAAATATTGGCGCCGTGGGTGATAAGTGTGCGCTGGTATTCGGCGTCAAGCTTGAAATCCTGAATCAGGCTTAAAGGTGCGATGAGTCTTCCTGTACGCTGGTCATGGACCCATTCGGACATACCGGTTACGTGCCGGGGAGAAGAAAGGATATAAAAGTTGGTGTCGTGGGCAAAAACCGGATTATGAAATATATCCAGACTGGCTTCCAGCATCTCATTCAGCGGATCGATACTTCCAAGTGCAAGCTGGAGTTTACTGTCCCAGTCAGAATATCTGTCAAAGGTCTGCTGTATTTGGTTGAAGACCTCAGAAAAAGAAAGGGTTCCCTTAATGTGAAGGATCCTGCAGCTTTCGGAAAAGCAGGAAAGATCACCGGAGCCCACCACTACAAATGCGATGTTCTGGTATCGCAGGAAGCTTTCGGAAAGAGAATTGCCGAAGACAAGATAAAGGTAGCATGGCTTCAGCAGGGCTCCTGCCTGATATATGCGAAGACCATCCAGCGTCAGGGGGTCTTCACGGCAGAGGATGGAAACATCCTCTTTTTTCTCCGCAAAATCGTCAGCAATGATCTGGAGATTAAGATGGAAGCCTGTATGCGGGCTATTCACAAAATGCTCTCTTTTATTCAAAATATTTCCTCCAATTCATAAAAGCCTTGTATTTATAGGAAATTATAACATATTAGACGGAAAATAAAAAGAAAACGGAGGGGAAATTATTTGTGCATATTTACAATAATAACTGTACAAAAAGTATGAAGCATTGGAGAAAGAATGAAGAAGTGTGCGGATTTACGAACAAGAAAAAACAACTATACTATAACCATCAAAGGTAACGTGAAGTTGTGGAAATGGCCGGCCCCACAAAAAACAGCGAAGGGGGAAAGAAAATGAGTAAAAATGAAATACCGAAACAAGATCCGAAACAGAAAAAGGGTCTTACAAATGCCCTGAAATATTTCTTTGGTGTTGGTGATGCCGGATTTGTTCTTATGAGTAATATCGAGACATTTTACTTTATGACATTTCTGACGGATCTGGCAGGCTTTGCAGCTGGTGTAGCTGGTGTGATCAATTCCGTATTTACCATTGTTGATGCATGTCTGTCCTGGCTTTACGGAGGAATCATCAATGGCACAAAAGCAAAGAAATGGGGGCGTTATCGTTCCTGGCTGATCATGGTTCCGTGGATGGTGCCGTTTCTGTACGCATTCATGTTCATACGTGTCAGTGATAATGAATGGCTTTCGGCAGTGGTGATCATTGCCGCATCCATCGCATCTCATGTGGCATGGAATTTCAGCTATGTTGCCAATGCAACCCTGATCAGTATTGTTGGCAAAACACCGGAAGACAAAGCAACGCTTGCATCCTCCAGGGCAACCTGGAATAACATAGGCGGTCTGTTGTTTTCCTATATGGGTCTTCCATTTGCAACACTTCTTGCCGGATATGTCGGTGAGAAAAATAAATTTGCAGCAGCAGCTTTCTGCCTGGGTATTCTGATGGTCGTAACCTATTTTGCCCATTTCAAGATGACGGAAGGCTATGAAGAGATTGAAACAGAAACAGCAGGAAAGAAAAATGACAAAACAAAGATCACGATCAGAGAGATGTTTGCTTCCCTGTTTCAGAATCCGCCTCTTATGGTCCTGATGCTGGCAGACCTTGCAAAATGGTGTGTGAAATTTGTAACAGCAGCATCTGCTATTTACTATTTCAGGGATGCAATGGGAAATCCGGGACTGATGACCACTTATCTTCTCTGTGTTGCCATCGGTGCCATCATCGGAGCTTTTTCCATGAGATACATTGCAAAAGCAATATCGTCCCGTACAACTATGATCATTGCTTATGCAGGAATGGCAGTATCACTGTTCCTTGTATATATTTTCTATGGAAATGCAATGACAGTGATCGCCCTTATGACACTTGCCCAGTTCTTCTATGGTATGGCTTTTGCAGCTTCACCTGCACTTTATGCGGACACTGTAGTGTATGCAACATGGAAGAGCGGAAAAGATGCATCCGGATGGATCATGGGATTACAGAATCTTCCGCTGAAGATTGCCGTATTCTTAAGAGGAACGATCCTCAGCGCCTGTCTTGTGGCGGTAGGCTGGAAATCCGGAGTTGTTCTTGAGGGAACGGCCCGTCAGGGAATGACGATTTCCTTTGCACTTGTTCCAGCTATTTTCTGTCTGGCAGGTCTTCTGCTTCTGGTGTTTGGATTTAAGATCACAAAGGAAAAGGTTCTTCAGTATCAGGCTGAGATTGACGCAAGATCATAAAGATAAGTGATCGGGTATTTTGAAAGATCACAGGATAATAAAGGAGGAAGCATTATGTTGAAAGCATCGGAGATTTTACTTGAAACGATAAAAAAGGACGGCAGGCCGGAACGACTTCTGAGACAGTATGAGGGTGCGACCTTTTACCCGCCGAACCCGGCAAATAATTATGTGCGTGGAAACCGTCACCGTGGTATGGAGCCTATGAAGGATCTTTTCGGGACTGAGATCCTCTGGCCCCAGGAACAGCTGGCTGCAATGCCACATGTAACAGAGGACAACAAGGTCATTGATGATATCACAGAATGGAAAGAGCAGCTGGTGATCCCGGATATTGTCGGTCAGTGCTCGGATCCGGCTTTATGGGAACCATTTAAACAGAAGGCACAGGAGATAAAGGATTCAGGAAGCCTTTTCATGGCATTTATGCCTACAGGTGTTTTTGAGAGGCTTCACTTCCTGATGGGATTTGAGGATATGCTGGTGAACTTCCTTCTTGAGCCGGAGGATATGATGGATCTCTGCAATGCCATTGGGGAGTACCGTTTTCAGCTTACAAAGCTGATCGTTGATAATCTCCACCCGGATATCATCCTTTCCCACGATGACTGGGGTTCCAAGCAGTCCCTGTTCATCAGTCCGGACACATGGAGAGAATTTATCAAACCACAGTATGAAAGATCCTATAAATATATGAAAGACCATGGAGTGATCGTCATGCATCACGCAGATTCCTTCATGGAACCGATCATAGAGGATATGGTTGATCTTGGGATTGACATCTGGCAGGGAACACTTCCGCAGAATGATATTCCGAAGCTCCAGAAACAGCTGAACGGAAGAATGACACTTATGGGCGGAATCGATGCTTCGATCGTAGACCGTGTGGATTCCACAGAAGAAGAGATCCGTAAGGAGGTCAGAAGAGCATGTGAGGAGTATGCACCACACGGACATTTCATTCCATGTATTACCTATGGAGGTCCCGGTTGTCTGTTCCCTCATGTAGATTCAATTATTGATGACGAGATTGAAAAATATAATAAGGAGCATTCCTGTAATTAATTAAAAGCGCCAATTGAATAAAAAAGAACCTCAAGGTATGATTGAGTTGCATCTTGGCGGATGTAAACAAAACAATCAAGCACTGGAGGTTCCAAATGAATTATACACAGAATGAAAAGATTGAGCAAGTAACAGATTCAACAATGGTTGTCGGAGTTGATATCGGAAGCCAGATACATTATGCAAGAGCTTTTGATAACAGAGGACGCGAACTTACAAAACGTAATTTTTTTCTTTTCATAACGATCTGGAAGGGTTCAATTCTTTCAGCCTTTGGGCAGAGACACTTAAGACTGAGAATAAAAAGATTGCAGTTCTGATAAGAGACCTGGTATACAGCCGTGACGGGATCATGAAGCAGCACAACATATCTGCAAACAGGATTCAGAGATGGCTTGCAATACATTTCTCGGAATATCTGGGATTATATACACGATTTGATGCAATAAGCGGCCTGGCAGTGCTTGAAAAAGCACCATTGCCAAAAGATGTGATTGCGCTTGGAGCAAATGGGATCTGAAAGATCTGGCATGATAAAAAGATGCGTGGCAGAGGAGTTACTGAAGATAGGGCAAAGACCCTGGTTGAAGCTGCGCACAACAGTGTTGGACTTGACGGAGGGATTGGAACAAAAAGTGAATTATATATGCTGCTCAGGTTTCCAGCACGGTTTATCTTTACGGAGAACCGAAGACAAGTACCGTCTGGGCATCTATTGATCTGAAGCAGCGGCAGCTTTTTGATCTGGATTAAAATTTACATAATCTTTATTTGATTATTTGAAAAAACAGTGCTATAGTAAAGTTGGTTCCGGTAAACGGATGATTTATGGATCCCAGAAGAGGACCGGGCGGAACCAAATTACTGTTGGCCGGTCAGGATCTGGATCAGGAAAGAAGGAAGAGGGAAAAATTGCGTAAAAAAATCACATATACTGTTAGGCAGATACCTGGCTGACCAGATGTCTGAGGTGTACAGTCTCCAGCAGCACAGAAAAGCGTTTTGCCTGGGCAATATCATGCCTGATCTGAAACCATCGTTTCTCACCACCAGACATGAGTTTTTCGGAACATTCGATCACCTCCAGAATAAGATGAGGGCGCTTGTCGAGAAGAACCCGGAGGAAGAGAATGCCAGAGTATACTGGAGAAGATTCGGTGAGGTCATGCATTATATGGCTGATTATTTTACTTTTCCTCATAACAAAACATACAAAGGAAATCTTGCAGCACATAATTCTTATGAAGCTGAGCTGAAGAACCGCCTGAGAGAATGTATCCTCAGCGGCGCAGCAGACAGCCAGCTGGAAGAAGCGAAGCAGTTTGAAAGCTTTGAGGAACTTGTGGAATATATCCGTGAGCGTCATGCATATTATCTGGAAAGCCCGCGGTGCATTGCCGATGACATCCGTTTTATCCTTCGGGTGTGCTATCAGGTTGTACAGGGGATTTTTCAGCTCTGTGTCAGAAAACAGTTTCATATGGGCGGACAGCCGGCAGTGACTGTCTGACAGTATATAAAAAGCCGCAGTGTGTGAGAGCACTGTGGCTTTTTTACGTTATGGTAAACTCTAAAAAATCTTACAAAAATGTGAATAAAAAGTGAAAAATAGATGAATTGAAGGAGATATCCTACCAGAACAGTTGATTTCACGATTTTCGTATGCTAAAATAAATTGAATTAAACTTTAAGTTATCAAACGGTTTAAGGCAGACCTTTATTATAGGGGAAGTAAAGGGATGTTCAAGGAAAGAAGGGAGCATCTTAATAAATATGAAGAACAAGTACCTGAATAAGTTTTTTTGCATCACGATGTTATCAGCTATGGTACTGGCAATTCCAACCGGAGTAAAAGCCGCCGAGGAAGCAGATAATGTTGTTGCTGAGGAAGGTGTTTCAGGAGACGGGAGCGAGGTAAGTGAACCGGAACCAGAAGTTCCGGCAGAACCGGTGCCGACAGCTGCACCGGAACCAACAGATACACCGGCACCTGCGCCGACGGAAACACCGGAGCCAACTGCAACACCTGCGCCGACAGCGACACCTGCACCAACGGCAACACCGGAACCGACAGCGACACCTGCACCAACGGCAACGCCGGAGCCAACCGCAACACCTGCACCGACGGCAAGACCGGCCAGGGATGACTCTGCAAAGGTACAGGCGGTGATCCGGAAGATCAAAGCACTGGCAGGCAGAACGATCACAGCAGCAGATAAAGCGGAGATAGATAGCGTACGTGCAGCTTATGAGGCACTGTCTAATACAGAAAAGGCCAAGGTTACGAATTATAAGATCCTGACTGAGGCAGAAGCCAAGCTTGCAGCTGTCGACAAGAACGACAGTGATAACAAAAAAGACAACAAAAAAGATGATAGCAAGCACGGAAGATAAGCAAGAATACAGAGATCACAGATGGAAATAACGCCACAGCAACACAGATCGGAGATCCATGTTTCATGTGACTAAATATGGTATCCAATCTCCATGCGGGCAAGGATTTTATCTGGATAGTCTTAAGAGCAATTATCATCTGTCCTTCTCTGATGATTTTGCTTCTGTCATGGAAGAGATCGAAAGAGAATATAAAGAGAAGAACAAGCTTACCGATACGGAGAATACACTTCTGGTAAGAAACTGGCAGGATATCCTTGCTGTTTATATTTACGAAAAGAGCAAAGCAGGAGCAACGTCATTTACATTGGATGCATCCTGCAAGGATGATCTGGCAAGGATTTTTGCGGAGATGAACCCCATCGTCAGGGACAAGCAGGATATTACCAAGATATCCTACGGAAATCGCAAGATCAACTACTACATCAAGAAGAACAATATTGCAAAGGAAGACAGAAGCGTCCTTAAGAAATATGTGGAAACAGACTGTAAGCTTCTCTGTGCGGTAGTTACCGCATCCAAGGGCTTTGTCCGTGAAAGCGTGGGAGACAATGTTTCTGAGGATCGTGTAGATGTTATCACCGCAGCGTATTCACTGGTTGGTAAGGTCGGATATTTCTGGGGCGGTAAATCTACGGTGATCGGAGAAGATCCAAGCTGGGGCTCCGTTGAGAAGGTATCTGCAGACGGCAGCAGAAGCTCCGGTACGCTCCGTGCATATGGTCTGGACTGCAGCGGCTTTGTTACCTGGGCAGTGATCAATGGATATAAGGATCAGGGAATGCAGGCAGCAGTTGGAGACGGAACCTCTGACCAGTGGGAGAAGGCCGGTGTTGTCAGCGAAGCAGATGCACAGCCAGGAGATCTGGTATTCCAGAGAGGACCGGAAGCAGGAAGCAACAACCACGTTGGTATCCTGTGCGGAAAGACGGATTCCGGCGACTGGATCGCAGTACATTGTTCCTCAAGCAAGAATGGTGTAACGGTTGGTGAGGCATACAGTGCAAGCTTCCGTTATATCAGAAAGCCATCCTTCTATCAGGATACAACAGCGGAGGAAAATAAGACCACAGCTACAGAGAATGATGTTCTGACAGAGGAGAGTGCAGAAAAGCTCCTCACGGATGTGGTTAGATCTGATGCACTGAAGGATGCACTGGCATCCGGTGATACTGTTTCCAGTGACCTTCTTGCAGATTTTAAGAATAAGGCTTTGCAGGAGGATGAGGAAGAAGATGAAGTTGAGACGCTGACTCTGGATCAGGAGACCATGGACGATGCAGTGGATACATTTGATGATGATGTAGAAACACTGGAAATGGAAAACTAAGGGACAGCGATTGAAGATAAGGGCAGTCTCCCACGGGAGGCTGCCCTTTCTTACAATCGCTGCTTCAGACATAGGACATGATATTATGAAAAAAAGAAATTTCTGCCCCATGGCAGCCGCAGTGCTTACAGCTGCAGTGATCCTTCAGCCCTTTAGCACTTCGGCAGGGGCACTGGGTCAGATCCGCTCCATAGCAAAGAGCATTATTTCAGGCGAACCAAAGGAAGTAGAGGAACTGCGTCAGATGGAGGTTGCCCAGAGCGAAGAAGGGCATCAGGAATATTATTTCAAACAGCTTACGGAAGAAGAGCAGAGAGTATATCGGGAGCTGCTGAAAGGAATCCGTGCCCGGGAAAAGGAGTTTTATCTGACAATCTCCGATGATGACAGTATTGACAGAAGCTATCATGCAGTATTGAAAGACCACCCGGAGATATTCTGGGTCCACAATCGTGAAAAAATCTACAAAACTACGTATTCAGACAGTGATTATTGCGTTTTTACTCCAGGCTATACTTATACAGACGGCGAGATCGATGAGATACAGACGGCGATGGAGCAGAGCTTTCAGGAGGTCAGAGCCCTGATCCCGGAGGATGCCGGTGACTACGAGAAGGTACGCATTGTTTATACGTATGTTATTGACCATACCCAGTATCAGACCGGGGAGGATGATCAGAGCATAGCAGGTGTTTTCTGGAAAAAATCCGCAGTCTGTGCCGGATATGCAGGAGCTGTCCAGTATCTTCTGGAAAGGCTGGATATTCCCTGTATTTATGTGGACGGAAGCACAAAAGGAAGTACAGAGGGTCATGCATGGGATATTGTAAAAATAGGCCAGGAGTATTATTATGTAGATGCTACCAATGGGGATCAGCCGGATTTTTTAAATGGAGATGCCGCACAGCTGGAAGAACATAAGACGATCATTTACGATTATCTCTGCCCTTTCCCGGAAGAATATGAAAAAACCTATACACCATCGGAAGAACTGACAGTTCCGGCATGTACTGCGAAGGATCTGGATTTTTATGTGCTGAACCAGGGGTACTTTGAAGATTACAGCTGGCAGGACATATATGATTATTGTAAGATGAGACTGGATAATGGTGCGGCTGTAGTTCGTTTCAAGTTTGGCAGTCAGGAAGCTTTTTCCGAAGCCTGTCAGGAACTGCTGGATGATGGCGTGGTACAGAATGTGGCACAGTATTATATGAAACTTCACGGACTTGGTCAGGTGGAGTATCATTATGGAGTGATGGATAATTTTTATACCATATATTTTATTTTCTGAAACATCTTCGGGAAGATTTCCGGAGGTTTTGGAAAGAGAGGAGTAAGTTATGAATATGGATATGTTGTCAAGAGGATTTGATATACTGCAGAGAGCAGGAGGTATGGAACAGATCAGCCAGCTGATGGTGATCGTATATGGAGTGCTCTGCGTTTTCGGGCTTTTGAACTGTATCCTGGGATATCGTATCCTCCGGTTCTGGATGATGATCTTTGGATTTATCATCGGAGCAGGCGCCGGCTTTGGTGTAACCTATATGTCCGGTGTTCAGGATAAAATGGTGATCGCAGGTGCCATGGCGGGACTGGGGATCGTACTGGCTGTTGTTTCGTTTCTGATCTACAGGGCAGGAATCTTTGTACTGGGATTTGGTATCGGAATAACATTGAGCATCTATTTGGTCCATCCGACCAGTTCTTTTTCCTTTTTCCTGTGCATCCTTATCGGCGTGGGACTGGGAGTACTTGCTATGCGTTATGCGAAAGGAGTGATCATTGTCGGAACCAGTATACTGGGTGGTGTTCTGGCAGGATTATCCATTGCAAAGATCGCAGGGCTGGCGCAGTTTCCATATGGCGTCGGTATGGCAGCGGGAATTGCGATCCTTGGTATGCTGATCCAGTTCGCCATCAACAAAGACCGATACGATGAGGAAGATGACGAAGAAGAGGATGACGACGATGGAACTCTGCCGGAGGAGACCAGGAAGCCGGCAGGAAGGGACCGTAGAGGAAACAGCCGTGAATATACCTCTGACCGTAACAGGGACGATCACAGATATACATACGAAAACCGGGCAAACGATGACCGGGAAAGCCGGGGTGAAAGACGTTCCCGCAGACCATCTGACAGAGAAGGACGCAACTCTGACAGACGAGAAAGAAATTATGCAGACAGCCGAAAAAGATCCGGAAGCGAAAGAAACAGCAAAGGCAGTTCCACTGAAAGAAGAAGCACTTCCGGAACCTCCGGCAGAAACAGAACCTCCGACAGAAATTATGCTTCGGATGACAGAAGAGGCCGCAGATACAGCCAGAGCAGCAGCACCAGGGAACGAAGGAATGCAGGAACGGGAAGCAGATCCCGCTATGCAGATCCGGAGGATCATGAAGACTATGATCGTTTTGATGAGTCGGAAAACAAGGACAGCTATGAAGATTTTGAAAAACTGCAGCAGAAAAGACGCCGGATGGATATTGAAAATATGGCGGATTTTGATGAGCAGGAAGAATATGGAAATTACAGGAATGACCCGGATCTGATGAATGATGAGGATCTGGATGAGCTTGATGAGTGGAAAGACAACTGAGAAAAATCCGAGGAGTGACAGAAATGGGAAAAGAAGCCAAAACAAACGCGATGAGAATGCTGGATCGAAAAAAAGTAAAATATGAAGCGCTCGCATATGACTGTGGAGAGTTCATAGATGGGATCCACTGTGCAGACATTACAGGAGCCCCTCATGATCAGTCCTTTAAGACCCTGGTCATGGAAGGGAAAAGCGGCGGCTACTATGTGTTTGTAGTTCCGATCGAGAAAGAGGTGGACCGTAAGGCAGCCGCAAAGTCTGTAGGCGAAAAAACAGTAGATATGATCCATGTAAAGGATCTTACAAAGATCACGGGCTATATCCGCGGAGGCTGCAGCCCTCTTGGAATGAAAAAAAATTATCCGGTGGTGTTTGACCAGTCTGCCGAAAACTTTGATGAGATCTATGTAAGTGGTGGAAGAGTAGGCCTTACCCTGAAGGTACCGCTTAAAGATCTTCTGGATGTAACACAGGGCAAGCTTGCTCCGATCACCATGGAGTAAGCGCATATAAAACAGATAAAAAAACTCCCCTGACTGCCTGTAAAGGCGGAAGCAGGGGAGATTTTTTGTTACAGAAGCATGGGATTTAGTTATCCTGTGCGTCCTCTTCGTTAACCTGGAATACGTGACGCTTCTTGGCCATTTCGTCGCTGGCAAGATACTCGTCGTAAGTGGTGATCTTGTCTACCAGCTTGCCGTTAGGAAGGATCTCCATGATGCGGTTTGCAGTTGTCTGTACAAACTGGTGATCGTGTGAGGTGAAAAGGATCACTCCCGGGAATTTGATCAGTCCGTTGTTCAGTGCTGTGATAGACTCCATATCCAGATGGTTGGTTGGCTCATCCAGGATCAGGATATTGGCACCGGAGATCATCATCTTGGAAAGAAGACAGCGAACCTTCTCACCACCGGAAAGAACACGGACACGTTTTACACCATCCTCACCAGGGAAAAGCATACGGCCAAGGAATCCACGGACGTAGGTTGCGTCCTTGATCTCGGAGTACTGTGTCAGCCAGTCGGTGATAGTAAGGTCGTTATCGAATTCCTGTGTATTATCCTTCGGGAAATATGCCTGGGAAGTGGTAACGCCCCATTTGTAATTTCCTTCATCCGGCTCCATTTCACCTGTAAGGATCTTGAAGAAGGTTGTGATGGCCTGCTCGTTGGCGCCCACAAAGGCAACCTTATCTTCACGACCGAGAGTGAAGGAAATGTTGTCCAGAACCTTTACTCCATCAATGGTCTTGGACAGATTTTCCACCATGAGGACCTCGTTTCCGATCTCACGGTTCGGGCGGAAGTCGATGTATGGATATTTACGGCTGGAAGGACGCATGTCATCCAGCTGGATCTTTTCCAGGGCACGCTTTCTGGAAGTCGCCTGCTTGGATTTGGAAGCATTGGCGCTGAAACGGGAGATGAACTCCTGGAGCTCTTTGATCTTCTCCTCTTTCTTTTTGTTGGCCTCTTTCATCTGCTTGATCAGAAGCTGGCTGGATTCAAACCAGAAGTCGTAGTTTCCGGCATAAAGCTGGATTTTGCCATAATCGATATCAGCAGTATGTGTGCAGACCTTGTTCAGGAAATAACGGTCATGGGATACTACGATAACCGTATTGTCAAAATTGATCAGGAACTCCTCCAGCCATTCGATAGCAGGAAGATCCAGGTGGTTGGTCGGCTCATCAAGAAGAAGGATATCAGGATTTCCGAAAAGAGCCTGTGCAAGAAGAACCTTGACCTTCATACTACCGGTAAGGTCTGCCATCTGTGTATAGTGGAACTCGGTGTCGACTCCGAGACCGTTGAGAAGAGTAGCAGCATCGGACTCTGCTTCCCATCCGTTCATCTCTGCAAACTCACCCTCGAGCTCGCTGGCACGGATGCCATCTTCGTCTGTGAAATCTTCTTTTGCGTAAATGGCTTCTTTCTCTTTCATGATCTGATAGAGTCTTTCATTACCCATGATGACAGTATCCAGAACCGGATAAGCATCATATTTGAAGTGATCCTGCTGCAGGAAAGAAAGTCTCTGACCGGGGGTGATCACAATGTCGCCCTTGGTAGGCTCGAGCTGACCGGAAAGGATTTTGAGGAATGTAGATTTTCCTGCGCCGTTGGCGCCGATCAATCCATAACAGTTACCCTCTGTAAATTTGATGTTAACGTCTTCAAACAGCGCATTTTTTTCCAACGCGCAGTGTGATGTTATTTGCTGAAATCATATCATACCTCTTTTTTCATTAAATAAATATCGTTTCAATTACATACGAAAGCATTACAATCGTTTCCTATTGTACCGTAAACTGAAAAATTTGCAAGCTGTATTTTCCTTTTTTCGGCTAAATAAAGGAAAAACAGGGGATTACTATGAATCACAGGAAAATAATAACCTTTTATTATATAAAAAAATGGGTTATACTGTCGTATGTGGTAATGAAGTATTCCGGGGATATGGATATCCGGCTCTCTGGCACATCAGAAACACCCAGGAACGTGGCAGATCGGATGGAATGCGGAAACTATCATAAATCAGCAGCTTAGTTGAACAGAAGAGAGGTTAAAAATGTTTATCACCAGAGAAAGCGATTATGCGATGCGGGTTATCCGCGCATTGATGTGGGAGCCGCGTTTGAGCGTCAGCGAGATCTGTGAGAGGGAATCGATCACAGCACCCTTTGCATACAAGATACTGAAGAAGCTTCAGAATGCAGGGCTCGTGGAAGGATACCGCGGAGTTCATGGCGGTTACGCGCTGAAGAGAGATCCGGAAGAACTGTCGTTATATGAGATATACAGTGCGATCGATCCGGATATGTCCATCATTGAGTGCCTGAACGGCACATATCAGTGTCCAAGGAACGGACAGGACGGAGTTCCCTGCCATGCACATGATGAGCTTAAGGAGATCCAGGATCAGCTGTGGACAATGCTCCGTCGGAAATCCATGAAG
>ENA-OQBD01000946-OQBD01000946.1-human-gut-metagenome-genome-assembly--contig:-NODE-946-length-14359-cov-3.190767_pt1 | contig 14359 bp, 18 predicted proteins | sample MGYA00242742_ERZ504543 | MGnify/ENA primary metagenome ERZ504543 (study PRJEB26092, sample SAMD00036239) | human gut metagenome | host: Homo sapiens | study: EMG produced TPA metagenomics assembly of... | reverse complement strand
GTCGGAATAGGTTTTCTTTGCCTTTGAATCACTAATGATATCCATCGGATAAGGATCTGCAATATTCCAGTTACGCGTTCCATCTTTGTAAATCAAAGAGGTTTTTCCAAGATCCTCTCCCACACTTTCCTGATTCTTTCCCCATCTCTCTAAGCCAAATGACCATTCAGCATTTTTCTGCATTTTTCTGTAATACTCTGTAGTTGTTCCATAAATTACAGCACTCAATGGTGTTAGCCGCATCCGCTTTGGCTCATAATACTTCGGGCTGATCTGCTCCTGATTTTTTGCTTTCAACGTATATTCATAAACAGGAACATTACAGCTCGCGTCAAGTGTCGCAGTATTATTCGTTCTTGTAGGCAAATCATAACACAATGTCAAATTCATTGACGATGGAATCCATTGTCGAAAATCCATGTCCATTGCAAAATACTGCACATTCTTATCACTTTGTGTTCTGAGATAAATAGATGAAGATTCAAAACGCTCTTCATACACGTTCTGCTCAAGACGCAACTGTCTTTTCGAACGAAGATTTCCATTTTCATCATAGCTCTCCGATCCCGCCGGTCCTTTGGTTGCCAGCCATTTTTCTCCGGTTTCATCCTTTGCCTCATAGCGCACAACTGCACTTACGACAACTTCATCCGAAAGGATTTCCTCTACCGAAAAAATCATATGTTCATCCTGGTCACTGAATACTCCTCTTGTAACGTAATCGGACAATTCACTTCGCTGTCCCCAATACCCCTGAAACATCTTTTTTAGCTGCTCCGCAAAAGATGTCTGTGGAACAATGCAGGCAAGTGCCAGTGCAGCCGCCACGGTACCTGCAATACCGGCCATTTTCATTCGTTTTTTTCTCATCATTTTTTCCTCCTTTCGTCTCTTTTTTGAGTACAATTTTCCTCCTCTTTGATCTCCCGCTGCGGTGTAAGGGCCTTTTTTAAAAATCTTATCTAATTGCTCATCGTTCATATCCGATAACCTCCAGTTTTTCCTTTAAAAGTGATTTTGCTTTGCGCAGACGGGTTTTAACAGTATTGACGGAAAGATGCAGACACTCCGCAATTTCTGTCAGTTTCATATCCGCCGAATAATACAGATACACCACCAGCCGGTATTTTTCGGGAAGCTGCTGCACCAGTTTCTGCACTTCATGTATTGTTTCCTCCTGCAATACCTGTACTTCCGGATCTGCATTCCGGGTTTCCGATGCTTCCCCGCCGTTTTGTATATGTACTTCGTAGCTCTCCTGTGGTGCAATCCGCATCCGCCATGCAAATTTTCGTCTGCGATTTTTCCAGAGCCGGATTGCCACAGAAAGTGCATAACTTTTACTGTTATTTTTCTCATCCAGCCGGTCTAAATGTTCCAGCAGCGTAAGCATGGTATCCTGATACAGTTCATCACCCTCATGGGCATTTCCTGCAGTCATCCTGCAAAACCACAGGATATCTCTCCCGTGCGCAAGCACAAACTCATCAAACTTTTGTTTTGTCACGTGTAATTCCTTTCTATTCCCCAAAGACGTCCATGAGATTTCTCTCTTACATAATGATATTGTAATAAATTTTCAAAAAGTTTTCCGGATTTATTGGCACTTGAACAAATACGTTGAATACTCTATAATAAGTAGAAAACCTGTGCCCTGCGGTACATTTTTAATGTATCCCAATCGCATCTGGCTTTTTATTACACATTACGAGGAAATTTTATGGAAAAAAAATACCCTGCGGCATTCCCTTCTGCTGCTTCTGACTGCAGCTATCTGGGGATTTGCCTTTGTTGCACAGAGTGTGGGAATGGACTATGTGCAGCCTTTTACCTTTACTGCTGCCCGCTCACTGATCGGGGGGATCGTACTGCTTCCGTTTATTTTATCCGGGCGCAGAAAACCGGCCGGACTTCTGAGGAAAAATCCGCTTCCTGGAAACAGGCACTGCCCGGAGGCATCATCTGCGGTGTTCTGCTGTGTATCGCATCGAATCTGCAGCAGATCGGCATACAATATACGACCGTTGGAAAAAGCGGGTTTATCACAGCAATGTACATCGTGCTTGTTCCGGTACTCGGTATACTTTTTCACAAGAAAACCGGTATCCGCGTGTGGATCTCTGTGGCACTTGCTGTATGCGGACTGTATCTTTTATGTATGACCGGAGGTTCCTTTCGTCTGCAGCGCGGAGATCTGTATACACTCTGCTGTGCGCTCATGTTTTCCCTGCAGATTCTTGCCGTGGATCACTATGCACCGATCGCGGATAATGCCATACTGGCATGCATCGAATTTTTCACCTGCGGCATCTGTTCCCTGATCCCGATGTTTTTACTGGAACAGCCACGGATGCACCTGATTCTTGCCGCATGGCTGCCGATCCTGTATGCAGGCATACTCTCCAACGGTGTGGCCTACACTCTGCAGTTTTTTGCACAGCGGGGACTTCCTGCCTCTACAGCCTCTCTGCTAATGAGCACGGAATCCGTGTTCTCGCTTCTGGCAGGTTTTCTCATCCTGCACCAGATGCTGAACGGTCGCGAGCTTGCCGGATGTGTACTGATGTTTGCCGCCATTATTCTTGTACAAATAAAAGGAAAAGAAAAGGAGTCGATTAATTCATGAAAAATATCATTGAAAACGAAGTCGGGGCCATCCTGACAGATATCCTTGACGATTATAAAAAAGGACGCGCGGTTGATAAGATGGATATCTACAACCAGCCGGATAAAACCGAAATTATGGACATTCTTGACCGTCTGTTTTCCATTGTTTATCCGGGATTTTTCCGCGATAAAACCCACAAAATCTACAATATTGAACACAGTGTGTCTACCATGATCGAAGATGTAATGTTCCACCTGAACAAACAGATCTGTGTTGTCTTAAAATATACAAAAGAATTTGGGGACAATGAGGAAGAAAAACTGGAACAGTTTGCACAGAAAGCAACCGTTTCTTTTATGCGGCGGATCCCAAAAGTCCGTGAATACCTGGAGACAGATCTGCAGGCTGCCTATGACGGTGATCCTGCTGCCCGCAGCAAAGATGAGATCGTATTTTCCTATCCGGGACTTTATGCCATCACCGTATACCGTCTGGCACATGAGCTGTTTCTGCTGGGTGTTCCGCTTATCCCGCGTATGATGACGGAACAGGCGCACAGCAAAACCGGTATCGACATCCATCCGGGTGCAACCATCGGCAAATATTTCTTTATTGACCACGGTACCGGCATCGTGATCGGTGAAACAACCATCATCGGCTGCCATGTCAAACTGTATCAGGGTGTTACACTTGGTGCCCTTTCCACCAAAGGCGGTCAGAAACTGCGCGATGTGCGTCGTCATCCGACCATCGGTGACAATGTAACGATTTACTCTGGTGCTTCCATCCTCGGTGGGGAAACTGTCATTGAGGAGGGGGTTGTAATAGGTGGTAACTCATTTATTACCCAGTCCATTAAAAAAGGCACCAAGGTCAGTGTCCGCAACCAGGAACTGATCTACCACAGTGATGATGAATCACTTCACCACAAAGAACAGGATGAATCCTGGTTTTACATTATCTGATAGTTACAAAAGGGGATTTTATGGATACAAAAGCTTTCCGGGAAGGATTCCGCGATGGCATTCCCATCGGACTTGGATACCTCGCTGTTTCTTTCTCTTTAGGTATTTCTGCAAAACAGGCTGGTCTGACTCCGCTTCAGGGGTTCGTGACCAGCTTTCTGGAAAATGCATCGGCCGGCGAATACATCGCATTTACTCTGATCGGTGCCGGTGCCACATATATTGAACTGTGTCTGATGACAATCATCGCCAATGCACGCTATCTTCTGATGAGCTGTGCCATGAGCCAGCGGTTTTCACCGGATACCCCTATGATCCACCGGTTTTTTTGTCGCATTTGACCTGACGGACGAGCTGTTCGGCATTGCCATCGGACGTCCCGGATATCTCAATCCCTACTACAGTTACGGTGCGTTTCTTGTCGCACTTCCGGGCTGGTCTATCGGAACCGCCGCCGGTGTCATCGCCGGCAATCTGCTGCCGGGCGATATGGTAAAAGCACTCAGCGTTTCTTTGTTTGGTATGTTTCTGGCAATCATCATCCCGCCTGCCAGAAAAGACAAAGTCGTGCTGGTGTTGATCATCATCAGTTTTGCAGCAAGTTACCTGTGCAGCCGTCTCCCGGTCATCCGTGACATTTCCAGCGGAACGCGCACGATCATCCTGACACTGATCATCGCTGGAATCGCCGCATGGCGTTTCCCTCCGCAGACGGAGATCACTCCGGAAAATGCTGACGCACAAAAAGAACAGGGGGCGGACGTATGAGTGGAAACATTTATATCTACATTGCAATCGTAGCGATCACCAGTTATCTGATCCGCGTGCTTCCGCTGACGCTGATCCGCAAGCCGATCAAAAACCGGTTTATCCGTTCTTTCCTGTATTATGTACCTTATGTCACACTTGCGGTTATGACCTTTCCGGCAATCATTGATGCCACAGCCACACCACTTGCAGGAGCACTTGCTCTAATTGCCGGCATCTTTATGGCATGGAAGGGACTCGGACTTTTCCCGGTTGCGATCGCCTGCTGCATCATTGCTTACCTTGGTGGACTGATTTTTTAATAAAAAAGTGCCTGCATCATTTTTTGATCCAGGCATTTCTTCTATCCCCAAAGTGAAAATAAAAATACTACGATTCCAAGAATAACAAGAACCACGCCCGTCACACGGTTAAGTGTTTTCGGTGTGGCTTTATTTGCAAATACCGCAGCAATTCTCGCCCAGATCAGGGTAAAAATCACACACAGCGTAAACACCAGTCCGTCCGGTTTCCCGCCAATAACAAAATGGGAAGCAGCCCCTGTAAACGCAGTAAATGCCATAATAAATACACTGGTTCCGACTGCTGTCTTCAGTTCATACCCAAGTACAGAAGTCAGGATAAGAAGCATCATCATGCCGCCGCCAGCACCGACAAATCCACAGATAAATCCGATACAGATACCGCTTATGACCGACTGGATGGCACGCTTTTGTGCGGATACCCCCTGCATGGTCTCTTTGGTTGTCATAACCGGGCGAACAATAAATTTGATACCAAGCAAAAATGTCATAAAGACAGAAAAATTTCCCATTGTGGCAGATGGTACAAGGCTTGAAACATAGCTTCCCACCACGGTAAATGCAAGGACACTAACCATCATGATCAGACCATTTTTCACATCAAGATTCTTATTTTTTCCATAGGTATACGCAGACACTGCACTGGCAAGTACATCAGAAGACAGCGCAATCCCGACCGCCATATACGGCTCCATCCCAAGAAATGTGATAAGCATCGGGCTGATAACCGCTGCCGCACTCATCCCGGCAAAACCGGTTCCAAGTCCGGCTCCCATACCTGCAAAAAATGTTACTAGAATCGTAAATAATACTTTCATTCTCCTGTATCTCTCCTTTGTTCCAGATAACAAGTAATTTTAGCACATTTTTCAAAACAAATCCAGCATGTTATCCAGATAAATTTCTTCCCGGACATGCAGCTGATATTGTGGCTTTGTCATGTAATATAGCAGAAACTCTAAAATCAGTGCACTTCCAAGTCCCCGTCCCTCGATCTTAAAATTAGAAAATCCCATTGGAAAGTAAACATTTTGGATTGCCTCTATTCCAATAAATCCCGGATTTTGCATGGCTTTGGAAAAGCAATATCCCTGCTCAGATTCCGGTGCCGTACAGTGATGTTCCCTATTTTCTCCAAGATTCTTGCGGCTGACCGCTTCATAACAGGCTTTCCTGTCCTTACAGCCAAACCAGCAGCATTCATTGCACAAAAACTCCACCTTGTCTTTTTCTGGCCAAGACAGTGTCTTCCATCGGTCATAGGCTTTATTTAAGCGAAAATCAGGAACAACATACCGGAAATCTTCACGTCGTATTTCCTCTACCAGCTGCTTAAAATCCGTGATTACTTTTGTGGTGGACGAAACAAAATAAAGGTGCGGATAATGTTTTTTCAGATATTCCAACAGCAGATCCGAATGGACAATCACACCGTTTTGCACATCTTTATTTTCTTCCAGTAAAGCACAGAGCGCATTGCATTTCCGGTCAGAAAGATGCTTCTCTTTTAAAAGAGAGTTGCTGAAGGTCAGCCGCGCGGATACTCCATACTCCTGCATCAGTGCCAGAACTTCTTTCGGATCATTCTCTCCAAAACCGGCACGTCCGCCGCCCCAGATACAATCTGCCGGAGCTCCATAGATCGAACCGATTTCACACCAGTCATAAAACCAGTCCCTGTGCTCCCGATATAACGGAAGAAACACGCGGTATAGTTCATAAAATTCAAACAAGCCCGGAAGGTGATAATACGCTTTTACCATTCTGTACATTCCTCTCATTTTTTATCATAACGATTCAGACCACCTCAGAATAGTTACTTTATTAAATACAAAATCAACCCGGACATCACCCCGATTCCAATAATACAGATAATCACACCTCCAATGACCGTCACAGTTCTTCCTTCATCCGATAATTCCGCATTCTGAAACTGCCATCTGCGCAGAAAAAAGTATACCTTATCCGGATAATAAATCTGTACGATTCCAAGTACATAAATAAGGACTCCCAGTACCGTAAATCCCCAAAATGAAATCGACTCCAGATTGCCGTAAAGGATGTGTCCCAATGCATTGCTGTATGTTTCATCACTGATGACAGGCTTTTCATTCCCTGCTATAATCTGCATTTCATCCCAGCCCACAGGGCTTCCATCTGCCGCGAGCAACTGATCCCCCGTCCATGTGCCGTTTATCGTATCATCCGCAAATGAAAACGTGACCTGATCCCCTTTCATGGTATAGGAAACATTCTGTTTTTTCCATCTGCCACAAGTAAAAAAGTATCATCTTTTGTTCGTTCAACATAGTTGACTGTGTTGTGCACAAACTTATCTGCACGGACTTTGTAATAAAAATCATCCCCAATAAAAACGCCTTTTCGCAGCGTAAAATATCCACCGATTGCAACTGCAAAAATGGCAATTATAATCAAAAAAACAAGTCCCAAATGCTCTTGGATTTTCTTCATTTCCGTCCTCCTTCTCTTTAAAAAAAAGCCATTCTCTCCTGCGAAAATGGCTTCTGAAATACTACTACTTATTTTCAAAATTAACACTGCGGATCATGTTACGGTTGATAAACTGTGTTCCCTTTTTCGGTGTCTCGATCTTCACCCACTGCGCATCCACGTCCATCAGTTTTCCTTTGATACCACCCATATCATTAAATAAACTTACCGCACAATCTTTTCCTATATAAGTATCTAAAATTGAACCACTCATCATTTCGTCTTCCTTCCCATTTTCTGTCACTGTAAACAGCTCAGTATCCTGCATTGCCAGCATATTCCATGTATTTACCATATTGAAATAATTGACTGCTGCCATTGTTGTTGCGATATCCATACCTTCATCACCTCATAGATATCAGTGTAGCATTCTTTGTGCACACTTGCAATTACTTTCTCCCTCTTTCCCTCTCCGACATCGGAACTTCATTTTTCATGTAAGTATCCCACACCTGCATCCGATCCTGCTCATCCAGTTTGCGCAAAACTTTTGCCGGAACACCTGCCACAATACAGTTATCCGGAACATCGCGGGTTACGACTGCCCCTGCCGCCACAATACAGTTCTTTCCGATGGTCACTCCGCCACAGATCGTTGCACTCGAACAAATCCAGCTTCCGCTTCCGATATGGATGGGCTTTGCATACTCCAGGTCATGAAAACCATCCGGATACTGCTGCGGCAGCCGCTCATCGGAAAGAAACGGATGACACGGGGTTGCAATCGTCACGTTTGCGCCTACCCACACACCATCCTCCAGCGTAATCGGCGCACAGTCCAGAAATGTACATTTATAGTTGACAAAACAGCCTTTTCCAAAAATGGATATTGACACCATATTCACAGTAAAATGGGGCAAAAATGGCTGCTCCTCCATCCTTTGCAGATGGAATCAGTTTTTCTAACAAACGCTGTTTTCTTTTTTTCCTCCACAGCGGAGTGCGGTTGAATTTATCACAGGTTTCCATGCCAAATTTATGATATTGTTCCAGATCTTTGCTGTCGGCATTGTAAAGTCTGCCGGCTTTCATTCGTTCCCAGTTATTCATGTTTATCTCCCTCTTTTTTATTTCCTTTAGTATAACAAACTTTTGCAATACAGGAAACTGAAGTTTGGTGACTATCTGGTTCTCTTAGGTGCTATTATGCGCGAGGAAATGATGATTGACTGGCTAAAAAAATGTATCAAACTGCTCGGTTAACATGCTCCCTCTCCCTTCAAATAGGCGATCACTTCGAATAGATCCGGTAACACCACCTCTGCTTTTTCCTGCATTTCTTCATTTGCAGGCAGCAGATCCGGAACCATGATCGGAAGCAAATGTCCTGCATGTGCCGCACGAATCCCATTGTAGGAATCCTCAATCGCATACGCGCGCTCCGGTGCAACCCCAAGTTCTGCACAGGCCTTTAAGAAAATGTCCGGTGCCGGTTTGCTGTGCTCCACCATATCCCCGCAGATCACATTGTCAAAAAAATTCAAAATTCCAGCATCCTTTAACTGGTTTGTCACGGTCTGTCTGCGTGTCGAAGATGCCAGCGCAATTTTCTTTCCATCTTCTTTTAAAAAGGTGAGCAGTTCCACAACCCCCGGCTTCATCGGAAGCCTGCCGCCATCGTATCTGCTGTGATAGATAGCAGAGGACTCTTTCGCATAAATATCATACGGAAAATCCTCCCCATAGGTATCCAGAAAAATGCGCACCGTCGCCTCCTGATTCAGCCCGAGGCACTTTCGACATGTATCCTCAATGTGAGGAATTCCATACTTTTTTGCCACCTCCTGCCAGCACGCCACAACGACCTTCTCCGTATCAAAGATCACACCATCCATATCAAAAATAATCGCTTTAATCGTCTCCATCATAATTCACAAAAATTCTCCGTTTTTTGCAGCTGCGATAGCCTTAAATTCTTTTAATAATGGGTGTTGATAAATAGAGTGTAAGTCATTTGAAACAATAAAGCTTAATAATTGTACAAATGGTAGATATACAAGTGGACTTAATTCACTTGATACCGTATCACTCAAACTTAAAACATGATCATCACTCGATAATTGAGGGTTGTTTGAAATCAAATAAGCTCGATTTGTGACTTTTCGTGTAGCCTTATATACTTGTTCTACTCGTCGACTTGCACCATCGTTTCCATCAAAGAAAATCACATTGTATTGTGGCGTTAATTGAAGGTTTGGTCCATGGATATACTCTTCAATTTCATAGCAGCAACTTGGAATATGAATGGTTTCACCCATTTTTAATGCACTTTCAAGTGCTGTTCCATAATTAGCACCCGCTCCACAACTGTAAACCCAGGACATAGATGAGAAATTCTTATAATGTTGCTGAATAAAGTTTGTAGCCTGATCAATCATTTCTTCATTTAAATCAGCTGCTTTCTTTAATTCATCCAAATACTCAGTCTTTCCAGAATACGCAATTGCGAATAAATCTAAGAATAACGCAAGTGAAGAAACACCTTTTGTGACATAGCCAACTAATTCTTCACCAACACCATATTCAATCACAACATCCGCAACATCTTTTACATCGCTGTTTTTATTTCCTGTTAAACAAATAGCTCTACATTCTTTTTTCTTGGTGATTTTTAATGCTTCTATTGCATTTGTACTTAACCCACTCTGTGTAACCACTAAAACTAAGTCGTTCTCTTTAATGTCATTTTCATAATACGTAAATGTATATGGCGTAATGATTCTTACTTCTAAACCACTTACTTTTTCCACGAAACTTCTCGCACAATAACAAGCATTATGACTTGATCCAGAAGCAACAAGTAAAATACGTTTTATTTCTTTTTGTTGCACTTCTTTCATCAATGGATCAACTAGTGTAGTATATTGTTCAATATTTGTTCTTAATACGTCTGGTGTTTCTTTAACATAATCAAACATTGTTAATTTATTCATAATATACCTCCAATTATTAAGGTATAAGAGGTGGAATGAATCCACCCCTTATATTTTAGTATTCTAATCTTCTGTAATAACGACGGATTTCCATAGGGTGACGAGTTTCGATTTCCATATGAACATCGATTCTGTTGTTTACAGCATGCATTACATGGTGAGATAAGTGTTTACGATATTTTTCACTAATTCCTTTTAATTCGTAATCTTTAGAGTCGATGATTGTGTAGTTTTCACAAATTCTTGGAATAAAGTTAGCTACACGTTCAGATAATGGACGCTGAGCATCTTCACCAATATAGATAGTAACTGGAGTTTCTTTAGTTACGATTTCGAACATACCGTGGAAGAATTCATTTGATGTGATTGATTTAGTTTTTAACCATAACTGTTCTTCCCAATAGCACATCGCATATGAGTAAGTAGCACCCCACTGATTTCCAGCACCTACAAAGTAGTGCATTTCATCATTCCAATGTTTTTTAGCGAATTCAACAGCAAATGGTTCAGCTTTCTTTTCAACTTCTACTAAAGCTTCTGCTAAGTATTTGTCAAATTCAGCATACATATCTTCGTAGTCTTCTAATTCACCATTGTTGAACATGAAACGGTCAGCAACCATGAAGAACTTTAACTGTTCGTTAACTGGGTAAGAGATCTTGTAGTCTCCTAAATCTAATAAAATAGCTTCTTTAGCATCTACAAATGAAATAACTGTAGAACCAACTTCAGCTTTGATCTTTTTGATAGCATCAACTACTTCTTTAGTATTTCCAGTTACAGAAGAGATAATAACAACTGTATCTTTAGTAATACGTTTGTTTCCTGTAGTTAAGTATTCAGCAGCATTTTCTGCCCAAGTTTCAATGGCACTCATTTCTTTCATATGTACTGTAGCTTGCATTGCACTTGCCCAAGTACCACCAACACCTAACCAGCAGATGTTTGAATATCCACGTTCGCAGATTTCATCAACGATTTCGTTGATCTGAGGGCGTAGAGCTAATGCGCCATTTACGCTATCGATTTTTTCCTGTTCATTAAATTTAATCATTTCCATTTTCTTTTCCTCCATTTATTTTAAATTTATTAACAACCTAAGATACCAAAGAATGCTCCGACCAATCCGATCACAACACAGATTAACAACAATGTAGTTGTCTTAACATTTTTCTTTTTCAATAAGTAGTAAACTAGTAATGTGAATAATAACGGCATTAAACCAGGCATGATATTATTAAATACATCATTTAATGTAGTTGCTTCATTACCAGAACCAAACTTCAATGGGAAACTGATTGATACGTTTTCAGCAGTCATACCACCAACGACCATCAATCCTAAAACACTTGCTGCATAAGTAAGTTTTGCCATTAATCCATTCTGCTGGATCTTAGCCAAGAATCCACTACCTAATTTATAACCAGCATTCATTAAATAATAACGTAATCCCTGAGCTGGAAGGTTGAAGATTAATAAGAATAAGATAGGTCCTAAGATATTTCCTTGATTTGCTAATGATAGACCCACTCCAGTAGCGATAATACGTAATGTTCCCCAGATGAATGAATCACCAATACCAGCTAAAGGTCCCATTAATGAAACTTTTACACTGTTGATACTTTCTGTATCAAATTCAGGATCATTTGCGTTACTTTCTTCCATAGCAGCACTAATACCTAAGATTAATGTTGCCAATTGTGGAGTTGTATTGAAGAATTCCAAGTGACGCTTCATAGCTGCAACCTGGTCTTCTTTATTTGGATATAACTTTTTGATAACTGGTAACATACTATAGCAGTATGACATATTCATCTGTCTTTCATAATTCCAAGACCATTCCAAACCGAATGAACGCCAGAATACTTGATTTAATTCTTTTTTAGTTAATTTATTAGAAGTCGTCATCTTCATCCACTCCTCCTTCTATAGCTGTTTGAACCGAATTACTACGTAACTGAGTTAATACGATAGCAATGATAGCTCCAAAGATTGCAATCGCTGTTACTGGAACCTTTAGGTATACGCTTAATGCGAATCCTAAGAAGAAGAAACATGCAACGTCTTTGTCCATAATCATCATTAATAATAAACCGAACCCAATTGCAGGTAATAAGCCCATTGTAATTTGTAAACCATTTGAAATCCATTTAGGAATGACATTTAATAAAGCCTGTACAGCAGGTCCACCAGCATAGTAACCACATGCTACGATTACACCGATAATTAAGTTAACACCGAAGAATCCACCTAATAAGTGCATTCTAGCAACTCCAGCCATATTTCCCTCAGCTGCATATTTATCTGCTTTGTGAACAAACGGAGGTAAGATGAATACCATTCCAACGTTCTTTGCGATTAATACTAGTGAAGCAACTGGTAAACCTACAGTTAATGCGGTTTCTGGTCCAGCTCCTGTTGTAATTGTGAAAGCTGTTCCTAATACAGTTCCTGAAATCATTTCAGGTGGAATACTAGCACCGATTGAGAAAGCTCCCATAAATGCTAATTCTAATGTTGCACCTAAAGTAACACCTGTTTGAACATCACCAAGTACAATACCTGTTAAAGTACCCATAACCAATGGTCTTGACAGCAAACTTGTACCGAACAAATACTCAGCATTTCCAAGCATTGCTACCAAGCCAAGTAAAATTGCTTGTAGTAACATATTTCTCCTCCTATAAAACTTTTTCTACATTTACTGGATTATCTTCTGGAACCATCTGAATTGTTACATCCACACCTGATTCACATAATCCTTTTAAAATTGTTTCTTCTGCTTGTGTAATATTCATTGCTTTAGAAATATTACGAGTTTCAGCAGTTGCCTTAGTACCACCAAGATTTAATTTTTTAATGTTGCACTCTTTACATAATCTTTCAGCATCCTTAATAGATTCAACTACAGTCAATAATTTATATTTGTCTGTAACACCACTATTGATTGCATTTACTGCATCATCCATACTTTTAATAACTAATTTCACACCACTTGGCTTTGCCATCTTGATTGATGTTTTTCTTAAATCATCTTTCATAACTGCATCACACGCAATTAAGATACAATCTGCTTCAACTGCATTTTTCCAAGAAAAAGCAACTTGACCATGTAACAATCTGTGATCCACTCTTAATAATTTAATCATTTTCTTCTCCTCCTATTAGAAATCTTCATCATCTTCGCTTGTCATTCCACTCATAACAGTCATTCCATCTTTAGCTGCTTCGATCAAATCGTTCGCTTCTGCTAGTTCAAGTTTTCCGTTCAAGCCTTTCATTACTGCATCTAATACTAGTCCCATGTTCATTCCTGAAAAGACCAGTACATTATCTAATACTGCAAGTTTAGATAATGCTGTGTGAACACTTCCACCTTTAATATCACACAAGATTAAGATTTGTTCTTCACACTCTTTTGCTTCTTTCAAAACTTCTTGATAAAAGTCTTCAGGATTTTCTCCAGGAAGCAAGCTATATGTTTCTATATCCTTAGCTAAATCTCCAACAATCATAGAAACTGAATCTTTCATCCCTTTAGATAATCCTCCATGTGATGCAAGTATGATTTTTGCCATATTCTCTACACTCCTTTCTTTTTCATATAAGTTCAAGCTTCATGTCAGTTTATAGATTCTTTCGCTTAATCTGTACAACTAACTTCCACTTATACCCTAGCAAGCTTCGTGCCAATTTATAGATCTTTACGCTCAATCTGTACAACTAACTTCCACTTATATTTAAGCAAGCTTCGTGCCAATTTATAGATCAATACGTTCAATCTGCACAACTAACTTCCACTTATATTCAAGCAAGCTTTGTGCCAGTTTATAGATCTTTACGCTTGATCTGTACAACTAACTTCCACTTATACCTAAGCAAAAAGTGTGCCAATTAATAGCACACTAATCATTAATAATATAGTTGTATATATATTCTATTTCTTCATCTGGAATCTCAACGTTGTAGTATGTCTTAACTTCTTTCATTGAGATATTTACTTGATCTATAAATTCTTGATGCTTTTCTTTAAAGTCTTGATCAGTAAAGTTTGAAATAGCCTGTCTTGTAACTAATCTTTCTACAAGACAGCAGATATGAACATATAATCCAAAGCATGTTCTATTTTTAAATCTCTTATGTAAGATATTCTGTAGATGGTCAATTGCTTTCGCAACATGTTCAAGTAGTTTATCCGGATTTAATATAGTTAAGTTATTCATGACATTGGATAATGTGAAATTACGTAAGATATTCTTTTCAAATATCTCC
>ENA-OQBD01000943-OQBD01000943.1-human-gut-metagenome-genome-assembly--contig:-NODE-943-length-14391-cov-2.461932_pt1 | contig 14391 bp, 14 predicted proteins | sample MGYA00242742_ERZ504543 | MGnify/ENA primary metagenome ERZ504543 (study PRJEB26092, sample SAMD00036239) | human gut metagenome | host: Homo sapiens | study: EMG produced TPA metagenomics assembly of... | reverse complement strand
TTGATAAACGGAATCGTTTCCTGTAAGGAATAGACCTTTTACGCAGACAAAAATACGTCCGGTGCTCTGCATAATGCTCCATATCTGTAGCAGGAATGCTTATGTTTTCCTCTGTTTTATCCCACATTTTCTCCAATGTAAGACCCTGTTTCTGGATCTTTTTCAGGTGTTCGCCTCTCGCGATCAGGGTTACGTCCTTGCCTGCTTTTTTCATATAATATCCGGTAACACCACCGGTTCCTCCGGCTCCAATGATTAAGTATTTCATATTTATTTTCTGCCCCGCTTTCATTGTTTTGATTCTTATATCATAGCACAATTGTAATTTTTCTTCAGTATATTTTATGCATTACGCTGACATAATTTTGCATTGACAGTTTATTTTTTGCCCTGTAATATCAATGGTATCAATATCAGAATATATTACGCAGGAAAAGTATTAAGATGGAACGATATCTGGAATTTAGAATAGATGAACAAACTACAGAACTTAAAATGGAAGCATTTCTGAAAAAGAATGCAGGACTTACAAAACGGCAGATCAGCCAGGCGAAGTTTCGACCGGACGGGATTACCAGAAACGGAGTTCGCTGTCGTGTAACTGAGACAATATATCCAGGCGATGTGATCCGCGTTTGTCTGGAGGAAGCCGGGACTGCTTCTGCGCATCTTGAAAATTATAATGACGGAATCAGAAGTAAAGATTTGTCGGATTTCCATTCCAACAAAGCTTCAGCTCCAGTTTCCGAAACTTCTTTTTCTCTGAATATTTTATATGAAGATACGGATATTCTGGCAGTTGATAAACCGGCAGGAATGGTTACGCATCCAACGGGAATGCATTATACAGACAGCCTTTCCCAATCTTGTTGCCGGTTACTTTCGAGAGAAAAAATTGAACAGGTCTGTGTCCGCCCGGTGGGGCGGCTGGATCAGGAGACTTCCGGGATTGTGGTTTTTGCCAAAAATCAGGTAGCAGCTTCAAGGCTTCAATCTGTAAAATCTCCATGCAAAATTCACAAGCAATATCTTGCCGCTGTATCCGGTATTTTGCCTGTAGATATGCCTGGTGTCTGGCATACCTTAGATTTACCGCTGATGCAAGACCCGGAGAATCATCTGAAAATGAAACTGCTGCTGATCTTCCTTACATTCATCTGCATTATCGGGAAAAATCAAAACAGCAGTTACTCATTATCATACTCTTTTTTCCAGTCAGGACTGGTCGCTTATCACACTTAAGCTGGATACCGGACGTACCCACCAGATCCGTGTCCATATGGCATCCACAGGACATCCTTTGCTTGGAGATACTCTTTATCATTCAGACGATAAAATATCTTCCTGTGCTTCCTTTTCCAGGGCAGCCCTTCATGCATGGAGAGTTTCTTTTCAGCATCCTTTCAGAGATGAAATGCTCCTTCTGGAAGCACCATTACCTTTCGATTTTCGTGAACTGGTTTCACTTTCAGGATCTGATCTGTTGTCTATTTAAGCTTCAAGTTCTTTGATCAGATTTACCATTTCAATGGCACTGAGTGCACAGTCATAGCCTTTATTTCCTGCTTTTGTACCTGCGCGTTCAATTGCCTGCTCGATGTTTTCTGTGGTAAGTACTCCGAATAATACCGGAACTCCTGTTTCCAGTGATACTGATGCAATCCCTTTGGAAACCTCATTGCATACATAATCATAATGACTGGTATTTCCACGAATCACAGCACCTACGCAGATAACCGCATCATACTTTCCACTTTTTGCCATTTTAGACGCGATCAGTGGGATTTCAAAAGCACCTGGTACCCACGCTACCTGGATGTCCTCTTCTTTTACATTGTGACGTGTCAGTCCATCCATGGCACCACTTACCAGCTTGGAAGTTATAAATTCATTGAAGCGGGCTGCTACAATTCCTACTTTCATTCCATCTGATACTAATTTTCCTTCTAATGTTTTCATTTTTTCTGGTCCTTTCATCTGTAAATTTATATTTTTTAACCTGTACAGGTTTTTATATACGGTAAATTTTATTTTCGGGAACGTTATCGTTATATATGAAAATCCCCGCTGTATTTAATACTTCAGAATATGTCCCATTCGTAATTGTTTTGTCTTAAGATAACGCAGATCATACGCTGTGGCATTCATCTGTATCGGAACTCTCTGTTTGATCCTGATGCCAAATTCTTCCAACTGATAAACTTTATCCGGGTTATTTGTCAGCAGCCGCAGCTCTTTTACCCCAAGATTTCTCAGAATCTGCGCACCAATGTAGTATTCTCTTTCGTCTCCGGCAAATCCAAGTGCCAGATTCGCTTCGAGTGTATCCATTCCCTGTTCCTGAAGTTCATAGGCACGAAGTTTATTGATCAGTCCGATTCCTCTTCCTTCCTGTCTCATATAAAGGAGTATCCCTCTGCCTTCTTCCTCAATCTGGGCCATCGCCGCTGCAAACTGCTGTCCGCAGTCACAACGCTGTGATCCAAAAACGTCTCCTGTCAGGCACTCTGAATGCACACGGCACAGGACGTTTTCTCCATCTCCGATTTCACCTTTTACCAGTGCTACATGATGTTCCCCATTCAGGCGGTTTACAAATCCATACGCCATAAACTCTCCGTATCTGGTCGGCATTTTTGTGGTCGTCACGCGATCCACCAGAATATCATGGCATTTACGGTAATTCTGAATATCTTTAATTGTTATGAATTTAAGATTCCACTTTCCGGCAAGTTCCCGTAACTCAGAAGTCCGCATCATAGTGCCGTCTTCTCTCATAATTTCACAGCACAGCCCGCACTGTTTTAACCCTGCAAGTCTGCACAGGTCTACAGTTGCCTCTGTATGTCCGTTTCTTTCCAGAACACCGTTCTTCTTCGCCAGAAGTGGAAACATATGTCCGGGGCGTCTGAAATCTTCGGGTTTTGCATTCTCATCCACACATTTCATGGCAGTAACAGAACGTTCTGCCGCAGAGATTCCTGTAGTGGTGCTGATATGGTCTACGGAAACAGTAAAAGCAGTTTCGTGATTATCTGAATTTTCTGCTACCATCTGCGGGAACTGCAGTTTTCTTACATATTCCTCAGACATTGGCATACAGATAAGTCCTTTTCCGTGAGTTGCCATAAAGTTAATATTTTCTGTTGTGGCAAACTCTGCTGCACAGATAAAATCTCCTTCATTCTCTCTGTCCGGATCATCCGTTACCAGAATAATTTTTCCATTCCGAAGTTCTTCCAGAGCTTCTTCTACTGAATCAAATCCGTTCATTTTTTCTCTCCTTATGCAATGTATTTTTCTGATACAATATATTTTTCTGTTGTTAAGAGGGCAAAATCATTCGTATTGGCTGCTTATCTGGTTCGTGTCAGGCAGATAAAACATCCACTGTACAGTTCTGCATCAATCGAATAACCGCTTTGTGGTTAATTCTGTCAAAAGCCATACTTGTTCAGAAAATCCCGTGTAATATTACTTTTTATCGGCTGTTCTTTCACAGGCGTTATTAATTTTTCCACGTATTTTCCAATTATGTCTGTCTCCAGATTGACGATATCTCCTTCTTTGCGTTCTCCGAGGACTGTAATCTTTACTGTATGAGGAATTGCAGAAATGGAAAAGTCTGTTTCTGAGACTTTTGCCACTGTAAGACTGATTCCATCAACTGTTACAGAACCTTTTGTCACAATATATTTCATAATTTGTGGTGAAGCCTGAATGGTGTACCAGACAGCATTATCATCTCTGCGAATTTCCGTGATTTTTCCTGTTCCATCCACATGCCCGGCAACAATGTGTCCTCCAAATCTTCCATTTGCAGGCATTGCCCTTTCCAGATTTACATGCTGTCCCAAAGAAAGCTGAATCAGCGCAGAACGATTCAATGTCTCATGCATCACATCTGCTGTAAAACCATCTTCCAGACATGCAGTTACAGTGAGGCAGATTCCATTTACAGCTACACTGTCCCCTGTTTTCAGATCATCCAGAATTTTCTCTGCCCGTATCGTAAATACTGCTGAATTTGCTCCTTTTTTTATTTTTTTCACAGTTCCCAGTTCTTCAACAATTCCCGTGAACATTACTCTTCACCTCACTCTCTATAAGAAAATCATCTCCTATTCTGATTATTTCGCTGTTTTTTAATAATATTGCGCTGGCAGGATCAGGAAATCCTTTTCCTTCTATCGGTGTCTTTGCACTTTCTCCCCCAAAAAGTTTGGGTGCTATATAGGTCTGGACTTTCTGAACAATACCGCTTTCGAGTGCTGACCAGTTTAAAGTGCCTCCTCCTTCCAGTAAGATACTGTCTATCTTTGCAGCTCCCAGAAGTTCCATTAGTCTGTTTAAATCTATGTGTCCGTTTTTTTGCCGGGACATCCAGAACTTTACATCCCATATCTTCATAATTCTTTATCTTCTGCTGGTCTTTACTGCTGGTTGCAAAGATTGTTGGAATTGTTGATGCCGTTTTCACAATTCTGGAATTCAGTGGTGTCCGCAAGTGGGAGTCACAGATAATACGCACAGGATTTCTGCCGTTTTCCAGTCTGCATGTAAGCATCGGATCATCTGCCAGCACAGTTCCCACTCCAGCCATAATCCCTGTATATTTCAATCTCTGTTTCTGCACATGCATTCTGGCAGCTTCGCCTGTCACCCATCTGGATGCGCCTGTATAAGTGGCAATTTTTCCATCCATGGTCATCGCATATTTCATGACTACATATGGTTTTTGATTCTGTATGTAATAGAAAAATGCTTCATTGAGTTTATCGCACTCTTCTTTTAAAACGTTTTCCGTTACTTCGATCCCATGCTCTTTCAGAATCCGGATTCCTTTTCCTGAAACCAGGGGGATTAGGGTCCGAGGAAACCAATGATCACACGTCTGATCCCCGATTCCAGGATTGCATTGACACACGGAGGCTGTTTCCCGTAATGGCAGCAAGGTTCCAGAGTAACATATATAGAGGCACCTTCTGGCTGTTCTGTACATGATGCCAGAGCTTCCCTTTCTGCATGAGGTTCACCGTATTTTCTGTGATATCCCTGGCCAATGACTTTTCCTCTTTTGACGATCACGGCACCTACCATTGGGTTAGGTGCTGTAAATCCCATTCCTTTTTGTGCCAGTTCTAACGCCATTTTCATATATTGCCTGTCTTTTTCCATATCCGTTATATCTTTCAATCCCTCATCTCCTGTTCTTCTGATGGTACTGATGATACCCAATAAGCCCCGGTGTCTTTCAACATCCAGGGCCTGTAAATTAATATCTGTTTGAATTATCTTCGTGTGAATCTGACTTTTTGCTTCATCATTAAAACTGCTTTGATGATATAAAAAAGCTCTGGAATAAATTTATTATTCCAGAGCAGTCGCTTTCACAGATCAGTTAATTCTTCTGTATCTCTACTACTATCTTCTTTCATCCAGACTGTACTGTCGGCTTCGGAATTACACCGAATCATGCCTTACGGCTCGTGGGCTTTACCACCGGTAGGGAATTGCACCCTGCCCTGAAGATCTTATTTTATTTTGATCAGCAATTTTTACAATTTACCTTGCTGATGTCTGACAGTATACTCTTAACTTTTATCTCTGTCAAGATTTTTTTCAGGAAAGTAACCCTCTTACCATCTCTGCATTAAATGTCACACCTGTCAGGTGATCTACTTCGATCTGGTACAGGGCATTGGCTGCGATATGCTCTGCTGCCTGTTCCAGATCACGAATACCGCTTGTATTTTTATGCAATTCAACGATGGCATCCAGACCGTCTTCTGTTACTACACATTCTTCTGCTTTCAGGCTCATGCGTGTCAGAACTTTCGGAAGAACGTATTTGGAGAAGATGATCTTCTTCTCTTCTGATGTATAATCCGGGATATCGATCACCGCGAAACGGGACATCAGAGGTGCGCTGATCTGGGACTTATCGTTTGCCGTAGCAATAGGATAAACGCCCACTGTAGGCACCATACATTCCATATAGTTATCTGTAAATCCAAGGTTGTCAAGCAGAGTAAGAAGTACATCTGCAGGGTTTCCGTTGCCCTTACCTGACGCTGCTTTATCAAGCTCGTTGATAATAAATACAAGGTTGGATTCTCCTGCTGCCGAGAAAGCTTCCATGATGATTCCGGGCTTTGCGTTTGCATAGATTCTGGAGCTTCCTGTAAGCTGTTCCGGATCATTGATGGAACTCATGTCCAGAGTTGTCCAAGGCAGTTTCAGAATACGGGCAACTGCATAGGCAATCTGAGATTTACCTGTACCTGCAGGACCTACAAGGAGAAGTCCGTATGCAGGAAGTGTATGGGTACGGTTGATCTGGATGATTGTTTCAATGATACGCTGCTTTACAGATTCCATTCCGTAGAGTTCCTCATCAAGGATCCTGCGGGCTTCCTGAGGATCGATTGCTTCAAAGTAATTGCTCTTCCACTGTACATTCATCATGATGGAAAGTGCTCTCTGAGCATGACGTCTCTCCTCCGGAGATACTTCGTGTGAACGGGCAACTGCAAGGTTTCTTCTCGCCCAGAGACGGATATTATCCGGCAGGGTTCTGCCTGCGCAGGTCATAAAATCAGTGATGCTCTGAATGCTTGTCAGCTTCATCTCGTCCCCTGTTTCTTCCTCATCTTCATCCTCAACAATCTCTGCAGGTGCACTGCTTGCAAGAAGTCTCTCGATCATAAACTGAAGAAATCCGTCCTCTGCGGAAAGTTTCGTGCCGCCGCCAAAAAGCAGTCTCACGAATCTTATAAACTGCATAACCATTCTCTTTATTCTCTCCTGAAAGGCGCACATTGATATGATTCTCCCCAAGCCATTTCAGAAGACTTACAAATCTTAAATCAATACTGATGATATCTGCACTGAAAACGCCGTCATCTTCTTTAAATTCAAAGGATGTACGTTTGATCGGATTAGTAAAAATACCGCAGGAATGATGTTTCCACTGACGGCTGCTGTTATCCAGGATCATGATCGGTTTCTCAGGGGAAGTCTCCTTTTCATTGGACTGGAACGTAGTGTAGGTACATTCAGACTGTACGCCTGTTTTCTTGTCTGAAGCACCGCTGAAATCAAATACTGGCATGGTAAATACTCCTTTTATCTTATCATGTAATGCATGACATATTTCTATTACACATCTCTGCAATCCTGTCGGAAGCTATTTATTATTCTAGCAGAATCTTTTCTTTTAATCAATTCTGTAAATGTATTTATTGCATAAATATTCAATAAATTATATCCTGATTTATTCCCCCAAAATCATTGACGGTAACATTCGCAGGCCTTATAATAATAGTAACTGAGAATTTCCAGAAACTCTCTGGAAAATCGAAATTTACTTTTAGGAGAGCAAAATGAGCAAAATTATTTTAACCGGTGACCGCCCAACAGGCCGCCTTCATGTTGGACATTATGTTGGTTCATTATCCGAGCGTGTTCGTTTACAGAACTCCGGCTTATATGATGAAATTTATATTATGATCGCAGATGCACAGGCATTAACAGATAACGCTGAACACCCTGAAAAAGTTCGCCAGAACATCCTTCAGGTCGCCCTGGATTATCTTGCATGCGGCATTGATCCTGAGAAATCCACTATCTTTATCCAGTCCATGGTTCCGGAGCTTACAGAGCTTACTTTCTATTATATGAACCTTGTTACTGTAGCACGTGTACAGCGTAACCCTACAGTTAAATCCGAGATCCAGATGCGTAATTTCGAGGCAAGCATCCCTGTCGGTTTCTTCTGCTATCCGATCAGCCAGGCTGCAGACATCACTGCATTCCGCGCTACTACTGTTCCGGTTGGCGAAGATCAGCTTCCAATGCTCGAGCAGTGCAAGGAGATCGTCCACAAATTTAATACTGTTTATGGCGAAACTCTGACAGAGCCTGAGATTATTCTGCCATCCAATAAAGCATGCTTACGTCTGCCAGGTATTGACGGAAAAGCAAAAATGAGCAAATCTCTCGGAAACTGCATCTACCTTTCAGATGAAGAAGCTGATGTTAAGAAGAAGGTTATGTCCATGTTCACAGACCCGAATCATCTTCGTGTGGAAGATCCGGGACGTGTGGAAGGAAACCCTGTATTTATTTATCTGGACGCATTCTGCAAACCGGAATATTTTGCAGAGTTCCTGCCTGAATATCAGAATCTGGATGAACTGAAAGCCCATTATACACGCGGCGGTCTGGGTGATGTCAAGGTTAAGAAATTCCTGAACAAAGTACTCCAGGCAGAGCTTTCTCCAATCCGCGAGAGACGTAAATACTGGGAACAGCATCTTGATGATGTATATGATATCCTCAAAGAGGGAAGCAGGGTTGCTGAAGCAAAAGCTGCACAGACACTTCATGATGTTCGTTCAGCAATGCAGATCAACTACTTTGATGATAACAGCTTAATCAAATAATTATATGCCGGTGGCTACAGCGACCGACAACAATGCGTAAATAAGAAATTCAAACGCAAGATTGTTCAAAAAACAACTTATTGACACATCAAAACAGGTTCAGGCAAAAGCATTCTGCTCACGTCTGAACCTGTTCTGTTATTTCTTCACTGACTTTCTTTTCAATCTATTTTACAGATAAAATCTATCCGATATCTTTCATATCTGATACCATTTGATCTCATTTGCCTCCATATGTAACTGGAAGCTGCTTCCATCACCTCTGTAAACTACTGCATCCTGTGGTTCGTAAGTGTTGTTGACTACGCAGTATTTTCCATTTTTTACGTAAGCATGTACTTCTACATTGTAGTTGGTTGAATACCAGCAGTGAAGTTCTTCCTCTGCGGATGCTGACCAAAGGACTGCACGATAAAGCACACGGCTGTTCTTGAAACTGTATGGAAGTCCACTGATATAAACGCCTCTTCCTTTACCGAAAGTCTTTACAGCCATCTGCACTTCCTGGTCTTTCTGGATTAAGATTTCTGTTTCCGGTAAGGCATAAATGTTCTTCTTACCTTCACCGAAATCAACCTCGCCTTCTGCATCTTTAAGGATGAAATGATCTCTGTGTTCTTCCCAGTTATATTTATCTGTATTCAGGTTAAATCCATGTTCTTCTTCTACTCCAAGTACATCATCTAACTGAATGAATCTGCCCTGCCACTGATGTGCTGCCGGTTCTCCTACACCGATAAATCCACCGCCATTATATACAAATTCTCTGACTGCTGTGATGATTGTTTCGTCGATCCAGTTTTCGCCGCCTGACTGTGCAGTGTCCGCATCTCCCACATTGATCACTACGTCAAATTTCTTCAGAAGATCTTTGTCAGCTTTGATATCATCAAAGCTGATAAATGATACATCAAACGGTGCACCGCTTAATGCTTCTATAATTCCAAAATAAGAATAATTCTGCTTATAATAAATAGCATGATGTACCATGTGGTTACCCCAGGAACGCATTTTTCCCCAACAGTTCAGAACTGCCACACGTTTCACGCAATAGGGAGTTGTTCCCTGAATATTATCATACAGAGTACGGAATTCCTCACATACTTCTTTGATATACTGTACAAAGTCCGGGAATTCAAGGGCAAGTTTCAGATATCCGCCGTAGCCTATTCTCTGGATCGGGCTTCTTAAGATTGCTCTTCTTGCTGTTACCCAGTTCACTTTTGCCTCTTTTACAGGATCTCCTCCTTCATGGAAGGTATCCGGGAAGAAATATGGAAGGAATCTTCCTTCTGTATATTTCACATTTTTAATGTCACTGAACAAGCGTAAGGTTGCTCCGTTTCCAACACTTCCCACTACAGCGTCCAGTCCGATGGATGCAAATTCATCCATAAAAGGTTCCATACCAATCCAGTGATCTCCCATGAACATCATAGCCTCTTTGCCATATTCATGAACAATATCTACCATTTCTTTGGCAAGCTTCGCTACTTCTCTTCTCTGGAATGCCTGGAAATCTTTAAATTCTTTAGACGGGATTCTGTATGTATTGTTCATATATCCCTGATCAATGATATATTCCGCTCTGAAAGGATAGCCCACTTCTTTCTCAAACTGCTCCAGAATATATGGGCTGACTGAAGCGGAATAACCAAACCAGTCTACATATTTCTCTCTTGCAAGTTCATCAAATATAAGAGTAAACTGATGGAAAATGTAGTAAAGCGCACAACATCCACATACTCATGAGTATCCAGAAATCTGCGCAGACGTTCCAGGGAATAAGCTTTTGTTTTCGGCTGGCGCACATCAAATGTAATCTGCGGTTCCACATCTTTCCAGTCATTTACTACTGCATTGTACATGTGTACCGGATCCCACATGATATATGCCAGGAAGCTTACAGTGTATTCATGAAACAGCTTTGCAGCTCTGATCACTACATTACCGGTTTCTTCATCATAGCTCCACAGCTCTGTTGATACCGGTTCCCCGGTAGTACGGTCTATAACTTCCCACCATCTGTAGATATCATCTCTTGTATTCACCGCCAGCATATCCGGATATAAATGATCCATCAGATGAATTTTCAGCTTATCCTCTGTTGCTGTATGGAAGGATGTCATGATATACATCTGCTGGATTTCCTCAGGATGTGCCTTTGCCCATTCATTATCCTTACGGGTTGTATAATAGGTTGCATATATCTTGGAGCCAGTATCTTTTAATTCCTTCGGAAATTCTGTTCCGTCACAGTCACGAATCGCATCTGCACCCCATTCATCCAGTATCTCCAGTGTCTGTGGCACTACATCCAGATTGGTTGGTATTGTTACACGACCTTTTTTCATTGTTGTTTGTCTCCTCTCTCTGTATAAACCTGTCTTACTTTTTACTTATCTGACCTGATTCTGCTCTTTCTTGCGCCTTATCTGTCTATAGAATACGTTCTTTCCAAAACATTTTCAATTCTCTTTTTGCTTTGTTTTTTAGAAATCTTGCTGTACAAATCAAATTGTGATATTATATAAAAAATTGTTAATCGAAATTTTTGAAAGGTAATTCTGTTTTTGATTATAATACCCTATATTTTTTTATCTTTCAAAGTTTTTTTATGCATTTAGTCCAATCATAACAACTAAATGCAGAACAGATTCCCTCTATTATTTTTGTTCACTCTTTTGTATTAGACAAAATCACTAAATTATGGAGGAGGAACTTTTTTATGAGTACACATTCTCTTCGCTTCAGCCCTGAAGATACTGCTCCACAGGAGGTCACACTTCTGAATGCATCTTCTTCCCTCTATGAAGGTGACTGGCCAAGCATTCCCCACTCCCATGCATTCACTGAATTATTTTATGTGCGGGACGGACAGGGGGAATTTCTGCTTGAAGATGAAATCTACCCTATTTCAAAAGATGACCTGATCATTGTTAACCCTCACATTAATCACACTGAAATTTCCAGAGGAAACCCACCTCTCAGCTATTTCACAGTGGGCGTAGACGGATTATCTTTCTCTTTTAATGATCAGAAAGAATATCGCATCTTTAACTGCAGAAAAAAGAAAACAGATCTGCTTTTTTACTTTAATGCTCTGTTTCAAGAACTGGATAATCAATCGGAAGGGTACGAAAAAATCTGCAGACATATGCTTAATATTTTGATCCTTCAGCTTCAGCGGATCACAGATTCTCCTTTTGAACTGATCACTGCACAACATCCAAGCAAGGAATGTGCACATATCAAGCGATATCTTGATTCTAATTACGGAGAAAACATCTCTCTTGATCATCTGTCTGCCATCAGCCACCTGAACAAGTATTATCTCAGCCATGAATTTACCAAATATTATGGGATTTCTCCTATGAACTATCTAAACCGAAAGCGGATTGAGGTATGTAAAGAGCTTCTGGAAAATACTGATTACGGGATTTCAGATATTGCACATCTCACAGGATTCTCCTCTCAGAGTTATCTCTCCCAGAGCTTTCGCAAATCCTGTGGCATGACTGCAGGAACTTACCGTAAACTTAAGAAAAAAAAGGAAAGGATCCTATTTAATATCATGCAATACACATTTCCAAACTACTATAAAGAATTTTCCTGCATTGCAGGAAGCCTGTCCGGATTACCTGCTGCGCAGGATGGCAGATCGTGATTGACGATCAGACACTGAAGAAGTACCAGCACTTTAAAGGTCCGTTTCCGCAATTCCGCCTGCACAATGATATTGACTGGAAACAACATGTTTTCCGCCAGTATAACAGACGCTGTGCTTTTCTCAACGAAGAGAACCTGTGTGATATCTACACAGAAGCAGGACCGGAAATGTTCTGCAGAACCTGCAGAAATTATCCTAGACATATTGAAGAATTTGAAGGTCTGCGTGAGATTTCCCTGTCAGACTCTCCTGTCCGGAGGCAAGCAAGGATTTTACTTTCCCAAAAAGAAAAGGTACACTTTATCACAAAAGAAAAAAAGGCAAAAGAAGAGAAGCGGGAAGATGAGGAAATGGCCTTTATCCACCGGTTTATCCGCCGGGTAAAGGAGAGAGGATTCCTTTATGATGAACGGGATCTGTACAATTTCCATATTTCTGCCAAGTCGTCCCGTCTGGTCATTCTGGCTGGTCGGAGTGGAACGGGAAAATCGGGGCTGGTACGCCTGTATGGGGAAACCCTGGGACTTTCTCCGTCTCAGATCGCCTTCCTTCCTGTACGTCCATCCTGGATGGATGACGGCGATCTTCTCGGATACCTGGATAGAAACCGCATGTTGTATTTCCCCATCCGATACCGGACTGGTAGAACTTTTGGTCAATGCGTCCCGGCATCCGGAAAAGATGTATATTGTATGTTTTGATGAAATGAATCTGGCACGGGCAGAATATTATTTTGCGCAGTTCATTTCTGTACTGGAAAAGAGGGAAAATCCTTCCATTCAGCTGTATAATCCATCCCTGGAAGACAGGGTATACAACCACAGCGATTATCCGGCCCGCATACCTGTACTGGATAACGTGCTCTTTATGGGGACGGTGAATGTGGATGAATCCACATACCATTTCTCTGACAAGATTCTCGACCGCGCCAATGTGATTACTCTCCATCAGCGCCGGTTTGCCGACATGGCCCGCCTGTCCAGAAAGCATGTGGCCGACGAAGACGAAGTGGGAGCTGACGTATATCGCCGATTCCGTAAAGAGGAACAGGGAGTGACTATGTCTGATGCGGAACTGCATCTTTTAGATTCCCTGAATCGCAGCGCTGGATGAACGGGGAGCCAGTGGCGGCATCGGGTACCGCGTAGTTTCCGATATGAGCCGCTATCTGGGCCAATATTCCATCCGATAGTCCTATGAGCCGCAAGGAAGCACTGGATATGCAGATTGTACAGCGCGTACTCACCAAGGTAAGAGGCAGCCGGGAGCAGATTGGTTATCTGGTATCTCTCGATGAAGAAAACCGGCTCATCGGGCGGTTCCCGGAATTGCTGAACCGGCATAAGCAGGTATCGGCCTTTACGGAATCTATGCGCGTGCTGAAGAGAAAAGCGAAAGAGCTGAAGACTTATGACTATACCCTTTAATCTGACACTGTTCTGCCTGAGGGATTTACCCAGGGGAAAACAGATTGTGGAATTTACCTCGTCTATCCGGGATATTCTGGAAGGCGGGCGGGAACCGGACCTGGTATTTTCAGAAAATCAGACAGTGAATATCCGCTTCTCTGCACCGGAAGGGTTCCGATTTACCATGGATGGGCTGGACATATTTAATGCGGACGGAGAGCAGGATGAAGAAGGACAGACCTGGCTTCTTCCCCGTGGAAATAAAATCCTGCCTCTGTTTGAAGGGAAAAATTTTCCGCTGGTTCCCGGTTATTATATTATGACGGTCACCGGCAATGGCAGATTCTGGTATGCTATGGTGGAAGTGACACCACGTTTCCTGGAAAAGGAAAGCTGGAAGGATATGAAGCAGGAGCTGGCCAGGGAAATACGCCATCTGTCCTTGATTTCATGTGCCGGCATATCCATATGGACCGGTATCATGGAAGCCTGGAAGGCATGGATAGTCGCATGCTGCTCCGGTTCTATATCATTGATGATATGTTCCCTCAGGTATTCCGCGCGCTGGAAGAACTGGCCCATACGGCCAACAGCCGCATTGCGTGGAAACATCGGTTTCTGTCTCCCCGGGTGATGGACTCCATGCAGCCATCCCGCATCCGCGTATCTGGGAAAGAAGAGGGGAGGTACCGCCCAATGGTGCAGGTAAAGGAAATTACATGGAATGTGGCAGAAAATCGGTTTGCCCGCGGAGTTCTGGAAAAACTGGAGAAGAGTCTTCGTTCCTTTGCCGGAAATTTGCAGAGGCTGATAGAGGAAACCCGGGGGAACAACTCCATGTATTTCTCTTCTGCGTCTGACAGCC
>ENA-OQBD01000941-OQBD01000941.1-human-gut-metagenome-genome-assembly--contig:-NODE-941-length-14394-cov-2.362585_pt1 | contig 14394 bp, 13 predicted proteins | sample MGYA00242742_ERZ504543 | MGnify/ENA primary metagenome ERZ504543 (study PRJEB26092, sample SAMD00036239) | human gut metagenome | host: Homo sapiens | study: EMG produced TPA metagenomics assembly of... | reverse complement strand
GTCTCGATGATCTCGCTGTTCGGCACGGTGCATATCTCGGCCAACGCGGTGGCCAACAACCTGGACGCCATCGGCTGCATTGTCGGCAATGCCATGGGCCTGGCGATGATCACGGTCATTGGCCGCTGCATCGGCGCGCAGGACTTTGAACAGACAAAATATTATACAAAAAAGCTGCTTTTGTGGGATTATATCGCCCAGGGCGCGGTCAATGTTGTGGTGCTGCTGTCTCTGAACCAGATTTTGAGCATGTACACCCTGACGCCCGAGACCCGCGCACTGGCGTGGACGCTGGTCATGATCCACAATGGCATGTCGATCTTTCTCTGGCCCGCCAGCTTTGTGCTGCCCAACGCCCTGCGTGCCGCCAACGACGTGCGGTTCACGATGGTCGTTGCCACGGCCTCGATGCTGGTCTGGCGCATGGGCCTGAGCTGGGTGCTCTGCGTGCAGATGGGCATGGGTGCCGTCGGCGTCTGGTACGCCATGGTCGTTGACTGGATCTGCCGCATTATATGCTTTGTGGCCCGGTTCGTCAGCGGTGCCTGGAAAAAGAACGCGGTGAAGAAGGCGGCGTAGAAAAACCTTGCCGAGAGGCAGGGGCCTGGCATGCCCGGCCCGCGGCTTTTCCCATAGGCGTTCATTTGCCGGTAAGTGCCGGGCCGCACATGTGCGGCCCCTACTGCGTGGCTGACAAAATACTCGCGGATAATCATACATAAAGGAGAACCATCCCATGAAATTCATCAGCTGGAACGTCAACGGTCTGCGCGCCTGCCTGAAAAAAGGCTTTGAGGACGTGTTCAACGCGCTGGACGCGGACTTCTTCTGCATTCAGGAGACCAAAATGCAGCCCGGACAGGCGGATTTTGCGCCCGCGGGCTACACCGAGTACATCTACAGCGCCGACAAAAAGGGCTACTCCGGCACGGCCATCTGGGCCAAAACGCCTGCGCTCTCGGTGCGCTATGGCCTCGACGAGGACATCCACAACCACGAGGGCCGCGCCATCACGCTGGAATACCCGGATTTTTATCTGGTCAATCTCTACGTGCCCAACTCCCAGAACGAACTGGCGCGCATTGACTACCGTATGCAGTGGGAGGACGACCTGCGCCGCTATCTGCAAAAGCTGGACGCCGAAAAGCCTGTCATCCTCTGCGGCGATTTGAACGTGGCGCATGAGGACATCGACTTAAAGAACCCCGGCCCCAATCGCGGCGCGGCGGGCTTCTCTGACCAGGAGCGCGGCAAGCTGGGCGAGCTGCTGGCCGCGGGCTTTACGGATTCCTTCCGCCACCTGCACCCCGACGCCACCGGCATGTACAGCTGGTGGAGCATGCGCTTCCGCGCCCGTGAGCGGAACGCAGGCTGGCGGATCGACTATTTTCTCGTCAGCAGCCGCCTGGCCGATAAGATCGAGAAAGCAGAGATCCTGATGGATGTGATGGGGAGCGACCATTGCCCGGTGGAGCTGGACCTTACCCTGTGAGCGCCTTCCCCCTTGGGGAAGGTGTCTGCGGCCCCGCCCGCAGACGGATGAGGGAAAACCTGCCGGATATTACCCATGAAAGGGCGATACCGGTGAACTCTCCCTCATCAGTCTGCCGCAAGCGGCAGACAGCTCCCCTTGGGGAAGCCAATGAAGAAAATTTTAAAACTTTCCCGCATCGTTGCAATATCGCTCGCGGGGGATTCGTTTTAGTATACAGAAGGTCAAAGCGAGAGGAGGTGTGGGAACTGACAAATAAAGAATTTACCGGTCTGATGCAGCAATACCAAAAGCTCATCTACACGGTTTGCCTGCAATTTGTGCACGAGCCCCACACCGCCGAGGATCTGACCCAGGATACCTTCCTCTCCGCGTTTTCGGCTATAGACCGGTGCGAGCCGCAGTATTACAAGCAGTGGCTCGTCCGCGTGCCGGCCAACAAATGCAAGGACCACTTGAAAAGCGCGTGGGTGCGCAAGGTGGACGTCCCCGGGGACGACGCCCTGCCGGAACCGCGCGGTGCGCCCGGCAGCGACGCCGACGACCCGGCCCAGAGTGTGGCAGACCGCGCCGGGGCCGCCGAGCTGGAAACACTGGTGCGCGGTCTGCGCGAGCCCTACGGCAAAATTGCCGTGCTGTACTTTCTGGAGCACAGGGAAACGGCGGAGATCGCTAAGCTGGTGGGCCGTCCGCCCGCGACGGTCAACAGCCAGCTGTGGCGCGCAAAGCTGCTGCTTCGCCAGCAGATCACCGAGAGGAGGCAGAAGGAATGAGCCTTTATTTTCGATAACAACAAACTCTTTGACGCCGAAGGCCACCTGACCGACGAGGGGCTGTACGCCATTAAGGACGGCACGCTGGACGACCTCGGCGCACTGGAGGCCGCCGAGCATCTGAGCTTCTGCGACTACTGTCTGCTGCGCTACACGGCCATGATCGACGCCGCGCCCGACTGCATGAAGCAGCCGATGCGTGACCTGATCCCGCAGGTGCAGAGCCTTATGCGGCTGCGCAGCTTCCGCATTATGACAAACCGCTATGTCTCGGCGGCTGCCGCGGTGGTGCTGGGCTTTGTGATGTGGGGCGCGGTCAGCACCTTTGGCGTGCCCAATCCCGCCGCCCTGCTGCCGCAGCAGCCCGCCGCCCGGCAGGAACGCTTCGGTACCAAATTCAACACCGCCGTCAACGGCTTCTACAAGAGCCTGGACGACACCTTTAAGAGCTTTACCCTGACCGCGGAAAACGGTCTGGACCAGATCAGAGCACAAAGCATCGGCGGCAGCACCGCCAAGGGGGAATAAACCATGAAAAAAAAGCGGCTTTCTGACCTTTATCTTCGCCTGTATCCCGGGCGCAGGCAGATGTACTACGGCTATATGCAGCGCGGCCTGTCGATTGCGATGATGCTGATACTTTGTGTGATGGCGGCCACCGTCGTTCAACCGCTGCTGTTCCTCTGCCTTGTCATCTGGATGTACAGCTTTTTTGACACCTATGACCTCATCCGCCACATGGCGGCCGGTGAGCCGAAGGAGGATTCCCTGCTGGTTCCGGGCAATTATGAGGAGATCAAAAAGCTGCTCCCACAGCACAACAGACTGATTGGCTGGGGCCTGGTCGGCTTCGGCGTCTGGGCACTGTATGACACATTCATCTCAACCTGGCTCTATACGCTGCTGTGCAGTCTTGTGGGCAACGGCTACGCCTACGACATCATCACCGGCATACCGAATGTTGTCATTGCGGCATTGCTGATTTTCGCGGGCCTCAGGCTGCTGGGTCTGCACCCTGAAAAGAAAAACCGCGACGACGAGCTTCCGCCGTATCCGCATGAATAACTATGCCTTCCCTCTTGGGGGGAAGGTGGCGCCGCAGCGCCGGATGAGGGGCAGCCTTACGGACGCTGCTCGTCCGCCTTTTGCCGCAGGGTAGGGGCGGGACATGTTCCGCCCGCCGCTGACCCACCGCCGCTGTGCCCGCCATACACGCGTGGGCGGGGCATGCCCGGCCTCTATCACTCAATATAAATAGAATGAGGTAAAATTATGGATGAACAAACCGCCCCGAAAAAGGTCCGCCGCGTCGGCAGCATTGCGTTTGCGCTGGTGCTGATTGCAGCCGGTGTTCTGCTGATCGTCTATCAGTTTGTGCCGTAGTTCGACCTGCTGAAAATTCTGAAATTCTCCCCGGTCATCCTCATTGCGCTGGGCATCGAGATGCTCGTCTACAGCGCCAGGCCCGACGTGAAGGTGAAATTTGACTGGCTCGCCATGCTGGGTACGGCGTTCACGCTCTGCATCGTCGGCACGGCGGCACTGCTGCCCCTCGCCATCAGCGAGTGGGGACCCGCTCGCAGCTATGCCCAAAGCCGCATCGAGAGCCAAAAAACCGAGGCCGTGTACAACGCCCTGAGCACCGAGCCGGAGCTGAAAGCCAGAACAAACTCCCTGAGCGTGAATGTCTGGTTCAACCACGAGACCCACGGCAACTACACGCTGCAGGACGGCGACGACTGCATCCTGCACACGGAGCTGGTGAACGACTACGTCGACGCGGAGACATTCGCCGCCGACTGTATGGCCGTCATGCAGGCTGCGCAGGCGGAGAACTTGGGCTTTACGCGGTACAGCTTCAGCACCGATGAGGACATCGACGACGGCATCAGCTACTACCTGGACTGCGTCGCCTCCTACCCGGCGGGGCTGACCGCTGCCCAGGTGGCCCAGCGCGTGCAGGCCAGCTACCACTATGACAATAACAGCTTCTCCAGTGAAGCAGACCGGGATGATTACATCCGCCGCCAGCTGCAGAATGAGATTTCCGACGAGTACGCCGACCGGCACGACGGTGCCTATCCCGACGAGAAATACCTGAACGAGGAAACCGAGCGCCGCTTTGCCGAACGAACCGGCATGGCCACGCCTGAAAGCGCACAGGCATAAACACGCATAAAAATTACCCGGAGCCCAACCAAACGGGCTCCGGGTCTGTTGTTATACGCTCTCGCCCTCGACCAGCTCAAAGGGCACGGTCTCGTGGCGGGCGGGGGCGTTTTCCTCTATGCAGCGCAGCAAAATGTCGGCGGCACGCTCGGCAAGGACGGTGGTATTCTGCCGGATCGTCGTCAGCCGCGGCACGGTGTACCGCCCAAGCGCAATGCCGTCGTACCCGGCCACGGCAATGTCCTGCGGTACGCGCAGGCCGTGGTCCTGTATGGCCCGGATGGCTCCCACCGCCATCAGGTCCGACATGGCGAAAATCGCCGTAAGGCCGGGGCAGTGGGCCAGCAGGTGCTCGGCAGCTGCATAGCCGCCCTGCATCGAGAAGTCCGCAAGCCGGTACTGCCGGTCAAAGTCGAACGGCACGCCGAGCCGGTGCAGGGCATCCAGACAGCCGTCCAGCCGCTGCTGGCTCGGGCGGGAGGTTTCGGGCCTGTCGCCGATGATGCCGATGACACGGTGGCCTTTGGCATATAACTGCTCGATCATCACGGCAGCGGCAGCGCGGTCATCCACGCTGACGCTGGACAGATTCTCAATGCCCAGCCCGGCGGCGTTGTTCGTCAGCAGCAGGCAGGGGATGCCCAGCGACGCCAGCGCCGGGGTAAAGCATTGCGGGTGCGCACCGATGAAAAAGAGGCCGCAGGGCCGGCGCTCGGCAAAGATGGTCTGTGCGCAGGCCAGCTCGTCGGTACTGCCATTGTTGTAGTAGACCGTCGGCGTATAGCCGCGCGCCTCCAGACAGGGCTGCAGCTTGTCCAGCAGGTCCGCAAACAGAGCGTTCTGCGTGCCCTTTACAATGAGGGCCAGCCCCTCCGGCGCCTGCTGCTTCAGATGCTTGGCATTGGCGTTGGGCTGGTAGCCGTGCTGCGCCACAACGGCCAGTATTTTCCGGCGTGCGTCCTCGCTGACGCGGGGGTTGTTGTTCAGCACGCGGGACACTGTGCCCACGGCATAGCCGGACTCGTGGGCAATATCCTTGATGGTCAAAGCTGCGCCTTCTTTCGCATTGATTTGCTACCAGTATACCATATCCGACCAAAAGGGGAAAGGGGAGGCTCCCTGCGAATTTTGCGGGGCGCTTTGTATTTTTTCGGATTTTAAAAATTCCGCCCCGCAACCTCTTGGCAAACAGGAAAATTTCTGCTATACTATTCTATACATCTGTGAGGGCCGTTAGCTTAACGGTTAAAGCCGGCGGCTCATAAACATTGGATGTTAGGATTTTTCTCTTTACAAAAATTCGATAAATCGTAAAATTTGCGATTTTCATAGTTGATTTTTCTGCTTTCATCTACAACCCATCTACGGGCGGTTCGCAACTGCTTGTTTGGGTTGTTTCATAAGGGCCATTAGTTCAGCGGTTAGAACTCTCGGCTCATAACCGGCTGACCCAACCGCATCCACTTTCAAATATGATGAAGTGCCGCAGTTTTTACTGGACTGCATCGCCAAGATTTTCGTTTTGGCGATAAGTTGGCGATTTAGCCATCAACAGCACTTCTTCATCATAAGGGCCGTTAGCTTAACGGTTAAAGCCACCGGCTCATAACCGGTTCAGTGGGGGTTCGAATCCCTCACGGCCCATAAAAAGAACGCAGCTATGTTATTTTTTAAGATAACACGGCTGCGATTCTTTATTTTTCGTACAATTCACGGCTCAACTGATTGCGTATCGACTCCCGGCGTTTTTTGTATTGCTGGGTGTAGATCATTAAAGTCGTGCTCGGCTGGGCGTGACCTGCTTCAGCGGCAACCGTTGCAACACCGATGTCAGGATTCGACATGAGCAGGCTGACAAAGGTATGGCGAAACATGTGTGGGTGAATATCCTTGAGACCGGCTTTCTTTGCTACACGCTTTACCAGCGCATTGTAACCATCCGGGTTGCGAGGCCAACCGAAATCGTCAATGATGACAAATTCTTCTCCGGCCAGTCGCATCAGTGATTCACGCTTGCTCTCTTTGTTTTTACCATGTCTCGCTGCCAACTGGCCCCCATCAACCTCTTTTTTGTGTACCACCACTCTTTGTATTGCTGCATAAATTCCATGTACTCTGGGGCTACATCAATATAACGGTCGTTGCTTTCTTTTGTGGCTGTGTGTTGATAGCCGAAGTCCCTAAAAAACTAAAAGGGCTTTTGTTGACATGAACGGTACATTCTTTGAAATCGAAATCACTCCATGTCAGGCCGGCCAATTCAGCACGACGCACACCCGTATTCAGCAGGGATAATACAATGGCTTGCTCCGGCATAGAGCACTTATCAATTTCTGACATGAGTTTGCATACTTCATCCTCATGTATGCAGTCTACAAATCTGGGGCGTGCTCCTTTCGCCGGCATCTTGAATTCGGCTTGCACCGAGTGATAGCGCTCATTTGCAAAGTGCAGCACTTGATTGGCGAAGAGCACATATTCCCGAATTGTCTTTTTAGACAGGGGTCTCTCGTCGCGCTCAAAACGGAACACATCGCGTACAGAAACACCGAGGATATTTGAAACCACTTCTGCCGTTTTTCGCGTGACTGCCGCGCCGCTGAAGCACTTCATGGCGGTATAAGCAGAAATGTCATAGCCAACTACCATTTTAGTAAAGGATTTGTTTTTCATTGTGGCATACTCCGGCAGGATAAAAGCATATTCACTGCGCAAACAGCCTTTTTCTTTAATTTCCTCAATAACTCTTGCGCAGTCCTCTCTTGTGATTTCGGACACGGACTTTTTGGCAAACCATGGCGCTACGCTTACGATTTTCTTCAGATAGCCAACTTTGTTGAGCGTTGTATTTGCCTTGTTTTTATCTGAGTCATAGTTGCCGCGCAGCAGCGCTGCAGGCTCCAGCTTGGCTTTTGCCGAAGCAATGTATTCCTCGGCTACTTCTTGGAATGGCTTATTGGCACCGCTGAGGCTGCGCTCGGCTTCTTCCTGTGCTTTTGCTTCAAATTCAAATGCTGCTGCCGTGGCTGCCGCTACGCGCTGCTTTGCGGTTTTCAGCGTCTTGGGGTCAAACTCAAAGCGGGAAAATTTGCGTATGGTCTGACCATTGAGTGTGATACTTGCTGTGATTTTGTAGTAGGCAGGTTTATTCTTTGGGGTACGCAGTTCGATGGATGCCATTTTCTATTCCTCCTTGGCTGATTTTTCTGACAAGCCACACTATACAGCGTTTGCCATAAAAGCGGTAGGCTGTCGCCGGAACGCACGACACCCTTGACATTGCGGCCCTTTTGTGCTCTTACCCAGCGGCATTTCTGCCCGAATTGTTGTAGTAATCAACTAGTTTCCCCAAGTTGATGTACCACTTGATGCCGGACTGAAATGCCACGCCGGGAACCTCTTTGCAAAGCCGCCGCAGGTAATACGGCGGCAGCCCCAACATTCGGCTGGCTTGCTTAATGCTGACGATTTGCGGCAGCACAATGTGCTCCACTTCTGCGGCTACAATTTCCGTAGCCATAACAGAATTCATTTCCATAGATTTTCCTCCTTCATGTGTATCATATTTGATTCCACAAGCATAGCGGCCACTTGTGGAAAACAAGTGACCGCCATAATCTGAAATCAAATTGTACGTCCTATTCGACACTACTTCCCGGACATACGAGGGCGAACCACCGACCCGGCTGCTGGAAACAGCTCCCGCTTCCTGTACCACATTGTTGGCAGTACCGCCGACGCCTTGAGAGCATCGCCACGGTGCGTATCATGATTGCTGACCCTTCGCTTGAGGTATGTGTTCCACGCCACCTCTCCCGCCTCTGGGGGCGCTCCACCGCCGTTACGGCGGTATCCTCGCGTCAGAACCGGGACGCACCTGCCGAAACGCTCCTTGGGTTGCGGCAAGGTCAGTTGTATGTAGCCGGTGATTCGGATATTTTGCTTTCAAGGTCCTCAAGGGGAGAGAGCCTTATTTTTGCTCTCATAATATAAAGACTGTTTTCGGAGAAAAAAATTAGAGAAAAATCAAAATTTTTTTCTTGATGCTGAAATTTGTTCGTTTTATACTGTAAGCATACGAATGTGAGGCGATTCGTCTTGTGAGACATGAGGGTGGGAACCTAATATATAAATGTTACGTTTTAACGAGCGATTTGCTGAAGGCAAACACAAAGAAAGGCCCGACAGCCGAATAAGCTGTCGGGCCGAAAAACTAATGTAATTGTACTTACATCGTATTTCTTTACGCTGGTGAGGCCCATGACGTGGTCTATTGCTTATTGGAAATCCGATGCGTTTTAATTACGCTGCTCTAAATAAATTCGAGCCTCGTATGGTTTCAAGCTGGAACCTTGCTCTGCATAATTGCTAATCAGCAATGCTCCTTTTCTATATTCTTCAGGAATCACCTCATTCAATTCCTTTGCACGGAAATTGCAGATAACATAAAGTGTCTGATCTTTCCATGTTCTCTTATAAGCAAATACATCCGGGTCATCCCCCATAAGAAGTTGATAATCACCCTCGGCAAAAATAGGATACTTTTTACGAAGGGCAATGAGGGCTTTGTAATAGGCAAATACGGAATCTGCGGTATTACACTCTCCTGCGGCATTGATTTGCAGATAGTTCGGATTTACTTTTAGCCATGGCTCTCCTACAGTGAAACCAGCACTTTTTACTGCCATCCCACTGCATGGGAGTTCTGGCGTTGTCACGCCCCTTGGCGTGAATAGAACGCATGACATCTTCCTCTGCATAGCCTTCCGCCAGTCTATCACGGTAAATGTGCAGCGTTTCAATATCACGATAATCCGATATATCATACGGCGCATTGGTCATGCCAAGTTCTTCGCCCTGATAGATGTAGGGCGTTCCCTGCATACCGTGCAGCAAGATGGCGAACATCTTTGCAGATTCTACGCGGTATTTTCCATCGTCACCCCAGCGGGATACGATTCGCGGAAGGTCGTGGTTGTTCCAAAACAGGCTGTTCCAGCCGCAACCATGCAGCCCAGTTTGCCATTTACTAAGGACCTTCTTTAGCTCCATCCAGTCAAGCGGTTCCAAATCCCATTTTTCTTTTCCGGGGATCTGATCCAAACCAATGTGCTCAAATTGGAAAACCATAGAAAATTCCCGGCCACTGGGGTCGCTGTAGATTTTCGCGTTATCCACATTGGCTCCCCACGCTTCACCCACCGTCACAAGGTCGGTTCCACCGAAAGTATGGCGGTTCATCTCCCGGATGTAGGCGTGCAGCATAGGACCATTATTCGTGATCTTCAAATCAGGTTCTTTTGCAATCTGATCAATCACGTCCAGCCGGAAGCCACCGATACCACGTTCAATCCAGAAATTGATAATTTTATAGATTTCCTCTCGAACTTTCGGATTATCCCAATTCAAATCAGGCTGCTTTACGGAAAACTGGTGGAAATAGTATTGCTGTACATCCGGCACCCAAGTCCATGCAGAACCACCGAAGCAGGCTTTCATGTCGTTTGGCGGCACATCTTCGTTTCCGTCCCGCCAGACATAGTAATCATGGAAAGGATTGTCTCTGCTTTTCTTTGCTTTCAGAAACCAAGGATGCTCATCCGAGGAATGGTTCAATACCAAATCCATAATGATACGGATATTCCGCTTCCTTGCTTCACCAATCAGCGTATCCATATCGGCCAGCGTTCCAAACATAGGGTCAATATCACAGTAATCTGAAATATCATAGCCATTATCATCTTGCGGTGAACGGTAGACCGGGCTGAGCCAAATGGCGTCGATTCCCAAATCGGCTAAATAGTCTAGGCGACTGGTAATGCCCTGCAAATCGCCGATTCCATCGCCGTTGCTGTCTTGGAAACTGCGTGGATAGATTTGATAGATTACCGCACTTTTCCACCACGGACTTTTTGAGGTTGCCATAGTTGCTCACACTCCTTTAAGCGGATTTGGAAATATGAACGCAGTCAAAATTGATGTATCCGTCATCTGCATTGCCGCAGTAAACCACCATACGTTGAATACCCGCACGGAGATGAACCGTAGTTTCGCTTGTATTCCATTCCTCCCAATTGCTTGTTGCCGGGAAAGAAATGCTGTCATATCCATATGCGTTGATATACAATTCACGTTTCGGCGTTCCATCAACAGCAGCGGAATAGACAAAGGAAAGTTTATAGTCCCCGGTCTCAGGGACAAAGAAGTCCATCGTAACGGCATCTCCAGCTTTGCCATAAGAATCAACAAAACCAGTTCCAGAGTATCCTCCGTGATTGTTGTTCGTGGATACATTCGTAAGAATCGAATTCTCCGCTTCGACAGTGTCCGTCAAGGTATTGTCGTTATAGCGGATATAAATCATATCCCAATATTCAAGAGACGGAACCTGAATTTCGACATACTTGCCGACATCATCTGTTTGCACATTGTATGCCAATGCATTGCTGATGCAACCTGTATCAGGGGAAGCACAATAAACTCCACTTATATCCTTGTATTGCGGGATATAGTACTTTACAGTCAAATTCTGCTTTGCATTGGGGGTGCCAGTGACATTTCGCCAATCTTCATCGTTTTCGCCGGTCAGGTTAATTAGATGAATCAGACCATAGTCATTGCCCTTGTTTTTAATGACGTACCAAATCGTACCCGGCTTCGCATCGCCAGAAATAGTTTCGTTAGAAATGCTGATGTTTTGGAATCCTGTATCCGAAGGCAGAACGTTTGCATCATAAAGCAAGTTTTCATATGCAGTAATGAACTGATACTGATTATACATTGCCTGCTCAAGGCAAGAGGTCATCGACTTTGCCGCCTTGGGATAGTACGGATTTCCAAGCAGGGATACATCGTTGAAGTTTTCTCCGCTGTTTGCTGTTGTAGACATTCCGCTGCCCATCTCAATGTGCATCGCACCACTTGCTGCAATTGCCGCGTTGGTCAAGCGGACAGAATTTTCGTCATACACGCCAAGAGTAACTGTCTGAAGGCGAATGTCTCCACCCTTATCATCAGCATCTTGCTGGATCGTCAACGTATGCGTTCCCTTTGTCAGATACAGATTTTTAGGTGCAGTAAAAGATGCATCATAAGAATAATAATACCAGTCCGGCTCTGCGGGGATAACACCGTTTCTTGTAGCATCAAAGTATGCGGTCATGTATTTTGTACCATCAAGGTAGATGCTTTTACTTGCTTGCGTATCCGTTCCATTCGCGGCCAAGAAAACGAGAGAATAGTTGCCATCTTCGGGAGCTTCAATCGTTATTTCTGCACGGTCTCCAACCTCATCGAAACCTGTAATGTAGGTGACACCGTTCTCGCTGTTTGTATGAACACCGGTCAGCTGCGCGTTGCTATAAGAATAAGTAGTGCCATTGATGTCATACTGGTTCATATATGCAGCCAGCACAATAGCCTTGCCGCCGTCCTGCATCTTCTGCCAGTTAATAAGTCATTACTTTTTTATAGCTATCGCTGTTGCCCACAGCTCACTAAACGCAAAATCAGTATTTGCCGTAGAGATAATACTATTTGACGAGAAGTAGTCTTCCGAGCCACCATTAACAGCGTTCATTGTAACAATATTCTTTGCGCTGTTGTTTTCTGTGAGCTGACGCTTGATTGCATTTGTAAACGGTGCAAAAGATTCGCCCAAATTCACATAATTGCCATCGTAATCATAATATTGTGCATCCCTGCCCCAGAAATCACCATCTGATCAATCTGAATCCCATCGAAGTCCAAAGTATTTATGGCACCTTTATATTGGTTTGCCATAAAATTTTGCCAATCCGTATTTAAGGGATTAAACGTCATGAGCAGCGGCGCGGGCTTTCCTTCCAACGGGAATAGATACTGATCAATTCCAGAAATTGTGCTGTTGTCAGAAGGATTGTAATCGATATTATGATTCGTTTGGCTGGAATACAGCCCCCACTTCGGATCTACACCATTTTCTGTGTATCCTTCACGTGCCATATAAGACATCTGGTAAGCCATTGCCTTTTGATTATAGGCGTGACCGGCACCAATGCGCTGCTGAATCGTCTGCCTTGAGAGGGTATGTCCAAACATATCGACCCACTCATCTCCCTCATCCGGAAGAATCTTTTCATGCCGATACATCCAGTCATAATATTGAACGATATTGACATGGTAGACCTGTGCGAGTTCTTTCATCATCGCATCGCTTTCAGCGGAAGTCTCACCGGGCATAAAATCGACACTGTATCCATATGCGGGATAAGTTGTCACATCGCTGGACACATCAATTGCCGTCACGATTTGTTTTCCATCAATCGTAATTGACACTAAATATCCCTGATGATCCGTTGTCGGCGGAGTCCAGCTGATCGGAACTGTCGTTTTTCCGCCGTTTGCGGTAAACGTCACATCATTTTCCCAAACAGTCTCATTTAGATGAGTAATTTGGATATGCGCCGTCTTCGTTCCAGTCGCGCCATCAACATCAACGTAAATCGTTGCCGCCTCCCCCGGCGCATAGGTGGCTTTATCAACATATGCCTTTGTGATGGTTGTTGCGTTGGCATCATCGGCAAACGCTGTTGCAGGGAATGTACCCAGTGCAACGCAAAGAGAAAGTGCAATGGAAGACATCTTTATAAAATGATGCTTTTTCATATTGTTTCCTTTCTTGTGTCGATCCAAATGGTTGTCCAATAGTTCAGGCTTGGTACAGTAAAGTCAATAAATTTTCCGGTTTTTGTTGCTCTTTCTGTAAACGAAAGCTCTATTGCGTCCATGTTTTCCCCGTCGGGAGTGCTGAAGCAAATCTTTTCAACCGGGGTATCAACCTGCACGGTAAACTTTATATCCTTTTGGATGTTTGGTTCTTCTTTACCCTCGTTCCAGTAATCCTCGCTTTGGCCGCACAGGTTGAGCAAATAGATGCACTTGCGATAATCTTTTTCACGGAGAATCATCCAGATTTTCCCTGCTTCACCGTAGGAACTCACCTTATGGCTGGTGCATTGATACTCATAGTTATCCCACCCGGTATGGGTCATCGTCACGTCCTGCAATTCGGGATCAAAGAACAAATTTTCATACCGAATCATATAGTCGTAGTATCGTCTGATGGCTTCGGCTTCGGAATCGCTGAACTTTGTATAATCGCTGTAATACCCCTGTGTCAGAGCCGTTTGGTTTTCGCCGGTCAAAAGATGTGTGGCACCATTTGAGACAATGCTTCCCATCAGCAACTTGGCTGCTGGGAGGGCTTTTTCACGTTTGCCTTCCCGGAATGGTTTCAGATAGGCTGCCAAAATAGTGCTCTTATCATCTTTGGCATAAGTTCTTGCATCCCGGATAAGCTGCGCGATGCTTGCATACCGGTCGTAAGGAGGCCACACTTCAATATAGACAGCATCTTGCTTTCTATCTGCGGTTCTCTGGACAGGCCATGCTCCGACATTGTTAAAAATCAAATAAGGTTCTTCCTCACCATGTACATTTTCGCGCGTTTCATCAATGAGAGTGGGAAGTTCGTCCTCCAATTTGATTTTCTTCGGGATTGCATCCAAATGAGAATATGCTGTTTTGGGGAAATCCATAGGTGTCCATGTGGATGCCGGAAAATCCCATCATGCTAATTGCACTTTGGTATTCTTCAAAAAGATGTTTCCTCCAAGGCGAGCCCTCCGCAATATTCATGATATAGAACACATCAATAAATACAAACGGTTCCTGACAGGAATTGTAAAAACGCCCATGTCGGATGCTTTTCAAAAAATGGTTTGCTGGCGGCGTACACAGCACCGTATGCGGTTGGGTGCATCCCCAGCGCTTTGCCTTTGCGATTTTGCTTTAACTGTACTGCCGGAGATTTCCTTGCCCATCATATCATGGTAATCTTCTTGCGGAGCCACAAGAGAATCGTGGCGGTAAGACCAGTCATAGAACTGTATGAGATTGATGTGGCATTTTAACAGCCAT
>ENA-OQBD01000940-OQBD01000940.1-human-gut-metagenome-genome-assembly--contig:-NODE-940-length-14394-cov-4.343660_pt1 | contig 14394 bp, 8 predicted proteins | sample MGYA00242742_ERZ504543 | MGnify/ENA primary metagenome ERZ504543 (study PRJEB26092, sample SAMD00036239) | human gut metagenome | host: Homo sapiens | study: EMG produced TPA metagenomics assembly of... | reverse complement strand
ATCAAAGCCAGACGCATCTGGCTTGTATTTGCCCTTCTTCTTAGTGCAAACTACGGGCACAGATGTATCCCAGGGTGGGTATCCTTCCACAAATTTCATCATTTTTTTAATACTGTGCTGGGTTCCTTTTTTTTGCCGGTGATCTTCTTTTGCGCATCAGGGGAAAGGCTGATGACCGCTATCGGTATGCGCTTGTCGTCGGTTACGGTAATTTTTTACACGTTCCTGATCTGCACCACCGATTCACCGATTGCCTTTACCTATATTCTTCCGGTTGTCAGTCTTCTGGTTCTTTACAAAGACCGGAAATTTATGGTTGGGATGTGCAATCTGCCAATATCGCCAGTGTCATTGTCAGTGTCATTTATCATCTGGTCGTTCTCGGTCAGAATACTGCAACGGACCAGAAAAATTATCAGCTGCAGATTGCCTGTCTCCTGCTCTGTTATATCGGCTATATCATGTCTATCCGCCATCTCATCGAATCCGATGGTGCACTGACAAACAGTATCAAAGCCGATTTAAAACGGGTTGTTACAACTGTTGAACAGGTTAAAACCGCCAGCAATACCATCATGGATGGAATCACCGTTGTCCGCGAACTTGCCACGGAAAACAAACATGGTTCTGACATTGTCGTAGACGGAATGAACAAACTGACCGACCATAACGGCCAGCTGCAGTCCCGGACAGCCTCCTCGCAGGAAATGACAGGAGATATTAATTCCCAGGTACAGAATGTTGCTTCCATGATCAATGATATGGTATCCCTGACTGCGGAATCCGGCAAACATGCAAAAACAAGTTCCGTTGATCTGGAGAGTCTGGTACAGACTGCCGGAACGATGGCAGATCTGTCCAATGAGGTAGAACATATTCTGGACGCTTTCAAGGCAGAATTTGAAACCGTAAAACAGGAAACCGGAACCATTGACAGTATTTCCAGCCAGACCAATCTGCTGGCACTTAATGCTTCCATTGAAGCTGCCCGCGCAGGGGAAGCCGGAAAAGGATTCTCCGTCGTTGCGGAACAGATCCGCAAGCTGAGTACCGAAACCAAAGATTCTTCCGGACAGATCAGCGAAGCACTCTCGCGGCTGGATGAAATTTCAGGAAAAATGACTTCTTCCATTGAAGAAACCTTAAAACTTATTCAGGTCACTCTGGAAAAAGTAACCCAGACCGGTGAAAATGTAAATAAAATTACACAGGATTCTTCTCTTCTGGGTGAACACATCCAGACAATTGATTCTGCCATGAAAGAAGTGGAATCTTCCAATCGTCAGCTGGTAGAAAATATGGAACAGGTATCTTCCATCGTGGAAACCATGACCACATGCATCAGTGATTCCGATGAAACAAGCAAACGCATGCTCAGCAAATATGAGGAAAGTGCTTCCAACATCAATAACATAGAAAATGTAATTCAGGAGCTGATGTGTGAACTGGGCATCGGTGGTTTCATGGGTCTGGATGATATTCATGCCGGTATGAAAGCAAAAGTTATTCTTCCAAAACATCTGGAACGCATGGAGTATCACGGAGAAGTCAGATCTGTTGCGGAAAATAGTATTTCCCTGATTTTGTCTGACAATCCACAGTTAAACGGATCCGAAACCTGTAAGGTTCAGGTCACGGTTGACAATGTTCTCTACTGTTGGGATCAGGCGCAGATACAGGCTGACACGGCATCCGGTTCCCATGCCTATGTATTGCAGCTTTCCGCACGTCCGGAAATCAAAAACCGCCGGAAATACCCACGGGCAGATGTGTCCAATCCATGTACCATCACGCTGAAAGATTCCGACACAACGTTCTCCGGTCAGCTTGACAATATCAGTGCCAATGGATTTGCATTTCTGATCCGGGATCCGTTTTTCATGGATCACAAACATGCAGATGTTGCTGTCGATATCCAAAATTTTGCCCTTTCGGATCAGTCCCATCTGGAAGGACATGTCATCCGGTGCTCGGATGATGAAGGTGTATATATTGTGGGATGTCAGATGCCGGAAGACAATTATGCAATACGCAATTATGTAGATTCCCTTCTCGGTCAATAAATAAAACAGGGAAAACTTCTATGATTCCATAAAAGTTTTCCCTGTTTTCTTATCATTTAAGCTGTCAGCAAAAGTTTTTCAAACTCTTCTTTGGGAAGCGGTCTCGAATAGTAATATCCCTGAATACTGTCACACTTCATCTGTTTGAGGAAATCCACCTGTTCTTCTCTCTCAACACCTTCTGCCGTAACGCACAATCCAAGTTCCTTTGCAAGTAAAATCGTATGTTCCAGCAATCGTTCCCCACTGAAATCCCCGATGTAATCAATCAGACTTTTGTCAATTTTTAACGTATCGAAACATTTCATGTTCAGTGTTGCAAGGGAAGAATACCCCGATCCAAAATCATCTACAAGCAATGGAAAACCATTGTCATGGAACTTATCTGCCAGCCCCTTGATATTGTCATTGTCAATTGCTGCGCTCTCTGTAATCTCAATCGGAACCAGATGGGTTTTTACTCCGATTTCATCAGCGATCTGCTGATACCGGCTGACCACACTGTCAAAATACAGACTCGCCCTGGACAGATTGATGGATACCGGAATAATCTCCTTTCCCTGTTTCTGCCATTCTAACTGCTGCATACATACTTTTCGGAAAACATACTCATCCAGAACTTTTATCAGTCCGTCTCTCTCAAACAACGGAATGAATTTGCCGGGTGGAATAACATTTCCCTTTTCATCTCTCCAGCGGATCAGACCTTCTGCCCCTACCATCCGCTCTGTTTCCGGATCATATTTCGGCTGATACCACACCTCAAAACAGTTATTTTCCAGAGAATGTTTAAATTCATCCTCCATGGCTTTATCTTCAAGCATGCGGATCGTATCTTCATGGCTGTAAAACTGATAGCTGATATCTTTGCGATCCTTGATCTGATTCTTGGCAAAATTTGCTTCGCTGTATACCTCTTCCACTTTGGAATCCGGTTTCCACTTCGTCACTCCAAAATAAGGGATCAGCTTCGGAACCTTCAGTCTTTCCGACAATTCTGCCAGTATGGTCTCCAGCTGCTGTAACTGCCGGATCGTCTTTTCCTGATCCTTTCCACTACTGTAAATCACAAAACGGTCTGCATTGATATGTCCTGCCAGATCATCTTTTTCCAGTATCCCCTGAATACACTTCCAGATTCCTTTGAGTGTTTCATCCCCTTTGATAATTCCACAGATCGAATTGATAATTTTAAAGGAGTGGATGTCCATGGACACCAGATATCCCGGTTGCCGGAAATCCCGGATTTTCTTCTTAAAACTTTCGTAATTATTTCCACCGGTTACACTGTCCACATATGCCATGCGCTCAAGTTCCCTCTGTTTTTCGGAACTGATATCGGAAAATCCTGCTACCATCCGGTGCAGCTGTCCTCCATCCGATGTATTTACAAATTTTGCACGGCAGTATTCTACTTTCCCATCCCGCACAATCCGGTAATCATACTGATATGCTTTTTTCATGCTCAGCTGCTTACGGAGATTTTCAATGGAGGTCTCATACAGCATTGTCTCACGGTCTTCGGTAAGGACAACCTTCCCCACATATTCTGCCATGATAGCTTCATATCCCGGAATTTCCTTAAGCGTATCATTGAGCACAGAGCGCACTGCGGAGTTCACCTTATATGCATATACCTTATCATGATCCACATCTACATAATATACACTGTTAAAATTGCTTCCCAGTGCCTGAATAATCTCATTCTGGCGTGTGTCTGCCCTGATCTGTTCGATCAGACCCAATACATATTCCGGTTGTTTCTGTGAACCGCCCTGAATCCTCCCCATAGAGATCTGATATACCATGTCTTTTCCCGAAGACTGAATCTTTGCACTTACCGTCTTTGCGCCATGGTCAATATCCTGAAACAGTTTTAACAGTTTTTCTTTTTCCATAATTCTGTCCATGAGGATACTATGCTCCAGATCCGCAGCATTCTCAACGATTCCCATGTGACGGACTGCAAACTCTGATGGTCTGATCCTGTGTTCTTTGGGATAATAGTGAAAAAAAATACTTTCCCATTTTGCCATGAATCTCCTGAATCTCTGTTGATATATCCCTGCACTTCTTCTGATCGATTTTTCTACCATAGGCCTGCCTTTCCCTGGTAAACTGTAAATATTGTCTGATTATTTCTGTACAAATATACTATAGCATAAACTATTTTCCTCGTAAAGGTAGTAAATTTTCACAAAAACACACGAAAAGCGCATGCAACAGAGATGTCACATGCGCTTTCCAACTACACAGCATTCGCTTATGTTCTATTTTATTTTACGGTTTCTACCTTAATCACATTCGTATTTCCTACTTTGCCATTGATCAGACCACCGGTCAGAACAACAGCATCTCCGGTCTGTAATGAAAGTACTTCTTTTGCCTTTTTCATTGCATGGTAGAACATAACTTCCATCGAACTGAATTCCTCGCAGAGAACCGGAGTTACGCCCCAGCTTAAGTTCAGTTTCCGCCATACCTTCTCGGAAGTCGTCATTCCGATGATATCTACCGGACAACGGAAACGGCTGACCATACGTGCGGTAGTTCCGCTGAGTGTACTTGCGACAATACATTTTGCCTGGACATCAACTGCCATCGCACAGGTTGCATGCGAAATAGCATCCTGAATGCTTCTTGTCTCAAAATCAGAAGTGCGGAAACGCTTGGTATATTTGATCTGGGATTCTGTATACTCAGCAATCTCTGCCATGTTCCGCACGGCATCTACCGGATATTTACCGGCAGCCGATTCTCCGGACAGCATGATCGCGGATGATCCATCGTATACCGCATTTGCCACATCGGAAAGCTCTGCACGTGTCGGACGCGGATTGTGAATCATGGACTCGAGCATCTCGGTCGCGGTTATGACACGTTTTCCGAGCATACGGCACTTACTGATCAGATACTTCTGAACCGCAGGCACTTCCATGCCCGGGATTTCGACTCCGAGATCTCCACGGGCAATCATGACACCATTGGCAATCTCACAGATTTCTTCAATGTGCTCCACACCCGAACGGTTCTCAATCTTTGCAATAATATCAATATCTTCGCCGCCGTTCTCGTCAAGGAATTTACGCATATCCTCGACATCTTTCTTTACGGAGACGAAAGATGCTGCAACGAAATCCACGTCGTTTTTGATACCAAACAGCAGGTCTTTCTTATCCTGCTCACTCAAAAATGCATGATCCATGACCTTGTTCGGAAAATTCATGCTCTTTTTATCCGACACCTCGCCTCCGACAAGAACCTTACAGATGGCATCCGGTGCTTTCAGCTTTTCTACTTCCAGAATAATCAGACCATTGTTGATCAGGACATGATCTCCCACCTTCAGATTGTTGATCAGATTCTTGTAGGTTACGGAAACTCTCTCCTGATTTCCCACAATATCATCCGTTGTCAGTGTAAATGTATCTCCATCTTTTAATGTGATCTTTCCGTTTTCGAAGGTTTTGATCCGGTACTCCGGTCCTTTGGTATCCAGCATGATCGCAATTGGAATACCTAACGCCTTACGCACTTTTTTGATCGTATCAATCTTCTTCTGATGTTCCTCATGGCTTCCATGGGAAAAGTTTAATCTGGCTACATTCATGCCGGCTTTACACATCTGTGTCAGTACAGATTCGCTTTCACTTGCAGGTCCGATGGTACAAATAATCTTTGTTTTTCTCATAATGCTTGTTCTCCTGTCTCTATCCAAATTTTTTTGTATCCCCTGAGTTTCATTCTGTCACACACAGACGGGATTTGCGCGGATATACCGCCCGACGATCAGCCGACGCGCCGGTGAAACAAGAAATTTGGGCTTCGAGGTCAGAATTCTCTGTACCAGCAGCCACTGCTGTGTCATATGGCTCACCGGAAGGAAACGAAGCCCGATTCGCCTGACTTGCGGAACAACGGACGGTTTCCCTTCCCTGAGCACTGTCTGGGAAATGCAAAACTCTCCTGCATCATTCAGGTAATCCTCCGCCTGCCGGTTATGCATACTGCTGCTAAGCACATTGACCTTCTGCTGCATTCCACAGGCATCTGCTACATTCATCTCCACCGGCATGCGAAGCACAAACGCCGCAATGACCACAGCGGAACAGATCAGCACAATATGATGTTTCTTTTTGGTCCGTTTTCCGAAGTGCTTATGCATTTGCAATCACATCTGCCAGAGCTTCCATCGCTGGTAGGTCGGACTCTTTCATGGCGGAACGGATCGTTACCATCGGCTCCACAATGGTAATATTTTTCATGGTTTCCAGAATTCCCTTCATCGTTCTTCCGGCCGTCGGTCCCCAGGTACCGTTCTCAATAATACCTACGGTACGGTTCTGGAATGCCTTGGACTGTAAATGATGCAGGAAGTCCTGCATACATGGGAATACACCGCCATCGTAACTTGCTGCTGCAAGAACCATACGGTCATAACGGAACGCATCTTCCACAACTTCTGCCATATCATCACGGGAAAGATCCATGACAGAAACTTTCTCTACTCCTTTGGCACGCAGCATCTCAGCAAATTTCCGTGCTGCTTTTGCAGTATTTCCATGGATCGATGCATATGCTACAAGAACACCCTTATCCTCCGGCTTATAGCTGCTCCAGGTATCATATAATCCAATGTAATAACCAAGATTTTCATTTAATACCGGACCATGCAGCGGACAGATCGTCTGGATACCCAGTCCTGCTGCTTTCTTTAACAGTGCCTGTACCGGTGCACCGTATTTTCCTACAATATTAAAGTAATATCTTCTCGCTTCACAGGTCCATCCTTCCGGATCTTCATAATCCAGTGCACCGAATTTTCCAAATCCGTCTGCCGAGAATAAAATCTTTTCACTGCTCTCGTATGTTACCATCACTTCCGGCCAGTGTACCATCGGTGCCATATAAAAATTCAGCGTATGGGTACCGAGAGACAAAGACTCTCCTTCTGCCACTGTAATTTTATGGTTCTCATCCACAGGAAGCTCGTCAAAAAACTGTGGAAGCATGTGAAATGTCTTGGCATTTCCCACCAGGGTCACTTCCGGGAAAAGCTCTACCAGACGTCCGATACTTCCGGCATGATCCGGCTCCAGATGGGAAACTATCAGATAATCCACTTTCCGTCCGTCTAATGCGGCCAGCAGATTCTTCTCCCACTGCTCCACACCTCTGGTGTCTACCGTATCCATTAAAGCCACTTTTTCATCCAAAATCAGATAAGAATTATAAGATACACCATGCGGAACCACATACTGGCTCTCGAACAGGTCAATTGTCTTGTCATCTACTCCGATATACTTTACTGCTTCAGAAATTGTTACACTCATTTGTTTCTCCCTCTCTTTTTGTTTTTATTTATGTATTATGATGCATACATATCATTTTCCTCTTCACGCTCTAAATCCTCCGGACTCATATAGCGGCGGAACAGGCGCTCTAAAATAAAATCAAATACAATCGATGCAACTGCCGGAATCACCACAAGCAATACCGGTATGATATAAACCGATAAAACCGATGCAACTAAAATCACCAGCAGCAGCAATGCCCATGGCAGATGCCTTATCATCAGCAGAAATGCATTTTTCAATGTCTGCTTTACGGTATTTTCAAATCTTGCAATATATGGGAATAAAAATGCGCTCCACATAATCGCAACAGCAATCATAACCAGAAAGAAATAGAAAAATGCGCCCTTCATACTGCCGGTTTTTAATACCTGATAGGTGATATAGGCATCACAGCCCAGAACAATCATAACGGCCAGCCATATAAGATATGGCAGTGTTGCAGCCTTAAAGTTGTCCCTGAACGCTCCGAAAAAGGTTCTTGTGGTATATCCGCGGTCACCGCGGATGGATTTATGTACCGTGTAATACAGCGCGGTGGTCGATGCCCCGATCGTAAAAAACCGGAATGCAGCAGATCACCCATAAAATGCTGACCCACACGCAGTCCACAAGTTTTCCCAGCATCTGAAATACAATATTATCCCAATTAAATTTCACGCTTATTCCTCCAGTCGCCCAATAATTTCTTCTGCGATTTCTTCTTTTGTTTTTCTATCCGTAGCTACGAGAATGTCTGCAGCCGCCTCATACTTTGGCCGGCGTGCTTCCATCAGTTCAGAAATGTATGCAACATTCATATGACCGTTTAAAAGTGGACGATCCGTACTGTTTTTTACACGTTCGTATATGGTCTGCGGTGTTGCCGTAAGAAATACGATTCTTCCCCCATCCCGCATGCAGTCTACATTTTCCTGTCGCATTGCCACACCGCCTCCACAGGATACGATTGTCGGCTCCTGCTGGTTTAGTGACTGGATCAGTTTTGTCTCAAGCTCCCGGAAATAAAGTTCTCCGTATGTTTCGAAAATTTTGCTGATCGGCATTCCCTGTTCTTTTACGATACGCTCGTCCATCTCCACAACCGGATAACCCAGCTTTTGCTTTATCGCACGTGCAATCGTGCTTTTACCGGCTCCCATAAAACCGATCAGGAAAATATTTTTCTTTTCTTTATTCATGAAAAAATTTCTCCTTCACTTCTTCTACCGGCATATCCATACCTGTATATAACCGGAATGCAGCAACTCCCTGCCACAGAAGCATTCCCTTACCTCCAATACAGGTACATCCTGCTTCTTTTGCTTCCCGCAACAGTTTTGTCTCTGCCGGATTATAAACCGCATCACATACAACCAATCCCGGGCGAAATACAGATAAATCTTTTACCACACTCTGGTCATCCATCGGTTTCATACCAACGATCGTCGCATTTGCAAAAATGTCACTGGATGTGATCTCCTCTGTCATCTTTGCCGTATCCGCAATGTCATATACATTGACAACAATTCCCGGCACTGCTTTTCGGATCTTTTCTGCGGTCTGAAGAGTACGCTCAAAAAATGCATCCTTAATATTGAAAATCGTGATCTCTCTGGCTCCATCTAATGCACATTGTACCTGAATGGCTGTCGCAGCTCCGCCACCGCCTGCGACCGTGATCTTTTTTCCTTTAATATCTACGCCATGGTCTTTGAGGTTGTGTACAAAGCCTTCTCCGTCCGTGATATATCCGGTCAATCTGCCGTCATCGTTGACAATTGTGTTTACAGCTCCGATAATCTGTGCTGCCGGAGACAGCTCATCCACATACTTTGCCGCCTCGGTCTTATCCGGCATCGTCACATTGATTCCACGCATATGAAACAGTTTCACCGCGTCAAGTGCTTCTTTTACCTGATCTTCTTTTACATCAAATGCAACATATGCATAATCCAGCCCCAGCTTTGCAAAGCTGTAATTGTACATTGCCGGGGAACCGGAATGTCCTACCGGCGAACCGATCAGTGCAAGTAACCCTGTATGTCCTGAAATTCTTTCTTCCATCTTTTTTCTCCTGTCCTTGTATGTTGGTTATATGATACCATAACTTTTAAATTAAGTACAACAATTCCAGTGGTCTTTGAATAAGTACCTGTGCTCTGTTTTTACGAAGGAACTCCGCATCGCGGAATCCCCACATGACCGAAACACATGGAAGTCCCGTGTTTTCCGCGGTCTGAATATCCACCTCGGAATCACCTACATAAATGGCCTTCTTCGTGTCCGTTTTTAAAATTTTCATGGCTTTTTGTACCATATCGGGTGCCGGTTTTTTTGCCACACCTTCCATCTCACCGATTGCCGTAGTCATATAACCCCGGAAAAAACGTTCATCCAATTCTTTTACTGCCGAGTCCAGCTTATTGGATACAATTGCTGTCTTCACTCCGCGCGCCTTTAATTCAGTCAAAAGATGCATGATATCCGGATATGGCTTTGTATGATCCAGACAATGCTCCCCGTAATATTTTTTAAATTCCGCAAATGTCTCTTCAAACTTCGGGTTTTTCTCCCCATCCGGCACGGCACGCACCATCAGCATGCGCACCCCGTTTCCTACATATCTGCGCACCTGATCCAGCGTACAAGTCGGCATATTCTGTGACTCCAATGCCGCGTTGGTAGCGTTTTTTAAATCTTCCAACGAATATAACAAGGTTCCGTCCAGATCAAAGATCACACTTTTTTGCTCTTCCTGCTCACCGGAATCCCGATAGATTTCTTCAAACAGATCTTTACGCATAATCCGGATATTGTTGATCGTATCACTGCTGTCAACCATGTAATCTCCAACCCGGCCAAGTGTATACTGTTCGTTTTCATCTTTATCCCGGAACAGTTTTACCTTGCGCTCCAGCCTGCGTGCACGAACAATTGTAGTTCCCTTTGGCACGCAGACCTTTGCACATTTCATCGGTTCTACGATGATTCCTTTCTCTACATCTTTGATGGTAGGTTCATACTCTGCATTTCTCAGATCAAACTTCCAATCCGTGTAAATCCGGAATTCTTCCATAAAAGCCTCTTCATTACGAAAGAAACATTCCCCTTTCGGTCCAATGATAAAAACAATTCCTGCTTCCACTGTAGCTTTCATATCTCCCTGCAGAGTCCGCACAGTCACCTGCGTTCCCTCCGCAAAGAGATCCGTTGCCCGGACATATCCCCACGGAACGGAGCGTCTGCAGTACGTCTTTGCATCCTCTGCCTCTATTCTGCAATCCTGTGCATACACAATATCGGTATTTCCCATATAGTCCCGCATACGCTGCTCGATAACAGATTTAATACCCGAAGCTGCCGGCTGTTCATGTCTTCCCTGTGCATCATACTCCATGCGCGGTGCAAAATGATGTTCTTTGCAAAACTTTAAATATTCCTGTGTCATCAATTCCATCGGAATCAGGCCACCCGCTTTTTCCAGATGTCCTCCGCCGGAACCAATTCCTTTGCACAACTCTGCCGCAAGTTCACTCGCCTTGACTTCTTTCACACAGCTTCTCACTGAAAACTTCACACCTTCTGGTTGCAGATTAAATGCCACACAGATATCAATCGCATCCACTTCCAGTACCAGATCGGAAATCAGTCCGAGAATATTCGGATCACACTGCCCCACTTTTACAATCGCGGCATGAAATTCTTCTACATAATCCGTATGAAGAAGTGCTGCTCCAGCAACTTCCAGTTCTTCCAGCGAAAGATTGGCATTGCGGAGTTTCCTCATGATTGCCGGGTCAAAGTTTGCCTCGTCACGCAGATCCCGGTCTAGCGGATGTACAATTTCCGTCAAACTTCCGGTATCCGTATATAATCCATAATACAGTGCTGTTGACAACTCACGATTACCCCGTACATCAAATCCTTCTGTTTTGAGCATATTCCAGACCAGTGTCGAGCACGCGCCCAGATTAGAACGCACCTCGGAAAGCTCTGGTAATTCCGTGCAGATCCGGTGATGGTCAATTACAGCAATATGTTCTGCTTCAAACACTGCAGAATTTCCGGAATGGTACTGGCAGTCCACCATCACCAATAACTCTGGTTTGTGCAGATAATCCACATGCTCGATTGGTATTTTCAGATCCCGGATCAGCATCACCAGATTCGTTTTCCGGATCACATTCTGCCCTCCGTAAATCAGACGTGGTTCTTTTCCTTTGGATTTCAAATACAGATAGACCCCAAATCCACATGCAATGGTATCTGCATCCGGATTGTCATGGCACTGTATTACAATATTGTCATACGCTAATAACTCACTCAGTTTCATCTTAATTCCCCTTGCCTGATTGTTCTACTTGCTTTTTAGATTATATGGGAAGAAAAAGCTGCTGCGGTTCTTTTTGTCAAACATCGAATTATATTGCAGCATATGATACTTTTCAATCCATTCTTTTTCTTCTCCCTCGGCCTCATCGATATGCAAATAGCAACCTTTACTTTTGGAATAATAGCCTCTGGAATTGATGGCTGGAACAACCTCCTGCATATCTGCCAGAAACTTATTGTATGCCGGAAGCTCAATTCCAGCCCGTTCCAGTGCCATGGTAGACAGATAATCAAGACTGGTAATGTCTACCGTTTCTTCCGGTGTATCATAATTGGTCCAGATAAAAAACGGAACTGTGTACAGTTTTTCCAGCTCATCTTCCGTCAGCCCTGTGAGTCCTTTTCCATTCAGAATCGGATAAAAATTACTGTTTAAGCTTGGCTGATGATCTCCAAAGAAAATGATTTCTACCGGATCATCTACCTTTGAAAAATAACTGATCAGGTTTTTTACTGCCTCATCACTCTCGTGTACCAGGGACAGATACTGGTTGGCATCCGTATAAGAACGTCCAACTTTATAATAATTCTCCGGAAAATTGTCATAGGTTTCCGTATAACCACCGTGGTTCTGCATGGTAATTCCCATAAAGAACAGTTTTTCATTATTTTTACGGTTTTCATAACGCTTGATAATCTTATCATACAGTTCCTGGTCGGTAATATATTCCCGCAGGATCTTTGTCTGGTCAAAATAATCAATAAAGTGCATTTCGTCAAACCCGATATGCGGATACACCAGATTCCGGCTCCATCCGGTTTCATAATATGGATGCATGGCAATGCACGTATACCCGTCATCTTTCAGATTTGACACAATCGTTGTCGGAGTATCACTGATATACTGCTGATAAACAACGGATCCCATCGGAAGAAATGCCATGGAATTTCCGGACATAAATTCCCACTCCGAATTAGGAGTCTTCGCGCCAAATACCGACGAAAGTGCATATCCCTTCGTTGTATTCTCTTTCAAAGAATCGATAAACGGTGTGAGCGGCATGTTGGTCTGCAGATCCCCCAACACACTCAGATCGGAAAACGATTCATTCATAATGGCAATGATCGTCGGATTTTTTGCTTTTTCATTTGTTGTGCTGTAATCCTTTTTATCGGATTGATAGGTTTTCTCCAGTTCTTTGATCTTATCTTTGGAATATCCTTCCGGAGCAGAAATAAAACTGTCACGAATCCCCAGTACGTAATTCAACAGATATCCATTGCGATAAGTTCCCTTCTGTTCCCACGTCTCTGTGTTTACATCATAAGCATTTGCTGCAATGATCACACAACTTAAGGCAATCGCCATCACAGAAATTACCCGCATCTGAATTTTTCCGGTAAACCGGACATGCCATTTGCGGACAAAAGCAATAAACAATGCTGCCAGAAAGATCACATATACTCCACGATCGTTCAATTGCAATTTATAATTTCCCGCCACACTCAGACCGGTTCCAATGGATCTGATATCGGAAAACGTAAATTCATTTCCGCGGAACAGATATACAAAATAGTCTACAAATCCAAACGAAAGCAGCGACACATGGGCAATGATGCAGGTCAGCCCACTGTTGTTCGTAAAAATCTGCACAACAAAATAGACAATCAGACAGCAAAGCACATTTAAAAAGAGCTTCTCGTACGTTGTCCTCGTAAAGTTTTCAGGATCAAGCAGCATATACTGTATCGAAAAAGTGGTGAGACAGGAACCTCCGATAAACAGAATCAGTGTCCAGAGCCACGGACACCGGTCATCCAGTTCCAGATGCAGACTTTTTACCAGATAGTACAAAAATCCATATGCGATCAATGCAACGATGGAAAAATCAATGGTCACATACATTACGACTGCCAATATAATTGCAATCGCCGCCCAGATGTTATTTTTTTTATCGTATTGAAGTTTGATTTTAAATTTTGGTTTCATGCCATTACAATACAACAAAATTCCCGGCATGTAAACCGGGAATCCTGTCTGAAATCTTAATTTTGTGTGAATTATTTCTTTTTGAAGTTTGTGTATCCCTTCTGCTTATATGGATGTGCAGCCCAGAGTTTATCTGCTGTTTCTTTCCAATCCTTTGCGTAATCTACGCACTTTCCACACAGATGCTCAACCGGCTCCTCCTGTTCTACATCTGTAGAATGAGCTCCGGTCTCATGAACCATCTTCTGTAAAATCTCCGGATTCTCAAGCATCGGACATGGACGAAGCATGTTTTCGTTGAATGGCTGGTTATCACGGTAAGCCATAAACAACGGCTGCTTCAGACACTCAAGCAGGGATTTCTCGCGGATGTTTGCTCCAGAGTAGTGAATAAATACACATGGCTCTACATCACCCTTCGGGTTAATATGACAGTAGTTACGTCCTCCGGCGATACATCCTCCAACATATTCTCCATCGTTCTGGAAATCCATAACGAAGATTTCTTTTCCACCTTCAAATCCACGAACTTCACGCAGTCTGTGGTAAATATATTCTCTCTGCTCCTTGGTCGGCATTAGTTCCGGTGAAGCCTTCATTCCTACCGGCATCAGATGAAAATACCATGCGAAACGGCTTCCATGCTCGATCAGAAGATCAAAGAACTCATCAC
>ENA-OQBD01000939-OQBD01000939.1-human-gut-metagenome-genome-assembly--contig:-NODE-939-length-14405-cov-2.430593_pt1 | contig 14405 bp, 14 predicted proteins | sample MGYA00242742_ERZ504543 | MGnify/ENA primary metagenome ERZ504543 (study PRJEB26092, sample SAMD00036239) | human gut metagenome | host: Homo sapiens | study: EMG produced TPA metagenomics assembly of... | reverse complement strand
GATAGATCCCTTGTACGCCTCCCTCGCCCCCTGTTTCCCCTGTTCCTCACTCCGCTGCCAAGTCTGTCTGCACTCTCTGCGGAAAACCCCTCTTTCGGATACGGACTGGCTGCTCTCCGTGCTGGGTTTCAATCCCAATACCAAGTCCCGCTACACTGAGGCCGGCGGCACGGAGGTCATCATCCGAGGGGACTGCTCCCTCCGCATCCGCAGCGACGGCACCGTTTTGTATGACGGCGGAAGTACGCCATCTCTGCAGATCAGCACCAGGGAAGATGCCACCATAAACCAGCGTGTCCTGGCGGTGCAGTCCCTGCTCAACTCCATTTTCGCTAATTTCACCAGTGATGCTTCCCTGTACCTGGTCAGTGTCCAGAGCAGCGGCAGCTCCACCGTCCTGCGGTTTGGCTACCAGGTGGAGGGCGTCCCCATCCGCTTTACCAACCATGCGGATGCCGCCACTGTTACACTCTCCGGTTCTGACGTTACGTCCCTCACTCTGCGGGTCCGGCAGTATTCGCACACCGGCGAAATCGCCTCCCTGCTGCCGCTGCAGCAGGCCCTGGCCATCGCCGCACAGACGCCCGGTGGGGAACTGACCATCGGCTACTCCGACCGCGGCGGTGACACAGCCGAAGCCTCTTGGCTGCTGGACTGATCCACTCCCCTTGCTGGTAAGAAAGGAGCGGTTTCTTTGCAAAGCTCCCGTCTGAAAAACATCATCATCCTGATCCTGGTGCTGGCAAACCTTGCTCTTGCTGCCGTAGTGGCAAGCCGACAGGTAGACCGTCAAAACGGCCTCAAGCAGGTGCGCCAGCAGCTGGTCACCCTTTTTTACTCAGAAAACGTGGAACTGGACGAGGACCTCATCTCCTCCCAGACTCCGCCCCCGAGCCGTACCCTGATCCGGGACACTCAGCAGGAAGAAGATCTGGCCGCCTTTCTTCTGGGGGACAACCTCCGCCGGTCCGATCAGGGCGGCGGTATCTACCTCTATGGCAGCGACCGGGGCGGCGTCCAGTTTCTGGACAACGGCAGCTTTGACGCTGCTGGGTCTCTGTCTGAAGGCTCCAGCGCTCAGGAGGCCTGCCAGGCCTTCTGCAAGGAATTCGGCTATGAGGACCTGACCTTTTCCTCGGACGGGACCTCCGCCACGGCAGTCCAATACTGTGACGGCTACCCAGTGGTCAACTGTACCGTTTCCTTCACCATGGATGCCGACGGCCTCCTGACGGTGACCGGCGCTCACCTGCCGGATGCCTACTCAGAAAGTACGCCGGAGGAATCCCCTCTATCCGCCGCTGCTGCGTTGGATGCTTTTTTCGAGCGTTCACCAGAAAAGCCAGACCGCAGTCTCAAAAATTACCGATGTCTATTTGTGTTTTGAGCTTCAGAGCACTGCGTCCGCGGCAATGACACTGGTCCCAGCCTGGTGCATTGCAACGGACATCTCCGGTTTAAATTATTATGTAAACTGTATTACTGGGACTGTCTCATATCGGACAGGTAATGAGGCATGGAAAAAGACCGCCCAATTTTGGATGAAATTATTCGGTATCAATTTCGCTATCGGTGTCGCTACGGGATTGATCCTCGAGTTCGAGTTCGGAACCAACTGGTCTAACTATAGTTGGTTTGTCGGGGATATCTTCGGGGCACCTTTGGCTATCGAGGGAATTCTCGCCTTCTTTATGGAAGCTACCTTTATCGCTGTTATGCTTTTTTGGTTGGGACAAGGTTAGCAAACGCTTTCATCTCGCCTCCACTTGGCTGACGATTATCGGCGCTACTCTTTCCGCTCTCTGGATCTTGATCGCTAACGCATGGATGCAATATCCGGTCGGTATGCATTTCAATCCGGATACGGTCCGTAACGAGATGTTCGATTTCTGGGCCGTAGCCTTATCGCCTGTCGCCATTAATAAGTTTTTCCATACGGTATTGTCCGGTTGGATCGTAGGCGCCTTGTTCGTACTAGGAATCAGCTGCTGGTATTTATTAAAGAAACGGAATACCGAATTCGCTTTGTCAAGTATCAAGGTCAGCGCTATATTCGGGTTGGTAGCCTCCATCCTTATTATCTGGACGGGTGATGGCTCCGCTTACCAAGTCGCTCAAAAGCAGCCGATGAAACTAGCCGCCATGGAAGGTCTTTATGAGGGTGGCAACGGAGTAGGACTCGTAGGTATCGGCATCTTAAATCCGGCAAAGACGAGTTATCTGGATAACCAGAACGCATTTATTTTTGACATTAAGTTCCCCAAACTCCTCTCCTTCTTAGCAGAACGTGACATGAACGCATACGTTCCGGGAATCGTAAACTTAATAGAGGGAGGTTATACGACCAATAAAGGAACGGTAGCGCTCTCCGCCAAAGAAAAAATAGAGAAAGGTAAAACCGCCATCAAAGCGTTAGCTGATTATCGCAAAGCGGTTAAAGATAAAGATACCGCAGCAGCCGCACAATACAGGGTAACCTTGGAAGAGAATTTCCCCTATTTCGGATATGGTTATATTAAGGATCCGGCAGAGTTAATCCCGCATGTAGGATTGACATTCTATTCTTTCCGTGTGATGGTGATCCTTGGTTGTTTCTTCATCTTACTATTCATTATTACGTTGATATGGGATAAAAAAGGGAAAATCGCTAATACACGTTGGTTGCAATACGTGGGCCTATGGTCTATACCTTTAGGATATATAGCGGGACAAGCCGGTTGGATCGTAGCGGAGGTAGGACGTCAACCTTGGGCTATACAGGATATCTTGCCGACCAGCGCTTCGATATCCAAGTTAAACCCATCCTCGGTACAGACCACTTTCTACCTGTTCCTTATCTTATTTACGATCCTGCTGATCGCAGAGATTGGAATCATGGTTAAGGCCATCAAGAAAGGGCCGGAAGCTGCCGCCCACTAATTTTCAATTTTCAAATATCAATTCTTAAATAGAAAGTCCTATGGATAGTACATATATATTGTTACAACATTACTGGTGGTTTCTGGTATCTCTACTCGGAGCGCTATTAGTATTCCTTCTTTTTGTACAAGGAGGCCAATCTCTACTCTTCACTATCGGCAAGACGGAGATACAGCAAAAAATGTTATTGAACTCGACCGGGCGTAAGTGGGAGTTTACTTTCACTACGTTGGTCACTTTCGGAGGTGCTTTCTTCGCCTCTTTCCCTTTATTTTATTCCACAAGCTTCGGCGGAGCCTATTGGGTATGGATGCTGATCTTGCTTTGCTTCGTGATACAAGCTGTATCTTACGAGTATCAAGCGAAAAAAGGCAACCTACTCGGGAAAAAGACGTATCAAGTATTTCTTATGATCAATGGTATAGCAGGTCCGATCTTACTCGGAACCGCTGTAGCGACCTTCTTTAACGGCGCTGAATTTATTGTTAACAAAGAACAGTTGACTGATGTAGCCATGCCCGTCATTTCCACGTGGGCCAATCCTTGGCATGGATTAGAGGCGGCTTTGGTATTTTGGAATTTGTGCCTAGGACTGGCAGTTTTCTTCTTGGCACGAGCTCTGGCCCTACTCTATTTTATCAACAATATCGATGATCCGGAGATTGTCGCTAAAAGCCGGAAACAATTGATACCGGAGACAATCTTGTTCCTCGTCTTTTTCTTGACATTCTTGATCCGTTTATTGTTGGTGGACGGTTTTGCCGTAAATCCGGATACCGGAGAAGTATTTATGCAACCGTATAAGTATTTTATGAACCTGATCGAGATGCCAATCGTGTTAGCCGTATTATTGATTGGCGTGGTTGGCGTGCTATTCGGCATAGGGAAAACGATATTCTCGAAGACTTGGAGAAAAGGCATCTGGTTTGCGGGAGCAGGGACTGTCTTGACCGTATTAGCTTTATTACTTTGCGCAGGATGGAATAATACGGCTTACTACCCATCTTTGGCGGATCTACAAAGTTCATTGACGATCCAGAATAGTTGCTCAAGCCCATTCACGTTGAAAGTAATGAGCTATGTATCTATTCTCGTTCCATTCGTATTAGCCTACATTTTCTATGCTTGGAGAGCGCTTGATCTACATAAGATCAATAGTAAGGAAATGCAAGAAGGAGGTCATACCTATTAAATAATGTGCAAATTAAATAATATGCCAATGTGCCAATATGTCAATGTCAAGTGAGAATACAAGTGATAGTATCTTAATTGACACATTAGCATATTGGCATATTGCTACATTGGCACATTAATCTATTGCCTTTGGAAGTCCGCCTCTTTTGTCCACTTAGGCATCTCATCATTGTTGGCGATAACTAAACCGATACTAAACATTAAGTTCATATCTTCCATAGCCCCATCAAAATCCCACCAAGATTCATCATACTCATCATTCGGTTGGTGATACCGGTAAACTTTCGGTTTAGCCTCATGGCGTGCTTTATCCACGTAATCCTTACCGCCACCAACTAAAATCGTAGGTACGCCTTTTTTCACGAAATTAAAATGATCGGAACGGAAATAACCACCCGCAGGATCTTCGGTAATAACCTTCACGGTCCGTCCTTGTGCCGAGGCCATAGCGATCACCAAGGCATCCGTATCCGTCTTACCCGCAGCCCGGAGAGAAATATCATGGGTACGCTCACGCGGAGCCGTGCCGTCAAAGTTCAAGTTAATAGCCGTTTTAGATAAAGGGAACAAAGGATGCTCACAATAGTACTGAGAACCTAATAAGCCACATTCCTCGGAAGTCACCGCCACGAATACGATGGAACGACGGGAATGAACAGGCAATGATTGATATTTCTTAGCTAATAACATTAAGGTTGCCACGCCCGAAGCATTATCGCTAGCGCCATTATAGATACTGTCCCCATCTATCGGCGTGCCGATCCCAAAATGATCCCAGTGAGCGGTAAAAACCAAGTATTCGTCTTTCAGGTCCGTGCCCGGTAAAACAGCCGCCACGTTATGAGACTCGCCTACAGTCATCTTTACATTTAATATAACCTTACTTTTCGCCTTCATCGTAAAACTCTTGAAACCCGGTTTCTTCGCCGCGGCAATCGTCTCATCAAAATTCAATCCGCTAAGGGCGAACATTTTCTTGCAAGCCTCCTCCGAGAGCCATCCCTTCATGCCCAAAGCTTCCGCATTCATTGTCTCCGAGCAAAGAGCGATATTTGTCTGCACGTGAGAAGCCTGACAGACCTTCCAACCATACGAAGCGGCCGCCTCGTTATGAAGAACCAATAAACCTGCGGCACCTTGGCGTTGCGCCTCCTCGAACTTATAAGTCCAACGGCCATAATAAGTCATGTTCTTTCCACGGAACAAAGACGTATCATAAAAACCGGGATCATTCACCATAGCGATAACGATTTTCCCCTTCACGTCTACATTCGCATAATCGTTCCATCCATATTCCGGCGCATTAATGCCAAACCCACAGAACACATAGTCCGTAGTAGGGATAACTACCTGCTCAGTTCCCCGGTTCGTCCAAACGACAATATCATCCGAGAACTTCAAATCCATAGACCCTTTCGCGCATTTCACCGTGATCTTATCCTTTACCGGACGGGTAAAAGTAGATATTTCCTTCACCGGCTGGAAATAACTATCGCCATTAGCAGGTTGAAGACCTAGTTTTCTTAAATTCATCAGCGATGTAATGGATTGTTTTCGTCTCATACTCGGTCAAAGGCTTACGCCCTCCGAACTCATCCGAGCCTAAAGTCTTTACTCGTTCCTTAAAAAAAGCCAAATCTTCCTCATAACTCTGGGCCATAACAGATACGCCCATAGCGAGCATCAGGAAGAAAACAGAGATAAAATTCTTGTTCATAATCGTAGATTGTTAAATGACATAATTTATTAGATATAGGTATTTAGATTTCAAAATAACAATAAAAAAAGGAAACGGCGAAGCTCACGCTTGGCCGTTTCTACATTTAACCGTTTTAAACAAAAAGAAAAAGTTAGTTAAGGCTTAGAAAAAAATATCTTAAGTCTATTTACCGACTGTATATTCGCTTTCCGAAGGACAGCAAACAAATATATGGAATCCACCTCATCCTGCATACATTACACTTTGTTTTTTTGTTATTTTTCACAGAACAGAAATGCTTTTGTATTATCTTTGCACTCAATTATTCCCATAGACAACAAATGGCTGATTTTGATATAAACATATTGGGATGCGGTTCCGCATTGCCCACGACACGCCATCTGGCGACCTCTCAAATAGTAGATTTACGAGATAAACTATACATGATCGACTGCGGAGAAGGCACGCAAGTGCAAATGCGTCGTATGCGTATAAAATTCAGTCGTTTAAATCATATCTTCATCTCCCCACCTACACGGAGATCATTGCTTCGGGCTACCGGGATTGATCTCTACATTAGGTATGTTGGGACGTAATGGAGAACTTGTTATTCATGGGCCGAAAGAGATCGAGAGCTATATGCGTCCGATACTTGATATCTTTTGTAAAGGGTTGCCTTATGAGATCCGTTTTAACTTAATCGACCCGACAACTCATTCGTTGGTTATGGAAGATCGCTCCTTAAGCGTTTATTCCATTCCGTTAAAGCACCGTATACCCTGTTGTGGCTATTTATTCGCCGAGAAAGCCAAAGAAGCGCATATCATCCGGGAGATGACAGATTTCTATCAAGTTCCCGTCCGTATGATGCAAGAGATCAAAAGGGGCGCTGATTTCGTCACCCCGGAAGGAGAGGTAATCCCGAATGCCCGCTTAACCCGCCCTGCCGTCGCTCCCAAACGGTATGCTTATTGCTCGGATACAGCTTTTCACCCATCTATAATCCCCATCATTGAAGGGGTGGATTTATTATACCACGAGGCGACTTTCGCTGAATGTGACGCCGCACGTGCGAAAGAGACCTTCCACTCTACCGCCCGCCAAGCGGCCGAGATTGCTTATAAAGCCCAAGTGAAGCGATTGGTTATCGGTCATTACTCGGCTCGTTACGAGGATATGGCACCGTTAAAGAAAGAAGCAGACAAGATATTTCCCGGCACGATCTTAGGAGAGGAAGGTATGAGGCTTAGCGTATAATCATACATCCGTTTTACGAAATAAAGCTAATTACTTTCTAATATGCGGAAAACTTTCTACATTTGTACGAATTTAGGGACAAGTAAATGAAGCTTATACATATCATCGCTTTGGCACTTGCATTCTCCGCAAGTTATCCGGTTTACGCACAAGCTAATAAATCGGGAGTCAAGACATTTGCTTCTAGGCAAGAAGATCCCTCTCCTATCGAAATCACGGCCTACGAGAATCGCATCAAGGTAGAGAACGCTCCTGTCGGGAGTATCTTGGAAATCTACAGTGTCGTAGGCATCAAGGTGAAAGAAATCGAAGTCAAGCAGTCCACCGCCGAATATGTCGTAGATATCGCAAAGGGATATTATATCATCCGCATTGGCGATACGGTACGCAAGGTGGCGATACGATAAATAAAAGCCCCATAGGATAAATCCCACGGGGCTTGTTTTTTGATCCGCTTTCTCTTCTCACGAGGATACCTGCGGAAGAACTTTTAATTACTTTAGTATTAATATGCCACGTGTTCACCCGTCACGGGATACTTTATTTTGTGGCATAGTTATTTAATTATATATTACATAAAGGCGGGTCTCCCCGCCTCTATTCGTTTAGTCCATCGGTTAGTCTTATTTTACGACTACCTTAACAGCCTCTTCACCATCAACAGCTACAGCTACGATACCAGCAGGCACAGCGATAGTTGCGTTGTCTGAAGTAAGAACTGTCTCAGCGACAACCTTACCTAAGATGTTAGTGATAACTACTGACTTACCAGCAGCGCCTTGAACAGTTACAGTACCGTTACCAGCTACTACAGATACACCTTCAACATTGTTGATGTTATCGTTAGATGTTACCATATCATCATCTTCAGTCTTAGAATATGCGTTGAATACCAATGCTCCATCACCACCAGTCTTAGCGGCACCGAATGTAGAGCTAGCATCTGTCAATACCAAGCAGCCATTGTGCATCTTCAACCATGCGGCAGCTTCATTAGGAGCGATAGCTTTTGCCAAATCACCCTTGATAGTCTGATATTGATTATCACCATCTGTTCCTGTTGCATATACGTTAGACTCGATCAAGAATGAGTTGTTCTCACCCTCTTTACCATCTACATAAGCTAAAGCAGCCTTATCCGGATTTACATAACGGAATGACCAAGTTACGTTCTTATGCTTGTCTCCAGACAATACGTTGATGAATTTTGGATAATCTTTCTTATAAACAGCCATAATAGACTCGATTCCCTCATTCTTCAATTGATCAGCAGTCATAGCTTTGTACTTACCTGTCAAAACGATCAAGGTATCACCATATTGAACGGCAGGAACGAAACCTACACGAGTATAGCTACTGTTTGAAACTGCTTTCGTATTGAACAAGTACGGGTTAAGAGCTTCCTTGCGAGCAGCAACAGCGGCAGCAGAGTCTGAGTAGTTAACCAAATACTTACCATAGATGAATGCCGGAGTCTTCACATGAACAGCATGTACACATTGATATGGATCTTCTGTAACTTGACCATCAGCAGTGATATGCTTGCCTGTCTCAGTACAAGGAATGATCTTCTCACCCTCGATCAACTCACGATAAGCGGATACCAAGTATTGAGGTTTAACCTTACCTGCGCCACGAGTTAACCATGCTGTGTCAATACGGAAAGCCAACTTACCATCAGCCTTACCCTCACTCCAGATACCAGCGTAATCAACATCCTTGTTCAACAAGGCACCATTATGGCTCATCCATCAAATATTCACCACGGATAGTTTCCTTGAACATCAAGCTATCAGCTGAATTATCAACGTTCTCACCAAGAAGTTCATTATTGAATTGACGATACAACGGAGTCTCGTCCGGAGCGATAGCGAATGCGGAAGTACGAGTCTCACCCATTACCTGAGCTTTCAAAGTAGCGGAAGCATCATAATCGGAAACACCTGCTTTATGAGTGCTGATAGCACCTGCGGAAGTAGCCTCAAGGATAGCATAGTAATGGTTACCCTCAATATGGTTGTTCTCCTTGAAGTAAACAGAGTCATTCGTAGTATTAGGATAATACTTACTCAATTTATACTTAGACTCTACCGCTACGTTATGATTACGGAAAGTAGTCTCACCATTAGTAATGATATACATCGTTCTTACCGGTCTCACCAAGCCAGGGATACGACCCGTGATCTTCTTGTCCGCATTACCGGAAACCTCCTCAGAAGGATTATAGCCATAAGCATGTTCTTTGTAAGAAGACTTAAGAGTGAACGCTTTCTTACCCTCTAACACATTCATCGTAGAATCCTTAACACCGATAAATTTATCAGATGCGTACGGATGCCAGTAGTTGAAAGTATATTTGTTCGTGATCAACTCATCATTAGTCAGATGCTTATAACCCACATACTTATCAGTATAGATTTCTTTAGCGACTGGGATAAATTCCAAAGAGTCACCAAAACTAGCAGCATACATATAAGTAGCCCCCGCATTTTTATTCAATTGGAGAGTCGCATCAGCAGCCGTACCGTCATTATACTCACGGTTATACAAATCTACAGCAGAAACCTTATTCTTATCTGTTACGTTCTTCTTCAACACAACCCATTGATAAGCAGGCATATGAGTAGCATCTTGAATATCCAAAGTCACCCACTCGTATTTACTAGATGCAGATTCATTATAAAGCGGAGCAGCATAGTACTTACCAGTCTTAGCATTTCTGATTACATAAACACCATCATCAACAGTTGTCTTTGTAGTAGGCAAAACTTTGCAACCTGCGAAACCTAACTCAATCTTAGTATTTTGAGCCGCATCTACCGTCAAGATACGAACCTTGTCTTTCAGCAACTCTTGCAAAGAGATATGCTGATTTTGCATAGCTGTAGTAGCAGTAACATCTTTCCAATACGTCTCACTTGTTTTTAACAAAGATTGTTTAACCTGAATCTCCAAGCTGTCATTTGAAGGCCAATATGTAAACATAAATTTATATTGGTCTGATAAATCTGTAGCATTGATAGAATCTTTCGGAGTAGCATGATTCTTAGTACCAGTCTTATAAGTATCCTTTAAGTTGCTCCAGTTATAAGCCAAGAACTTAGCTCCACCCACAGCATTCGTATAAGCAGTATCTACGTACAAGTAAGAAGAGTCGGCTCTCAATACATGGAAATAATTAGCAGTTCCAGAAGCTTCAACCGTGAACTTCTTCTCGGTAAAGTAGTTTACCGCTCCATCTCCTAATACATCCGGAGTAAACTTCAATGTGATACCAGCTTTCTTATCTTGGGTACCAAAGATCGTATTCAATTCATCAGCACCTGAGACAACGATCGAAGCGGCCTCTACCAACTCAAATTCAGTGAAACCAGCGGCAGTAATACCAGCTGTAGTAGCTATAGTTTTAACCATTTCTACATCGCCACTAGTATTCACCTTCAAACCGATTACAGAGTCATTCGTGAAATAAGAATAGAGAACGGATTTCTCCACACCATTCTTAAATACAGGAGAGAATTTCCAACCGGAAAGATCACCACCGACAACAGCAGGTACAGCAGCTAACGGAGCCGCCGCCTTACCTTTGATCGTGCTGATCTCAAGACCTAAAAACTTTCCGATCTTGTTCGTGAAATCATACTTAGGATTCTGTCCTTGATTCTCGGCATCAACCGTTACACACCACATTGTACCTCCTAAATTTGCGGAAGAGTGAGAAACCATTTTGATTTCATCTTCGTGAGTCGTGGAATTTTCGGTAATACTCAAGAAAGCAGAACCTGCCTTAAGCTGATAAAGACCGTTATTCGCTCCTTGATTCAGCTTAACAGCACCATTAGCCGTCACCGCACCCAGAAGCGCAGCACCAGCCAAAAGAGTAGAAAACTTTTTGTTCATAATTCTAAAATTAATATTAATACTAGTGTTTATTAAGATAATCAGCTCATTACGTTATCGTATCGATTGCTTTGTCATTCAAAAACGACTAGTTTAAACGAAGGTTTTAATCTTGCGTTTTATAAGGGGTAAATAGAAAGGTTTGTTGAAGGAATCGCTTGTTTCGTAAAGGATAACCTATCCTATTGATAAGAAAGAGAATAAGCTGTAAAAAAAATTAGCCCGGAAGGGTTGCAAGTATCGAAGAAAACGCGTAACCTTTGCAAATGACTAAAAGAATCGATCGTTTAAACTAGTCGTTTCCATACTCCAGATATCATTTCAATCTATTATTCATCAGCTTTTATAGTATAGCATTAATAATGTACAGGCGTACATTAATATTATATTAAACGAGTCATCCGGAATTTACGGATTGTCATTGTGACACTTTGTATATTAAAGTCCTTGAGAATCGAATTTTCCGGGAGATTATACACCTAGTTCTATAAAACGAGAAAAAATATTCGCAAGTAGTTATTTCATAACAAGATAACGAAATATACCATTTTATTCTAGAGAAAATAATTCATCCTTATTCATACTCTTAAGGCTAAAACCTGTAATTCACCTGTATGTAAAGGCAATTTCTATCGTATGCGATGGGGATTACTACCGTATGTATCACCTAATGCATACGGTTACGTCGGCTAACGCATATATTCGCATGGGCAAACACCACCTTTCTCACCGGAAAAGCGACCTTTTACCTATAAATAAGAGACAAAAAGGCCCTTTTCACCTATTTCTTCTCTCTGGTTAGACTTCTCCAAAGAAGAGGTATGTCAAACAAACAGCCTTGTTTCGCGCAAACTGTCATGATTATCGCCGCTTCGCTTACCATCCATCCGCAAGGGCTATAACAGAATAATCGACATAGAAAAGCCCCGCAGGATAACTGAACCGCATCCCAAAGCCACTGAGAAGACCTTGTTGGTTCCGGTATAAAAAGGCTTTCCAAGTGATTAGTTATTCACTTCCCAAGCCGTCAGTTATTCACTTCAACAGCCAATGAGAGGGCCCGTTTCTTGGTTATCAGGGCCTGTACAGGCACATGTTTCCCGTATTTTCAAATAAGCTATGGCTTACATTTGACGCGGAAAGCCTCATTAACCCACCTTTAGCTTTAAGGCTGTATCCTTTATGCGTTCACTATATCTCGTCTTCACTCAAACTACACAAGGTGTTTCCGAAAAAAGACGTACGTGTTTTTTTAAAGCCTAAATGAATGCCCCATATAATAAAAATCGTATCTTTATCGCCAAAGATGGAAAAGAACCATCTATATCCTATTAATCACTAAAACCTATAAACACTATGGGAAAATTTATCAACCCCTTCACCGATTTCGGCTTCAAGCACATATTCGGCAGGGAAATGAACAAGGACATTTTAATCGAGTTCCTGAACGACCTCCTCAAAGGGGAGCATACTATCATGGACCTGAGGATCATGAACAATGAACAATGAGCGATTGCCCGAGACAGAGCAAGGAAGGAAGGTCATCTTCGATATCCATTGCGAGACCGACAAAGGCGAGCGGATCATAATCGAGATGCAGAACAGGGAACAGCCCCACTTCAAGGACAGGGCCTTATACTACCTCTCGCACTCGGTGGTGGAACAGGGGATAAAGGGAACATGGGACTATGAGCTGGCGGCCGTGTACGGTGTTTTTTTCTTGAACTTCACGCTAGACGAGGAGAACAGGCCAAACAATAACAGGAACGAAGGAAAGTTCCGAAGGGACATCGTGCTGGCGGATCGGGAGAACGGACAGGTATTCAACCCCAAGTTCCGCCAGATCTATATTGAGCTTCCTCGATTCAACAAAGAGGAGGAAGAATGCGAGACAGATTTTGAACGTTGGATTTATGTACTAAAGCATATGGATACATTAGACAGAATGCCTTTCAAGGCACGCAAGGGCATATGCGAGCGTGAACGCATCGGATCCATGGCGAACCTCACCCCCAAACAACGGGCGCAGTACGAGGCGGAGTGGAAGATGTATAATGATTATTATAACACCTTGGACTTCGCCGTTGAGAAAGGCATGAAAAAAAGGGATGGAAGAAGGCATGGAAAAAGGATTGCAAAAAGGATTACAAGAAGGATTGCAAGAAGGACTGCAAAAAGGGAAAGAATCTACGGCACGTAATATGAAAGCCGAGGGAATAACCCCTCTTATCATCCAAAAATGCACCGGCCTTTCCCTTGAGGAAATAGAGCGACTATAAAACAAAATCCCTTCAGCCTCCATCCGTTTTTAACGTATAGTTATCAAAGGGAGAGACTGAAGGGATTTTTTATATTTATAAACGATCTAAAAGCTACTCCTCACGCTGCTTCTTCCATTCCTCCGCACACTCTTCCAAGGCCTTATACCAAGCCTGGCCGAACTTACGGATCAAGGGCTCCTTGAGGAACTTATAAACCGGCAATTGCTCTTTCTTTCCTAAGATCTCCGCTGCCTTACAAACGCTCCAGCGATGATAGTTCACGGCCTTGAAATCCCGATACTGAGTGACACGTATCGGGTAAAGATGGCAAGAAACAGGCTTATAGAAATCCGTCTTACCTTCCCGGTATGCTTTCTCGATAGCGCATTTACAAGTACCATCGGCGTCGTAACAGGTAAAGACACAATCTTTGCCGTTCACGATAGAGGTAACCGTATCGCCTTCCTCATCGATATAAGCTACGCCTTGCTTATGAATGACCTCTTGAGCTTTCGGGGATAAATCATCCCAGATAATGGGCAATACTTTCTGGAGCTTCGCCAACTCCGAATCCTCTAATGGAGCGCCGGAATCTCCTTCCACGCAGCATTCCCCCTTACATTTGGAAAGATCACATAAAAAATTAACGCTCGATAACGTCAAGACTTACTAAAGTGTCATCTATCTGGATCATAAGATGCGCCTAGCTCTTATTTAATCAATGACTTACCAGTCATCTCCTTCGGCTGTTTCAAGCCCAAGATATGAAGGATTGAAGGAGCCACATCGGCCAAGATACCATCCTCTACTTTAGCGTCCTTGTTGGCTGTCACATAAACGAATGGAACAGGGTTCAAGGAATGAGCCGTATTCGGAGTGCCATCCTCGTTCAAGGCGTGATCCGCATTACCATGGTCAGCAATGATGATTACCTCATAGTCGTTGGCTTTAGCGGCCTCAACCGTATCGTGCAAGCAAGCGTCGATCGTTACAACCGCTTTCTCGATCGCTTTGTAGATCCCCGTATGGCCTACCATATCACCGTTGGCGTAGTTCACTACGATGAAATCGAATTTCTTCGTATTGATAGCATCCACCAATTTATCTTTCACCTCGAAAGCGCTCATTTCCGGTTTTAAGTCGTAAGTAGCCACTTTAGGAGAAGGGACCAAGAT
>ENA-OQBD01000938-OQBD01000938.1-human-gut-metagenome-genome-assembly--contig:-NODE-938-length-14429-cov-3.157740_pt1 | contig 14429 bp, 8 predicted proteins | sample MGYA00242742_ERZ504543 | MGnify/ENA primary metagenome ERZ504543 (study PRJEB26092, sample SAMD00036239) | human gut metagenome | host: Homo sapiens | study: EMG produced TPA metagenomics assembly of... | reverse complement strand
CAAAAAGGAGAGCGCCATTGGTTCACCTCCGCAGAGGAGGAGGCGATCATGCGATCGAATGAGGCTTTCTATAAACGTCCGATCGAGGAAGATGTGTTCCACGCCTGCTTCCGGGCCGCATGTCCGGGAGACCTAAATGTAAATGCAGCCGTGAAACCTATGTCATCGAAATCATCCCTAGCACTTAAATCTTCTCTCCAGCTCCTCATCTGTCAGCATGGAGATAATCGTCTTTCCATCCGGGGTCAGGTTCGAGTCCGAACAAGAGAACAGGGAGGCGATCAGATGATCCATCTCTTCCAAGGATAAGGATTTGCCGGGACGGATAGCGGCGGCTTTGGCTAAAGACAAGGCGATGGCCTCGCAGATTTTCTCATGCACTGCGCATCCGGTCTCGATCGCCCGGTCCACGATATCCTTTACCAAATTTACCGGATCAAGGTTCTCTATACCGGCGGGCAGGCCATTGATCGCGTAATTGTCATTTCCCAGATTGCTCAGATCAAAGCCGACGAAGCACAAATCCTCCAATAAGGAAGGTAGTACAGCCGCCTCGGCAGCGGTAAACTCTACGATCTCCGGGAATAAGACTTGTTGGGATACACCTTGTTGCTGACGGATATTCGACAGGTATTGGTCAAACAAGATACGCACATGCGCACGATGCTGGTCAATAATCGCCAGACCCGATTTCAAGGATGTCACGATATATCGCCCTTTATATTGATAGCAAGGATTGCTTACCTCCGTAAACAGTTTTTCCGGATCCGAAGCCTCGGCCGGCAATTCCTCGATCGGGGCATCCTCGAAAGTCTCGGACTCCCGTTGGACAGCCACTCGGTCGTTCTCAAACCCTTGATATAATTTAGACCAATCGAATTCCGGTTTTTTATAGGAAGTAGTGTCAAACGGATTATAACTGGAATCCACTTGCACTTTCGGGGCCTTATAAGTACTAGGCTCACTTTTCTTGACCGGGTTGTAAACAGGAATATCGATCGCGTCCTCCACATCGAAATCAATCGTAGGGATAGCGCTCGATTTAGCCAACGCCTCCCGGGTAGCGGCCATCAAGATCTGCCAGATCGGTTGCTCGTTCTCAAACTTAATCTCCGTCTTTGTCGGATGGATATTGACATCGATCGAGGAGGGATCCAACGTGAAATAAACAAAATAATTCGGCATATCCCCGGCAGGAATCAATTGCTCATAGGCCTGCATGATCGCCTTATGGAAATAAGGATGCTTCATATAACGACCATTCACAAAAAAAATCTGCAATGCCCCTCGCTTCTTCGCCGAGTCCGGACGCCCACGAAACCGGAAATAGTCACCATGGAACTTTGGGCATCCAGAGAGAGCAACTTCTGGTTTAAACTCTTACCATATATATTAATGATGCGCTGACGTAACCCCGACTCGGGCAGATTGAATATCTCCGCATCATTATGATAAAGAGACATACCCACCTGCGGATTCACCAAGGCGATTCGCTCGAACTCATTGATGATATTCCGGAATTCCGTCTCATTCGACTTCAAGAATTTCCGGCGGGCGGGAACATTAAAGAAAAGATTCTTTACCGAGAAGATACTTCCCTCGTTACAAGCCTCCGGCTCGATACTCTCCAGATTGGAACCCGCGATGGATAGGCAAGTGCCAAGCTCGGTCCCTCTAGCCCGGGTACGCAACTCTATATGGGCGACAGCGGCGATAGAGGCCAATGCCTCACCTCGGAAACCCATCGTATGCAAAGAGAATAAATCCTCGGCCGTAGAAATCTTAGAAGTAGCGTGCCGCTCAAAAGCCATGCGAGCATCCGTCTCGGACATACCTTTCCCGTCATCGATCACCTGTATCAATGTCTTACCCGCATCCTTAATGTTCACTTGGATATTGGAAGCGCCAGCGTCCACCGCATTCTCGACCAACTCTTTAACGACAGAGGCCGGACGTTGAATCACCTCTCCCGCCGCGATTTGATTGGCGATATGGTCCGGAAGTAAATGAATGATATCGCTCATTACCAGAACAAATACCAAAAGAAAGCAGCCAAGACCGCCAAGGCCACCGCCAGTTTCACATTCTTATACCTACGAGCCCGGGAATCCTCGCCTCGCCCCACGCTTTTCTTCAGATGCGAGGTACCTTCAATGAAAGTTCCCTTGATATGCGGCTTATATTCCTCCAACGGCTCCTCTACACCCATTTCACGTTTGACCTTGCTTATACGTTCCTCCAAGGCTTCCTTATGGGGGTCCCAATAAATAGGCTTATGATCAAATTGACGCGGCTTGCGCATGTTATAAAACGAGAAAAGTGCCATAGCTTTACCTATTAATTATGAATACGACGCTAATGTACGAATTTATTGCTTCTTTTCGGAGCATCTTGAGCTTTTCTTTTCACGACCTGATAAATATCATCCTTGTCTTTAGGACGGATATAATCAAACCAATAAAAGTCTTTCAAGTATTTCTGGTCGGGCTTCAAATCAGGAATAGGGGTCATCGTACCTGTTGGAGTCGGCCAGATTTTCAGTTTATCCAACTTATTGTCTTTTAGCCAGATCGTAAGGAAACCGCTTTTGGTCTCGTTCATGCCGACCATCGAACCGTCCTTCTCCAAGGGGAAAAATATAGATTCGGCGTTGCCCGACACATCGATCTGATTCACGACCTGTCCCTCGAAATAAGCCTTCAAGTCATTTCCCTTTAATTGATTGAATGCGGTAGAATCGATTTGCTGTATTGCGAAAGCGAATTGCTTCACGTGAGCGAAATCGATCGAGCTATCATTCATAAATATCAAGATCGTATCCCCATAGATCTGATACTGTTCATTCCAAACGATAGGGTCCGTATACATATATAATATAGAGTCTCTTGTATTAAACTGCATCGAATCGCAAACACCTTGCATATCCGTCCGATAGAAACGGACGCCGTAATAAGCTTTTACTTCCCGGTAAAGGGAGTCCACCGTAGTCATCTTCAAGGTATCACCATGCAGAAACAATGTATCCCCTTGGCTGAATTCCAAGAAACGGGCGCTATCCGTAGCGAAAGCATACTCGCTCTTCTCATTGTAAAAGCCATATTGGCCTTCCAGCATGACATGCTGCGCCGTGTCTTGCAGACTCATATTACCGAACGCTTCCCCAAAACCCAGTTCCCGGTTGTAGGCGATAGAGTCGCCCGTCAAGATACGGTCGCCGGAAACCACCTGAGAACGATCCAATAGCAAAGAGGTATTATTCACGGTATCGTACCAACCTCTGGAAGAATAGATCGTGCCGCTATCCGAGACGATTATGGATGGTCCGAGGATCGTGGCGATCTTCGAGTCCGTATTATAATGCAAGGTATCGGAATACAACGTGAATTGCTCATTCTCCAGACGGACGCTATCATTGAAGATAGCCAATTTCGTACTAGGCGAATATTGCCCATAAAAAGAAGAGAGCTGATTCAAGGAATCGACAATCAGACCTCCGTCGAAATAATATCCGATATCCGGGATTCGCTCATAGTTCAAGCTATCCGTAAACAGGGTAACCTGCCCATTCTCCATGCGGACATTCTCCCGCAAATAAGCGATCTGGGTATTTCCATCGTAAAACAGGTAATTTCCATACACGAACAAGGTATCCCCTTGTTCCATCCGGACATTACTAAACGCTTCCAAGGAATTGGTCTGCTCAAAGAAATATGCGCTATCGCAATACATATACGAACTATCATGGCGAAAACAAACATCACCATTCAGTACTTGAGCCTCGGCGTTCCTCTCCTTATCGAACGAAAGCGTATTCGCATGCTCCAAAAAGACCTTCGTCTTCTTGGGAGCGACACTATCTTTGGCGGCTACCACCGTGCTATCTTGCGTTTGCGCAAATACGCCAACCGATAAAGCACACGATAAGAGCGCTAGAAATAACCTGTTAATTAGTCTCATTCCTTAATCCAACCCGGATATTTGAAATCACAATTCCTCCAACCGTCACTAATACGCACGTAGGTTGATTTTTGTTTCTTCGTGATCCAGTCGTTCAATAATTCCTCACGTTTCTTAGCCTCTACGATCGCTTTCAAAGCTTGGAAGTCATCGGCCAAATTCGCCTTATGTCCTTCCGTCCGAGCTTTCAGCTTAACAATAGCTACTACCTCTTTCTGCTTGTTCGTCAACATGGTAAAAGGCTTGGAGATCTCTCCGACTTTCATGCCATATACCACCTTACCGATTTCCTGCGGAAGTTCTTGCATCTCGAACTTAGGGGTTCCCATATTGCTGCTCTCGTAATCTTGGTTTACCATCAAACCCTTATTATTACGTGTATCCTTGTCATAAGAGACGAATGTAGCGGCTTCCTCAAACGTGAACTTATTCGCCTGCAAATCATTGTACAATGAATCCAGACGAGTGGTAGCATCCGCCAACTCCTTATCGGAAACCTTCGGTTTCAATAAGATATGGCGGCAGTTGATACGGTCTCCACGCTTCTCGATCAATTGGATGATATGGTAACCATACTCCGTCTGTACGATCTGGGAGACACGTTTCGGGTCTTTCAAGTTGAACGCAACGTTCGCGAACTCCGGCAACAGCTGTGTCTTGCTCATGAAACCTAACTCCCCTCCTCGAGACGCCGAACCCGGATCTTCCGAGTACAAACGAGCCAACGTAGAGAATTCCATCTTACCGGAATTAACTTGCTCCGTGAAATCACGTAAGCGGGCCTTGATGGCGTCTGTTTCCTCAAACGGAATCTTCGGTTCCAAGGTAACGATTTGCACCTCTACAGTCGTAGGGATGTTCGGCAGGCTATCCTGAGACAACTGGCTGAAATATTTACGCACCTCGGAAGGTGTCAGCTTGATCTCGCCGATCAATTGATGCTGCATCTGTTGCACTACCTGCTGCTCCCGCACCATCTCCTTACGCTCATCCTTGATCTGGGAAAATTTCTTACCGAAATATTCCTCCAATTTCTCGCGAGACCCGATTTGGTTCACAGCCATGTTCATCCATTGATCCACGCTCTGGATCACTTGGTTCTCGTTCACGGTAATACTATCGATCTTAGCTTGATTCAGATATAGTTTCTGTATCGCCATCTGCTCCGGGATCACGCAATACGGGTCGCCATCCAAACGGACCCCCTCGTTTTGATTATACAAACGCTGCGTCTCAATATCCGAACGTAAAATAGCGTCATCTCCTACCACCCACACAATTTCATCGATCACATTGTCTTGCGCCATTACAATGCAAGAACAACAGGCAAGAAAGAATACACTTAAAATCTTTTTCATCATGTCTACCCATTTATAAAATTAGAGATCACGGCTCGGAATGGAATTCCACGTCACCGCTCCGGATCGCATCGTTATATAACTCGTCTTCAAATTTTTTCAAGAATTCAACTTTTCGTTGGTTGACCAGCATTTCCGTGACGTGCGAACTGGCATAATCATATGGCTCCACACTGCCGAAAGGTAAATATTCCTTGATATTCAACAGATAACAATAACTGCTATCCGCCACCTCAACATACTTATTCGCCTTCAGAAACGCATTCGGATTCGACACATGAATCGGTATATTATCCATTACCTCATCGAAATCAACCCATTTGTCGTAAAAGTACTCATAAATCGTGGCATTTTGCACACTATACTTCTCAATTTTTTCTAAAGAGGCCACATCTGTGGATTTGTACCACTTTTTGACGTCGGTAAGTCCCGGGGCATCAACCGGGATTTTCAAGAATAATCCCTTGATCAAGCCTTTATCCAAGATAAACTTTTTCTGGTTTTCCTCGTAATAGTTTAATTTATCACTTTCCCGGATATCAGTTTTCAGCTTCTCCTCCACCAATCGTTCCTGATAACGGTAACGAACCAAGGAACGCCTGTACTCCTCTACCAATTTATCGACCTCCTCTTTCTCATCCCCCAAGTTACGCAAAGCCACATCGTACACCAATACATCCTTTACCCATTTCTTGGTAAAGTTCTCGGCTAGCAACAGACTATCTGCGGAGGAAATCCCCCGGGGTATTAGCTTATTCACCTCCGAACGATTTAGGGTACGTCCTTTCACGCTAACCAAGACATCCGTAGTATCAGCTGGCTGAGAACCTTTACAGGCACCCAACAACACAACGAACGTTAGGAACATGAAGACTATCCTCATATCTATCTTTATTTTATTTCTTTAGTTTCTTCAATAATTTCCAGTTGACAGTCACCGGATATTTTTTTATTCAAATCCGCAATCCACTTCGCTTCCAACACCTTCTGCTGGGCGGAGGGTTTGCTCCAGATCTCCCGGTTGCTGACCTCAAACAACAGAATCCCATCCCGGTACTCCTGCATCAAATGAGGGATCTCCGGATGTTTTGTCTCCAGATTCTTACGCTCGGCGGTCGTTACGATATCGCGGATAAACAAATCATAGACCTCTTGCATAAAATCACCCGCATACGTTTTTGTCGAGAACGGGCAACGTTGGATATAATAAGCGAACTCCGCTTGCGGGAAATCCTTTCCATCCAATTGCATAAGCGTCTTGTTCATATCCTTCAGCTTTCTCATAAAACGCCTCGTCCGTGGGGAAACAATCATTACATAACGCTTGCAGCTCCGCATAGGCTTCCGGATAGAAAACGTATCCGTATTCTTTTTTCATACGATCGTCGAAAGTCTTTATATAACTCGAAGTTACGTTCACCCTGCCCCATACGTCTCGACAAAGCTTTTTCCTCTTCCTCAAACGAAGGGCGTCCCTTCTTATCGATCAACTTAATGATATGGTAACCAAAACGAGTTTCCACCACCCCGGATAAATCACCCGGCTTGCTCAACGCAAAAGCGGCTTGCTCAAAAGGCTGGACCATCTCGCCTACCCCAAACCAAGGTAATACTCCCTCTTTCTTAGCGGAAGCAGCATCCCCGGAATATTCTTTCGCTAACTCGCCAAAATCAGCTCCCTCTTGTACTTGCTTATAGATAGCTTGCGCTTTTGCCAGAAAAGCCGATGAGTCCTGAATAGCGGAATCTTTCGGGAAGGCGATCAAGATATGAGCGACATGTACCCGCCCCGGATTGGGTTTACGACTATGGACTTTTATCAAATGAAATCCTAATTTCGTGCGAACCGGTTCAGACACCACGCCAATCGGCAAGGAATAGGCGGCATCCTCAAACACTTTTAGGGATTGCATCGGGAGCAAGCAACGTACATATTCGCAAGCGACATGCTCCTTATCCTTCTCGGCCAAAGCTTTTCCGACTGTTTCCATATCCTCTCCTTTCTGGAGACGTTCGTATACTCGCATGGCTTCTTGATATACAGCTACCGTATCTTTGGAGACCGTCTTCTCCGGCAAACGGAATAAGATGTGGGTCAACTCTACCGAGTGATCCCCACGGTCATATACCGCACGGGCAGCCGCTTTCTCACCCTCCTTATCCGACATATAGCTATTGATCAACTGAGCCCGGTATCCATCCAGCTCACTTTTGAATGAGGATGTCTGGTCGATCCCTAAAGATTCCGCCTCCGCTACTTTTAGCTTAAAATTTTTAAATAGCTCGACATAGTTTTTGACGGACTTTGTATTCGATAAATCCACCTCTCCATTCTTCTCCGCGATAAAAATAAATTCAGATAAAGGCACTTGTTTTCCAGCGACCGTCATAACGACCGAATCGGATGCGGTTTGAGCGTTAACTGTCACACAAGCGAATACCCCTAATGAAATAAGTAACTTTTTCATCAAAAATTCTTTTACCATAGCACGAATATACATTACAAAAATAACACTAATCTAACGGAGAGCCGACAAGAAAAGTATGCTATCCCATTAAATTAGTGTTTTTTATAAAACGTAAAACTTGTATTACTATTCACCGCGGCTATAATTCGGAGCCTCTTGCGTGATCGCTACGTCATGCGGATGGCTCTCTTGCACACCTGCGTTGGTGATTCGAGTAAAACGAGCTTTATGCAACTCCTCGATATTATGAGCCCCGCAATAACCCATTCCCGCACGTAAACCACCTACCATTTGGTAAATGACCTCATACAAAGAACCCTTAAACGGAACACGGGCAGCGATTCCCTCCGGAACCAGCTTCTTCACGTCGTCCTCCACATCTTGGAAATACCGATCCTTGGACCCCTTTTGCATAGCTTCCAACGACCCCATTCCACGGTAAGACTTAAACTTTCGGCCATTGAAGATAATCGTATCGCCCGGCGACTCCTCTACACCCGCCAACAGAGATCCCATCATCACGGAAGATCCACCAGCGGCGATCGCCTTCACGATATCACCGGAGTAACGCAAGCCACCGTCGGCGATCAAAGGCACACCAGTTCCTTCCAACGCCTTCGCCACATCGTAAATAGCCGACAACTGGGGAACACCCACACCAGCGATCACACGAGTTGTACAAATCGAACCCGGACCGATACCTACCTTCACGGCGTCCGCCCCGGCTTCCACTAAATATTTAGCAGCCTCGCCCGTAGCGATATTACCGACCACACAATCAATATGCGGATATTGCGCCTTAATCTGTTTCAAGACATCCACCACACCTTTTGAGTGACCATGTGCCGTGTCGATCACCAAAGCATCCACCCCGGCATCCACCAAAGCGGCTACACGCTCGAAGGTATTGAACGTAACGCCTACACCGGCAGCTACACGCAAACGACCTTTCGAATCCTTGCAAGCCTTCGGTTTATCTTTCGCTTTCGTTATATCTTTATAGGTAATCAAGCCGATCAACTTATTATGGCTATCGACCACCGGTAACTTCTCGATCTTATGTTCCTGAAGGATCTGAGCGGCGGCCTCCATATCCGTAGATTGTCCGGTTACGACCAAATTCTCTTTCGTCATCACCTCGTCGATAGAGCGGTTCATATCCTTCTCGAAACGCAAGTCACGGTTCGTCACGATACCTACCAAATACCCGCCTTCATCCACCACGGGAATACCGCCAATCTTATATTCAGCCATCATTGCCAAGGCATCCGCCACACGCTTGCCCTTCGTGATAGTCACCGGATCATAGATCATTCCATTCTCCGCACGTTTAACGGTCTGGACCTGCTTTGCCTGCTCGGCGATCGTCATGTTTTTATGAATCACACCAATACCTCCCTCACGGGCGATAGCGATAGCCAACTTGGCCTCGGTAACCGTATCCATAGCGGCCGACACCATCGGTATATTCAATGTGATATTACGTGAAAACTTTGTCGTGAGATCGACATTACGAGGAAGAACTTCCGAATAAGCTGGGATTAACAATACATCGTCAAACGTTAACCCATCCATAACTACCCTGTCTGCAATAAATGACATAGAACTTATGCTTTAAAAATTATTGCGCGCAAATATACGACTTTTCACGTAATAAATCGATACGGGAGAAATTAAAAATTCGATTCGGAAGAAAATAAACTTTCATCCGAACGAAAACAAAATTCCTTCCGAAGGAAAAATAAATCTCTTTCGGAAGGAACAATAAGCTTCTTTATTTGTTTTTTCTTTAGAGTGGAACCGGGCCACCCTTCCATTAGTTTGCCATTTCAGACAAGAACTTGATACGGACCAAGCGAATCTCCTCTTCCGTATAGTCACCGCCTAATTCCTCGATGGCGTCTTCCAGACCGTCGGTCTCCGAATCCTTGAAATACTCGTAAATATCCTCGATATGATCCTCATCCATCACATCATTCAAGAAATAATCGATATTGATACGTGTACCGGAATATACGATTGCCTCGATCTCATCCAAAAGCTCGGTGAACTCAAGTCCGTTAGTCAACGCGATCTCGTCCAGCGCCACCTTACGGTCGATCCGCTGAATGATTGAGACCTTCAACTTGGACTTATTAGCGACCGTACGTACGCGCAAATCCTCCGGACGCTCAATCTCGTTCTCCTCTACATGTTTCTTGATCAACTCAATGAACTCCTTGCCATAACGTTTCGCCTTACCAGCGCCCACTCCCGGGATATTCTGCAACTCGTCCAACGTGATCGGATAAGTAGTAGCCATAGCCTCCAAAGAGGGATCTTGGAAAATCACGAAAGGCGGAACTTCCAACCGCTTGGATAATTTCTTACGCAAATCCTTCATCATGGAATAAAGAACCGGATCTACCGCACAAGAGGCGCCCCCACGAACCGGAACTTCCTCTTCCTCTTCCTCGAATTCATTGTCCTCGGTAATCTTGAACGATACCGGCTTCTTCATGAACTCCTTACCTTTTTCCGTGATTTTCAGCAAACCATAATTCTCAATATCCTTCGCTAAATAGCCAGCGATTAAAGCCTGACGAATAACGGCGTTCCAAGTTTTATCATCCTCGTCCTGTCCGGAACCGAAGACCTCTAATTCATTGTGCTTGTAATTTTGGATTTCGGAGGTTTCGTTACCTACCAAAATATTTACGATATAATCTGCCTTAAACTTTTCTTTCAACGTACTGATAACCTCCAGTACCGCACTTAACAATTCCTTCGCTTCCACCTGCTTCTTTGGGTTCAAACAATTATCACAATTACCACAATTATCTTCCAGGTATTCCTCACCGAAATAATGCAATAGCACTTTTCTCCGGCAGACGGAAGTCTCGGCATAGGCCGCAGTCTCTAAAAGCAACTGTTTGCCGATTTCCTGTTCGGCCACGGGCTTTCCTTGCATGAATTTCTCCAATTTTTGCAAGTCCTTATAAGCATAGAAAGCGATACATTGGCCTTCTCCGCCATCCCTACCGGCACGACCGGTTTCCTGGTAATAACCTTCTAGGCTCTTCGGGATATCGTAATGAATCACATAACGGACATCCGGCTTGTCGATACCCATACCGAAAGCGATCGTAGCCACGATCACATCCGCCTGTTCCATCAGGAAGGCATCCTGATTGGCGGAACGTACTTGCGAATCCATTCCCGCATGGTAAGGCAACGCCTTTATCCCGTTGGCTTTCAAGATGTCGGCAAATTCCTCCACCTTTTTACGGCTCAAACAATATACGATACCCGATTTACCCTCGTTGGCTTTAATATACTTAATGATCTCGCGGTCTATATTCGTTCCTTTCGGACGAACCTCATAATACAAATTAGAGCGGTTGAAGGATGATTTAAAGACTGTAGCGTCTATCATACCCAGATTCTTCTGGATATCGTGCTGCACCTTAGGTGTAGCGGTAGCGGTCAGAGCGATTAACGGACGTTTACCGATCTCATTGATAATCGGACGGATTCTTCGATATTCCGGACGGAAATCATGTCCCCATTCCGAGATACAATGCGCCTCGTCCACCGCATAGAAAGAGATCTTTACCTGACGCAGAAAATCCACGTTCTCTTCCTTGGTCAAGGACTCCGGTGCTACATACAGCAACTTGGTACGTCCTGATAATATATCCGATTTCACCTGGTCGATAGCCGACTTATTCAAAGAGGAATTGATAAAATGGGCGACCCCATCTTCCTCACTGAAATTCCGCATCGCGTCCACCTGATTCTTCATCAAAGCGATCAACGGAGATATCACGATCGCGGTTCCTTCCATTAGTATGGATGGTAATTGATAACAAAGAGATTTACCTCCCCCCGTCGGCATTAATACAAAAGTATCCTTCCCGGCCAGCACGTTCTCAATAATAGCCTTCTGGTTCCCCTTAAAGGTACCGAAGCCAAAGTGCCGATTTAGCTCTTCTGTTAAATGATCCTTCTTTGCCATACTTCGTATTATTTATAGTAAACCGCCTACGTTTACGCGACCTGTAAACGGTTCACGTCCGATTTTTCAAATTTCTCTTTCGCATACTCCAACGTTACATGGAGTTCCTTTACTTTTTGAGATGGCATACTGTACATAGCGTCCATCATCACGGCTTCTACGATTGAACGTAACCCACGGGCACCCAGCTTAAACTCAAGCGCCTTATCCACGATAAACTCATAGACTTTCTCATCGAACGTCAGCTTAATGCCATCCATCTCGAACAATTTGACGTATTGCTTGATAATGGAGTTCTTCGGCTCGGTCAAGATGTTACGAAGCGTATCACGATCCAGCGGATTCAGATACGTGAGGATAGGTAAACGACCGATAATCTCCGGGATCAAGCCAAACGACTTCAAATCAGTCGGGGTGATGTATTTCAGTAAATTATTCCGGTCTACGGTAGCCGTATCCAAACTAGCCGAATAACCGACCACACGGGTATTTAAGCGTTGAGCGATCTTCTTTTCGATTCCATCGAAAGCACCACCGCAAACGAACAGGATATTCTTCGTATCCACCGCAATCATCTTTTGCTCCGGATGCTTACGTCCCCCCTGAGGAGGCACATTCACGATCGATCCTTCTAGAAGTTTCAGCAAACCTTGCTGTACACCCTCACCGCTGACATCCCGAGTGATAGACGGATTATCGCTCTTACGTGCGATCTTATCGATCTCATCGATGAAGACGATACCCCGTTGGGCCGCCTCCACATCATAATCCGCCGCTTGCAATAGCCGGGTCAAGATACTCTCGATATCCTCCCCCACGTAACCTGCCTCGGTAAGTACCGTAGCGTCCACGATAGCGAACGGGACATGCAATAACTTAGCGATCGTACGGGCTAACAAAGTCTTGCCCGTACCGGTAGCGCCCACCATGATAATATTAGATTTCTCAATCTCTACATCATCGGCGGTAACCTTTTGAAGTAAACGCTTGTAATGGTTGTACACCGATACCGACAGATAACGCTTCGCATCATCCTGCCCGATCACGTACTGATCCAAGAAAGTCTTGATATCTTCCGGTTTAGGCAGATCTTTCTGCTTCAAACCAAAAGAAGTTTTCTTACCTCCTGTCTGCTCCTTTACGATCTCATACGCCTGCCGGGCACAATCATCGCAAATACAACCAGAGATCCCATTGATAAGCAAATTAACATCACGGCTACTCCTGCCGCAAAACGTACATGTATCGCCTGTTGTTTTGGCCATAGTTTCTTAATTGTTGTTTTTTGTTATTTACGTGTTAAAACATCGTCGATCATGCCATACTTTTTCGCTTCCTCCGCGGTCATCCAGAAATCACGGTCGCCATCGCGCTCGATCTCCTCATAGGGTCTACCTGAATGATCCGAGATTATGGTGTACAGTTCTTTCTTAACCTTCAAGATCTCGCGAGCGGTAATCTCGATGTCTGAAGCCTGTCCTTGTACGCCGCCAAGCGGTTGATGGATCATTACACGGGAGTGCTTCAAGCCGAAACGTTTTCCCTTGGTTCCCGCCACCAATAAGACAGACGCCATAGAGGCGGCCATACCCGTACAAATCGTAGATACGTCGCTGGAGATAAACTGCATCGTGTCGTAAATGCCGTAGCCCGCATATACAGAGCCACCCGGCGAATTGATATAAATAGAGATATCCTTTCCGGGATCACTGGAATCCAGATACAACAACTGCGCTTGAATCACGTTAGCGGTATAATCATCCACTTGCGTGCCCAAGAAAATAATACGGTCCATCATCAACCGAGAGAAGACATCCATTTGAGCGACATTCAGCTGTCGTTCCTCTATAATTGTCGGGGAGATATAGCTACTGGAGATGTTCATATAACTATCCAGAGCCGTACCACTCATACCTAAATGCTTTGTAGCATACTTTCTAAAATCTTCCATATTTTCTCCTATCTTTTATTTACCGAGAAGACGTAAAAAGGGATTTCCCTCTGTGACTTAACGGAAAAACAAAGTTATAAATAAATTTCTGAAAGAAACAATTTATTTTGCTATCCGCTAAGATATTTTTAGAGAGAAATCCCTTTTTTGATATAAAACAACCTCCTAAGAGGCCGAGTAAAGATCTTTTTATTCAAAAAGTTTGTTGAACTCGTCAGCGGTTACCTCCTTAACATCAAGTTCCACTTGCTCTTTCAACCAAGCAGCCAATTTCTCCTCAACCGCACGGTCGATGATGTTCTGAAGTGTTTGCTTATTTTTCAACATGTCTTTAGCGTAGTTGTCAAGTACATCCTCAGGTACAGACAACATGCCGTATTGAGCGAACTGAGCCTTAGCCACACGTTTAGCGAAGTTCTCGATGTCAGCGTCCTCAACCTTCAAGCCGTTCTTCTTAACCAAGTTCTCCTTGATCAACTGATATTTCAAATCCTGAAGGATCTGAGGGAAGTCCTCGTCGATCTTCTCTTTCGTATTCTTCTCGTTAGCGGCAAGCAACCAACGTTTCAATAAATCGTCAGCGAAATTCAACTCACCAGCTCTCTCAACCAACATATCACGAGTATCCGTCAAGAACTTGAAGTCACTCTGAGGAGCGAATTGCTCTGCCAAAGCTTCCTTGATCTTGTTCTTGAATT
>ENA-OQBD01000936-OQBD01000936.1-human-gut-metagenome-genome-assembly--contig:-NODE-936-length-14441-cov-2.852941_pt1 | contig 14441 bp, 14 predicted proteins | sample MGYA00242742_ERZ504543 | MGnify/ENA primary metagenome ERZ504543 (study PRJEB26092, sample SAMD00036239) | human gut metagenome | host: Homo sapiens | study: EMG produced TPA metagenomics assembly of... | reverse complement strand
TTCTCATGGATGCTCTCGTAGGATGCAGGGTCGATATCCTTAAGCTTTTCATGCAGTGCATGGTTTCCGTGCTCGTTAGCAAAGTCGTACAGGCTCTTTCTGTATGCCTCATCCACATCCTGCTTTTGAAATCAATGTCATACAAAAGTGCCTGTATATATGTCATCTCTTTGGTCAGGGCGATGCCGCGCTTTTGGGCAGTCTCGCTGACCTCGTTGCCGGTGGAGTAGAGCACGACGCAGGGGTGGTTGTAGTCTTTTTCCACCATGTCGGTCAGATCCTGATGCCACCACTCGTTGAAATAATCCACGTAGTCATGCTCAGTTTTGTGGATGTACCAATGGTCGATGTACTCGTCCATGACAAGCATGCCCTGCCGGTCACATTCTGCCAGCAGCGCCTTGGAGCAGGGGTTGTGCGCTGAGCGAATGGCGTTGTAGCCGTTCTCTTTCAGCAGGCGTACCTTGCGCGCCACGGCGTCGGGGTCACAAACTGCGCCCAACAGACCATTATCGTGGTGGATGCACGCGCCCTGGATGATGTACCGCTTGCCGTTGAGCAGGAAGCCGTCCGTACCCCACTCGACCTTGCGGACACCGAACGTCTCGGTCACCTCATCATCGGCAAAGCTGACGCGGCAGGTGTACAGGTTGGGCGTTTCAGGTGTCCAGAGGCGGGCGTTATCAAGGGTCAGGGTAAATACGGCCTCGCCGTCGCTCTCCTGCTGCACGGCGGGCAGGTCGTCCACCGTCAGGCGTACCGTGCCGGGGGCGGTGGTCTTTACGCGCACCTCCACGACGGCAGGGTCAAGCGACAGGGTGCGGATTTTAACGCCGTTCAGCGCGATATGCGCGCCCCTTGCCGTCCAAAGCTGCACCGGGCGGTAGATGCCCGCGCCGGAATACCACCGGCTGTTGGGCTGGTCGGCGTTGCGGGCAATGACACGCAGTTCGTTCTCCCCTGCGTGCAGATACGGCGCACAATCAACATAAAAGTTGGTGTAGCCGTAGGGGCGGAACGCTGCCTTTTGACCGTTGAGCCAGACCTCGGCATTATGGTAGACGCCCTCAAACTCCAGAATGTGGGTGTCTGCCAGCGCGTTTTCCGGCACGGTCAGGGTGCGCCGGTATTCGTAGTCATATCCCTCGTACCAGCCGGTATTGGTGCCGCCCGCGCTCAGGGCGGTGCGGGGTTCAGCCAGCATGGCATCATGGGGCAGGGTCACCGTTTTGCCGGGTGCGGTATCGCCCAGATGGCGGCACGTCCAGCCGGTGAGAAGGGATGCTGCTTTCATACAAGATCCTCGCTTTCAAGGTTATCCATAGCAAAAAACGCAGGAGACTTTCCTTTTCTGTTGTCTGCACTATATCACAATGTGCAGCAAAAAGGGGATTCACTACGTAAACAGCCGTTTTTTTCACGCGAACCGTTCGTAAAACTGACAAAATATACAATTATGTCAGGCGGTTTATGCGCAGGTTGCTTAAAGCAAAAAAACAGCCCACCAAAATGGGCTGTCCGGGTTATTTCTGCTTGCTGGGAAACAGCACCTTTAATGTGAACTGGTTCTCCTGGGTGGTGATCTCTGCCGTGCCGCCGTATTTTTCGGCGGTGTCGTAGATGCTCTTTAGACCGTAGCCGTGGTAGCGGGCGTCGGTCTTAGTGGTCTTGGGCAGCGTGCCGTCCGCTTGGAAAGCACCGTCGTAGGTGTTTTCGACCCGTATCCACACAAAGCTCTTTTGCCGTGCCACCACCAAATGGATGAGCCGCTGCTCGCTGTCGGGCAGCTTTTCTACACTCTCGATGGCGTTGTCCAGCGCATTGCCGAACAGCGAGCACAGGTCCATCGTATCCATAAAATCCAGCGCCGCACCGTCTGCCACGCAGGTCAGCGTGATGCCGTGCTGCTGGCAGTACAGGCTTTTGCTGGTCAGGATCGTGTCCAACACCTCGTTGCCGGTCTTGTTCTGCGCCTCATAGCTGCGGATCTCCTGCTCCATCGCGTCGAGATAGTGGGCCTTTTCCTCTGAGGTCTCGCTGCGCAGCACGGCGATCTGGTGCTTGAGGTCGTGATACTTTTTTATTGATAAGGTCAATGCTGTCCTGCGCCGAGCGGTACTGTGCGTACTGCGCCTGCAAGACGTTCTGCAAAGCGTCGCGCTCCTTTTTGCGGCGGTACTCCACCAGCTGCATGTGGTGCGCAAACAGAATGGCCATGCCGCCCAGGTCTACCAGCGTGCGGATGTTGTAAATTTCCGCCGTCATTTTGCCGGAAAACGGCGTGTCCGGGCTTACATAGCTTAAATTGCTTGCCGCATAGACCGCCATACCGATGAACAGTGTGCTGAGAAATTCCTTTTTGTGGACGTGCAGAGGCGAGGCAATATCGTTATAATTGCGTTCCAGCGCGAACACCGCGCCATACACTGCGGCATAGTCGACTGCCAAAATGCACACACTCACACCCGCGCCCGGCGTGCCCTGCCGCCCGGCCATATAGTAGTAGAGCTGCCATTCCAGCGAGGCGGCCAGTTCCCCCAAAATAAACGCGCGGACGCAGTAATACCCCGCGCTCCGGGCGGGCACGTCGGCCTGCATTCGGATGTACAGATACATGATCAAGATGGATACCGCAATGCAGGGCAGAAACCAGAATTGCGGCACCTGCCCCGTTGCCTGCATAAAGACGCCGAGCAGCAGCAAAAACACCGCGTGGATCGTATACCGCCGCCAGCCTGCTGTACGCTTGGGCAGGAAGAACAGATACAAAAGGCAGGCCAGCCAGTCCGCCAGCGCGGTATACAGGCGGGGAATGTTGCCCAGAACTTCCGTTTCCATCAGATGGTTTCCCCCATGTAGTGGTTGAGCGCCGCCAAAAACGCCTTGCGCTTGGCGCGGCTGATCTGCACCCGATCACCGTTGACGATGGCGTCCTCGTCCTGGATGCCGTCCACGTGTTCCAGATTGACAAGGTACGCCTTGCTGCTGCGGAAGAAATTCTCCGGCGGCAGCTTCTGCTCCACATCGCGCATAGAGCCGGTGGAATGCACCTCGCCCTGCTTGGTGTGGAACAGCAGGTCGTGGTCGCAAATTTCTACATAATAAATGTCGGAGACATCGAGCTTCTGCACACGCCCGCGCAGGGCACCGTGAGGAAATGCTTTTGGCGGCGCCCCAGCAGCTCCCGCACATGGTTCATCCGCTGGCAGAAAGCGTAATAACTCAGCGGCTTTAAGATATAATCCAGCGCCTGCACCGCGTACCCCTTGATGGCATACTGCGGCGAGTTGGTGATGAAGATGATAAGCACCTCCGGGTCGGCGCGGCGGATCTCCTCGGCTGCTGCACATACCATCCAGGAAGGTCATCTCGATGTCCATCAAAATCAGGTCATAGCCGCCCTTATAGCCCAGCGCGATCTCGTCGCCATCCGAAAAATGTGTGAATTTGAAAATGGCAGTTTTTCTCCTGCTGGTATTTTTCCAGATACGAGTCCAGCACTGCCCGACTCCTGCGCGCTGTCCTCGACTACTGCGATGTAGTTCACGAAAAATTCTCCTTTTGAGAGCAAATGAATGCGTTTATGTGCCGACTGCTATGCCGCTTGCCTTTCATGGCTATAGGCTCTATCTGATAAGTATTATACAGATTCTTTTCCGAATTTTCAATAAATCATGGTTCTGCTTATCCGCCTTGATTGCCCACGCTTTGGGCGGGAAGATGTTTTACATAGCATAGCGTTTGATTGCCCACAAACGCATTTCCGGGTGTCCCATCGAGGAATGCGGACACCCGTCTCGCAGGGTTTTCACGCAGGGAAAGCCCGCACAAATAACTAAGGCAACACCGCACAATTCCCGCCTTACGGCTTAAGCACCGCTCCGGCGGCTGCGGCACTTAGAATTATGCGGTATTGCCCTAACTCCCAGAACCGGAAAAGCCCCGGCCTTTCTGGCCGGGGCTTGATGGTTGCGGAGCAGAATGTGATCTGCTCGCTTCCGCTGACAGGGAGGGCAATCCGCTTAGGGTTCCACCCGCACCGTCAGGCGGGAGGCGTGCAGCCCACCGTGATATACCCGGTTATGGGCCACCACGGTCCGGGCGGAAGCAAAACCTTCCCGGGTGTTGCTGTTGGGGAAGATGAAATTCTTGGCGCTGGAGGTGACAGTCACCCGGATGCGGTGGCCTTTCCGGAAGCAATTGGACAACTTGGTGGTGCGGATCTTCAGGCAGACGATCTCGCCTTCCTGCAAAAACTCCGACCGGGCAAAGCCATTACGGTATCGGGCGCTGAGCAGGCCATCCGCCAGTTTGATGGACCGGCCGTTCTCATCCACGTCGGTAACACGCACCACAAAGTCGGTATCCGGCGCGTCAGAAGAAATATACAACTCCGCCGTCATATCACCGGTCAGGACCAGGTCTTCCTTCAGCACAGGGGAGGTGTAGCACAGCAGGTCCTGACGCAGTTCCTCCCGGGTGTAGTCCTCCGGCACTTCGATCTCGTTCTCCGACATATCGATGATGTGCTGGGACGGATTTTCGGGGTCATAGGCGTAACCGTCGCAGTTTTCCCGCTCCGGCTTGGCAAAAGTCAGCCGCCCGTCTCCGGCAGAGGTGTTGGCATGGCCGTCACTATCCAGATACAGGTGGGTGACCCGGGTCTCGGGCACTGGCCAGTTTTCGGCGGTCTTCCATACCTCCTGGCCCAGGGTGTAGTATTCTACCGGGGCAGTCTGGTCGATGCCGTTGTCCACTTCCTTGAGGTGATGCTCAAACCATCGGAAATACAGCCAGTCCAGATCAAAGCGCAGCGCCTGGCTGCCGAAGGATACCCCGTGCATGTCGTACTTACTGTTGCCGCTGTGCTGCCAGGGTCCCAGAATGACCTTGCGCATGCCCCGAGGGAAGTCATGGACCAGTTCCAGGGCTTCGGTGGTACCCATGCCGTTGTCGTCAAACCAGCCGGACTGAATCAGCGCCGGGATCTGCGCCCTGACGGAGCGTTCCTGCCAGTTGGACATACGCCAGAAATCGTTGTAGTCACTGGGTTCCAGCCACCGTGTGATGAAGGGCACATCGTACCCCAGAGCCTTTTTCGGCAGGTCGGTCAGGGGCGGATGTTCAGCACTTTCTCCCAGTCATCGCGTTCCATCAGCTCAGGGTGGAAGGTTTTCTGAGACACCGCAAAGGCCCAGGCCAGCATGCCCGAGGTGAAAGACCCACCCCGGCGGGGCAGATCCACAAAGGCGCTGCCCGCGCAGACTACGCTGATCAGAGCTTTCAGGTGGGGGTTTGCCGCTGGCAGCGGCCGCCCACTGTACATAACCCAGGTAGGACCCGCCCACCATACCGATGCGTCCGCTGCACCATGGCTGGGCGGCGATCCAGTTCAGAGTGTCGTCGCCGTCCTCCACCTCGTGGTAGTTGGGCAGCCATTCGCCTTCACTGGCGTTTCTGCCGCGCACATCCTGTACTACCACCGCGTAGCCGCGCTGGACGTAACGGTAGTATATCTCACAGCCGTCCTCTTTGCCGTAGGGGGTGCGTACCAGCACTGCGGGCACCGGGGTACTGCAGTTTTTAGGCAGGTATACGTTGGTGGAAAGATGTACCCCGTCCCGCATGGGCACCGGGAAGGTCTGCGCATGTTCTACCGGGAACAACTGTTCCTCCGGCCAGGTCGAGCGCCATAGGCGCAGGATGGTCTCCTCCTCGGCACCGGGTTCCACCAGCACCGTGACCATCTCCCGGGCAGGGCAGGTGACGGCGATCAGCCGCCCTTCTTTCATCTGTTTGTTGTTGGGAAATTTTACATCCCGCTGCAGGTAGCTGCAGCCGTCTTCGCTGGTGTAGCGCTCGCCGCACAGGGAAACTTCCCCGGTGCCATGCAGCCCCGACTCGTAATGGGACAGGTTCTGCCCCAGGGCGGCAAAGTCCATCTTCACAAAGAAACGGTAAAAATCCCGGTCCTGTTCAGTCAGGTCCTGCCAGTCCAGCAGCGCGCCGGTATGCACGTCCAGTTTTCGGATCTGGGGTGTGCCGTCGCCCAGCCGCAGTCTGCCGTACAGGATGCCTGAAACATATAAGTCAAAATTACGCATTTCCGTTTCTCCCGTTTTCCGTTTAGGCACCGATGAAAGCACGGATGGCATAGGCTACACCGATGCCCACATAGTTGCCCAGGGCACCGGCCAGTACGCCCATGAGCAAGCCGATGTTGATAAGGGTCTTCCACTGGGCGCTGGAGGCGATGAGGGCGGCGGTGGGGCCATCCGAGATACAGCCTACGATGGACAGCAGCACATACTCAAAACGGACTTTCAGCAGCCGGGTGATGAGCAGGTGCAGCAGAATGGAACAGGCGATGACACAGAAGCAGAACAGGGTGATGTAGAAGGTGGATCCGAAGAACTGTTTCAGATCCACCGCAAAGCCGATGGTCACCAGGAACAGCACCGCTACGAAAAGGCCCAGGTCAAAATTGCCGCGCAGCTTGCGGACGGCCGGCACCTGTGCCAGGATGATGGAGAAGGTGGTGATGAGCAGGATGCGGCCTGCACTGCGGAACCCTTCTCCGAATACCATCGAGGAGATGCTGGTGGCAGCCCACACGGTGCCAAAGCCGATGGCCAGCAAACAGGCGATTTCCTGGATGGACCATTCCTTGGAGGCCATCAGTTCCTCGTGATTGCCATCCCCCAGCAGCTCCGACTCGCTCATTTCATAGGGCCACAGCTTTTTCAGCCATTTGGAACTCTTGTACAGGGCGGGGTGGCAAACATCAGGATCAGCGTGGGGATGCCCACCACATAGTCGGCGGCATTGGCCGAGGCGATGGTGTTCTTGCTGGCATCCAGGCCTACAGCGATGGCGGTCAGGTTGGAACTGCCGCCGGTGTAGGTGCCCACGAACATACCGGCCACCTTCCAGCCCTCGTCGATTTTGTTGGCGAACAGTACGCCGAACACCAAAGCTGCCACGCAGACGCTGAATACGGCCGAGGCCAACGCAATGATCGGTTCCTTGGATAATTTGCGCATCTGTTTCAGGTCCAGGCTCAGCAGGCAGATGGAAACGGACAACGGCACACAGTAGCCGCTGATGGCATCATAGGTAGGGCTGGAGGTAGGCACGATCCGCAGGTTGGACATCACGATGCCCATGACGATAACCGTCAGGGCCGGGCCCAGCGTTTTGAACACCTTGAACCGCTGCAGCCAGAATCCCAGTGCAACCGTGGCGACCATGATGAACAGGAGCGCGCCTTCGGAGGAAAAAATCGTATTCGCCATAATACACCTCTCTGCAGGGTCCGCTTAAAAATCAATATCGATGCCAAGGCCCGGTTTGTCGGACAGGGTGTAGACGCCGCCATTCACGGCAAAACCTCCGGGCATACCCATCTCGGGGTCCACGGCGTACATAAAGCTGTCGCAGTCCGCCTCGGTGATGTTCTGCTTGGCGGCAACCAGACTCACACCGGCAGCAATGGCCACCTTGGTCTCCAGCATGCAGCCCACCATGCACTGTACATGGTTTGCCTCGGCAATGGCGTTGATCTTTTCCGCCGGGTACAGGCCGCCGCACTTCATCAGCTTGATGTTGATAATGTCTGCAGCATCGATCTTGCAGGCCTTTGCTGCTCGATGGGGGTGTGGACCGACTCATCCAGCATGACCTTCAAGTCCACCTTGGAACGCACAAAGCGCATACCGTCCAGATCCCAGCTGGGCAGGCACTGTTCCACCGCTTCCACGCCCAACTCTTCAAAGGCTTTCAGGGTGCGCACCGCATCGCTGACCGTGTAACCCTGATTGGCGTCCACACGCAGGCGGATGTTGGGGCCCACCGCCTGACGGATCAGGGTCAATGCCTGAATATCCTCACTCGGGTTGATGCCGGCCTTGATTTTCAGAATGGTGAAGCCATCCTTTTCCACCCGTTCCCGGGCTTCGGCGGCCATGGCTTCCGGTGTGTCAATGCCCACCGTCATGTCCGTGACGATCTGGTTCACGCTGCCGCCCAGCACCTTGTACAGAGGCTGACCCATCAGTTTGCCCTTGATATCGTACAGGGCAATATCCACCGCGGCCTTTGCCGAGGTGTTGCCTGACAGCAGGCGGTCCATCATCCTGTGGATGCCCTCAACATCGAGCGGGTCCATGCCGATCAATCCGGTGCGGAACAGTTTCAGCGCTTCCAGAACGGTGGCTGCGCTCTCGCCGGTCACCGGTTCAAAGGGCGCGGCCTCACCGATGCCCCACAGACCTTCGTCGGTGGAGATCTTCACCAGCACATTCAGCGAATGATCCTGTACCGCAAAAGCAATACGGAAGGGCTTTTTCATGGGGATACGGATGGTTTCTACCTTTACATCTGTGATTTTCATAGGGTTCCTCCTGCACAATAATTTTTATAATTTTTATAATTTTTTTATAAATTTTACTATTTCTAAAATTTTTGTCAAGAGCTTTTCTGCTTTTTTCACATTTTTCAGAGCATTTTGTAAGATAAGCAAGAAATTATCTGATTTTCTTTGTAAAAAAATTTTATAAATATCGAATATTTTCTCGCTTATTTACGTACAGGGCATTTTATGATATAACTGTAAATGAAATTTTTTTGCGAAAAAGCGGGAGGTCTTATGCTGGGCGAACATGTTCGAAATATGCGGAAAAAGCGGGGAATCACCCTCAAGGAACTGGCCGAAAAGACTGGTTTGTCCATCGGGTATATCTCCCAAATCGAGCGCAATCTCACCGACCCGTCCCTGTCCACCCTGCGCAAACTCAGCGCCGCTCTGGACATCCCCACCTATCTGTTTATGGGAGGTGAGAGCAGCACCAGCCTGACAACCCGTCAGGCGGATATGATGATCCTCTCCCAGCCCAATTCCAATGTACGGTATCATCTGCTTACGCCCATGCCCAACGGAAATTTTGTACCTCAGTCGTTGGTCATACGCTTTGAGCTGGAACCCCACTGCAAGGACGGCGACCTGCCGGTGATCCATCCCAGTGAGGAAATCCTGCTGCTGGAACAGGGGCAGCTGGATGTGCTGGTGGAGTCCAAGACTACCCGCCTGAACGCCGGAGACACCACTGTGGTGCAGTCCAACCTGCCCCACATCGTTTCCAACCCCGGGGATACCACAGCGGTGGGGCTGGCTGTGTTCACCCCTGCCATTTGGTTCCCCAACAACCGGCGCAGTTTTAACCGCGGTGGCGAAACCTGAATCTTCGCATAGGAATACCAAAAAGAAGTACAGCCATTGCCTGTACTGCACTTTGCCGTTTTGGGGTCAAAGTTACCAGAATGTTACCACTTTTGCCATAAGGTAGAAAAAAGCTCGTTGGAACTTGTCGTTTCAACGAGCTTTCACCTTTTACTGCCCGGCCAGCGCGATCTGCTCGCGGGTGATGGGCAGCTCATAGAACCGCTTGTGGGTGGCGTGGTAGATCGCATCGGCCACGGCGGGCAGTGGGGTGTTGATGACCACCTCGCCGATGCTCTTGGCACCGAAGGGGCCGGTGCCCTCGTAGCTGCTCTCAAATACGACATGGATATGCCCTATGTCGTTGCGCGCCGGGATCTTGTACTGCATCAGCGAGTTTTCCTGCGGCATGCCGCGGTCATCGTAGGTGACATTCTCGGTCAGCGCCATACCGATGCCCTGCAGGATGCCGCCCTCGGCCTGCACCCGCGCAAGGTTCGGGTTGACCGGTGTGCCGCAGTCAACAGCCGCCTCATAGCGGATGACCTGCGCCTCGCCGGTCTCCAGATCGACCTCGACCTCGGCTGCGCCCACCATGAACGGCGGGGGCGAGATTTCCGAGCTGTGGGTCACGACTGCCTCCAGCGCCGTATTGCTGCCGCACTGGGAGGCTGCGGCGATCTGCGCCAGCGTGGCGCGCTGCGTGCCGTCCTCGCTTGTCACGGCATCGCCCGCAAAGACGACCTCACGCTCATCAAGGCCCAGCAGCCCCGCGCCGACCTGACAGATCTTCTGCTTGAGCTGCTCGGCGCACTGCTCAACCGCCTTGCCGGTGACATAGGTCGTGCTGGATGCGTAGGAGCCGGAATCGTAGGGCGAGGAATCGGTGTCCGCGCCGAGGACCGTCACATTGTCGAGCGGGCAGTCCAGCACCTCGGCGGCGATCTGCGCCAGAATCGTGTCGCAGCCGGTGCCCATGTCGGCTGCACCGATCGAGAGGGTATAGAACCCGTCATCGTTGATCTTCAGGCTGGCGCTGCCCACATCCACACTCGTAATGCCGGAGCCCTGCATCGCCATGCCCATGCCCACGGCGCGCACCTTGCCGTTGCCCATATCGCGCACGGGGTATTTTTCGTCCCAGCCGATGTTGTCATGCACAGCCTGCAGGCAGCGGTCCAGCGCGCAGCTGGTGTTGACCTGCCCGTAGTAGGCGGGCATCACATCGCCCTCATGGACGATGTTGCGCTGGCGGATCACAAACGGGTCGATGCCCAGCTTGTCGGCCAGCTCATTGACGGCGGACTCCACCGCAAACAGGCCCTGGGTCGCACCGTAGCCGCGGTAAGCGCCCGCGGACATGTGGTTCGTGTAGACGACATCGCTGACAAAGCGGAATGCCTCGGCCTTGCCGTAGAGCGGGATGGATTTGTGGCCGGACAGGCCCACCGTTGTAGGCCCATGCTCGCCGTAAGCACCGGTGTTGGACAGGGTGTAGAGGTCGATGCCCCTGACGATGCCTTCCTTTGTCGCACCAAGGCGGACATGCAGCTCCATCTCATGGCGCGGGGTGGAGGCGATCTGGCTCTCGTACCGGCTGAAGATGATCTTGCTGGGCTTTTTGGTTTTCCATGTCACAAAGGCGGGGTAGACCTCGCAGACCGAGGTCTGCTTGGCGCCGAAGCCGCCGCCGATGCGGGGCTTGGCCACCCGGATCATCGACTTGGGGATGTGCAGCGCATTGGCCAGGATCCGGCGGCAGTGGAAAACGATCTGGGTCGAGCTGAGGACATTCAGCCGCCCGTAGGCATCTATGCTGCAGTAGGTGCGGAAGGTCTCCATCATGGCCTGCTGGCAGGCGCGGGTGTGGTATGTATGGTCGATGACGACATCGCACCCCGCCAGCACCGCCTCAATATCGCCCGCCCCGCTCTCATCGTGGGCGCAGAGGTTGCGTTTGTTGTCGGCCCCGACCGGTGCCAGCGACTCCCAGTTTTCCTCCGGGTGGACCAGGACGGGGTTGTCCAGCGCCGTGTGGTAGTCCAGCACGGCGGGCAGGACCTCATACCGGACCTTGATGAGCTTCATCGCCTTATCGACGCATTTTTCATCCTTGCCGGCCAAAATTGCGACAACATCCCCCGCAAAGCGGACATGGCGGTCGATGACAAGCCGGTCATAGGGGCTCGGCTCGGGGTAGGTCTGGCCCGCCTGGGTGTAGCGGCGGCCCTGCTGGTCCACATCCTTCCATGTGTAGATCGCCTCGATGCCCGGCACCAGCAGGGCACGGCTCGTGTCGATCTCCTGCACGATGGCGTTGGCATGGGGGGAGCGCAGCAGCTTTACGATCAGGCAGTCCTGCGGGATGACATCATCCATGTAGACGGGCTGGCCGGTCACAAGCTGCATAGCGTCCTTTTTGCGCATGGGCTGGTTCACGGTTTTCATTGGGCAGCCTCCTTCCCCTTTTTCCACGCTAAAAAGTTCAAAATGCCCCGCAGCTGGCCCTCATAGCCGGAGCAGCGGCAGAGGTTGCCGGCCAGATACTCCTTGATTTCATCCTCGCCGGGGTCGGGGTTTTCCCGGAAAAGCGCCAGCGCGTTCATAATAAAGCCCGGGTTGCAGAAGCCGCACTGCTCCGCACCCTGATCGGCGATAAAGGCACCGAACTCGGCAGCCTCCTCCTGCAGCCCCTCCAGCGTGGTGACGCTGCGACCGTTGACCCGCGCCGCCAGCACCGAGCAGGACAGCACCGGCTTTTCATCGAGAAAGACCGTGCAAAGACCGCAGTTGGCGGTCTCGCAGCCGCGCTTGACGCTCTTGCAGCCGAGGCTGCGCACAAGGTCCAGCAGCACGGTGTCGGCTGCGATCTCGGCGGTTACTTTTTTATGATTTAAGGTAAATGTGATCTGCATGGTATACCTCCGTCAATTTTCCAGCGCGGCCACGGCACGCCGAACCAACACACCGGTCAGGTGGGTGCGGTACTCGGCACTGCCGCGCAGGTTGCTGCCGGTCTTGACGGCTGCCTGCACGGTGGCGGGCAGCTGCGCCGGGTCGCAGTCCGGCGTGACAAGCACGGCCTTCATCGGGCGCGCGCCGATGGCAAAGCGGTACTGCCCCTGCGCCGTGCGGGTGGCCGCACAGGTCAGGATCGGGAAATCGGTCTGGGTCGCGCGCACCGACTGGTACTGCACCTTCAGCCCCGGCGTCTTGCGCAGGCAGATGTGGGTCAGAATATCGCGGTCATAGGGCATTGCGGCAAACTGCGCCAGCGGCATCCGGCCCGCCTTATACAGCTCAACCTCGCAGTCCAGCGCCAAAAGCAGCGTCAGCACATCGGAAAAGCCGAACCGGCCATAGATGCTGCCGCCCACCGTGGCGCAGTTGCGGAACTGCACGCCGACAATGCGGCGCACAGCCTCCCGCACAGCCCCCGCGGTGTAGGCATTCAGGGCGGCGTTCGTTTCCAGATCGCGCAGCGTTGCCATAGCGCCGATGATGATCTCGGTGTCAGTCTCCTCGATCGTATCCAGCCCCAAGGCCGACAGGTCGATGGCCGTGCCGACATTGATCTTTTCCATCTTGAGCCAGAGCATACCGCCCAGCACGCGGTTGGGCTTTTTCTGGTTCAGCTGCCATGCCTCCTCCAGCGTGGCGGGGCGGGCATATTCGCGTATCGTCATCATGGGTCAATCTCCGTTTTTTTTCTATGTTGGACGAAAAAATCATACTTTTCGTGGATAGGTACTTTTATTCTACCATAAAATCTGGTATAATGCCGTTGTTGTTTTAAAAATACAACGATATTTTTTTATTGTATGAGGGAAGAAGATCCATGAAAATGGCCAAAATGACCGCCCTGCTGCTGGCCGCCGCCATGGCGCTGACCGCCTGCGGCAGCACCGCCGCCGTAAGCAGCGAGGCCGCCTCCGCCGCCGCTGCACCCGAGGTCACCGCCAGCCCTGAGGAGGCTGCCGCTGCACCCGCTGCCGCCGATACCGCCGTCACCTACCCGCTGACCGTCACCGACCAGTTGAGCCGCGAGGTCACCATCGAGACCGAGCCCAAGACGCTGGCCAGCGGCTACTACATCTCCACCAGCCTGCTCATTGCCCTCGGCGTGCAGGACGAGCTGGTCGGCGTCGAGGCCAAGGCCGACAAGCGCACGATCTACAGCCTCTCCGCACCCGAGCTGCAGAGCCTGCCCAGCATCGGCACCGCCAAGGAGTTTGACCTTGAGGGCTGCGCCGCGCTGACCCCCGACCTTGTCATCGTGCCCGCCAAGCTGAAGGATTCCATCCCCCAGATGGAGGAGCTGGGCCTGACCGTGCTGGCCGTCAAGCCGGAGGATCAGGATAAGTTGTACGGTGCCATCGACCTGCTGGCTCAGGCCACCAACACCGTTGCCCGCGGTGAGGAGCTGAAGTCCGCAATCGAGGACAACCTGCTCAGCCTGCGCGAGGCCATCGGCGATGCCGAGGCCCCCACCGTCTATATGGCCGGCAACAGCTCTGTGCTGCAGACCGCCGGCCCCGCCATGTACCAGAACTATATGATCGAGAACGCCGGCGGTCTCAACGCCGCCGCCAGTGTTGAGGACACCTATTGGGCCGAGGTCTCCTATGAGCAGGTGCTGGACTGGGACCCCGACTACATCATTCTGGCGTCCGATGCCGACTATGATGTCGATTCCGTCCTGAACGATGCCGCACTGGCCGACTGCACCGCCGTCAAGGAGGGCCATGTCTACCAGCTGCCCCACGCCATCGAGGCTGTGGACTCCCCCGTGCCCGGCAGCTTCCTGGGCAGCGTCTATCTGGGCAGTGTGCTGCATCCCGAGCAGGTGAGTGAGCAGTTCTACCATGACTGCGCCGATGCCTTCTACACGACCTACTACGGCTTCACCCCTGCCTCCTATGAATAACCGCAAGCGCACGGCGCTGTGCCTTCTGGGCGCAGCGCTCTGCGTTTTTATGACTTTTGGTGCGGCCCTTGCGCTGGGCCGCTACCCCATAACACCGGCGGCGCTGCTGGCCGGCGATGCCATGGCGGTGCGCACCTTCACCGTGCTGCGGCTGCCCCGCGCCGTTATGGCTCTGATCGGCGGCTTTGGACTGGGGGGCGGCCGGCTTTGTCTACCAGACCGTATTCCGCAACCCGCTGGCAAGCCCCGACATCATCGGCGTTTCCTCGGGGGCCAGTGTCGGGCGCGGCGTTCGCC
>ENA-OQBD01000934-OQBD01000934.1-human-gut-metagenome-genome-assembly--contig:-NODE-934-length-14462-cov-4.351517_pt1 | contig 14462 bp, 10 predicted proteins | sample MGYA00242742_ERZ504543 | MGnify/ENA primary metagenome ERZ504543 (study PRJEB26092, sample SAMD00036239) | human gut metagenome | host: Homo sapiens | study: EMG produced TPA metagenomics assembly of... | reverse complement strand
CATGGATACCGTTGCCTGCGACACACCTGCCGCATGTGCGATATCCGAAGAGGTTACTTTCTTCTTTCTCATATCTTACTTCTTTCAAATGCATACGTTTCCGGCACTCCTCACAGTCCTTAAGTCACGTTAAGTCACCTAAAGTGCTGTACGTCCTTCCAGTGCGCGCAGAAGCGTCACTTCATCAATATATTCCAGATCGCCGCCGACCGGCACGCCGCTTGCAATCCGGCTGACCTTGATTCCTGTCGGCTTGATCAGTTTGCTGATATACATCGCAGTAGTCTCCCCTTCCAGGCTGGAATTGGTTGCGATGATCACTTCATCCACATCCCCCTGAAGACGCTCCATCAGCTCTTTTAGCCGGATATCTCCAGGTCCGATCCCAAGCATCGGGGAAATTGCGCCATGAAGTACATGGTACACACCCTTATATTTTCCAGTCTTTTCATAAGCTGCAAGATCTCGGGAATTTTCCACAACCATGATCGTCTTATGATCCCGCTCCTCGCTGGCACAGATCGGGCATAATTCTTTGTCAGTAAGCGTGCAGCATTGCTTGCAGTATCTTACATTATTTCTTGCATCTACCAGTGTCGCTGCAAGCTGTTCTACCTGTTCCTTCGGCATATTAATGATATGAAAAGCCAGCCTTCCGGCTGACTTTGCTCCGATACCAGGCAGTCTTGATAATTCTTCGATCAGTTTACTGATCTGACTGCTGTAATAATCCATCTTTTACACTCCCGTTCTAGAACATTCCCGGCATTCCGCCAAGTCCGCCAGTCAGCTTGCTCATAGCGGAAGTATTTGCCTCATCGACCTGACGAAGTGCTTCATTGACTGCTGCCATGATCAGGTCTTCCAGCATCTCTACATCATCCGGATCCACAACTTCTTCCTGAAGTTTTACTTTCTGGACTTCTTTTTTACCGCTTACGGTCACTTCTACAGCTCCGCCTCCTGCAGTTGCTGTAAAACTTTTCTCTTCCATCTCTTTGCCTGCTCTTCCATCTGCTTCTGCATTTTCTGAGCCTGCTTCATTAAATTTGCCATATTTCCCGGCATTCCGCCTCCTGGAAATCCTCCTCTTTTTTGCCATAACTATAAATCCTCCTAATTATTATTCATCTTCAATCGTGATCTCCATATTGATCACTTTTTCTATATCCACAAAACTGTCTTCAAAATGGCGTCCGTTCTCCACCTGACGCACATCAATCTCCACAGTCTTGCCGATTTTTTTCTCAATCAGATCTTTTAATTCCTGCTTATGTTCTTCGCTTCCTACCACACTGGCGCTGATCTCATCCGGCAGAACGATCAGAAGTCTGTCCTGATTGTCCACGCTGAGTCTTGCCTGCTTCAGATAGCCTCTAAGCATTCCGGATGCTTCGTTTGCAATCTTCCGGAAATTGGATGTCACCTGCTTTACATCTTCCTTCAGCGCTTTCGGAAGCTGCGGTTTTGGCTGTGGCTTCGGTGCTTCACCATTTACATAAACAACCCTCTCCTGCGGCTGCGCAACTGCAAAACTTCCTTCTTCTACCTGTTTTTCCAGTGCACGGATCCGGTCCAGAAGACTGTCCTTCGTACTCTCCATCTGCGGTTTGCAAAGCTTGATCAGTGTTACTTCCAGAAGCACTCTTTTCTGTGTTGCGTATTTGAGCTGATTTGTCAGCTCGGAAAAAATACGGATATACCGGAGCAGCACCCCGGATTCGATCATCTGTGCTTCCTCTTTCAGCTGCGCCAGATTCTCCGTCGATACATCCAGCACATCTTCCATATTATCCGAAGTCTTCACCAGAAGAAGGTTGCGCAGATACCAGGTAAAATCTGCCGCAAGCTGCGTCAGTTCTCTTCCCTGCATCACAAGCTCTTCTACGGTAGCAAGTACCTTTCCCACATCCTGGCTGATGATCTGTCTGAGAAGCCGGCTGAACACATCCGTATCCACCGCGCCAAGAACCTCAAGAACATGATCGTAGGTCAGCTTCTGTCCGAGGTAAAACGCAATGCACTGATCCAGAAGACTTAGTGCATCTCGCATGGATCCGTCCGCCGCTTTCGCAATATAGCGGATTGCTTTTTCTTCTACCTCAACTTGTTCTTTTTTCATCAGTTCATCCAGCCGCGCTGCGATCGTATCGATCGTAATACGCTTGAAATCGTAGCGCTGGCATCTGGATAAAATCGTGATCGGAATCTTATGTGCCTCTGTCGTTGCAAGAATAAAGATTACATATTCCGGGGGTTCCTCCAAAGTCTTTAACAGAGCATTAAATGCACCTATTGAAAGCATATGCACCTCATCGATGATATACACCTTATATCTTCCCTCCGTCGGACGGTAGGATACCTCTTCCCTGATCTCACGGATATTGTCCACACCGTTGTTGGAAGCCGCATCGATCTCAATGACGTTCATGGAAGTACCGGCTGCAATATTTTTGCACATGGTACATTCCCCGCAGGGACTTCCGTCTACCGGATGCTCGCAATTGACTGCCTTTGCAAAAATCTTCGCTACTGTTGTCTTTCCGGTTCCTCTTGTGCCACAGAACAGATATGCATGTCCGATCCTGTCCGCCTTTATCTGATTCTTCAGCGTTGTGATAATATGATCTTGTCCTTTTACGTCTTCAAATTCCGCAGGACGGAATTTACGATACAGGGCAGTATATGACATGTTAAATTACTCCTTTACTCATCACCAAAACTGATTCCGACAATCTTGGCTTCTTTGATGATATCCGCTTTCGGATCTACCATCTTCAGCTTTCCTGCAACCTCTCCAAGCGGAACCTTGCGGATGTTGCCGTTCTTGATTCCTACCATATATCCGTAGTCCTCTTTTAAGATCAGGTCTGCTGCTGCTGCTCCAAGTCTGGTTGCGAGCACACGGTCATACGGACACGGGCTTCCACCTCTCTGCGTATGTCCCGGCACTGTGATACGAACCTCCTGATCCATACGGTTCTGGATCTTCTCTGCAAGCTCATATGCCACAGACGGATAGCCCTTCTTTTCCTGTTTTTCTTTTAATTTTTTCTTCGGAAGGGCTGCATCTTCTTTTGTGATCGCGCCTTCTGCAACCGCGATGATCGTAAAATGCTTTCCTGCCTCTGTACGGCTCTTGATCGCACGCACTACGTTATCCACATCATACGGGATCTCCGGGAGAAGAATAATATCTGCTCCGCCTGCGATTCCGGCATGAAGTGTTACCCATCCTACTTTATGCCCCATAACCTCTACAATAAATACACGGCTGTGTGAAGTTGCAGTTGTATGGATTCTGTCAATTGCTTCCGTTGCGATATCTACCGCACTCTGAAAGCCAAATGTCATATCTGTTCCCCACAGATCGTTGTCGATCGTCTTCGGAAGTGTAATCACATTCAGTCCTTCTTCTCTTAACAGATTCGCAGTCTTATGTGTTCCATTTCCTCCCAGTATTACCAGGCAGTTCAGGTTCAACTTGTGATAAGTATGCTTCATCGCTTCGACCTTATCGATCCCATCCGGTCCAGGTACGCGCATCAGTTTAAACGGCTGTCTGGATGTTCCGAGGATTGTTCCACCCATCGTCAGTATTCCCGAAAAATCTTTTGCTGTCAGCATCTCAAAGTTCGAATAAATAAGTCCTTTATATCCATCCTGAAATCCATAAATTTCCACATCGTTTCGTTTTGAACAAAGTCCTTTTACGACACCTCGCATGGCTGCGTTCAGTGCCTGACAATCCCCACCACTGGTAAGCATTCCAATTCTAAACATAATTGTCCATCCTTTCCCCTGTTCATCTTTTCCAGATCAGTCTGTTATTTTCAGTTATAATCCCTTTGTATTATTAACCGATTCCCGAGTCCTATACAAGCAATAGTTCTGCTTCAAAACCGATACATACCGCATCCTGGTCTGTCATTTTGAATCACATCTGGCGAAATGCACAGCACAGATTGACTTTTTGTTCCGGAATGGATATATTATAGAAGTGAAAACAGTTAGTGCAGGCATACATCTGAATTTTTTGTGATCACATCAGACTCTGCACGATAAAAATTTAATAAAAGAAAGTCAGGTATTCTCATGGAAAGAAATGAATTGTGCTGGTGTGGCAGCGGAAAAAATACAAAAATGCCATCTTATGATCGAAGAAAAGATCGCATATCATGCAGATAAAGGAGAAATCGTTCCGACAAGAGATATGCTCAAGACCATTCCTCAGATTGAAGGAATCCAGAAAAGCGCAGATCTCAATACTGCCGTACTTGATCATGTAGCAGCCCATATCCACGCAGGCATGAGTACAGCCGAAATTGATAAATTAGTTTATGACTATACAACCGAACACGGTGGAATCCCGGCACCGCTTAATTATCAGGGATTCCCAAAGAGTGTGTGTACTTCTATTAACAACGAGATCTGCCATGGTATTCCGGATGAAAATATTATTCTGGAAGAAGGCGATATCATCAATGTGGATGTATCTACCATCCTGGACGGATATTTCTCAGATGCATCCCGTATGTTTATGATCGGCAAGGTCAGCGAACGTGCCGAAAAACTGGTTCGTGTCACACAGGAATGTGTCGAACTTGGACTTGCGCAGGCAAAACCATGGAACCATCTCGGAGACATTGCAGATGCGATCAATTCACATGCAAAAGCAAATGGCTATTCTGTTGTAGAGGAAATCGGCGGACATGGTGTTGGTCTTGAATTCCACGAAGAACCTTGGGTAAGCTATGTTACACCAAAGGGAAGCGAAATGCTTCTGGTTCCGGGTATGATCTTTACCATCGAACCAATGATCAACGAAGGCAGTCCGGAATTCTTTGTTGATGAAGACAATGACTGGACGGTTTATACCGAAGATGACGGACTTTCTGCTCAGGTAGAATACATGGTCCGCATTACGGATGATGGCGCTGTCGTTATGACAAAATAATAATGCATAAAAAGGATGCTGCAAAATCATGACCTGATTAAGCCGCATCCTTTTTATTATGCATATCAATAAGGGAATCAAACTCTCTACTCCAGATCCCCTTCCCGGTAAGCACGAAGCAGCATCTTCAGCCCTTCAATATCTTCTTTGATCTTCTTTCCGGTATCTGTATCTCTTACCATCAGACGTTCTTTCTCAGTCTCTACCAGCTCCGATTTTGACTCAATATCTTTATTTTCCGTCAATGCCGCAAATACACTCTGGAATGGCTGGTGTGACTTGATCCGGATTCCATGGGAATTAAAGATCAGCGTATAACCGGCAATACCGGTCGTCTTGTGATAACTTTTGCAAAAGCCCCCATCGATCACCATCAGTCGTCCATTTGCACGCACCGGATGCTCGCCTTTTGAAGTCCGCACCGGTGTGTGTCCATTGATGATATGTGACCGCTCAGAATAAAGACCAAATTCATGCAAAATCATATTGCAGACCTTTTCTTCTTCATAGAACCGGTAATATGGGTTGGACTCCTCATGCCAGGTCGTTTCATCCTTCACATAAGTCCGCTCAAAAGTCTTGATATTTCTGCCTGACAACGGTGATTTTCTTCCGCACCACAGATACCACATAAAGTCTTTGTCTTTTTCTTTCGCATCTTTTGACCATGCCCTTCTTGCAATGTGTTCTGCATAATCCAGATAGTCTCTTCCGCAATAACGCTTCCTTCCAAATACAACGCCCTCAAAATTACCGCTTTCATCCAGTGGCACACAGCCATGATATAAGAGGTTATTGTTAAAGATCCGGTACATACTTCCTTTTTTGTACAGAAAATCAATGTGCTGGCGCAGACGGATGCTGTTCACAAATGCCATCTCAAGACCTTCGACTACCTGCTCTTCCTCTTCGGTTAGTTGGTATACATCCTCCAAATTTTCTGCCGCAAAATTGACTGTCGGGAAAGTCTCTTCTTTAATGTCATATTCCCTTCCGTCAATTTCCACCGTCTGACGCGCAACATCGACCTTGTGAAGCAGAAGCTTGTCCTCCATTTTGTAATCCGGATTGCGCAGGATCACCTGTCCTTCCAGTTTGAAAAGAAGTACTGAAATCTCTTTTAAGGCGGCCTTCATCGGATCAATGTCCGGATAAATCTTCTCTGCAAATAAAGTCAGCTTTCGGAGACTGATTCCATAGCTGTTTTCAAGGATCTTCATGTTATCGTATTTCAGATTGTTCCGGATGACCGTTGCAATGCAGGCTCTGCTTCCTGCCGCTGCCCCCATCCAGAGAATATCATGATTGCCCCACTCAATATCGATGGAATGATAAGTCATCAGGAGATCCATGATCCGATCTGCGCACGGTCCCCTGTCAAAAATATCGCCGACAATATGTAAGTGATCCACCGCAAGACGTTTGATCAGACCTGCCAGTACTTCGATAAACTCGTCTGCATTCTGAAGCTCAAGAAGTGTATCCAAAATATTGCGGTGATAGATAAGCTGATTGTCATCCTCATCCTTCTGCACATGAATCAGCTCGTCCAGGATATATGCATATTCCTTCGGCATCGCTTTCCTTACTTTCGAGCGGGTATATTTGGAAGAAAATAACCTTGCGATCTCAATCAGTTTTCCCAGGATCACACGATACCATTCTTCATTGTTCTTTCCTTCTTTTTTGATCAGCGCAAGCTTCTCAACCGGATAATAGATCAGGGTACAGATCTCTTCTCTGTCCAGATCAGATAAGGTATCTCCAAACAGCAGATCCACTTTTTCCCGGATCACGCCAGAACAGTTATTTAATATATGACAAAATGCTTCATATTCTCCGTGCAGGTCACTCATGAAATGCTCGGTTCCCTTCGGCAGACTTAAGATTGCCTTCAGGTTGATGATCTCTCGGCACACAGCCTGCTCTGTCGGGTACTTTTCTGCCAGAAGTTCTAAATATTTTTCATCTTTCATTTTCTTCCTCCATCCGGTTATTTTTTACTTTACATATCCAATAAATACATTTCCGCTTCCGTTTACAAGACCGTTCATCTCATCCGGCGTTGCGGAATGACGTTCTCCGTCTGCCGGATCCAGATAAGCATACTTCGCATCCGTGTATCCGATGACCAGCACCGCGTGATCCACACTGAGCATTGCGATCACCGGTGTCTCATGGCTGATCGTATAGCGGATTTCTTCCGGTGTACATCCGGTCAGATCAAACCCTTCTCCACCGGTTGCTTCTGTCAGGATTTCTGCCGGCGACTTTCCGTTTTCCAGCTCTGTTGATGCATTTATATCTTCTGCGCCTTCCAGCTTCAGGATCCGGTTCAGGCACGCTGCAAGTGTACTCTCACCTTCTCCTGCCCGGAACTCATCCATATTATTTACTTCATAAATATCCGGCGTATTTCCGGACTCCCATACATATTCCTGTGATGAAGAAATGACCACACCTTTTATCTTCTCCGCTTCCTGGATCGCATAAGATGCTTTTTCATACACCCCCTGCAGACTGCCAAGTGCATATACATAATACTGATTCTTTACCTTCGGTTTATCAAAGCTGACAACCATCGGTTTATCAAACAATACCTGCTTTGGTTTTAAAATTTTTGCTTTGCTGTCTTTGATTCCATTTTCATAAGTCAGACGAACCAGAGTTCCCCGCAGATCATCATTGTAGGTCTCAACTGTGATATTGCTCTCTTCCTTCTCCTGATTGTTGGTAATATAATCTGCCGTTGTTGAAATATAGGTATTCTCATTTCTGTTCACCCGATTAAGTGTCATCATATTGTCTGCCACATAGCCATCCAGAATGTAAAAATCCTGCACCTCATAGGTCTTGGCTATCTCCTGTTTCTGCGTGATGATATCCACTTTATACATCGGGTACACACTCTGTCCGGATATATTGGTTCCTGCATCGCTTCCACGCAGCGTGCCATAGGCAAAATCATTCCGGATAAATCCGATCGGTTTGACATATTCGTCTCCTTCGGATGTAATATCAAAGGATTTGCCCGTCTTCAGATTCAGCACGATAATCTTCTGCGACTCATTGATCTTTCCGCCCTCACTCTGGTAAGCAAGCAGATGTCCGTCTGGTGAAACCTGATACTGCCCTTCCTCCAGATCTTTCACCAGCACCTCTCTGGTGTTGTCCTTCAGATTCACAAGATACAATGTACCATCTATCATTACATAAAGATTTTCATCAGAATTGCTGTAATATACAAATTTACCCAGATCCTCTTTCATCAGATAATATCCGTCTTCACTAGGGACAAATGCTTTTTCCGTAACGGAATTTTTTTCTGCGTCAAAATAATAGACTGCTACACCTACCTGCCCTTCATGTACACCTCGATTCATATAACCCACTACAGTAAATGTGGTATTGCCTTTTTCATCTACTGAAATCAGGCGGATATCATGCAGGTCGCATAATGTACGCACATCCATGTTTTCCGCATCTGCGAAGCCGAATACCAGTGACATTTCATCCTCTTTTTTATCATAATGCCAGAGCTGGTTATCCTCTATAAATGCTACAATGGTTCCATCTGTATTAGTCTCATACTCCAGGTCCGTCGGCGCAATCCCAACAAGAACACCTTTCTGGTTCAGCGCAGTTGTCTTACCGTCAAATCTCTGATTCATCGTGCGATCATAATCAAGCAGATACTGTTGTGCATCTTCCCCGGTGCGGATCCGGAAGAATTCCTTTACACTGTAAAGCCGATCAGCATAATCAGTATCCCCGGTGCACTTTACCTGGTATTTGAGGACAAGTGATGTGTAATTCTCATTGCATTCCTTAATTTCCCAGTATACATTTCCCGATACCTGCGGTGCAAGCGAACCCCATGTTACCTGTGACTGTGTCGATGCAAGTGTGACCTCCTGATAGGTGGAGCTGTCCTCACTGGAATCTGTTTCCAAATAGCTTTCGACCTTATCGCCCTGATTTTCGAGTGCCGCATTGTGGAAATCATTTGCGAAATCCAGGCTTTTCTTATAGTTGCAATCTGCCGAATTCTTAATCCTGGTATAAAAATAAATATTCTGATTATCCAGGTACAAGGTTACTTTCAAAATCCTCTCTTCTTTCAGGATCTTCGTATTCTTGAAATTTAAAGTTACTGTATCCTGAACATCTTTAATGGTTCCCTCCTGAATACATTTTTTCCCATTCAGTGTATATACCTGCCAGTAAACCTTCTGGATCTGGTTATCATATTTTGCAATGTTCATATCCAGCTGGTTATTTGTGACGGGTGTCAGTGTATCACGCATTGAAGTAAGCGTCATATCGCTTTTATATCCCGGCAGTGAGTTCACTTCATATCCTTCTGTCATAAAGGATATTCTTGGCAGTGTCGCACCTCCCATATCTGCACTCATATCAGTGTTGCCTCTGTTCGTCACATAACTGGATACGATAACTGCAAGAATAAATACAGTAGTCAGTACCCCTGTCTTTATTGCTATCTTTTTAAACATTGTAATTATAGTCCCCTTTATCTTAATCTGCTAAATTTATACTCCTTTTTCTCCCTCTTCATTCTGCTGATCCAATAATCTCCCCAGCATTGGATCGATGTGAAGCATTTCTTCACATGTGCGGATTGCCTCTGCATTTTTTCCTTTATTTCCCGTGTAAATGGCCCGTATCAAAATATTCTTCGGTGTATGCTCCATATCGATAAACTCCAGGATCTGTGTGTCATATCCCTCCCTCTTGAGATATTCTGCACGCATAGCATCCGTGACAAGAGCTGCCATTCGCTCTTTGATCAGTCCGTAAGAAAACAGCGGTGCAAGTGTTTCATTTGCAATCTGACGGTTCACTTCATGCTGACAGCACGGAACCGAAAGAATGACCTTCGCTTTCCAGCCAACTGCTTTTGCAAGTGCAAAATCGGTAGCGGTATCGCAGGCATGCAGCGTCACGACCATATCCACTTCATCAGAGCCGGTATAATCTGCAATATTTCCTTCCATAAACTTCAGTTTTCTATAGCCATATTTTTTTGCAAGCTGGTTGCATGCATAAATGACATCCGTCTTCAGATCCAGTCCGATGATCCGGATATCATAACCTTTTAACTCATGCAAATAATAGTAAATTGCAAATGTCAGATAGGATTTGCCGCATCCAAAATCCAGAATCGTTACTTCCCTGTCCTTCGGGAGCTCCGGAAGAACATCCTCGATAAACTCCAGGAAACGGTTGATCTGGCGGAACTTATCAAACTTTGTCCGCACGATTTCCCCTTCTTTTGCCATAACTCCCAGATCCTGTAAAAATGGAACTGCTTTTCCTTCCTCCAGGATATAATGCTTCTTCCGGTTGTGTGACAGATCAATCTCTTTGAACCTCCCGGTCTGAAGCCGTCTCTGAATCGTCATTTTCCCTTTTTTGCTGACCAGAACCTGATAGCGGAATTTTCTGGTCTCCATCTGCATCTGTTTGAATTCCTGCATGGCATTTTCAATATATCCTGCTGCTTCTTCTTCATTCAGATTGTGGTGAAATACCTGGTTGTTCCGGTGTTCTTCGCACTGGTACAAAATATTGTCTTTATGTTCCACAGGGCGGATCTTAATCTTTACAATTCCGCCTTTTTCACGTGGATTGCTGATTATTGCTGATAAAAATTCTTTATTTAAACTCTTTTTTAAGATATTATTCAATGATTCCATTTTAATTTCCCCTTACATTTTAGGTTATATGTACGAATCCAGTTTTTATTGTAAAGCGAAATAAAATAGAGCGCAAGGGAAATTTCCCTTACGCCCCATATTTACCTGTTACTGTTCGACTTCCTGATAGACATCTTCCGTTTCTTTTGGAACCGGGAAACGGATCAGTACCTTGAACAGATCTCCGTCGAGATATAACTCGAATTTTCCCCCTTGAAGCTTTGTCAGATTCTGTGCAATCGAAAGACCAAGCCCGCTTCCTTCCGTGCTTCTGGATACATCTCCGCGGATAAATCTTTCTGTCAGCTCATCTGCCGAAATATTCAACGGCTGCTCTGATACATTCTTGATCGTGAGCTGTACTTCCTCACCTGTCTGAACCAGATCCACGTAGACCCGGCTTCCCTCCATTGCATATTTTGCCGCATTGTTAAATACATTTGCAAGAACTCTCCACATTCGTCTGCCGTCTGCGTAGATTGTTGCCGGTTCAGCCGGAAGATTCATGATCATTTTCAGATTCCTTGCCTCAAATTTTTCTTCAAACTCTGCACAGGTCTGGTTGACCAGCTCAACCAGATTAAGGTTCATCATTTCCAGACTGATATTTCCACTGCTTACCTTTGAAGCTTCTAGCACATCCTCGGTAAGTGTCTTCAGACGATATGCTTTTTCTTCCAGAACCTGAAGATAATTCCGGATCTTCGGATCCTCAAAATCCTCTCTCTTTAAAAGGTCCACATAATTAATGATTGATGTAAGCGGCGTTTTGATATCATGGGATACATTTGTGATCAGATCCGTTTTGAGACGTTCATTTTTTACGCTCTCTTCTACCGCCCGGTCCAGTCCATCTCCGATCTTATTGATGCTGACTGCTGCTTCAAGCTGTCCGCCTTTGAGTCCATTTAACGGAATCTGATAATCAACCTGACCGTCTGCGATTGCTTTTACCCCTTTGATGATCCGCGCTCTTCCGATGGCTCTGCGCATTAGGCAGAAAAATGCCCCCGCTTCTGACGCAAGCATTACGAACAGCCAGATTCCCGGCTCCCACATGGCGATCGCGATCCAGTGAACTACAACCAGTACTCCAAAGAAAATCGCAGCTTTCCAGACCTCACCCAGATGCCGGATCCCAATCCGGACGTATTTGATGATCAGACATAAAACACTGTTCTTCCACAAAGTCTTTGCCTTGATCCTTCTTACCATTCCAAGCCATAAAGTAAGTCCTGTCATGCAAAAGCTTACCGCAACAATCCCTCCAAATATCAGTACCGATGTGTCACTGAAACCATCTCCGCTAAACCGGACTCCGTTCAGCAGACTATAACTTAAACTGATTTCCCCGTAAATGCATGTCACCATAACTGCAACCGACAAAAGAATAAAGATTTCTGTCTTCATTTTGTCGACCCGATTTAACACAATGCCTTCTTCCCGGTTTGATCTGCCTGCAACAATTGTCAGCCATGCCAGAATTACAAGCATTGCAAATCCGGTTGTAATCACAATCCAGAAGGTAAATCTTACCTGCGGTGCATACTCCTGATAGATCTTGCTCTCCTGATAAAAGTCATCCTGGATCGGATAGAAAGTATCTACCGCGAACACGCATTCGTAATTATCCATCCACATATTGCCACCGATCAGTGATTTCCACTGATCCCCGTCCATATCGATATTACTCTGGTACTCAGTAAGCTTTGGTGTGGCAACCGCATATACGCCCAACTTTTTCATACTTTCCAGATTCTTTTCCCATTCATCAAATCTCTGATATGCAAGACGGTTGGTATAAACTTTTTTATTGTCCAGATCTACAATCATATATGCAAGATTGGTATTACCTTCTTTATATTCTTCCGTTACATACTGCCACGTCAAAAAATTATCCCGTACACTGTCCACAGTATTTCCAAGCATGGACATCGCATCACTTAACTTGCCGTTCCATCTGGAATCCTTGTTCACAACTTCCAGAAGATTCTTCGCGCCCACCGGTGCACAGTTTTCGGAAACTTTTTCTCCGTCATACCGCCAGCACTTTGTGTAGACCTGGCGATTTTCACTGTCCAGAATATTGCGGTAAATACTTGCGGAGCTCTCGATCCAGTCATTGATCAGAGAATCGATCACTTCTCCGGTGCTTTCCAGTGAATATTCATCTTTTGCCTCATCCATATTACCAAACTGAAGGTTCCCGTTTTTAAATTCTCGACGAAATTCTTTTTCATAGTAATAATGGTAGGTTCCGTCATCCTTCTGGCAGACGATGATCTCATCATCATTGTCTCCATCTGCCATCCTGGTCCCGTCTGCGTAGTACATCTCCTGATCGTTTTCCCAGTAATTCACAAGATCACCAAGACGGTATGCAAGCCCATTTACATTTTCATTTGAAATCTTACGATCTGAATCATATTCTTTCAGATCTACAATTCTGTTTTCATCATATTTTCCTTCTGTTTCAAAATTGCTGTCGTATCCTTCCGCAGCCGTAATATCATTTGCAGCACTCATCAGCTTGTCGGTAAACCCTTTTGACTGTTCATACTTCTTATGTGGCTTTTCAAACAGGATTCCTGCCAGATTATCGCCCGGATAACTGAATGTAAAAACCAGACATGTGATCATCACCACCGCTAAAATATGCTCCAGTACGATCAGGATTCCTTTACATGGTGCGCTCTGATACCATTTGTTATTCATAAGACCTCCTAACCGATCTTCTCTACCTTATATCCGACACCCCATACTACCTTCAGGTAACGTGGCTCTTTCGGATTGATTTCGATTTTCTCCCGGATATGGCGGATATGTACGGCAACGGTATTGTCCGCTCCGATTGCTTCTTCATTCCAGATATTTTCGTAAATCTGATTGATAGAGAACACCTTTCCCTGATTTTTAACGAGTAACAGTAATATATTGTATTCAATCGGTGTCAGCTTCACTTTTTCGCCGTCCACAGTCACTTCTTTCAGATCATCCCTGATCACAAGCCCCCCGGTCCGGAACTCACTCTGGTTGTCAGATCTCGCCGTACTTCCAAGCTGGGTGTAACGTCTGAGCTGGGATTTTACCCTTGCTACCAGCTCCAGTGGATTGAATGGTTTTGTCATATAATCGTCTGCACCGATATTAAGTCCTAATATCTTATCCGCATCTTCCGATTTGGCAGATAAGATAATGATCGGAAGACTCATATTCTCCCGGATCTTAAGTGTTGCCCGAATCCCATCAAGTTTCGGCATCATCACATCCATGATCAGAAGATCCACTTCATTACTTTTCAATACCTTGATCGCTTCATCCCCATCATACGCCTTCAGGACTTCGTATCCTTCCTGCGTCAGGTAAATATCTATTGCTTCTACAATGTCTTTATCATCATCACATACTAATATTTTTGCCATCGTTTTTCACCTCCTCTATACTATACAAGATTAGCAGAGAATTTTTAAGAGATAAGAGGGGACTTTCTTAAGAATTTTTTGAGAATTTCCTGTAACTAAAAAACTCCCTGCAAATTTTACTTTGCAGAGAGATCACTAAATACTATCCGAAAAATATTTATTCTCATACATTAACTATATCTCATCACTTTTTTATTGTTTGATAGGAAAAATATCAGTATGATTGAAACCTTTTACAATATTCTACTACAATATATTTATGGATAATCCCCTTACATCCAGTAAGGAATTATCCATCTTGTTGCTTAAGCTGTTAGAATGTAGGTAGCAATTGGATATCGTCCTTATTCTTGGACCTTGCATCCG
>ENA-OQBD01000933-OQBD01000933.1-human-gut-metagenome-genome-assembly--contig:-NODE-933-length-14474-cov-4.485816_pt1 | contig 14474 bp, 9 predicted proteins | sample MGYA00242742_ERZ504543 | MGnify/ENA primary metagenome ERZ504543 (study PRJEB26092, sample SAMD00036239) | human gut metagenome | host: Homo sapiens | study: EMG produced TPA metagenomics assembly of... | reverse complement strand
GGAGAGCTGCTGGATGTCTATCCAGGTGTTGATGCGCATGCCGGCGGAGCGCGCATCGTTGATCAGGGCGTCCAATGACGGGCGTGTCATTGACGTTTGCGGGGCGGGAGCGAGCTGCTGACGTGCCTGTTGGGGGGTGACGGAGCATGCCGATGATGGAATGCGCCTCATCCAAGGCTCCTGCGGATTGCCGTCGAATCTCCTCGGATTTCTCCTCGATAAGCGAAGCCTGATTCCGCAATTCGGGGGTCAGCATCTGCCCCGTCTCATGTGGGTTCGTCGCATCGGCAAGCTGGATGAACGCCCGTGCCTCGCCCTGCAGGGCACTGGCGTTCAAGGCGATGAGGGACAAGGAATGAGCGAGCGTGTCGTGGGCTTCGGCTGCGATGGCGTCGGCCAGCTGCTGATCGGTGAGATTGCGATGCAGGCTCACCGCATAATCGCTGATGGCCTGGGTCTTGGTAGCGGCCTCGTCCAATTGCACTCGTGACCGGATATACAGTCCCGCCAGAATGGCGATGAGGACGGCTATCAGCTCCACCACAACGGCTGTGGCTATGATGGTCGGCCTCCCCTCAAGCATCGCGGCATGGCCCGAGGCGACATCCGAATCCGGCTTGATGAAGATGGCCGATTGCCACATCGAGGAGTTGAACGGGCGCAACGTGTCGCGCATCTGCCCCCAGACCCCGACCAGCGTCGCCGCGACGATGGCGCGGATGATGCGCTGCCTGCCGCGGCGTCTTGCGATCAGCGATGTGAGCGCCATCAGCATCAGCATCGGATCATAGGGAAAGATCAATATGACGGCGCAGCAGATCCAGAACACCGGTTCCGGGTGCTTGTCGCGTGCAAGCAGCAGGAACGGGAACGCGAAGGCCAGTAGGGAACTCGCGATGAACCAGACGTACATGGCGTTGACCGGATTATTGATGTACCGGGTGGCTGCGAATGAAGTCTGCACCAGGCACATGAACGCGGAAACGGTGATCATCACTGCGGTGCACCATACGCGCGTGCGCACGGCGACGGTGTCCTCGTCGGACGTCGTCGCCGGGAGCGGTCCTCCCGCGCGGGGGTGGGGCGAGAAATCATTCATGGCATCCACTCTACGGGGTCAGGTCTTTCCGCGCCATCGAACGCGGGTTCATTCTTATCTGCCCGAAAGGGCAATCGGAAATGAACGTTCGTCCACTGATGCAAACGTGCGAACTCCGATAGCGTGGATGGTGCATAACTCACCGAGATCAAGAAGGAGAATGCTATGTCGCACGGTATCAAGGGGGAGACGTCCGCACAGGGCACCCCCAAAGGAACCACGATCTGCGGTATCGTAGGCGTCGTCTTTGGCGCTTTGGGGCTGGTCCTCAGCTTTATCCCGATCGTGAACAATATAGCGGCCATCCTAGGCGCCATCGGCGTGGTGCTGGCGATCATCGCCATGGTGGGGACGTTCCGCGGCAAGAAGGCGGGCAAGATACTTTCCATCGTCGCGGCGGTGCTGTCGGTGCTCGCCATCGTCATCACTCTGGCCATGCAGTCCGCAGCCAGCAAGGCCATTGATGAGGCCATTAACGGTTCCGGCACGTCACAGAGCAAGTCGTCCGACGCGAAAAAGAGCGGCGACGATTCCTCCAACGACGGTTCCGCGAACAACGATCCGACGAACAATGACTCCACCGATACGACCAAGGCATCGGGGGAGCAGGACCAGGAGGGTGATCTCAAGAACCTCCATGTCACGATCGTCTCCGCGGCGAAATCGGGCAACGACTATGAAGACAAGCCTACGGTGATGGTCACGTACGAATGGAAGAACAATTCAGGCAAGAACAACTCCTTCGCCGCGCTGGCGCATCCCCAGGTGTTCCAGAACGGACAGGCCCTGGACACCGCCGTCTATCTTGACCAGCCGACCGGATATGACATGAATTCATATACGGCGGAGATCCAGCCCGGAGCGACAGGAAAGGTGACCCTGGGATACGTGTTGAAGGACGAGTCGACCATCACCGTCGACGTGACCGACCTGTTCTCCATCGATGACTCCCGGAAGGTCGTGCACACGTTCGACCTGAAATAGACGAATAGGCAGGCGTTGCTGGTGTGATGCTCAAGGCTGAACATTAATGATTTGTTCAGCCTTCTCCGTTACGATGAAGCGTACGCAAACAAAGGAGCCAGCATGACATTCGGACAGCAGCCAGGCAACGGCGATCCCTATTACGGCGGCAATCAGCAGCAGCCCGCATATGGGCAGCAGCAATACGGACAATCACAGTATTCATACGCGCCCAACGGCACTGCGGCGATCAACGCCCAGACCATCTACAGCCGTGAGCAGGTGCAGGCGGCCCAACGGGCATCCGTCACCAGGGCATACGGCGAGATGACGCTCGGCCTTATCATCACGGCCGTCGTCGCGGTCGTCGCGCAGATGACCGGCGCATACGTCTCCTTCATCGAGTCAACCGGCCTGATCGGCTTCTTCGGATTCGCGATCGTACAGGTTGTGCTGGCCGTGGCGCTGGGCGCCCGCATCATGAAGATCAAGGCATCGACCGCCCGTGTCATGTTCTACGTGTACGCGGCGCTGATGGGATTCACTCTCAGCTCCATCTTCCTGGTGTACAGCATCTCCGACATCGGCGTGGCCCTGGTCCTGTGCGCGGCGTTCTTCTTCGTGCTCACCATGTTCTCGTTGACCACGAAATTCGACATGCTCAAGGCCGGCCCCATCCTCATGGTGGGCCTGGTGGTGCTGATCATCTCCCAGATCGTGCTCATGTTCGTTCCGGGCAGCACGACCGGGATGCGTATCATCTGCGCCTTCGGCCTGATACTGTTCGCCGGCATGACCCTGTACGACGCTCAGCAGACCCGTGCGCTGTTCAGCGCCTATGAGGCTCAGGGGCCGGAGATGATCAAGAAGATCTCCATCATCTGCGCGCTGAACCTGTATCTCGACTTCGTGAACATGTTCCTGTACATCCTTCAACTGTTCGGCAGCCGAGACTGATATCACTGGAACGGTACCGTCATAGCCGATTCCGCCAATACGGATATTGTCACGACGGCAGATGCGATGGCCCATCCCGCAGCCGCGGGATGGGCCATCACCGTTCAGATGCCCATCGCGCGAATCAGCGAGACCATTCCATCATCGTTCGGGACCGGTCACGGTGATACGCTAGCGTGAATGCTCATGAAGCAGCAGGAAATGGCCGGTATGGCATGTCTTGTGTTGACCTCGCTGATTTGGGGATTCGCGTTCGTCTCCCAGGTGCAGGGCATGGCATCGATGTCGCCGTTGTTCTTCAACGCCACGCGGTTCACCTTGGGGGCGATCTCGCTGATCCCGTTGCTGCTGTGGAAGCGTTTGCGACGATGCCGGGAATCGGGGAAGACGGTTGGCGCGGGGAACCGTGAGGCCGGCGATGACGAACATGACATGATCGCCGGCAGCGCACTGTCGAACCCGCTCATCGTCGGAATGATATGCGGTGTGTTTCTGTTCGCGGCGAGCACGCTGCAGCAGTACGGCATCATGTTCGGCCGTTCGGCCGGCCGCGCCGGATTCATCACCGCGCTCTACATCGTCATGGTGCCGTTGCTGGCGTATCTCGTCCTTCGCCGCGCAGTGCGCATGATGACTTGGATGGCGGTGGGCGTGGCCGTGGCCGGATTCTACCTGCTGTGCATCACGGACGGCTTCGGTTCCCCGACGCTGGCCGACTGCCTGCTGCTGTTCACCGCGGTCCTGTTCGCCGCTCATATCCTGTCGATCGATACGCTGGGAGCGTGCGTCGACGCGCTGACACTGTCATTCATCCAATTCGTGACGACCGCGGCACTCAGCTGGGCCGGCACGCTGATCGAAGGCTCCATGGACTGGAACGGGGCAGGGCAGGCGTGGATCGCCGTGCTGTATGCGGGAATCGGGTCAGTCGGCGTCGCCTACACGTTGCAGGCTGTAGGCCAACAGTGGGTGCCGCCGACCCGCGCATCGCTCATCATGTCGCTGGAATCGGTGTTCTCGGTCATCGGCGGCGCATTGCTGTTGGGCGAGACGATGACGGTACGCGGATACCTCGGCTGTGCGCTGATCTTCGCGGGTATCGTGCTCGCGCAGATGCCCGGTGTCGGCCGCAGACGATTGGCGGTGAACAAGACCGGAAAACGGGATCAGTGAACGCGATCGGGGAATGCGACCGGAAAACAAGAAAGACAGAATCCCGCTGATCGGCCGTCAGACGGATCCGTTCCCGTCAGCGAGGGCGGAGGATGCGTGACGGGGGCCGATTCGACCAGCTTAGTCGGCTTTCGGTGTCTCCTCGACCTGCGGCGCGCCGTTGATGTCGCGGTGGATGTTCTGCATCTGGGTCTCGATGTTCTGCAGGCTCCGCGCGCAATCAAGCAGCGTCTGCGAGTGCTCGGCGAGCTTTGCATCCGGCAGATCGGTCTTGTAGCGCAGGGCGTGCTCCAGACTCGCCCAGTAATCCATCGCGATGGTGCGGAACTGGACCTCCACCGGGGTGTAGTGGGCGCCGGATGAGAGGAACACGGGCACCGCATAGATGACGTGCAGCGACCGATAGCCGTTCTGTTTGGGGTTCTTGATGTAGTCCTTGACCCGCAGCACGGAGATGTCGTTCTGCGCCGACAGATAGTTCGACACGGAGTACACGTCGTCGCGATAGTTGCAGATCACGCGGATGCCTGCCACATCGAACAGGTTGTCCTTGATCGACGACACGGTCACCGGCAGCGTCTTGCGCTTGAGCTTGCCGAGGATCGAGTTCACCGACTTGAGACGGCGTTCCATGTGATGGATGGGATCATGCGAGAACCGCACCTGGAACTCCGAATCAAGGATCTCCAGTTTGGTGCTTATCTCATACATCGCGCCTTCGTAGACTTGCATGAGATTCACGAATTCGGTGAGTTCTTCCGGCGAAAAAGACCCCCGGTCCATGCCCACGGCATCGAGTCGGGTTTTCAGGTCATTCGTGTTGATGTGGCTTTGTCGGTCAAGTATCACGGTTCACCATCATAGCCGAACTCTTGCGGAGGAACTGAAAAATCGCAGCACGCTGGTGCTGGCTTGGGCAATCGTTACGATGGTTGACTATGAACGAAGACATGATGACCGAGTCGGAGCGCACCTCCACATTGACGGACCCGACCCTTGGCGCCACAACGGGGCGCGGCAAGGGCGTATTCTACGTGCACACGCTGGGATGCCAGATGAATGTGCATGATTCCGAGCGAATCGCCGGTGTGCTCGAAGATGACGGATACATGCCGGCGACCGAGGAACAGGCGGCGGACAAGGACGTCGACCTGATCATCATGAACACGTGCGCGGTGCGGGAGAACGCCGCGGAACGCATGTACGGCACCATCGGCCTGTGGGCGGACCTCAAGCGCACGCATCCGAACATGCAGATCGCGATCGGCGGATGCATGGCCCAGCTTGACCGCAAGAGGATCGCACAGAAGGCGCCGTGGGTGGATGCGGTGTTCGGCACGAAGAACATCGGCTCGCTGCCGCGCCTGCTGGATCAGGCCCGCATGGCGGGGACCTGCCAGGTCGAAGTGTCCGACAAGCTGGACTATTTCCCCAGTCAGCTGCCGGTCGCCCGCGCTTCGAAGGTGTCGAGCTGGGTATCCATCTCGATCGGCTGCAACAACACGTGCACGTTCTGCATCGTGCCCACCACGCGTGGCAAGGAGCATGACCGCCGTCCCGGCGACATCCTTGCAGAGATTCGCCGATGCGTGGATGAAGGCGCCAAGGAGGTCACGCTGCTCGGCCAGAACGTCAACTCGTTCGGTTACGGCATCGGCGACCGGTATGCGTTCTCCAAGCTGCTGCGGGCCTGCGGAGACATCGAGGGATTGGAGCGTGTGCGTTTCACGTCGCCTCATCCGGCGGCGTTCACCGACGACGTGATCGCGGCGATGGCCGAGACGCCGAACGTCATGCACCAGCTGCACATGCCGTTGCAGTCGGGCTCCGACAAGATCCTGCGTGCGATGCGTCGCTCCTACCGTTCCGCCAAGTTCCTGGATATCCTGCGCAAGGTGCGCGAGGCGATGCCGGACGCGCAGATCAGCACCGATATCATCGTCGGATTCCCTGGCGAGACGGACGAGGATTTCGAGGCGACGATGGATGTGGTGCGTCAGGCGAGGTTCCAGTCGGCGTTCACATTCGAATACTCGCCGCGTCCCGGAACCCCCGCGGCCGAAATGGAGCAGGTCCCGCATGAGGTCGTGCAGGAACGGTTCGACCGGCTGGTGAAGCTTCAGGAGCAGATCACGGAAGAGGAGCTCGCCAAGTTCGAGGGCCGTGACGTCGAAGTGATGATTACCGGGGCCCAAGGCAAGAAGGATTCCGCGACACATCGCGTCACCGGTCGTGAACGGACCGGCGTGCTGGTGCATATCGGCGTGCCGGACGGCGAGCCGATGCCGCAGATCGGTGATTTCGTGACCGCGACCGTCACCCATGCCGGTCGCCACAACCTCATCGCCGACCCGGATGTCAACGCCGGCCAGACGTATGCGGTCCGCCGGTGAGCGGGACAGACACCGCGATATAAGCGAGACGACATCATGAGTGAGACCGTGAACGAGACCATGAACGATGTGACCATGACCGATAAATTGACGAATAATGACATGGCGTCGAACGTGACCGGCCCGGCCTCGTCAGGCTCCGAAGGCCGGTCAGCAAACCCGTCCGTGGCGATGCCGAGGGTCGTCAGCATCGTCGGGCCGACCGCGTCCGGCAAGACCGGCCTCGGCATCGCCGTCGCCCGGGCGCTGGCGGAACGGGGGGAGCGGGCCGAGATAGTGAACGCGGACGCCTACCAGATGTACCGCGGCATGGACATCGGCACGGCCAAACCGACCGCGGACGAGCAGGCGGCGGTTCCGCATCATCTGCTCGACATCATCGATCCGGACGAGGCCATGTCGGTCGCCAGATTCCAGCAGGTAGCGCGAGCCACCATCCATGACCTGCAATCACGCGGAATCCGCCCCATTCTCGTCGGCGGGTCCGGCCTGTATGCGCGGGCCGCCATCGACGACATCTCGTTCCCCGGCACCGATCCTGATGTGCGCAGGCGACTGGAGGAACGTGAGCGCAGCGAGGGGGCCGGAGCGCTGTTCGACGAGTTGCGGGCGAAGGACCCTCAGGCCGCGTCGCGCATGGACCCCCACAACCCGCGTCGTACCATCCGCGCGTTGGAGGTCATCGAAGTGACCGGGCGTCCGTATTCCGCCAGTCTGCCCCGCTACCGGTACGTCATCGCCTCAGTGCAGATCGGGCTGGACCTGCCCCGCGAGGAGCTGGACCAGCGCATCGACATCCGCACCAAGCAGATGCTGGAGGGTGGTTTCATCGAAGAGGTGGAGCGGATCCGCCCCCATCTGGGAGCGACCGCCGGGCGGGCGCTGGGCTATCAGCAAGTCATCGATTACCTGGACGGGCTGTGCGATCTGGATGACACGTTCCGAGACATCGCGCAGAAGACCAAACGGCTCGCCCGCAAGCAGATGGGATGGTTCGGGCGTGACCCGCGCATCCATTGGCTCCATGCGCTCAATCCGCGACTGGTGGATAACGCGATGGCCGTTATCGACCATGCCGACGCGGGCGATTACGACCCGATCGATGCGCAGGCGGACGAGTATACGCAACATCATCTGGGCGACCTGCAGTAATGGCAGAGCGGCCCGTGGCGACCGGTACCCCGTGGTGACCGGCAACAGAGTCGCCGCGGCTTCGGTCAGTGGGCGGGCCCCTGCTCCCAGCCGGCGATCAGGAAGACCCGCGTGGGGTTCGCGGGGCGCACGATGTCGGCGAACATCTGGCTGAAGGCGTTGATGTCACCTCGATATGCGGCGTGTTTCGCCTGCTTGTATGACTCGCGCGTCACGCCTCCCCAGTCGAGATCCCACCCGGCGTCATGCGCGAGACGGGACGCGAAGATGCGAAGCGTCATGGCGTTGCCTCCCTTGAACGGGTGCAGGTAGCCCAGTTCGTCGTAGACGTGGGCGAGCTCCCGGACGAACACGCCCCGGTCGAGGTTGTCCAGGTTGCGTTTGTCGGCAAGCTCGGTCGAGATGTTCAAGGCGCCGGTCTCGATCAATTGCGCGGGAAAGAACGCCTCGGGGTTCTTGGCCTGATGCCGCTTGTCGGTGACCTCGCGGGTGACGTTCGAGGTGCGCAGCTGTCCGGCGTCGGAGAACACGCCGTCGAACAGTCCCCGGTGGATGGCGATGCAGCTCGGCAATGTCGCCGCGTCGGATTCCGAACGGCGTTCAGCCAACAGCACCGTTCGGGCGAACACGCTGCTGGCGTGGTCGGTGGCATGATCGTCAAGGCTCCCGTCGGCGAGCCTGCCGCTGACGATCCCGGAGGTCTCCCGGTCCGCGGTGTCGATCAGAGCGGATACGTCGTTGTCGCCCCGCTCGTATCCCGCCGCGGCGCGCATCGTCGCATCGCCCGGCGTCATCGCTTCCAATGCGCAGTTTTTGAGTGCAAATGCGACTGCGCTCGCACGTTCTGCTGGAGTCATAGTTAGATGGTACATGCGCCGATGCCCCTCGCGCGGGTTTTGACGCGAATTGATCGGGAAAATAACGGGTGATGGGTAGAATCTGAAGACGCTATGGCACGAACAACATCCTCATCAGGCAATGGTCCTTCCAACGACTCGCCGCGTGGCACCCGCACGCAGCGTGCTTCGTCGCGCGGCGGCGAGACCGGGAAGAGAGCTTCCGGCGGGCGTGGCGGCATGGGGGACGATGCCCGCACCCCGGTCGAGGAACCGCTGTGGAAGCGGATCATTCTCGCGGTTCCGCGCGGCTTCGGCTCACTGGTTCGGTCGGTTGCCGGAGTGGGTGAATTCGACCCCGTGTATCGCCGGGATGGCCTGTGCTTCCTGCTGATCGTGCTCGCCGTATTCTTCTGCGCTTCCGAATGGTTCCGCGTGAACGGGATCATCGGCCGGGTGCTGCATGCGTTCTCGGCCGGCGTGCTGGGCGTGATGAGCGTCGTGTTGCCGGTGCTGCTGGTGATCGTGGCCATCCGTCTGATGCGCAACAGCGGCAAGAATTCCGACAACCCCCGCGTGGTGAGCGGCTGGGCGATACTGTTGTGGTCCGTCTGCTCGATCATCGACGTGGTCGTGGCCGCCGACGCGCGTTCGTTCGACATCGGCCTGCTGCAAAGGGCCGGCGGACTGCTTGGTTTCGTGCTGGGCTCGCCTTTGGCATGGGGATTGTCGAAGGTGTTCGCCGTCATCGTCTTCGTAGTAGTCGGCTTGTTCTCGCTGCTGATGATCACCCGCACCCACGTCACTCAGGTGCCGGATCGCGTCCGCACCATCGCTGCCATGATCTCGCAGCGTTCCCTGCATCCTCGGCAGGAGCCGGATTCGGCCGCGCAACAGGATCAGTTCCCCAACGAGGTGCGTGTGGGTGACGGCGATGAGACTCTGGCGTTCGCCGAGGGCGTCCCCGCCCATGACGGTACGGACGAAACTGAGTCGGACTCCGTGGGCGCGAAGGGCGGATGGTTCTCCCGTCTGTTCCGGCGCAAGTCCGCGGAGAAGACGGATGACGCGTCACTTGACCGGTATGCGGGGGATGACCCGTTCTCCCACGCGGCGAGTCGGCATGGGCAGGCCGCCGAGACATCACTGGACGCACGCGGCAATGTCATGCCCCGCACGGTGTCCTCCACCATGGGCGCGATGGCCGGAGCAGCTGCCGGCGCCATGTCCGGCGCCATGTCCGGGGGCGTGGCGGCGGCCCACGCCGCCGATGCCGTCGCGACGATGACATCCGGCATGGCCGCCGCACACCCCGGTGCCGCATCTTCCGGTACCTCAGGCGTACCGGCGTATGCGACGGATCCCGACGGGGCGGCCGGGAGTGCGAGGTTGGTCTCATCGACGGTTGCCGGTACGTCCGATCCGTGGGCGGCGATGCCCGCCGCGGGCGCTGCCGGTGCGATTTCCCCCATGTCCCCGGATGCCTCCTCGGGCGCATCGGCCGGTGCGGGCGAGAACATGAATCCCAATGTGGACGACCCTGCGCTTGCGGCGCCGGACGCCCCGTACCAACTGCCCGACCTGAACATGCTGTCGCACGGCCAGCCTCATGCCGTACGCACGCCGGCCAATGACCGCGTGATCCGCGCGTTGACCTCCACGTTCCAGCAGTTCAACGTCGACGCGAAAGTCGTCGGCTTCCTGCGCGGCCCGTCCGTCACCCGGTTCGAGCTGACCATCCCGCGCGGCATCAAAATCTCGCGCATCACCGCCCTGTCGGACGACATTGCGCTGTCGCTCGGCGCGGCGAACGTGCGTATCGCGCCTATCCCGGATAAGGTCGCGGTCGGCATCGAGGTGCCGAACAAGACGGTCAATACCGTCTTTATCCGCGAGTGTATCGGTTCTCCGGCGTTCGCGAATGCGAAAAGCCGCCTGTCCTTTGCCGTTGGCAAGGACATTACCGGCAAGCCGGTCATCGGCGACATTGCCAAGATGCCACACATGCTGATTGCCGGCACCACCGGCTCCGGTAAGTCGGTGTGCATCAACTCCATGCTGATTTCGCTGCTGTACAAGTCTACGCCGGAGGAGGTCCGCCTCATCATGGTGGACCCGAAGATGGTTGAACTGGGCAACTACAACGGCATTCCGCACCTGCTGATTCCGGTCGTTACCGACCCGAAAAAGGCCGCTGGTGCGCTCAATTGGGCGGTCGGTGAGATGGAACGCCGCTACAAGCTGTTCGCGGACCATCAGGTGCGCAATCTGGTCGGCTATAACGACCTCATGCGTTCCGAAAAGGCCAAAGCAGAGCAGACCGAGGACGGCCATCCCGAGCAGTATCAGGTGCTGCCGCAGATCGTCATTGTCATCGACGAGTTGGCCGACCTGATGATGGTCGCTGCCAAGGAAGTCGAGAACTCCATCTGCCGTATCGCGCAGAAGGCGCGAGCCGCAGGCATGCACCTTGTTGTAGCAACACAGCGTCCGTCGGCTGACGTTATCACCGGTATCATGAAGGCAAATATCCCGTCGCGTATCGCGTTTGCGGTAGCCAGCCAGATCGAATCCCGTATCATTCTGGATACGACCGGCGCGGAAAAGCTGATCGGCAAGGGCGATATGCTGTATGCGCCGCTCGGTGAGGGCAAGCCGACCCGTGTACAGGGCTGCTTTATCTCCAACGAGGAGATTGAAGCTGTTATTGCCCGCATCAAGGAGACCAGCACCGCCGAGTACAGCGAGGAAATCCTCGAGCACATCGAGCAGCAGGCCGAACAGGTAGGCAATAACAAGGGCGGCAGCAGCGGCACGAACGACCCGGGCGACGATGAGGATGAACTCATCGAGGAAGCCATCGAGGTCATCATGGACTGCCGTCAGGCGTCCACATCCATGCTGCAGCGTCGTCTGAAGCTGGGCTATTCGCGTGCCGCGCGTATCATCGACCAGATTGAGGATCGCGGTATCATCGGCCCGTCCGAAGGCTCGAAGCCGCGCCAGATCCTCATCTCGCGTGAGGAATGGCAGGAGATGAAGCTGCGCCGCACAATGCCGTTGGATAAGCAGCAGTAATGGATAATGGAGAATTGAGAATGTCGCTATTCTTGCGCGATACCAGCGCAGCGCGGACGGGACTCGCACAAGGATAGCGCTAATTTTCCATTCTCCATTCTCAATTTGCTAAACAATTCTCTCAGGAGGTAACATATCATGAAGAAGATCAACATTGCCGAAAAGTCTTTCAATCCGTTCGATCTGATCGGTCAGAAGTGGATGCTGATTTCCGCAGGCACTGAGGACAAGTGGAACACCATGACCGCAAGCTGGGGTGCTGTAGGCGTTATGTGGGGCAAGCCGAGTGCGACCTGCTATATCCGCAAGAGCCGCTTCACCAAGGAGTTTGTAGACGCAGGCGAGTATTTCACCCTGACTGTGCTCAAGGACGGCAACCGTGATGCGCTGAACAAGATGGGCTCCAAGTCTGGCCGTGACATGGATAAGATGCACGAGAGCGGCCTTACCCCGGTATTCGTAGAGGGTCAGCCGACCTTCGAGGAGGCCGAGCTGGTACTTATCTGCCGCAAGCGCGGTGTGACCGACATCGCACCGGACGATATGGCGCAGGAAGTGCAGGACAAGTGGTACGGCGATCACGACTACCACACTATGTATATCGGCGAGATCGTAGCCGCTTACGAGAACTGAGTTTTGCAAACCGTTCTGTAAACCGATTTTTACAAATATTTCACCAATTCCTCACAGAATCGGTGTATATTTAAGTAAATGTGAACCGGTTTGCTGGAGATGCTATTTAACTGGTATTTCTAAGTGTTTCGCGCGGAAGCGCGCATGAAATAGCATTTGCTGCGCAAATGCCAAAAAAGCGGGAGCATGTATCACGCTTTTTTGACTTCTGGAGGGAGAAAGTTTCTGAATAGGAACTTTCGGACGACTTTGGAACGGCCCACGGTCCGTTCCTCTTGTCGGCGAAACTGTAGTTTCGCGACAGCTCAGCAGGGTCGCTCTGCGGCCCTGTATCCCAATCCACAAACCCACGCCTCAAAAGGGAGGAATGCAATTCGTGAAAAAACGATTGCTCAGTCTGATCACAGCGGCTGCGCTGATGGTCGGCATGCTGCCTGCGGCTTTTGCGGGCTATGAAAACTTTACCTCGAAAACAACGTATCCTGCCGGACAGTTCACCGACGTGCCCTCAACCGAGTGGTACGCGCAGAATGTTCAGGCGGCGTATGAATACAAGCTGGTGGACGGTGTAAACGCCACCCAGTTCAAGCCGAACAGCAACCTGACGATCGCACAGGCGATCAAGCTGGCGGCGTGTCTGCACAGCACCTATGTCAGCGGCACGACAGATTTTGAGACTGCGCGTCCGTGGTATCAGCCGTATGTGACGTATGCATTAGAAAATGGTATTATTAACACGACTTATGCGGATTACGATCAGCCGGCGACCCGAGCACAGTTTGCGTCCATCTTTGCAAACGCGCTGCCGGAGGACGCCCTGACCGCGATCAACAACATTGCGGACGGTGCGATTGCGGATGTGGACATGTCGGCAGGCTATGCCGCTGATGTGTACCGTCTGTACCGGGCGGGCGTACTTACGGGCAGCAACAACGCGCATGATTTCAAGCCGAACACCAACATTCGCCGCAGCGAGGTTGCGGCTATCGTCACCCGTATGGCAAAGCCGGATCTGCGGCAGAGCTTCACTGTGGAAGCACATATCGGCATGACGGCGGACGAGGTGTTCAGTGCCTGTGTACCGGCGATTTTCAAGCTGTACGCCTACGATTACAAGAATAATATCCTCGGCATCGGCAGCGGCGTTGTGCTCAGCGCACGCGGCGATGCTGTAACCTGTGGACACCTTGTCAACGGCGTTTACCGCCTTGTGGCTGAGATGTACGACGGCACCAAGCGGGAAGTCACGATCTACAGCTTTGACGCGGACGCGGACATCGCGCATATCCGTGTAGTCGGCAGCACGCTGCCGTACCTCAGTGTTACCACTGAGGTCGAGGAAGGCGACACGGTCTACGCGCTCGGTTACCCGGGCGGCGGCGCCGCAACGGTTACGACCGGCAAGGTGACCGACCCGGAAAACGACGATTACCTTGCACCGATGATCGAAAGCACGGCGCAGGTCATCAGCGGCAACTCCGGCGGTGCGCTCATCAACGATGAGGGCAAGGTTGTCGGCATTACGGTCAGCAGCCATTCCGGCGGCGTACCGTCTTACTCAGTGCCGATCCGCTACCTGAACAGCCTGATCGGCGACGGCACGGCGTACTCTCCCGGCGAGTATAACCGTAACCACAAGCCGGATGCATCGCGCTGCTACAGCAAGCACTATCCGGTGCCGGATTTCGGCACGGTGACCGGTGTCACGCTGCTCGGCATCATCCGGGAGGGCGCCACGACCACCTACTACTACGACAGGGAAGAGGTAGAAGCCGGCAACAAGATTCTGCTCCACTACTACGCCGCACTGGGCGAAAACACCTTCTACCAGTTCACCGGCGGCTCGTTCACCTCGTCCTCGACGTATCCGTATTCGGTCAAGCTCTACGAGACCAGCTACGACGGCATCCCTGCGATCAGCGTCGTGGTTTCCAGCAATTCATTCGCTTCTATCGGCGGTCTGCCTCAGACCGCCGATTTTCTTTTGCAGGAATTTGTGCATACGCCTAATGAAATGAAAGCTGACAGGCATGAAACGTATTTACGCCCAAAATAGCATAAAACTCGAGAAAATGAGAAAGATAAATAAATTTCGGACAAAAATCATGATAAAATTCAAAAATGAATAGATTTGAACGCAAAAATCGATTGTAAAGTTTTCGGCTAAAAAATTACATGATTAGTCAAAAA